>Ga0307372_10001724_pt1 | contig 37473 bp, 41 predicted proteins | sample OX1MG_FD_202533 | JGI IMG/M metagenome (GOLD analysis project Ga0307372, IMG submission 202533) | Soil microbial communities from Risofladan, Vaasa, Finland - OX-1 | ecosystem: Environmental > Terrestrial > Soil > Coastal area > Acid sulfate soil | place: Finland: Risofladan, Vaasa | collected...
GCGTCATCGGCCATACGGGTGGTGACGACACCCTTCTTATCGGTCCGGGTCACGCCGCCCCGACGGCCCTTCTTCATGAACTGCCAGTCCTCGGCCGTCAGAGTGGCGGCGGCCGCCTCCACCCGGGCCACGTCATCGGCGTCGCTGAAGTGGGCGCCGTAGGAGCAGCAGCCGTGGATCAACTCGGGGGCCGGCTCGGTCAGCACACCCTGACAGCCGCGCCCGAAGACGCAGGTCCAGTTGGACAGGAGGAAGGTGACGTCGAATATCCAGGTCCGCTCCTCCTCCGGATCCGGGATGCTGATCCACTCGTGGGCGGCGTCGGTCGGACGGGGCACCGGGGGAGAGTAGTGGTCGGGCAGACTGGCTCTGATGACCCTGGTGTCGGATCTGGTGGCCGTCCTCAATGAGGAGCGGGTGCGCAACGGCGGGCTGGAGCGCGCCCTGTACAACCGAGACGCCTCCATCCTGGAGGGCCGAGCCGGGGTCGTCTGTTTCCCCGAGACCACCGCCGAGGTCCAAGCCGTGGTGAAGGTGGCCGCCAACCACGGGCGGGCCGTGGTTCCGCGCGGCGCCGGCACCGGTCTGGCCGGCGGGGCGGTGCCGGTGGGCAGCGAGGGGCACGAACCGGTGGTGGTGGTCACCACCCGCATGAACCAGATCCTCGAGGTCGACGCCGAGAATGCCGTGGCCTGGGTCCAACCCGGGGTGCTCAACCTGGACCTGTCCCGCCACGTCGCCCCCCTCGGGCTGCACTTCGCCCCCGACCCATCCAGCCAGCAGGCCTGCTCCATCGGGGGCAACGTGGCCAACAACTCCGGCGGCCCCCACTGCCTGGCCTACGGGGTGACCACCGCCCACGTCCTGGCTCTGGACGTGGTCCTGGCCGACGGGGCCCTGGTCCGCCTGGGCGGCCTGGAACCGGAAGGCCCGGGCTATGACCTCCGGGGCGCCTTCATCGGCAGCGAGGGGACCATGGGTCTGGCCGTAGCCGTGGCCGTGCGACTCACGCCGCTGCCGCCGGCTCTGCGGACCCTGCTGGTCGGCTTTCCCACCGTCGAGGCCGCCGCCGAAACGGTTACCGCCGTCATCGGTGCCGGCATCATCCCGGCCGCTATGGAGATGATGGATGCCCGCATCACCAAGGCGGTGGAGGAGTACGTGCACGCCGGCTTCCCCGCCGATGCCGCCGCCGTCCTGCTCATCGAGATCGACGGCCTGGAGGACGGAGTGACCGCCGCCGCCGCCGAAGTCATCCAACTGGCCGAGGACCGAGGCGCCACCTCGGTGCGGATGGCCGCCGACGCCGCTGAACGTGAACTGTTGTGGAAGGGCCGCAAGTCGGCCTTCGGGGCCGTGGCCCGGATCGCCCCGGACTATTACCTCCACGACACGGTGGTGCCCCGGACGCGCCTGGCCGAGATCCTCGCCCGGGTCTACGAGCTGGCCGACGCCAACGGGGTGGCCGTCATGAACGTCTTCCACGCCGGGGACGGAAACCTGCACCCCCTCTTCCTCTTCGACCGCCGCCGCCCCGGGGAACTGGAGCGGGTCAAGGCGGCCGGGGACCAGCTCATCCGGGTCTGCATCGAGGCCGGCGGAGTGCTCTCCGGGGAGCACGGGATCGGCCTGGAGAAGCGGGACTACATGCCCCTGTTGTTCTCCCCGGCCGACCTACTGGCCCAGGATTCCCTGCGGGACGCTTTCGACCCCACCCGGCTGTTCAATCCGGAGAAGGTCATTCCCTCCGGCTCCCGCTGCGGGGATCTCCAGTCCGTTCCCCCCGGGGTGTGGATCTGATCGTGGGCGCCCTGGAGGACTTTGCCGTCGAGGTCGGCAGTGAGGATGCCGTGGCCGTCCGGGGCGGCGGTACGCAATGGGATGTCGGAGGCCCGCTTCATTCCGGCGTCCGCCTTCTGTCCGCTCCGGCCGGAGTGGTCGATCACCGCCCCGAGGAGATGCTGGTTCGGGTCCGCGCCGGCACGACCATGGCCGAGCTGGCCGGTGTCCTCGACCGCTCCGGTCAGATGGTGCCGCTTGACCCGGCCGATCCTGCTCGGGCCACGGTGGGCGGGATCCTGTCGGTGGGACGAGCCGGGCTCAGGCGTCTGCGGCACGGGCCGGTGCGCGACCACGTCCTCGAGATCCGCTACGTGTCGGCCGGTGGGGAGCTGGTCAAGGCTGGGGCCCCGGTGGTGAAGAACGTCAGCGGCTTCGATCTGGTGCGTCTGATGGTCGGCTCACTCGGCACGCTGGGCCTGCTAGGCGAGGTGGTGCTGCGCACCTATCCCCGGCCCCGGGCCAGTCGGTGGCTGACCCGGCCGGCGCCCAACCTGCCCCCCGAGCCGCTGCTCGGTCTGTACCGGCCCACCTCCCTGCTCTGGGACGGCGCCAGGCTGTGGGTTCTGCTGGAGGGCCATCCCTCCGACGTGGATGCCCAGGCCCGCCAACTCGGGCCCGACTGGACCGAGGCGGAGGGACCCCCAGCCCTGCCGGCGGGCGGCCGGCTGTCCATGGCACCTGGCCGGGTGGCGTCCTGGGCCCGGGACCATCCGACCGGTTCGTTCCTGGCCCAGTTGGGGGTAGGGGTGGTGCACCTGAGCGTTCCGGCCGGCGCCGGGGTCGAGCCTGAGCCCGCCGTGATCGATCTCAACCGGCGCCTCAAGGACCGTTTCGATCCCACCAGTCGGCTGAACCCGGGGAGGATGGCGGCGTGAGGCTGGCCGTCGACGACGACGAACTCGCCCTGTGCGTCTCCTGCGGGCTGTGCCTGCCGCACTGCCCGACCTATCGGGTCACCGGGGACGAGTCGGCCTCCCCCCGGGGCCGCATCGCGGCCATGCGACTGGTCCACTCCGGTGCAGCCCTGGCTGATACCGAGTTCGAAGGGTTCATGGATCTCTGCGTCCAGTGCCGGGGGTGCGAGGCGGCCTGTCCGTCCTCGGTGCCCTTCGGCCGGCTCATGGAAGGAGCCCGCCACACCCTGGCCGAACAGACCTCTTACCAGTCGTGGTGGCGCCGGGCGGGCTTCGCCGCTCTCTCTCACCACCGCCTCTTGGTGGCGGGCGCCTACGCCGCCGCCGTGGCGCAGCGTCTCCACCTGCTGCCCAAGCGGGCCGGCTTGAGCCGGGTGGCGTGGCGCCGGCCCCGCTTGGGGGACAGCGGGTCCGGTGTGTGGATCCTCACCGGTTGTGTCATGGACGCCTTCCAACGCCCGGTCCATGCCGCCAGCCAGCGGGTCATGCATGCCACCGGCGCCTCCACCCGGCCCAGCCCGCCGGGATGTTGCGGAGCCCTGGCCGCCCACGCCGGGCTCACCGACATCGCCCGTCGGCAGGCGGCCGCCACGGCGGCGTCAATGCCGGGTTCGGATCCGGTAGTGGTGGACTCTGCCGGCTGCGGGGCCTACATGAAGGAATACGGCCGGGTGCTGGGCCCGGAGGGAGCCGCCTTTGCCGGCCGGGTCCGGGACATCAACGAGTGGCTGGCGGGCCGGTCCCTGCCCGCCATGCGGCGCCTGCCTATCCGGGTCGCCATTCAGGACGCCTGTCATCTACGCCACGTGCAGAAGGTCCACGGCGCCGTCCGGCCCCTGCTGGCGGCGGCGGTGGAGGAGGTGGTCGAGCTGGCCGATGACGGGCTCTGCTGTGGCGCCGGCGGCTCCTATTCGGTGTGGCACCCGGACATGGCCGCTCGGATCCGTGAGCGCAAGTTGGGCGCCATAGCCGCCACCGGGGCGTCGGTCGTGGCCAGCGCCAACCCGGGCTGCGCCATGCACCTGGCCGCGGCCGGCATCGATGTAAGACATCCCATGGAGTTGGTGGACGAGGCCATTCTTCGAGCCCGGGAGGACGACCATGCCTGACCTGGAGGAGCTCCGGTCTCGCCTCGAGGCCATAGCCGATGAGCTGGCCGACGCCGCCCTGGACCGCCTCAGGGAGGCGGCCGCGACCGGCGGGGACGCCGCCGAGGAGAGGGCGATAACACGGGCCCGCCGGGCGGTGGAACGCGCCGTGCACCTGCTCCAGGCCTCCGACGCCAAGGCGGCCCCGGAGGAATTCTTCGACTAGCCCGGCCGGTGCGCCGGCGGTGGTGGCGGCTAGGGCGTAGCCACCCGGCCGTACAGGGTGGTCCGCTGCTCGAGGGGCCGTCCCAGGGGCTCGACCAGGTCCTCGAATCCGCTCTCATCCATGCGTTGGCCGTGGGTGGCCCCGGCGGCCCGGGAGATGTTCTCGTCCATCAGGGTGCCCCCGAGATCGTTGGCCCCGGACTGGAGGCACTGCCTCGCTCCCTCCACGCCCATCTTGACCCAGGACGCCTGGATGCTCGGGACCAGCTCCGCGTAGGCGATCCGGCCCACGGCGTGCATGAGGAGGGCCTCCCGGAAGGTCGGGCCCCGCCGGCTGCGGCGTTGCAGGTACAGCGGGGCGGCCATGTGCACGAACGGCAGAGGAACGAACTCGGTGAACCCGCCTGTCTCCTTCTGCAGATCCCGGGTCCTGACCATGTGACGGGCCCAGTGCAGGGGTTGTTCGACCGAGCCGAACATGATGGTGATGTTCGAGCGCAGTCCCACCGAGTGGGCGACCCGGTGGGCCTCGAGCCATTCTTCGGTGTTGACCTTGTCCGGGCAGAGGATGGCCCGGATCTCGTCATCGAGGATCTCCGCCGCCGTGCCCGGCAGGGTCTTGAGACCGGCAGCCATGAGCCGGCGAAGGTAGGCACCCAGGGGTTCACCCAGACGCTTGGCTCCTTCGGTCACCTCCAGAGCCGTGAAGCCGTGGATGTGGATGCGCTCCGAGGCCCGCCTGACCGCCCCCAGGACGTCGAGGTAGTACTCCCCGTCGAATTTGGGATGAATCCCGCCCTGCAGGCAGACCTCGGTGGCGCCGAGGGACTCGGCCTCGATGACCCGCTCGGTGATCTCGTCCAGGCTGAGGAGATAGGGGTCACCCCGCAGGTTGAGTGAGAGCGGGCCTTTGGAGAAGGCGCAGAATCGGCACTTGAAAGTGCACACGTTGGTGTAGTTGATGTTGCGATTGGCCACCCAGGTGATCGCCTCGCCCGAGATCCGCCGCCGCATCTCATCGGCCACCTCGGCCACCGCTCCGACCTCGGGGCCCCGGGCCGAGAACAGGATGGTCAGCTCGGCCACGCCGGGCTCCTGTCCGGCTATCACCCCGGCCAGAACCTCACCCACCGGCGTCAGACCCCGGCGGCGGGCGTCCAGGGCGGCGGCCGGGGCGACCGGGCCGGGAGGGACCAGGGGGGGCGGGGCCAGATCCCCGCCTGAGCTCCAGGAGTGGTCCCGGGCCAGCCCTTCGGCGTCAGAGTGATCCATGACCGGAAAGGCCATAGCCTCATCCAGCCAAGGGGGCGGGGCCAGGGCGAAGGAGGGATGCAGGGTGAGGCGCGGCGCCAGGCTGTAGCCCCGGGCCTCGGTGACCTGGCGGAGGCGGTCCAGAGCGGGCCAGGACCGCTCCGGGTTGACGTGATCGGGGGTCACCGGGGACACACCGCCCCAGTCATCGATACCGGCATCGAGCAGGACTCCGAAGTCCTCGGTCAGATTGGGCGGCGCCTGCAGGTGGACTCCCGGATCGAGGATCACGCGGGCCGCAGCCAGGGTCCAGAGATACTCCTCGGATGGGCAGGGAGGAGCCGAGTGCATGGCGGTGCCCGGCTTGGGCAGGAAGTTCTGCACGATCACCTCCTGCACATGGCCGTGCCTCGCATGCGACGCGGCTATGGCCTCGAGAGCTTCCAACCGATCGGCTCGGCTCTCCCCGATGCCGACCAGGATGCCGGTCGTGAACGGTATGGCCAGCTGTCCGGCGGCCTCCAGAGTGGCCAGACGCCGGGCCGGGTCCTTGTCCGGACTACCCCGGTGACAGTCGAGGTCGGGGTTGAGCGACTCCAGCATCATCCCCTGAGAAGCACTGACCGGCCTCAGGGCGGCCAGTTCGGCCTCATAGAGGGCCCCGGCATTGGCATGAGGAAGCAGTCCGGTCTCGTCCAGGACCGCCCGGCAGGCGGCCACCAGGTATTCCACCGTGGAGGCGAAGCCGTGCTCGACCAGCCACTCCCGGGCCGCCGGGTAGCGCTCCTCCGGCCGCTCGCCCAGAGTGAAGAGAGCCTCGTGGCAGCCAGCTTCGGCTCCGGCTCTGGCTACGGCCAGGACCTCGTCCAGGCTCATGTACGGCGCCCTCACCCGGGCCGGGGGCTGGGCGAAAGTGCAGTAGCCACAGCGGTCCTGACACAGGTGGGTGAGAGGTATGAAGACCTTGGGGGAGTAGGTGATGCGCCCGCCGTAGCGGGCGTCCCGGATGGCGGCCGCCTCGGCGCCGAGCTCGTCCCAACCGGCCGTCAGCAGGCCCGGGCCCGATGTGATCATGGGGCCACGTTATTCAGAGCGGGCTGGCTTCGGGATCAACCAGCCAGATGATCCTCTCGGCGCGGACCCGGCCGGCCGGCAGATCCTCACCCCGGTAGACCCGGGCCATGGCCTCGGCCTTCTTCGCCCCCGACACCGTGAAGACGACCAGGCGGGCCCGGGCCAGGCCTTCAAAGGTGAGGGTCATGCGGTCGTGGGGGTTGAGTCCGCTCGGGTCGGAGTTCAGACAGACGAGCTGTCCGGGGGGGGCGGAGAGGCCGGGGGAGTCGGGGAACAGCGACGCCGTATGGCCGTCCGGGCCCAGACCGAGGTGGACCAGATCAAAGATACCGAGCTCTCCGATCTTGAGCTGGTAGGCGTTGGGGCCCTCCTCGCAGCGCATGGGGTGCACGGAATTGGCCGCCCCCACCCGCTCCAGGAGTGCCTGGCGCCCGAGCAGCTGGTTGGAGTCCGGATCATCGGCGGGGACGCAGCGCTCGTCGCCCCAGTACACATCGACGTTCCACCAGTCGATCGGATCCCCGGGCAGGTCCGCCAACCGCTCGTAACAGCAACGAGCCAGCTCGCCCCCGGACAGGGCCAGGGAGAACGAATCACCGACCCGGGCCCGGTAGGAGTCCACCAGGGCGGCGGCAAAGGCACCCGGGACGTCATCAGTGACGATCAGCTCCCCATTCATCGACCCAGCCTGCCAGCCAACTCGAGGGCAGCCTCGTAACGCCGGTCCCGCCAGGGGTGGCTGAGGGCACCGGTGAGGAGCCGGCGGGTGGCGGAGCCTCCGTGGGAAACGCTGACCCGGGTGGCTCCGAGCCGGGCGATGGCCACGCCCGGTCCACTCCCGGAGGGCTCGGGGGTGTCGGTGGTCACCCGACCGGCGGGCCATACCGGCCCGGCGTCCAACTCGGCCCGATCGGCCCCCAGGTCCACGACAGCCCGTAGCTCCTCGCCCAGGGTGAGGTGAACCCCATCCGGGGCCAGACCGGTCCGCTCGCAGAACCAGCCGGCCAGCAGTCGGCTGGACCAGGGCGGTCCCTCCACCCGTAGCCCGTCCACGCCCTCCAGCATGGCCGCCCGCTCCGGGGGGTCGAAGACCCGGGCCAGGGCCTGGCGGGCCGGCTCGGTGGCCACCCAGGCCAGATCGGAGAGGGGCTTAAGCCGGACCAGCCCGGCCAGATCCTCGGCGGTGGCGGCCGGGGAGATGGATGCGGCCCGCTCCCCGCTGACGATGAGCTGGGAAGCCAGATCCAAAAGACCAGGGGACTCCACCCGACTGGTGCCCCCGGCCAGCCACAGAGCCACCGGCAGATCGTGGAGCAGGAGGGGCTCCACCAACGACTCGGCATGGGCGGCGACGGGTCCGCCGATCTCCAGGCGGACCACGTCCCACCACAGGGAACGGTCCTCCACCCGGGTGCCGTACAGCTCCAGCCGGGCGGCCATCCGGTCTTCATCCCCCCCTCCGGTCCGAGGCACGATGACCAGGATCCGGCCCGGGTGGTGCTGGCCCAGCCCCACGATGGATTCGATGGCCCGATTGGCGCCGGCATCGGCGGCGGCCAGCACCACCAGGTTGACCACCGCCGCCCGGGTCGAACCGTTCTCGGCGTTGGCCCGCATCCGGGCCAACTCGTTGACCACTGCGTCGAAGCGGGTGTCCTGCGCCGTCCAGGAGTCGACCAGGGTCCCATCCGTCCCGGACGCGGCGGCGGTGTCGGTCACCACCGACCTCAGGGTCGGCGCCAGCGCCGACCGCCGGCTTCGATCAGGCGGTCGGCCTGGCGGGGACCCCACGACCCGGCCTCGTAACGCGAGACAGGAACGTCGCCGGCCTCCCAGGCGGACAGGACGGGCGCCACCACCTTCCAGGACTGCTCGACCTCATCGCTGCGGATGAAGAGAGTGGGATCGCCCACCATGGCGTCGAGCAATAGCCGCTCGTAGGCATCCGGTGACTCCTCGATGAAGGCGGCCCCGTAGGCGAAGTCCATGGACACGGTGCGGACCCGGAACTCCGATCCCGGCACCTTGGCCCCGAAGCCGACCGTCACGCCCTCATCAGGCTGAATGCGGACCACCAGGCTGTTGGCGTCCAGATCCCGGGTCAGGGCCGAGGCGAAGGGGAGATGGGGGACCTTTTCGAAGCTCATGGCCACCTCCGTCACCCGCTTGGGTAGGCGCTTGCCTGTCCGGATGAAGATCGGGACCCCTGCCCAGCGCCAATTGTCCACAGCCAGACGCATGGCCACGTAGGTGTCGGTGGTGCTGTCGGGAGCCACGCCCTCCTCCTGGCGGTAGCCGATGACCGGCTCACCCTCGACCCAGCCGGCGTCGTATTGGCCGCGCACCGATGAGGTGACCACCTGATCCTCGTCCATGATCTCGATGGCCTTGAGCAGCTTGACCTTTTCGTCGCGGATGCCATGGGCATCGACGGTGGCGGGCGGCTCCATGAGAGTGATGCCGAGCACCTGCATGACGTGGTTCTGGACGATGTCGCGCAGTGCCCCGGCGGTTTCATAGAAGCCGCCCCGGTGACCCACCCCCAGGCTCTCAGCGACCGTCACCTGGATGTGATCGACATACTGGCGATTCCAGACCGGCTCGAAGATGGCGTTGGCGAAACGCAGGGCCAGCACGTTCTGCACCGTTTCCTTGCCGAGGTAGTGGTCGATCCGGTAGATGCTGTCCTCATCGAACGCGGCGTGGATGGTGGCGTCCAGGGCGGCCGCTGACTCGGGATCGCGTCCGAAGGGCTTCTCGATGACCAGTCGACCGAAATGACCCGGGGCCAGACGGGCCAGGCCGTGCTCGTCCAGAGCCGCCGCCACCACGCCGAACTGCTCGGGCACGGTGGCCAGATAGAAGACCCGGTTGCCACTGGTGCCCCGGCTCTCGTCCACTTCGTCCAGCACGGCATGCAGCCGATCGAAGGTGTCAGGGTGGCCGTAGTCGCCCTGCACATAGCGGAAGCCCTTGACCAGCTCCTCCCACTCCGGCCCGGCATCGGGCACCGCTTCGGCGGCCAGCTTGCGGAAGCCCTGGTCATCCATGTCGGAACGGGCCACCCCGACCACCGCGAAGGCATCGGTCAGCTGCCGGCGCCGCGACAATGCCGCCAGGGCCGGCAACAGCTTCCGGCTGGTCAGATCGCCAGAGGCGCCGAAAACCACCAGGGCGACCGGAGGCGCCTTCCGGCTGAGTTCCATGCCGGCCGCCAGCGGGTTGGTCACGGGCCGTGCTCGGTGACGATGGCGTGGCCGCCGAACTGGTTGCGGAGGGCGGCCGAGAGACGGGCCGCGTAAGACTCATCCTGGCGGGAGGCGAAGCGGGCGTACAGGGAGGCGGTGATAACCGGAGCGGGCACGGCCCGTTGTACGGCGTCCTCGACGGTCCAGCGGCCTTCCCCGGAGTCGGCCACCACCCCGCGGATGTCCTCGAACCCGGCGCCGTCCCGGAGGGCCAATTCGGCCAGCTCGAGCAGCCAGGACCGCACCACCGATCCGTAGCGCCAGATGGAGGCGATCTCATGGAGGTCGAGGTCGAACTCCTCGGCGGCGTGCATCAACTCGAAGCCTTCCCCGTAGGCCTGAATCATCCCGTATTCGATGCCGTTGTGGACCATCTTGACGTAGTGGCCTGCACCCACCGGGCCGACATGGGCATAGCCGTCCGGGGGGGCCAGAGTGCGGAAGGCGGGCTCAACCACGGCCACCGCCTCCTTTTCGCCTCCGACCATCATGCAGTAGCCGTTCTCAAGCCCCCAGACGCCACCGGACACGCCGGCATCGATGAAGCGCACCCCCTTGGGGGCCAGCCTCTCGGCCGCGGCCTGGCCGTCCTTGTAAAAGGAGTTGCCGCCGTCCACGATGATGTCCCCGGCCGCCATCAGCCCGGCCAGGGTGTCTATGGTCTCATCGGTAGGCGCACCGGCCGGCACCATCACCCAGGCCACCCGGGGCGCTTCCAGCTGGGCGATCAATTCCGGCAGGGTGGCGGCGGTGGCGGCCCCATGGGCGGCCACTCCGGCCCGGGCTTCTTCGGAGAGGTCGAAGGCCACGACCTGGTGACCGCCCTCCAAGAGGCGCCTGGTCATGTTGGCGCCCATGCGTCCGAGACCGATCATCCCGAGTTTCATGTGACATTCCTCCTAAGTGGTGGTGGATTGGCGCCGGCGAACGGCCTCAGGCCAGTTCGGTCAGGTCCTCGACCGCCACCCGCAGCACCCGGCGGTCGTGGCGTTGAAGACTGCGGTAGTCGCCAAGGGCCTGGGCGGTGATGAGCGTGCCGAAGTCGTAAGGGTGATCAGGGATGGCCACGCTCGGCTGGTCCCCGGCTCTCAGAAGCTGCAGGGCGATCACCTCGTTAGGCCCGCCCTTGTGCAGCTGGCCGGTGGAGTGAAGGAAGCGGGGTCCATAGCCGGCGGTGACGGCCAATCCATCCCGGTCGTCCCTCAGCTTGCGGCGCACCTTCTCCAGCTCCTCAGGATGACCGTAGGGCAGGTAGGCCTGAACGGATATGTAGTCGCCCGTCTCTAGGACCTCGTCCAGCCAACTCGACACGTCCGAGGCCGCCGCATAGTCCTGCTGGGGCAGGGGCAGGGACCCCAGCACCTCCCGGGTGGCGGCCTTGGATTCGGCCACATTGGGCTCGTTGAACGGGTCGATGTCGAGCACGTGGCCGGCCACGGCGGTGGCCACCTCCCAGCGGTAGAACAGACCCCCAAGATCGATCAGCTGGGCTGCCTCCACCTCCACCCGGTGGCGGTCGTCCCCGGTCTCGTCCTCGGTGGTGGGCACGGGGATACAGCCGACGCCGGACTTGCCCGTCGACTCGGCTATGAGCTGTTCGACCCAGAGCCCGAAGCTGGCGAAAGCGGGGGGAACTTTGATGGTGACCTTGTCCTGACCGTGCCGAGCGGCCTCGCCCATCCCGGAGCCCAGGTCCACGGCGGCTTCGATGTCGGTCTCGAGCGCCATCTCACACAGACCGTCCACCTCTATGCCGGCCAAGGCGGCCGGCACCAGTCCGAAGTAGGAGAGGACCGAATAGCGGCCGCCGATATCGGGAGGGTTGATGAAGACACGGTCGAAAGATCGCTGGTCGGCCAGCGCCGCCAGCGGCGTGTCCGGGTCGGTGATGGCGGCATAGCGCGATCCGTCCGGGTGGGAAGCCCAGGCGTGGGCCAGGAGAACTTCGACCTCGAGGGTCGTGCCGGACTTGGACGAGACCAGGAAGAAGGCATCCTCCAGGTCGGTGGAGGCCACCGTGGCCGGATCGGTGGTATCGAGCACGATCAGCTCCCGGCCCTCGGCGCCCAGGGCATCGCGGGTGAGGCGCAGCACTTCCGGGCCGAGAGACGACCCGCCCATTCCGAGCAGGATCACCCTGGAGTAAGGGATGTCGGCGGCCCACCGGGCCAGATCCTTGGCCTCCCGGTGCATCCGTTGGGGAACGTCCATCCAACCCAGACGGGTGGGCGCCACACTGCCGGTGGGCCAGAGAGTGTCGTCACCGGCTCGGAGCCGCCGGGCCAGGGTGCTCACCTGGTGACGGCCTGCGCCTTATCGTTGAGGCGCTGCATGAGTTCATCGAAGGACTTGGTGAAGGCGGCCACCCCCTCTTCTTCCAGCACCTTGGACACATCGGCCATGTCCACACCCAGGGCCTCGGCCCGCTCCAGGTCGGCGCGGGCCGCGTCCATCTCGGCATCGACGGTGCGGCCCACGGTGCCGTGATCCAGGAAGGCCTCCACGGTGGCGTCCGGCATGGTGTTGACGGTGTCGGGACCGATCAGGCTGTCGACATAGAGCAGATCGGCATACGCCTTGTTCTTGGTCGAGGTCGAGGCCCACAACGGCCTCTGCACATTGGCTCCCCGGGAGGCCAGGGCATCCCACCGGGATCCGGAGAAACACTCCTGGAAGAGTTGGTAGGCCAGCTTGGCCTGGGCCACGGCCAGATGCCCCTTGAGGGTCTGGGCCTGCTCCGCCCTGGCCCCTTGGGCCTGGGCCGCCACCTGGTCGAGGCGCCGGTCCGCCTCGGTGTCGACGCGCGAGATGAAGAATGAAGCCACGCTGTGTACCGAAGAGGGATCGCCCCCGCTCTCGATGAACCTCTCCAGCCCGGAGATGTAGGCCTCGATGACATCGGCGTAGCGGTCGAGGCTGAAGATGAGGGTGACGTTGATACTGCGGCCCTCGGCGATCATCTGATGGATGGCAGGCACGCCGGCCCGGGTAGCGGGGATCTTCACCAGCAGATTCGGCTTGGCGATCCGCTCGTGCAGGTAACGGGCCGACCGGATTGTGGCCCCGGTGTCCTCGGCCAGGGCCGGGGACACTTCGAGGGACACGAAGCCGTCCCGGCCGCCGGATTCCTCATGGAGGGGGGCGAAGCAGGCCAGCGCCCCCTCGATGTCGGAGATGACCAGCTCCCAGTAGGCGTCCTCCACTGTCTTGGAGGCGAGGACCTCGCTGAACTGCTGGTCGTAGTCGGGGGCGGCCTCTATGGCCCTCTGGAAGATGGTGGGGTTGGAGGTCACGCCGCGGATGCCCTGACCGATCAGCCGGGTGAGTGTTCCATCGGAGAGAAATGAGCGCTGGAGGTTGTCCAGCCAGGGACTCTGACCCTCTTCACGGAAGAGGCGGTCGAGATTGGTCATGGTCGAACCCTACCCACGGCTGCCATCGTCGAAGAGGGCGACGGATGCCGACATTCTCAGCAGGCGGTTGCGCCCGGCCAGGGGCCCGATCTCCCCGGCCGCCGACATGCCGGCCAGGGGCACCTCACCGAGCGAGTCCGCCAGGACTTCAGCATCGTGGTCCGGGGCACCGAACAGGCGCGTCCCCCGGCCGTTGCACGTGAACAGCAGCGCCGCCGAGGCGGCCGAGCCTCCGGCCAGATAGCGCAGATCGGAGTCGGCGGCTGCGGCGTCGCGCAGGTGGTACTGCACCGTCCGGCCCACCTCGATCTCCCCGTCGACGGCCACGGCCCCGATGTTCCGATCCGCCCCGACCACATCCATGAGCAGGAAGTCCCCGGGACCATATTCATCCCGGAGCTCATCGGTGACCACCCCGAGACAGAGCCCGCCGGCATTGATGGTGCCGATCTCTCCCGGATCGAGGTAATCCTGGACCATCTCCATCAGCCGGGTGAGCGCCGGCCGACCGGCCAGTTCGTAGATGACGCCGCCCTCGGACCTGGTCACCACCCAGGGCCGGCCGACCGGGCGGCAGCCCTGGGAGACCAGCGGACGGAACCCCGAGCCCGGTCCGAGGAACACACCGACCGCACCCGAACTGGTCACCCGGCCATCCAGGGCCAGCCGGTTCCCCCCCGGGCCCACCGCCGCCGAGGCCAGACCTCCGATCACAGGCAGGGAGGGGAAGCGGCTGTCGATGCCGGCCAGCAGCTCGGTGGGATCGAGACTGTGGGGATCGCCCACGAGTACCAGCGCCTCCGGCGGGCCGGGCAAGTCCCACCGGGGCGGAGGTAGACCGCCCGCAGGGATCTGAACGCCCTGAGCGGGGAAACCCGCTCCCACCCACAGGCTGACGGCGGCGGAGGCTTCCACCTCACGACGCCGGCCGGCCACCGCCCCGGCGGCCGCTCCCATCAGCACGGCCGGGTCGATCACGGCCCGCACGGCGGCGGCGGCGTCCTCCAACGCACCACCGTGGGGCGAGGTCACGAACAGGCAGGCCAGGTCCACCGGTCCGGGCATCCCCTCGATGACCTGGCCGATGACCTCCCCGACGGCGTGGGCGGTCACCGGATGCTCGGAGATGGCGGCGGCAAAGGGCACGCCCTCGGAAGTTATCCCGTCAGGCGGCCCAGACCTCCCGGCCCCCGATCCAGGTGGCCTGTAACTCCAGATCAGGGGACAGAACCACCAGGTCGGCCCGGGATCCGGTGGACAGGTGGCCCCGGTCGGCCAGCCCCATCACCCCGGCAGGTACCCCGGAGGCGGCGGTCAGGGCGGCCGCCGGCTCCACTCCAAAGGCCACGGCGTTGGCCACGGCCCGGTCCATGGTCAGGGCGCTGCCGGCAATCGTCCCGTCCGGGCGGCGGGGCGCATCGGTGCCGTGGCGGACCAGCCCCAGACCGCCCACCGCCCCCGAGCGCCAGGCCACGGCGTCGGTCACCAGGGCGATCCCGGGGTGGCCCGCCCGTCCGGAACGACCGGCCCGAGCCGAGAAGGCGGCCAGAACGGCCACGGGATGGACATGCACACCGTCACAGATGATGGTCGGGACCAGGCGGGGATCGGTCAGTGCGAGCCCGATCAGACCCGGCCGGCGGTGCTCGAAGGCACCCATGGCGTTGAACAGATGGGTGACCAGGGTGGCGCCGGCGTCGGCCGCCCCGGCGGACTGCGCCAGGTCGGCGTCGGAGTGACCCAGCGAGACGACTATGCCTCGGCCGCTCAACATGGCGACCGCCTGCTTCGCCCCTTCCAACTCCGGCCCCAGGGTGACCAGGCGAACGACCGGGGGGAGGTTCTCCAGCCAATCCATGTCGATCGGGAGCAGGTACCGGGGGTCGTGGGCTCCGGGCCGGCGCCCCAGGAACGGCCCTTCCAGATGGGCGCCGAGCACGGCCGGACGAGTTCCCCCCCGGGCCGCCGCCCGGGCGATGTGCTCCAGCGGGGCCCGGTAGGCCTCGAGGGGTGCAGTCACCAGGGTCGGACACCACGCCACCACCCCCTGGGCCACCAGCAGCTGATCCAGGCGCTCCCAGTCGGCCCGGGTGGCGGCGTGGGCCACGTCGATGTCCTCGTGCCCGTTGACCTGGAGGTCGACGAAGCCCGGGGCGATGATCCGGTCAGGAGGTGACGCCGGTGCCGGACCGATAGACCGGATGCGGCCATCCTCGATCTCCACCGTGGCCGCGGCCAGGCTGCCGTCGGGCAGCAGGACCCGGCGGGCGGAAAGGGAGGCGCGGGTGGGAGGAACGGTGCTGGCCGACAGAACGGGCCGGGCCGACGGAATCGTCAGGCGGCGCTGTCCACCTTGAGCTTGGCCTCCTCATGCCGGACGGAGGCCCACCCCCGGCTGGCCAGCAGGCGCACCAGCCACCAGCCCGGATCGATCTCCCGGGCCATGTGGGCCAGGCGGGCGAAGGTCGGAGCGGCGTGATGGTTGTTGTGCAGTCCCTCACCCGCGGTCAGCCAGGCCAGCCACTGGTTGTTGCGGGCCGGGTTGTCATACCGGCGCCGACCCCAGGTGTGGCCGATGGCATTGACCGAGGCCGACAGCCCGAGATAGCTGGCCATGTGCACGCCGGCGGCCAGCAGGGCCCACTTCCAGCCCATGATGAGCCACAGGAGAGCGGTACCGATCCCAAGCCCGATGAGGGCGTGATCGAACAGCACCCGGTCCCAGCGGTCGGCCGGCAGATCCCGGGCGTACCGGGCCACCAGGTTCTCGTCCTTGGCGGCCTTCCGGTATAGCCCGACGTTGCCCAGCTGGACCTTGGCGTAACCGAGAATGACGGGGGAGTGGGGATCACCCTCCACGTCGGTGAAGGCGTGATGCTTGCGGTGCACGGCCACCCACTGGCGGGGCCGGATGCCGGTGGACAGCCAGGTCACCACCCGGAAGGCGAACGTGACACCAGGAGAGAGGGCCAGGGCCCGGTGGGACAGGGCCCGGTGCAGAAAGACGGTCGTAACCAGGTTGGCCATCTGGCAAATGGCCAGGCCGACCAGCACCGCCACCAGTGCGTGGAGCATTCCCCAGGCTACCGCACGAATCCGACCCGCCGACCGCCGGGCGGGCGGGGCCGGGCGTTGGCGGCGGTAGCGTCGGTTCATGGGTGGTACCGGGGTGCACGGTGACGCTCCGGTCGTCCCCATCGGCATGTTCCCGTTGGGCACGGTGCTCTTCCCCGGCATGCCCCTGCCGCTGCACGTGTTCGAGCCCCGTTACCGGGCCCTGACCCGTGACTGCCTGCGCTCCGGACGGGAGTTCGGGGTGGTCCTGATCGAGAGAGGTCCCGAGGTGGGCGGGGGTGACAGCCGCTTCGGGGTGGGAACGGTGGCCCGCATCGTGGCCGAGGCGGAGTTCCCCGATGGCCGTTGGGCCCTGGTCACCAAAGGGGACCGTCGGGTGAAAATCGTCACCTGGCTGCCCGATGACCCGTACCCGGTAGCCCTGATCCAGGCCCTCCCCGACGAGGGCGAGAAGTGGGCCGACCCGGAGTTGCTGGGCCGGGCCGAGCGCCTCGTCCGCCGCTCGCTGGCCCTGGCCGTCGAACTCGGCGTCGACACCACCGAGATCCCGGTTCTGGCCCCGGCCGTGTTCGACCTCGATCCCGACCCCGTGATCGCCTCCTGGCAGCTGTGCTCGGTCGTTCCGGTCGGCCCGGTAGACCGTCAGCGCCTCCTGGAAGCCGACGGCCGCCGGCGCCTCGAACTGCTGGCCGAGATGGCCGAGGCCGCCGTCGACCTGTTTGCGTGGCGCCTAAGGGGGCGATAGAACCCGCTGGTGCCCGAGGCGAAACAGGACGCAGGTATCCCACAGCTGGTCACCGAGCTGTGGGAGATGGTGGTGGCCTACTTCAAGCAGGAGGCAGTGGAGCCGCTCAAGGCGCTGTTGCGCTTCGTGGCCTACGGCGTGGCCGGAGGGATATGCGCCTCCATCGGCGTAGTCGTCCTGCTGGTCGGCGTCCTGCGCCTGCTCCAGACCGAGACCGGGTCCACCTTCCACGGGCACCTCACACCCCTGCCGTACGTGATAACCCTGGCCACCGGGATGGTCGTGATCGCCCTGGCCGCCCGGGCCATCGTCTCGGGCGCCACCCGCAAGGCTGGGAGCTAGTCCGTGCCCGAGAAGCGCATCACCAAGGAGGACATCCAGGCCAAGGCGGAGGAGATCCGCCAGCAGGCCGACCAAGGCGCCCGGGCGGCAGCCCCCGCCGGCCTGGCCGTAGCCGGAGCCCTGGTGGTGGTTGTGGTGGGAGTCGCCTATCTGCTGGGTCGGCGCCGGGGCCGGAAGAACAAGACGGTGGTCGAGGTGCGGCGGGTCTGATGTCCAAGCTGATCGACCTCCTGGTCGCCCGAGGCATGCGTCAGGGCCTCCGGGGTAGCACCCCGTGGCTGGCCGTGGGGACACTGGCCTGGCTGTGGCGGCGGTCCCGGGTCCGGCGGGACCCGGTACCGGTCTGGTCGGAGGAACTGACTCCGGGCCAGGCGGTGGTCATCACCCACCATGTGGCGCCGGGCTGAACCCGCGGCCATGAGGGTCCTGCTGCGCAACCCGAGGCGCGAGATCGACGTGGCCGGCCCCCTCCGGGTCGGCGCCCTACTGCAACGCCTCGATCTCAACCGGGAGTCGGTGCTGGTCATACGGGGGGACACCCTGGTCACCGATGACGCCATGCTCGAGGATGGCGATCGGATCGAGGTCCGTCCGGTCATCTCCGGCGGCGTCGGGTGAGGTGCCGTAGATGCAAGGCGCCGGCGGTGATGGAGGTCAGGCGCCACAACGCCGGCTTCTGCGCCACCTGCTTCGTGCACCACTGCACCGAGCAGGTCAGCCGGGCCATCGAGGAGCACAAGATGATCGCTCCGGGGGAGCGGGTGCTGGTGGCCGTCTCGGGAGGGAAGGACTCACTGGCCCTCTGGGACCTCCTCCTCGACCTGGGCTATGAGGCCGACGGGCTCTACCTGGGTCTGGGCATCGGGACCTACAGCGATGAGTCCGGCTCCTATGTCCGGACCTTCGCCGAGTCTCGCCAGGCCCGTCTGGTGGAGATCGACCTTCCCTCCCGCTACGGATTCGGGGTCCCGGAAGGGGCTGCCGCCGCCCGCCGGGTCCCGTGCTCGGCCTGCGGGCTGTCCAAGCGCCATCTGTTCAACCAGGCCGCCCTGGAAGGTGGCTACGACGTGGTGGCCACCGGCCACAACCTCGATGACGAGGCCGCCGTTCTGCTGGGCAACGTCCTGCGCTGGTCCACCGACTATCTGGGCCGGCAGGAACCCGTCCTGCCCGAGGCGGGCGGCTTCGCCCGGAAGGTGAAGCCCCTCGTCCGCCTGGGTGAGCGGGAGATGGCCGCCTACTGCGTGCTGAGGGGCATCGACTACATCGTGGAGGAGTGCCCGATGGCCGAGGGCAACAAGCACCTCGGCTACAAGGCCGCACTCAATCTCATCGAAGACGCCTCGCCCGGTTCCAAGCAGGCGTTCTACACCGGCTTCCTGGCTCGGGGGCTGCCCCACTTCCGCCCGGAATCGGAGCAGGACCGGGCTGGACTCGAGCCATGCACGACCTGCGGAGCGCCGACCCCGTCGGGCCAGTGCGCCTTCTGCCGGCTGGTCGAGTCGGCCTCGGCGGTGGGGGACTCCACGCCGTTGCCGGTCCCGACCCGGCGGGGCCGGTCCCGGCGGTGACGCGCCTCTTCGCCGCCGGGGAAAGAGCCCTGCTCCTCGACAGCAAGGGGCGGCGGTATCTCATCACCCTGGCCGAGGGCGCCTCGTTCCACAGCCACGCCGGCTTCTTCGCCCACGATGACCTGATCGGCTGCCAGGAGGGCACCACGGTGCGCACCGGCTCGGGAGCCAGGTATCTGGCCGTGCGGCCGACCCTGCCCGACTTCGTCCTCAAGATGCCCCGTGGGGCCCAGGTCATCTACCCCAAGGACTTGGGCCAGATTCTGCTCCTGGCCGACATCTTTCCGGGCGCCAGGGTGGTGGAGGCGGGGGTCGGCTCCGGCGCTCTCTCCATGACCATGCTCAGGGCCGGGGCTCATGTCAGCGGGTATGAGATTCGGGCCGACTTCGCCGAGCGGGCCCGGGCCAACGTGGAGTCCTTCCTGGGCGCCGAGGCCCTGTCCCGCTACTCGGTGCGGGAGGCGAACATCTACGAGGGAATGGTCGAGACCGATCTCGACCGGGTGGTGCTCGATCTCCCCGAGCCCTGGCAGGTGGTGCCCCGCGCCGCCGGCGCCATGCGCCCGGGGGCGATCTTCCTGGCCTACCTGCCCACCATCAACCAGACCGCCACCCTGCGGGAGGCCCTGGCCGAGCACCCCTTCGTGCTGGCCGAGACCCTGGAGGTCCTGCTGCGGACCTGGCATGTCGAGGGCCGTTCAGTCCGCCCCGACCACCGCATGGTCGCCCATACCGGCTTCCTGACCCACGCCCGCTACATCGGGCCTGTGTAATGGCGGCGGGCACCCGGGTGCTTCGCACCACGCCCGCCTTGCCCGTGGGCCCAACCCCGGGCCGGCCACCGGTGGCTCAGGCCAGTGGGTCCCTCAAGCTTCCTTTTCGATGAAGATGCACTCGCCCGGGCACTCCTCGGAGGCCTCGACCACGGCTTCCTCCATGCCCTCGGGTACCTGGGCCATGCCCTGGGGCCCGCCCGGGTCGCTCATCACCTTGTCACCCTCCTTGACGTAGGCCAGGCCGTCGTCGAGCAGGGTGAACACGGCCGGGGCGATCTCTTCACAGAGGCCGTCACCGGTACACAGATCCTGATCGATCCAGACCTTCATCGCGTTCGCCTTTCGGGGTGCAAGTCGGCGGCGGAGGCTACCAGGCGCATGGTAGCGGTCATTAACCCGGCCGAAACCGGTGAAATAGGTCACGCTGAGGGCATACACTGCGCGCCCGAGGTGGCGGTGTAGGGTCGAATTCCGAAGGGAGGAGGTGGTCCCGACGCCTGACGAAGAATACGAGCGTCGGCTGTCCGCCTACGAGCGGGAGGTCGCCGACCTGCAGCAGCAGGCCAAGACCCTCGAGGAGGAAGTCCTCACTCTGCGCCGCCGGCTCCAGGAGGCACCCAAGCGGGTGCGCACCCTGGAAGAGAAGCTCCTGGAGACCAAGGGCCAGTTGTCCCAGGCTGTCTCCCAGAATGAGAAGCTGACCTACACGCTGCGGGAGGCGCGCGAGCACATCTCCGCCCTGCGCGAGGAGGTGGACAAGCTCACCCAGCCTCCGGCCGCCTATGGCACCTTCATCGGCCGCAACGAGGACGGGACGGTCGACGTGTTCTCGGGTGGGCGCAAGATGCGCGTCTCGCTTCACCCCGAGCTGGACGAGGATTCCCTCCAACGGGGCCAGGAGGTCGTGCTCAACGACTCTCTCAACGTGGTCCTGGCCCGGGGTGGGGAGATCTCCGGGGAGGTTGTCGTCCTCAAGGACCGCCTGGACGAGAAGCGGGCCCTCATAGTCGGGCGGGCCGATGAGGAACGGGTGGTCGAGCTGGCCGACTCCCTGGCCGACGCCAAGCTGCGGGCGGGCGACACCCTCCTCATGGACCCCCGGAGCGGGCTTCTGCTCGAGCGGCTTCCCCGGCCCGAGGTGGAGGCGCTCATCCTGGAGGAGGTGCCCGATGTCTCCTACGAGGACGTCGGGGGCCTGGACAGCCAGATCGAGGCCATCACCGACGCCGTGGAGCTGCCCTTCCTGCACCGGGACCTCTTCATCGAGCACAAGCTGCCGGCCCCCAAGGGCATCCTCCTCTACGGGCCCCCGGGCTGTGGCAAGACCCTCATCGCCAAGGCGGTGGCCAATTCGCTGGCCAAGAAGGTCTCCCAGATCACCGGGGACCGGAACTCGCGCAGCTACTTCCTCAACATCAAAGGTCCCGAATTGCTCAACAAGTACGTGGGCGAGACCGAGCGGCAGATCCGCCTGGTGTTCCAACGGGCCCGGGAGAAGTCGGAGGAGGGCGTTCCCGTCATCGTCTTCTTCGATGAGATGGACTCGCTCTTCCGCACCCGGGGCACGGGCATCAGTTCGGACATGGAGTCGACCATCGTGCCTCAGCTCCTGGCCGAGATCGACGGCGTCGAGACCCTGCGTAACGTCATCGTCATCGGCGCCTCCAACCGGGAGGATCTGATCGACCCGGCCATCCTGCGCCCGGGCCGCCTGGACGTGAAGATCAAGATCGAACGGCCGGACAACGCCGCCGCCACCCAGATCTTCGGTCGCTACCTGACCAGCGATCTTCCTCTGGACGAGGACGAGGTCGCCTCGCTCGGCGGCGGTGACCGGGACAAGGCCGTCAAGGTCATGATCGAGCGGACGGTGGCCGAGATGTACCGCGACGATGAGGAGAATCGGTTCCTGGAGGTCACCTACCAGAACGGTGACAAGGAGATCCTCTTCTTCAAGGACTTCTCCTCCGGGGCCATGATCGAGAACATCGTGCGCCGGGCCAAGAAGCTGGCTATCAAGCGCAACATCGCCGGGGAGGGCCGCGGCATCCGCACCTCCGATCTCCTGGCCTCCATCAAGCAGGAGTACAAGGAGCAGGAGGACCTGCCCAACACCACCAACCCGGACGATTGGGCCAAGATCTCGGGCAAGAAGGGCGAGCGCATCGTCTATGTGCGCACCCTCATGGCCCGGGAGGACGAGACCAACGGCGGCCGGGCCATCGAACGGGTTGGAACCGGGCAGTACCTCTAACCGGTTCGCTGTAGCGTCGGCTCCATGGCCATCCCCAAGGTCTGCGGTATCGAGACCGAGTTCGGGATCATGGGCGGGGCCGGGGAGCACAACCCGATAGCCGCCTCATCGGCCCTCATCAACGCCTACGTCAGCGAGTTCCAGCGCCGGGTCGGCTGGGATTTCGAGGACGAGGCCCCCGGCAACGACGCCCGCGGCTTCGCCCGCGAGGGCTCGGCCCCGCCCGAGGTGGAGACCAATCTGGTCAACACCGTGCTTACCAACGGAGCCCGCTACTACGTGGATCACGCCCATCCCGAGTACTCCTCCCCGGAGTGCACCAGCGCCCGGGCGATCGTGGTCTTCGATCGGGCCGGGGAGCGGATCCTCATCCGTTCCATGGCGGCGGCGGAGCGTCTACTGGGGGCTGGTCAGGGCATAGTCGTCTACAAGAACAACTCCGACCGCAAGGGCAACTCCTACGGCTGCCACGAGAACTATCTGGTCGACCGGGCCGTTCCCTTCGCCAAGCTGGTCCACCATCTCATCCCGTATCTGGTCACCAGGCAGATCTTCGCCGGGGCGGGCAAGGTCGGCAGCGAGGCCCCCGGAGCGTCCGGGACGGTCAACTTCCAGTTGTCTCAGCGCGCCGACTTCTTCGAGGAGGAGGTCGGCCTGGAGACCACCCTCAAGCGCCCCATCGTCAACACCCGGGACGAGCCCCACTCCGACGGCCAGAAGTACCGCCGCCTCCATGTGATCCTGGGCGACGCCAACCTGTCCGAGGTGGCCACCTATCTGAAGGTTGGGGTCACCTCCCTGATCCTGGCCATGATCGAAGACGACTGGCTGGCCGACACCGACCTGACCCTGTTGGCCCCGGTTCAAGCCCTGCGCCGGGTGTCCTACGACCTCACCCTCGCCCTGCCCCTGGATCTGGCCGACGGCCGGAAGCTGTCCGGGCTGGAGATCCAATGGGCTCTCCACGACCTGGCCGCCAAGTACGCCCATGAGCGGGGTCTGGAGTGCCTGGGCCCGGACGGGGACGGGGAGGAGGTGCTCAGGCGCTGGGGGCAGGTCCTAGAAGGTCTCGAATCCGACCCCATGACCCTGGCCGACCAGTTGGACTGGGTGGCCAAGTACCGCATCGTGGACGGCTACCGGGAGCGCCACCAGCTCCGGTGGGACGACCACCGCCTGGCCGCCATGGACCTGCAGTACCATGACCTGCGCCCCGAGCGCTCCCTTTTCAACCGGCTGGACATGCAGCGGATATCCACCGATGCCGAGGTGGAGGCGGCCATGACCGAACCGCCTCGGGACACCCGGGCCTACTTCCGGGGGAAGTGCCTCCAGCGCTGGGCCTCCTCCATTGCCGCCGCCAACTGGGACTCACTGGTCTTCGACCTGGGTACCGACCCTCTGAGAAGAGTTCCCATGATGGAACCCCTAAGGGGTACCGCCGCCCACGTCGATAGTTTGTTAGAAGGATGTAGAAGCCCAGCCGAACTGCTGGAGAGACTGGGCTCATAGGAGACCGATGCCAGAGCGCGAGCAAAAGAAACGACAGGCCCCGCCGAGAGAGGAGACCACCGAAGAGGCGGCTCCGGCCGGCACCGAGAAGGGCGAGAAGCTCAAAGCCGAGCTCGACGACCTCCTGGACGAGATCGACGAGGTCCTGGAGGACAACGCCGAGGAGTTCGTCCGCAACTACGTCCAGAAGGGCGGCCAGTGAGGCGCGGGGCGTCCCGGCGCCCATGAGCCTGCCGCTCTTCCCCGCCACCGAGGACCCCGGTCCAAGCTTCACCGAACTGCTCCGGCGGGTCGGGCCGGCCCCCGCCGTGCCGACCTCTACCGCCACCATGCCGGTCACCCATGGCACGACCGTTCTGGCTCTGCGCTATGCCGATGGCATCCTCATGGCCGGGGACCGGCGGGCCACCGCCGGCCACGAGATCGCCCACCGCGCCGTGGAGAAGCTCTTTCCGGCCGACAGCCATTCCGGGGTCTGCTTTGCCGGGGCGGCCAGCCCGGCCATCGAGATGGTCCGGCTGTTCCAGACCCAGTTGGAGCATTACGAGAAGGTTGAGGGCCTGGCTCTGTCCCTGGAGGGCAAGGCCAATCAGCTGGGTCAGATGATCCGACAGAACCTGCCCATGGCCATGCAGGGCTTCGTGGTGGTGCCCCTCTTCGCCGGCTTCGACCTGCGCCGCCAGACCGGGCGCATCTTCACCTACGACCCCTCCGGCGGGCCCTACGAGGAGCGCGACTTCCAGACCACCGGCTCGGGCGGCCGGGACGCCAGGACCGCCATCAAGATGGCCTTCAAGGACGACATGGACCGGGCCAAGGCCATCGAAGTGGCCGTCCAGGCTCTCTACGAGGCCGCCGATGAGGACACCGCCACCGGCGGGCCCGATGTGGTGCGAGGCATCTATCCGACGGTGGCCACCATCACCGCCGCCGGCTTCGAGCGGGTGCCGGAAGCCGAGGTGGCCGAGAGCTTCAGCACCCTGATCGGGCGGCGCACCGCCTCGGGAGGCCGGGCATGACGGCCGGGACGAGAGAACCGAGAACGGCCGCCGGCGGGGCAGGGGCCCCCGCCGTGCGGAGGAGGCCGGGTTGGGGTGCCCGGCCGGGAGAACCAACATGAGCATGCCCTTCTATGTGGCGCCCGAGCAGGTCATGCGGGATCGGGCCGATTACGCCCGCAAGAACGTGGCCCGGGGCCGGCCCCTGGTGGCCTGCATCTACGCCGAGGGCATCCTGATGGCGGCAGAGAACATCAACCGGCGGCTGCGCAAGATCAGCGAGATCTACGACCGCATCGCCTTTGCCGGGGTGGGCAAGTTCAACGAGCTCGACCAGTTGAGGGTGGCCGGAGTCCGCCACGCCGACACCAAGGGCTACACCTACAGCCGGGAGGACGTGGACGCCCGCTCCCTGGCCAACGTCTACGGCGCCTACCTGGGGCAGGTCTTCACCCATGAGATGAAGCCCATGGAGGTGGAGATAGTGGTGGCCGAGTTGGGCCACGAGGCCGGCCAGGACTCCCTGTACCACATCTCCTTCGACGGGGTCATGGTCGATGCCGAGCAGTTCGTGGCTCTGGGGGCCGAGGCGGAGGCGGTCTCGGAGCGTATGCAGGAGTCGGTCGATGCCACCGATGACCTGGCCACGGCCCTGGGCAAGGCCCTGGCTGCCCTGAGCGGACCGGACCGGACCATTGAGCGGGCTGACCTGGAGGTGGCCGTTCTGGCCCGGGGCAACGGCCGGCGGGCTTTCCGGCGCATCGGCCCCGACCAGGTCGAGGCCCTGCTGGGGGCCTAGGCCGGCCCGTCCGTCCCGGCGTCGGTGACCACGTCCGCCTCGGCGTCGGCCTCGGCGTCGGCGTCGGCCTCGGCGTCGGCCTGGAGGATGGCGGCGGCCGCCTCGGCCTCGTCCTCGGGCACATAAATCTCCACGCAACCGGCAAAGGGATATGGGCCCTCACTGGCGCCCAGAGTCTCACTGAGGATGCCGGCCGCCCCCAGCCGGGCCCGGATCACATGGGCGTGAAATGTCCCTGAAGCGGTGGCCACATGGACCATACGCATCCCCGGCACCCGCCGAACGGTACCGTGGCAGCAGTGGACCGGCGCATATTCGGACTCGAGAACGAGTACGGCGTCACGTGCACGCTGCGGGGACAGCGCCGCCTCAGCCCCGACGAAGTCGCCCGCTACCTCTTCCGCCGGGTGGTCAGCTGGGGCCGATCCAGCAACGTCTTCCTCGAAAACGGTGCCCGCCTGTACCTCGACGTCGGCAGCCACCCGGAGTACGCCACGCCGGAATGTGACTCCATCGATGATCTGGTGGCCCATGACAAGGCGGGGGAGCGGATCCTGGAGAATCTCCTCCTCTCAGCGGAACAGCGGCTCCGGGAGGAGGGGATCCGGGGGGTCATCCACCTGTTCAAGAACAACACCGACTCGGCGGGCAACTCCTACGGGTGCCATGAGAACTACCTGACCAGCCGCCGGGATGACTTCGGTCACTACGCCGAGATCCTGATCCCCTTCTTCGTCAGCCGCCAGATCTACGCCGGAGCCGGCAAGGTCCTGCAGACCGCTCGGGGGGCGGTCTACTGCATAAGCCAGCGGGCTGAGCACATCTGGGAGGGCGTCTCATCGGCCACCACCCGAAGCCGGCCGATCATCAACACCCGGGACGAACCTCACGCCGACGCCGAGCGCTTCCGGCGGCTGCACGTGATCGTGGGCGACTCCAACATGAGCGAGTACGCCACTTTCTTGAAGATCGGTGCCACCAGCATCCTCCTGCGCATGCTGGAGGATCCCGGCGTGGTCCTGCGGGACATGACCCTGGAGAACCCCATCCGGGCCATCCGGGAGATCAGCCACGACCCCCTCTGCCAGCGCAAGGTGCGTCTGGCCAACGGCCGGGAGGCCAGCGCCCTCGACATCCAGTTCGAGTACCTGGCCCGGGCGACCCGCTATCACGAGCAGCGGGGCCTCGGGCCCATGGAGGAGAAGGCCCTGGGGATGTGGGAACACTGCCTCAACGGCCTGGAGAAGGATCCCTTCAGCCTGGACCGTGAGTGCGACTGGGTCATCAAGCACCGCCTCATCGAGGGCTATCGCCAGCGCCACGATCTGCCTCTGACCCACCCCAAGGTCGCTCTGATGGACCTCCAGTATCACGACGTCAGCCGGGAACGGGGTCTGTTTTATCGGCTGCAGGCCCGGGGAATGGTCGAACGCACCACCTCCGACGCCGCCATCCAATCGGCGGTGGACAACCCGCCTCAGACCACCCGGGCCCGGCTCCGGGGGGAGTTCATCAAGAAGGCCAAAGAGCGCCGCCGGGACTTCACCGTGGACTGGGTCCACCTCAAGCTCAACGACCAGGCCCAGCGAACGGTCCTGTGCAAGGACCCCTTCAAGTCCCATGACGAGCGGGTGGAGAAGCTGATCGCCAGCCTCTGACGGGGCTCTCCTGGCGGCGGTGGGTGGCAACCCACCCACTAGCCTCCCCTCCCAACGTGACGACTCTCATCGCCTCCGAAGACCCCGAAGCACCGACCCCGGGGCCGCGGCGGGCTTTCCGCTCCGGCCTGGAGTGGGTGGCCGTGGTGGTGGTGGCCCTGGTGGCCGCCGTGCTGGTCAAGACCTTCGTCCTGCAGACCTTCTTCATCCCGTCGGCCTCCATGGAGCACACCCTCAACATCAACGACCGGGTCTTTGTCAACAAGCTGGCCTATGACTTCCACGCCGTCCATCGGGGCGACATCGTCGTCTTCACCCCGACCGCGACCCAGCGTCGGATCATCGGTCCGGGTATCGATGATCTGATCAAGCGGGTGATCGGCCTACCCGGGGAGACGATTCAGGGCATCGGGGACCACATCTACATCAACGGCAAGCCACTCAACGAGCCCTACCTGTCTACCGGGGTGGTGCCCACAGCCGGAGCTGTCCCTCTCTACAAGCAGAAGATTCCCCCCGATGAGTACTTCCTCATGGGGGACAACCGGGGTGAATCCAAGGACAGCCGGTACTTCGGCCCGGTGAGGCGGAGCCAGATCGTGGGGCGGGCCTTCGTCCGGGTCTGGCCCCTGTCCCGCTTCGGCTTCATCTAGAACCCCGCCCTCAGGCCAGGCGACCGGCCGCGGTGAGCACGTCGACCATCGCCACCACGTCGTCGCTGAAAACCCCGTCCACCCCCAGGGCGACCATGTCCTCCAGCAACGGACGGGTATGGGCGTGCCAGGCCAGCGCCTTGATCCCGGCGTCCCGGCACAGCCCGACCAGTTCGGCCGACCAGTCGGAGTAGGGCAGGTTCAGGGCGTCGATGCCGGCGGCGGCCAGCTCATTGACCCGCCGGGCCGGGCCTTCGTCCATCTTCTTGAGCCGGGTGGAATCCACCAGGCGGGCCGGCCCGGCACTCTCCCGCCAGGTGGTGACCAGGCGCCAGTCCGGATGGCACAGCCACAGTCTGGCCGTCGCTCCGGCCTGGTGCGCCGCCGACAGCACCGGGGCCAGAGCATCGGGATGCTTGATGTCCAGGGACAGCTCGAAGTCGGCCCCGCACTGGCGGTACAGGTCGTCCAGACTGTCCAGCCCTCCGAGCTCGGACCGGGCGGTCTCGGGGATCGGCCGGCGCCGGGGACCGCCGCCCACGGTCCCGTCGTGGTCGAGCACCGCCAGCCCGTCGGCGCTGGGCCAGACATCGCCCTCCAGGGCCCGGGCCCCGGCCGCCAGGGCCAGGCGGTAGCCCGCCACCGAGTTATCGGGCGCCTGGCCCCTCATGCCCCGGTGGGCGAAGCCGATGATCGGCCTTCCGCTCACCGTCCCAGTCTCGCGCCTCGTTTTCCTCAGTTGCGGCTCCGATCGGCCGATCGATCCGGTGTGCGCAAGAGCCGGGCTGTGGCGACCATCAAGGCCACCTGTCCTGCCTGTGGGGATGTCGAACTGACCCCGGGCCAGGTCCAGGTGCTCATCAGCCTGGAGGACCAGCGGTCCTCCTACTCCTTCCGCTGCCCTGGATGTCATGTCACCGCCACCAAGTCCGCCGATGACCGGGTGGTCCGTATTCTCATCTCCTCTGGAGTCGGAGTCCGGCCGTGGCACGTTCCCGAGGAGCTGTGCGAGGAGCACCAGGGCAGACCCATCACTTGGGATGAGGTGCTGGAATTCCACACCCATCTCTACGGGGAGCGGGGCAGCGAGCTGGCCCTCCTCGAGCTGCACCAGACCCGCCGGTAGCATTCGCCCCCATGGGGGGACTCCTCTCCGGCAAACTTCTCTTCCTCCTCTTCGTGGCCCTCATAGTCCTGGGCCCGGAGCGCCTTCCCGACGCCGCCCGTACCGCCGGGCGCCTGTTGAACGAGTTCCGGAGGGTGACCGGCGGACTCCAGGAGGAGGTCCGCGACGCCTTTGCCGCCTCCGATCTGGCCGGGCCCGTCCAGGAGCTCAAGGCGGTCCGGGACGAACTGCGCAGCACGGCCACGGGCCTGGTGACGGCTCCCTTCGCCGCCACCATGGCCCCGGGCCAGGCCGGGCCCACCAGTCCGGCCGGGGCATCGGGGACGGAGCAGCCCAGCCCACCGGTAACCGCCCCGACCCGGGCCACGGCGGGGCTCTGGTCCGGGGATCTCTCCCTGCCTCCTGGCGACCCGGGCCTGAACTGAGCCCGCCCCCGGCCCGGAGGCAACGGCGTCCCCGACGGGCCCAGGAGGCTCGGCGCTGATGGCCGTGCGCAATCCACTACGGCGCCGGGCCGGCGCGCCCAGGAGTCCGGACGGCTCGATGACCCTGGTCGAGCACCTGGCCGAGTTGAGGCGGCGCCTCATGGTCTCGGTGCTGGCTGTCGGCGCCGGCGGCCTCATCTGCTGGATCTTCTACGAGTCGATCCTCAGCTTCCTGGAGCACCCGCTCTGCAAGGCCCTACGGGCCCACGGCGGCCTCAGCGGCTGCCATCTGTACATCTTCAGCCCCCTGGATCCACTGGCCATCCGGTTCAAGGTCTCCGCCTACGGCGGTCTGGCCCTGGCCCTTCCGGTCATCCTCTACCAGCTGTGGCGATTCGTGACCCCGGGGCTCAATGCCAAGGAGCGGCGCTACGTCATCCCCTTCATCCTGGCCTCGATGGCCTTTTTCGGCTTCGGTGCCTTCATGGCCTGGCTGACCTTCCCCCATGCCCTGGCCTGGTTGACCGGCATCGGTGGCCACAGTCTCCAGCCGCTCTACAGCCCCTCCAACTACCTGAGCCTGATCCTCATCCTGATGCTGGTGTTCGGGATCGCCTTCGAGTTCCCGGTGGTGCTGGTCTCTCTGGAGATGGCGAGGGTCCTGACCCCGGCCAAGCTGGCCAGCTGGCGGCGGTGGGCCATCGTGGCCATCACCGGCTTTGCCGCCGTGGCGACACCCAGCTCGGACCCCTTCTCCATGCTCGGGATGATGATCCCCATGTACTTGTTCTACGAGATGTCCATCCTGGTCGGGAAGCTCCTCAAGCGATGAGCGCGGCCGAGGCCATCCCCGGGGGAGGGACCTCGGTCCGTTCGGCCTTCCTGGCCGCCTTGGGCTTCGAGCCCGACCCCTTTCAGGCCCGCTCCATGGATGCCCTCGACCACGGCCATTCGGTGCTGGTGGCGGCGCCCACCGGTGCCGGTAAGACCCTGGTGGCCGAGTACGCCATCGCCCTGGCTCTGGCCGAGGGAGGGAAGGCCTTCTACACCAGCCCTCTCAAGGCCCTGTCCAATCAGAAGTACGCCGATCTGGTCCGCCGATACGGCCGGGACGGTGTCGGCCTGCTGACCGGGGACAACTCCATCAATCCCTCGGCGCCGGTGGTGGTCATGACCACCGAGGTGCTGCGCAACATGATCTACGCCCGCAGCGGAGCCCTGGAAGGACTTCGTTACGTGGTCCTGGACGAGGTGCACTACCTCCAGAACCCGTACCGGGGAGCGGTCTGGGAGGAGGTCATCATCCACCTGGCCGCTCAGGTCAGGCTGGTCTGTCTCTCCGCCACGGTGAGCAACGCCGAGGAATTTGCCGGCTGGATCGAGACGGTCCGGGGGGCCACCTCGGCGGTGATCGAGGAGCGACGGCCGGTGGAGTTGCGCAACCTCTACATGGTCGGGGACCGCGGCTCGGAGTCCGCCCATCTGCTGCCCACCTTCGTCGACGGTCGCCCCAACCCGGAAGCCGCCTCCCTGGACGCCAACCGGTCCCTTCCGTCCTCGGGCCGGGCCCGGCGCCAGTCCCGGCTGTACACGCCAAGGCGAACGGAAGTGGTGGAGGCCCTGGCCGAGGCCGAGATCCTCCCGGCCATCTACTTCATCTTCAGCCGGGCCGCCTGTGACGACGCCGTGCGCAACTGCCTCAACGAGGGACTGAGGCTGACCGCGGTCGAGGAGCGCCGCCAGATCCGGGCCCTGGCCGAGACCCACATAGCCGCCTTGTCCGACGACGACCTGCGCGTCCTCGGCTACGACAGCTGGATCAGCGCCCTGGAAGCCGGCCTGGCCGCCCATCATGCCGGCATGGTCCCGCCCTTCAAGGAGGCCGTCGAAGCCTGCTTCTCGGCCGGGTTGGTCAAGGTGGTCTTCGCCACCGAGACCCTGGCTCTGGGGGTGAACATGCCCGCCCGCACGGTGGTCATCGAGAAGCTGTCCAAGTTCACCGGTGACCACCACGAGTTCCTGACCTCCGGGGAGTACACCCAGCTGACGGGACGGGCCGGCCGGAGGGGCATCGACTCCCTTGGTCACGCCGTGGTCCTGTGGTCGCCCTTCGTGGCCTTCGAGCAGGTGGCCGCTCTGGCCTCCCGGCGGGCCAACGCCCTCACCTCCTCCTTCCGGCCCACCTTCAACATGGCGGCCAACCTCGTCCGTCGCTACGCCCCCGACCACGCCCGCCATCTCCTCAATCTCTCCTTCGCCCAGTACCGGACCGACGCCGAGGTGGTCAGGCTGGAGACCCAGCTGGAGCGCGCCCAGTCCGCCCTGGTCGAGGCGGAGCGGTTGGCCGCCTGCCACCTCGGGGACGTGGGCGAGTACCGCCGGCTCCTGCGCCCGGGCGGCCGGGACCGTACCGAGGCCCGCACCAGCCCCCGGGAGGAGATCCGCCTGGCCATGGAACGCATCCGGCCCGGGGACATCCTCCTTGTGCCTGGGGTGGCCGCCGGGGGCCGGGTAGCCGTCATCTCCACGGCCAGACGCAAGGGCGGAGAGATGAAGGTGACCGGCGTGAACGCCGACGGCCGGCGGCTGGTGCTCACGGCCAAGGAACTCGACGCCCCTCTACGCCCGGTGGCGCGCATGGCCCTGCCCACGCCCTATGACCCCACCGGGAACCGCTTCCTCCGGGAGGCGGCCGCCGACCTCTCCCGCTTGAGCCTGCCCCGCATGGCCGAGCCCGAGCGTCGCCCCCGTCACCGCCGGGAGCCCGAGGCGGCCGCCGCCCATCCCGTCGGCGCCTGCCGGGACCGCGCCCTGCATGTCCGGGCCGCCGAGCGGGCCGATCGTCTCCGCAGCGATGCCGAACGCCTGGAGCGCCGCATCCGGAGCCGGGTCGAATCGGTGGCCCGGCAGTTCGACCGGGTGCTCGGGATCATGCAGCGCTGGGGCTATGTGGAGGAGTGGAGCCTGACCGAAGCCGGTAACCAGCTCTGTCGCATCTACCACGAGTCGGATCTGTTGATAGCCGAGTGCCTGGGAGAAGGGATATTCGCCGAGTTGGACGCCCCGTCACTGGTAGCGGTGGCCTCGGGATTCACTTTCGAATCCAGAGGTCCGGCCGGCTCCGATGGCTTACCGCCCCCCGGCCACCTGAGAGAACAATGCGCCCGGGTGCAGGCTCTGGCCGCCGACCTCAACCGGGAGGAGGTGGCCGCCGGCCTTATACCTACCCGGGTGCCGGACTTCGGTTTTGCCGCCGTCGCCCACGCCTGGGCTTCGGGCCGGCCCCTGCGGGAAGTGGTGGGGGAGGACACCCTCTCCGGCGGGGACTTCGTGAGGAACACCAAGTCCCTCATCGACCTGGTCCGCCAGCTGGCCCAGGTGGCCGTCGACCCGGCCACCGCCGTCGCCGCCCGGGCTGGAGCCGAGGTCCTCTTCCGGGGCGTGGTGGCGGCCTCCTCTCTGGTCTCGGTCGAATCCGGCCCGGCCCCCAGCCCATAACCTGCGGGGCCATGCGGGCCTGGCTGTTGGAAGAATCGCCCGGGACCTACCGGGAAGCCGAGGTGCCCACCCCGGAGCCCGGAGGGGATGAGGTCAGGGTCAGGGTGGTGGTCAGCGCCCTCAACCACATGGACCTGTGGGTCACCCGGGGCCTGCCCCGACCGCCCCTGCCCCACGTGCCGGGCGCCGACGGCGCCGGGGTGGTCGAGGCGGTCGGGGACCGGGTCGACACCGTGGCCGTCGGGGACGAGGTGGTCATCAACCCCGCCGTATCCTGTCGGACCTGTCCGGTGTGCCTGTCCGGGGAGTCCCCCCTCTGCCCGCACTTCGCCATCCTGGGCGAGCACCGCTGGGGCACCCACGCCGAAGCCGTCGTCCTGCCGGCGGCCAACCTGGTCCCCCGCCCGCCCGGGCGGAGCTGGGAGGACCTGGCCGCTTATCCGCTGTGCACCCTCACGGCCTGGCGGATGCTGCGCCGGGCCCGGCTCCGGGCCGGGGAGACGATGATCGTGGTCGGCATCGGCGGGGGCGTCTCCTCCGCCGGCCTGGCCCTGGGCGTGGCCATGGGCGCCCGGGTCTTCGCCACCTCCCGGGATGCGGCCAAGCGGGCCCGGGCCCTGACCCTCGGGGCCGAGGGGGCGTTCGACTCCGAGATCGACTTTCCGGTCAAGGCCGACGTCGTGTTCGAAAACGTCGGGGCCGCCACGTGGGACCGTTCCCTTCGCTCCCTTGCTCCGGGCGGCCGGCTGGTCACCTGCGGTGGCACCGCCGGCTCCAAGGTGGAGCTCTCCCTGCCCCGGCTGTTCTTCAAACAGCACGAGATCATCGGCTCGACCATGGGCTCCTATGCCGAGTTCGACCAGGTTACGGGCCTGATCGGGGCTGGGCTGCCCGTGGCGGTCGACCAGGTCATCGACGGCCTGGGATCACTCCCGACGGCTCTCGACAAGCTCGAGGCCGGGGCCCAGCTGGGCAAGATCGTGCTGCGTCACGGGCCGTAAACGGTCCACGGACGCCGGGCCCTCCGGGCGTACTGTGAGCCCGGCATGCATCCCTATGTGGTCGAGAACTTCTCGCCGGCCGAGGCCGACGTACTACGGCGGTACTTCACCAACCTCGACCGCCCCGTCTTCGCCCTGGTCAATCTGCCCGAGGTGGTGAAGGGGGCTCTCTTCGCCCGCTACTCCCGCTCGGCCAAGAGCCTGCGACGGCTGTTTCTGGATGAGTTCGTCGGGGATCTGGACATAAGCGGGGACCATTCGGTGGATGCCACCGTGGGTCTGGCCCGGGCCGAGCAGCTCTACGCCCGGGTCTTCTACGAATACGGGGACGACTCGGTGGCCCAGTTGGGCGGTGTCCACCTGGCCTGCGAGGAAGCCTCCAACCTGCTCACCAAGATCCTGGAGCGGGGCCGGCTCATGTCCTACATGGAGAAGTCCACCCGCTACGTGGGCTACGACACCCGGCTGGAGAACGGCCGCTACCGCTACTTCCGGGACCCCGCCATCCTCGACTCGCCCCTCGGGGCCCGTTACGTGGGCGAGATGGACCGGATGTTCGATTCGTACGCCGAGCTGCTGCCCCTAATGCATTCGCACTTTGCCGAAGCCTTTCCCCGCCAGCCGGGCGACTCGGATTTCGTCCATCGCCAGGCCATCCGGGCCAAGGCCCTGGATGCGGTGCGGGGACTGCTGCCGGCCGCCTCCCTCTCCAATCTCGGCATCTACGGGACCGGGCAGGGCTACGAGCAGCTGCTCATCCGCATGCGGGCCCACCCCCTGCCGGAGGCCCGGGACTACGCCGGCATGATGCTGGAAGAGCTGCGCAAGGTGATCCCGTCCTTCGTCCGCCGGGTCGACGTGGAGGACCGGGGGGTGGCCTGGAGTCGTTACATGGAGGACAACCGGGAGGCCATGCAGGCCCTGGCCGATGAGCTCCTGGTGGCCGAGGACCAGGCCGAGCGGCCCTTGGTCAGCCTGGTGGACCACGATCCGCACGGCGAGGAGAAGGTCCTCTCCGCCATGCTCTACGCCTTCTCCGACCTACCCGAGGACAAGTTGGCCGAGCGGGTCGCCCGCCTGGGCGTCGAGGACCGACGCCGGTTGGTGGAGACCTACGTGGGGGAGCGGGGCAATCGCCGGCACCGGCCAGGCCGGGCCCTGGAGCGCACCGACTACCGCTTCGACGTCCTGTCCGACTACGGGGCCTTCCGGGACCTCCAACGCCATCGCCTCCTCACCATCGACTGGCAGTCCCTGGGTCCGGACCACGGCTATGCCGTGCCCGCCGAGGTTTCCGACGCCGGGGAGGAAGCGGAGGAGGCCTACCGCCAATCCATGGGACGTTCGGCCGAGCTCTACGCCGATCTGGCCGATGACTTCCCCGAGCAGGCCTCCTACGCCATCGCCCTCGGCTACCGGGTCCGGTACGCCATGCAGATGAACGCCCGGGAGGCCATGCACGTGCTCGAGCTCCGCTCCGGGCCTCAGGGCCACCCCGGCTACCGGGCGGTGGTGCAGGAGATGCACCGCCTCATCGCCGAGGAGGCCGGGCACCGGGCCCTGGCCGGGGCCATGGGCTACGTGGACCACTCCGAGGTGGCCCTGGAGCGCCTCGAGTCGGAACGCCGGGCCGAGGCCCGCCGCCAACTGGACAAGGTCTGACCAGGCTCTGATCCAGGCCCGACCCTGACCGGGAGGGTGACATCCGCCATCCCACCCCGATACCGGTAAAAGTGCCGCGCGGCTACGTATATGCTCCGCCCGCACCACGACCCGGAGGGACGTACACCGCATGGCCGACGACCTCGACGACGACGCCGAAGAGGTGGAGGACGAGGACCCGGAAGAGCCCGAAGATCTCGATGACGAACTGGTCGATCTCGAAGATGATGACGATGATCTGGTCGGACTCGATGACGACGCCACCGAATTGGCGGACGACCCCGAGATCGATGACGAGCTGGAGGAAGAAGCCGTAGAGGTCCCCGTGGCTCGCCCCGAGGCCGAGGAGGACGACGAGGAGGAGGATGAGGAGCTGCTCGATGAGGATGTCGAGGCCAGCCTGGATGTCATCCTCAAGGAACGCTTGGTCGTCCAGGAAGAGGAAGAGGACGAGGATGACGAGACCCCCGACGCCGATGACCGCTCGGAGGCGTCCGGCAAGGTCCTGCCCAAGCAGCCGGATGAATTCGTCTGCCAGTCCTGCTTCCTCGTCAAGCATCCCAGCCAGCTGGCGGACCCGGTCAAGATGTACTGCCGAGACTGCGTCTGAGCGCCGGCTGAGATGACCTGGGCGAAAATCCTGGTCGGCACGGACGGTACGGAGCGAGCCGGCCGGGCCGTGGTCCACGCCGCCCAACTGGCCGCCGCCATGGCGGCCGAGTTGACGATCGTGACCGCTTATGGAGCAGCACCCAAGGACAAGGGCGAAGCCGCTCCCGCCGATCTGGCCTGGGCGGCCACCGCCGCCGCCGGGGCCGAGGACATCGCCCACCGCGGGGCCGACTCGGCCCGGTCCGCCGGGGCCACCAAGGTCCGGACCCGAACGGTCAACGCCGCCCCGGCTGACGGTCTGGTCCAGGTGGCGGACGACATCCAGGCCGACCTCATCGTGGTCGGCTCCAGGGGCATGACGTCCTCGCTCCGCTTCATCACCGGCAGCGTCCCCAACGAGTTGTCCCACCACATCCAGAGGGATCTGCTGATAGTCCGAACGGACTGATCCGGCTCCGGAGTCGAGAGGGGGCCCGGTTGGGCACTAGCTTCTCGGCCCGTGACCGAGGAGCGCAGCCCCCTGGAGATGGCCCTTGACCTGTTCGTCTTCGCCCCGGTCGGGATGCTCCTCACCCTGACCGAGGATCTGCCCAAGCTGGTGGAGAAGGGACGGGGCCGGATCGAGTCCCAGCTCGGCATGGCCCGGATGATGGGGGAGATGGCCGCCCCGCAGCTCCAGACCGAGGCCACCAAGCTGGTCAAGGGCCTCTTGGACCGGGTACCGGCTCCAGGGCCTCCGCTGGCCGGCCCCCCGTCGGCCGCCTCCCCGCCAGCTGCCCGGCCGTCAGTCCCGGACCCGGTAGCCGAAACCAAGCCGGCTTCCCAGGTGCCCCGGACGGCGGCGGCCGAGACTCCGGCCGAGCCACCAGCCGGCTCACCTGTTCCTAGACCGGCCGCCTCGGTCGCATCCGCCAGTCCGACCAGCCTGGCCATCCCCGGCTACGACAGCCTCTCGGCCATGCAGGTCGTCTCCCGTCTGGCCGGCCTGAGCCGGTCCGAGCTCGAGGCGGTGCGCAGCTACGAGGAAGCCCACCGCCACCGGAAGACGATCATGAACCGGGCCGAACAGCTCCTGGCCGAAGCGAGCTGATGGAGGCGGCCCGGGTCGCGGTCCGGGCTGACCTGCCCCGCCTCACCGAGCTGGCCCGCACCGCCGTCGAGGAAGCCGCCTCCCGTCGGGGCGGAGCCGAGCTGGTGGGTTCCTGGGCGGTGGCGGGGGAGAACCTCGTGGAACAGGCCATGGCATCCTGCCTGACCGATCCGGCTCGTGGGGTCTGGGTCGGAACCGTCGATAGCCAGGTCATGGGCGTGTCGGTGGCCGGCGGTCGGGAGGGTCAATCTGGCAAGCTGCACCTCTTTTTCGTCGAGCCGGGGGCGCGTGGGGTGGGGGTGGGCGAAGCGATGCTCAACGAGGTGAGTGGCTGGCTCCGGGAGAGGGGGTGCACCGGGATGGATGTCCCTGTGCTCCCCGGGGACCGGGACACCAAGCAATTCTTTGAAGGGGCCGCCATGGTGGCCCGCCTCCTCATCATGCATCGTTCCCTGTGAGACCCGAGGTCTGTGTCGGAGCCGTCGTGGTGGACGACGACCGCCTTCTCCTGATCCGGCGCGGCCACGGCCCGGCGGCGGGGGAGTGGTCGGTGCCCGGGGGGCGGGTGGAAGCGGGAGAGACCCTGGCCGAGGCCGTGGTGCGCGAGGTGCTGGAGGAGAC
>Ga0307372_10001725_pt1 | contig 37434 bp, 35 predicted proteins | sample OX1MG_FD_202533 | JGI IMG/M metagenome (GOLD analysis project Ga0307372, IMG submission 202533) | Soil microbial communities from Risofladan, Vaasa, Finland - OX-1 | ecosystem: Environmental > Terrestrial > Soil > Coastal area > Acid sulfate soil | place: Finland: Risofladan, Vaasa | collected...
CGCTTGCACTGATTCACCGGGACACCTCCTAACCGCGTACGCCGGGGAGAATATCCGAGACGACGGTCGGAATCCGTCGCGGATTAATGGGGGCGGAAGGCGGTGGAATTACGTGAGCCGCAACACCATCCGTAACCATGGAAAAGCGGCGGCGCCTCGGGACACAATCCGCCTAGTGGCTGCCGCGGTATAACGCCACAGTAGTAACAGCCGAAGGTCACTCCCGCTCATCCAGCAGCACCGGATTGATCGCCACGCAACGCCTGCGCGCACCTTCCTCCATCCTCGGCCGTCCGCGCTCGGCGAGGATGGCGAGTGCTGCACGCAAGTCACGGCTGTCGCGGACGCAGTTCGGACCCTACTGGTAGATGCGCTTCGTCGGTACGCGATCGGTGCCGTTGGCCTGCGCTTCGTTGCGCAGCCAGGCATCGAGCCGGATCGCCGCGGCAAGCGACGGCGACGTGTCCAGGTCGGCGAGCAGACGCCGCGCCTCGTTCCAATGCCAGCTCACGATGCTCGCCGCGGCGCGGATTTCCTCGGCCGCTATCGTGCCGCTCGCGCCATGCTCCAGCACATCGAACAAAGCTGCCAGCCGCGCGGCGTTCTCCGCCGCCTTGGCGGCGACATCACGCACACTGCGGAATTCGCCTCGCGCGCCCAGCTCGCGCTCGATCTCGTCGTGAAAGCGTATCCACTCGGCACGCGCCTGCGGCGACAAATCGAGATTGCCGGCGTTGAAGGCAACGGCGACGGCATACCCGCTGGCCGCGTGAATGCTGACACCGGTGGCGTAGCCCTCGGCGATGCAGATCACCTTGCCGGGAACGCCGATCAGGAAGTACAGGCAGGCCGGCGACGCGCCCGCCCTCCCTCACGCACTGTCGCGAGTTACCTATTCATCATCACTGAAAAATCGTTGACAGTACTCGTATGGGTGCCTGTATTGGAATCGCCCCAGATTGTCGACGACGGTAACGATCCTACAGTGCGTCGTGCCACCGTTCTTCTCGCCACGCAGACCACGGCCCACCATCTGCATGTACCTCACCGGACTGAAAACCTGTCTCGCAATGAACACCATGTCCGTTTTGGGAGCGTCGAAGCCGGTAGTCAGGACGCTATGGTTACAGAGCACCCGGATTTCGCCGCGCTGAAAGCGTTCAAGGAAATATCGCCGCGCCACGGTTTGGGTGCTGCCGCTCACCGCGGCAGCGGGTATGCCAATGAGGTTCAAGCGCGCCGACATTTCTTCCGCGTGTTGCACGGAGTTGCTGAAGAAGAGGATCGAACGTTCCGTGCACTGCTGAATCCGGTCAACGAGTTTTCGGTTTCGCTGCGCGTCCCCTGCGAGGCGCTGATTGATACTTTCCAGTAAGTTCTCGAAGTCGAGCCCTTCCCACGGCTCGGGAAGGCGTGCCAGCCGCCCGATCTCCTCGTCTGACAGGCCGGCGCCGGATTGCAGAGGGTCGTACTTGGCCTGTGCTAGGACCCCCTGCGCCAGCAGACGTGCGTGCAGACCTTCCTGGTCTCCCGGTAACCAACGGTTGTCGAACCGTCTGGCAAGCCTCTGGCTTTCTTCGTCATCAGTTCGAAACGGCGTAGCGCTGAGGCCAATGAATGGGGGCTCGTCCTTGACCAGCGCACCTGGCCGCTGCGCTTCGGCGTCCAGCCAGCGCAGGAGATTCGTGTAGCTCGGCGTGATGGCGTGGTGACATTCGTCGACGACAACCAGCCCCGGCTTCTGGAGCCAGACAAGATTCTCAGTCCCCATCCGGCTGTTGAGCGTTTGTATCGAGGCGACGATGGCGATCGGCCTGTCGAGTTCCTGAATCGCCGGACTGGGGTTACCTCCCCACAGCCGGACGATGCGCAGATCTGTTCTTTGCGCACCGAGGTTGAGCCAGACCTGACGAAACGCCTGCACCGCTTGCTCGCAAAGCTCGTCCGTCTGCGCTACCCATATCACGCTGCGCCGGTCGCCCTCTGGAGCAAGGATAAGACGCACCACCGCCTCCACGGTCACGCGTGTCTTGCCGCCCCCTGTGGGCAGGCTCACTACCGCGCGGCGGCGGCTTGTGCCTCCCATAACTAAGCGGCGGATGCCTTCAAGCACTTCTTCCTGGAAATCGTGAAGCGATGGCAGCTCGATTGGGCCACTGATGTATTCCTCCGGGTCGCGCCGTGTCGCTGGCGCCGCGGCAAACTCCTCCGGAAAGCCAATGCTGGCGACGAATGCGCGCGCCTCGGATGTGTTCCATCGCCCCGGCGGTTTCAAGCCTTCCGCATCCAACGTCTCCCTCAGTGTCGCGAGCGTTACTGGCCCCAATTGCGCGAGCGTCAGTTCCGCCAATTGGAGAGGCGTGCACTGTCGGACGAAATCCATGCTCTTGATGTCACCAAGTGCGTCGAGCAGCGGTCCTGAACGCCCTCCGACCGCGCGCAGCAATCGGCCAGCCAGTGTCGTCCCGCTGGCGATTTCGTTCCGCAAGCGTTCGACCTGCGCGTCTCCCAGGCGCTGCAACGCGTCGACAGGCGCGTAGTTGAGCCATCCGGCGGCTGCGACTTCATTGACAAACCGTTTCATTCGTTCGGCGCGCGGCAACGCGGACAACTGCCCGGCATCCAGCATTAGGGTGTTCTCCCACATCATGCAGGAGACCAACTCGGACGTCTGGCCAATGGTCAGCCGCAAACCTGTAACCTGCTGGCAGCGGGCGGACCGGCTGGCTTCGGGCTGCATCACGTCGGCAAGGTCCGGAACGGCAGATATCAGAAAGTCGGGCGGTCCCGTGACGCTTTCCCATTCGGGCTTGATCAGATCTGCGAGGTTCTGCGCTCCCCTTTCAAGCCATAGCGCTAGTGCGGTCTCGTCGAGTGTCACGACGACACGCTGCGGGTTTTGCGCGCGGCGCGCCAGGTCGGCGGAGCTTGTCACGAAGACTTCGGAGAGCAGAATCTCGCCCGAATGTGTCTGGATACCGTCGGGAACAACTCGGTCTTTTGCGGCAGCCGTCCAAAGTTCTTGCAACGAGCCCAGCGCGAGCGCAGAGGGTGTCGCGAGCAAAGTGATAAGCGCCAGCCACAGCGCCTCAATGTCGGACTTCGTGGCCGCTTCTGGCGGGAATGCTTGTTCCAGTCGTTCAAGCGCGGTGCCCAATTTTCCCCAGTTAGGGATACTGCCCAGCGCTGGGTCATTGCGTCTCGCCACCAGGTGCGCGAGGTACACGGTTCAGGCTGCACGGGATTGAACCCTGCGCGGCTCGGACTTCTCGCTTTCCTGGAGCCGCGGCAGCCGCCGGATCGCCGCGCCCGCTTTCGCTTCCGCCAGCCGCAGCTCGTACAATTTCTGCAAGTTCAGCCAGAACTCAGGACTGGTGCCGAAGAAATGCGCCAGCCGCAGGGCACTGTCACCAGTGACCGCGCGCTGGCCGTTCAGAATTCCGGTGATCCGGTTGGTCGGCACTTTGAGGCGCCGGCCGAGCTCGGCCGCGCTCATTCCGAGTTTCTTGAGCTGCTCGGCGAGGTGTTGGCCTGGATGGATAGCGGTGCGTGCCATGCCTTGTTCCCTTGGTGGTAGTCCACGATGTCGACGTTGGCCGAGCCGGGCAAGCGGTCCGGCCATTCGAAACAGACGGGCGATTGGTGCAGCATAGTCCCCGCTTAGCCGTTACGTCAATCGTAATGACCGGTACTGCCGGGTTTTCCGGCGGGTCGCTTGCGTTTCGACGTTGCCGTAAGCAATCTTTTTGAGGTTGTCGAGAAAATCGGTGGGACTACCCGAAGCAGGGTCGGGGTTGGGTAAGAGAAGGGGGACGGACAAGTGTCCGACCCGCCGGACTATGGCTGGCTCACCGCCTGGATACAACGCGTCGCGCTCGAGACAAGAAACCAGCTCGACGATTGCTGTGCCGCTGCTCCGTCCGGCATACCCTAGGGGAATTGGCAGGCGGTTCCGGCCCGCCTTTGCCGCAAGCTTCACAATTCTGTCGCGCAGACTTGACGTACTACGTCAGACAACGCGAAGAAAACCTGCAAACGCGTCATAAAGGGGGACGCACAATTGTCCGTTCCCCGGGAGCATTGCTGCTTCAGCCTCGGGATATAACGCACCGCGCTCGAGAAAAGAAACCTGCTCGACGACCGGTGTGCGGCTGCTCCGCACGATATGCTCCCGGGAGTAATTTGCGGGCGATTCAGACCGACTTCCCCACGAAACATCGCAATTCTCCCGCGCGGACTTGACAGATCGCGTCAGACAACGAGAAGAAAGCCTGCAGACGCGTCATAAAGTGGGGACGGACAATTGACCGTTCCCCCGGGGAGTATCGCCTCTTTCCTTGGGGGTATTTTTGGGCCGCCAACGGCATCGGGGTTGCGAATTCGGGCGGCGAGTTTGCCTCGCACCATGACACGGCCCGCGATCAGGTTCACTTCCTCGCGGAATTGGTGCTGCTGCCAGCCAGATTGCTGAATGGCTGGCGTGATGTACTTGGTGCAGATGTCCCGTTCGCTGAGCTGATACTTGTCGATGTCTACGAGTGCAGCTTCAATGCCAATTCGCTGCGAACTGCCTCGGGAAGGGCGATCCGTGCTGCCCGGCGATCAGTCGTACTCTCATCGACCTCGTATTTCTCCCCCATCACGATTTGGAACCACCGCTCTCTGTCCCGGACAACTCGGAACATCTTCTCGTCCTGAGTAGCCGCGACATAGGGAAGATACAGGTTAATCGACTGCCGGACGCGCTCGGCGAGGCAGCCGATGCGGTCAACGCGGCCGGAACGCTGCTCGAGGGTGGAGGGGTTCCAGCAGAGATCGTGGTGGATGACATAGCGGCAGTGAAGGTGCAGGTCGACCCCCTCGGCGAGGACGCTGCTGGCGATCAGGATTTCCGGGAAAAGCGGGGTGTTGAAGGTGAGGAGCAGGGTGCGACGGGTCTCCTGGCGGACTTCGCCGTTCGCAAGCCTCACATTGGGGAGCAGCATTGCCGCTTCGTCTGAGGCGCCCTCGGCGGGATCGAAGACGGCGCGGACCTCTTTGCCGAACTGGGTGCCGGTCTGCACGGTGAGGAGGGCATCCACGAACTCCCTTCGCTCCTCAGGAGTGCAGCGTTCGGCAAGGAAGCGGCAGAAATTCTCCACCCGTTCGCGCAACGATTCGCCGCCCTGGCGCTGCTCGAGCGCCCGCACCATGCCGGCAGCACGGTCGGGCTCTTCGAGGGGAAAATAGCGCACGAGGAAGGATGGCGTGCGCAGGAAGCGGCGCACGACTTCGACAACCAGCTCGCGCTCCTCGCTGGAGAAGGCGAAGGGCGCGACGATCGATTCAAGCGACGCGGATATGGCCGCGCGGAGCTTTTCGTCCTTGAAGAACTGGTCGCCCAGCTCGTCGAGGATGGTCTGCACTTCGCGGGTCGAGCGGCCGGGAAGTTTTTGCGCGCCCAGGGAAAGAATCTCCTGGTGAAGCCGCGCCGAAATATGCTGGCGAAGCGCGCGGCCGGTCGCGCGGTAGTGGCAAAAGATAAGAACCTTTTCGCCCGCCTTCCACAGCTGGATGGCGCGCTTGGTCGTTGCAAGCACCTTTGGGTGCGCGGAGCGGGCGCTGCGGCTGTCTTTCGGCAGCGCCTTGTCGAGGTGACCGAGGTACCACTGCAGTTCCGGCGCCTGGCCGGCTTCGGCGGCGCCGGCGTCGGCGTCCTCGTCCACGGTGAGCTGCCCGGATCTCGTTTCGAGGTAAGCCTCGAAGGAAGAGGCCAGGCCGTCGGCAAAGAGCGCGCGCCCTTTGTTCGAGGCCGCCAGGAGGGCTTGCGCACGGCCGGCGAGAAGGAACGGCAACAGCGTCTGCGGTGTGATCTCGAGCCCTGTATTGGACGGCTGGTCCGAGAGAATCGAATCGCCCGTGCGCACTTCGCGCCGCGGCAGGCTGCTATCGCCGGAAAGGGCGGCGGGACGCACGTGGCGCAGCACCCAGGGTGCGAGCCCAAGCTCGGCCTTCTTCATGGCGTTGCCGGTGTAGCGCACCTGCTGGACGACCTGGGCGAGGATGCCCTCGCCTTCGGTGGCGCCCGCCTTCGCCCACCAGCTTTCGATCTCGGCGTCCGTGGGCGATTCGATTCCAACATGCTCCGCAGTCAGTCGTCCCCAAGCGCCGTCCAGGCGAAGCGCAGCGCTCTGCGCATCGTCGAGCGTACTCGCAAGGACGGCGAGCTCGGCCTTGAACTGTTCGCGCGTCAGCGAGGGCGCGCGCGAGCCCCTCCAGTCGACTCCTTCGAAGCGCTCGAGCACGCGGATCAGCTCGCCATGGCCTAGCTGGAAAGGCGTAGCGGTCAGAAAGAGCATGCGGTCGAACTTGTTGGCGAGCGGCCCGCTGACGGTGAGATTCGATTCGGCATCGAACTCTTCGTTGACAAAGAGCGATGCAAGCTTGGTCTCGGGATTCTTGACGTGGTGTGCCTCGTCGAGCACCAGCAACGGCGAACGGAAATGGCAGCGGCTGAGTGCGAGCTGCCAGACCTCCTCCATGCTCTGTGCAAGCGCTTTGCGCACGTCCTTCAATCGCTCCTCCACGCGAGCAGACTCGCGCAGCGGAACCGCGCGCAGCGCCTCGACGATAGGCTCAAAGTAGTGGCTCTCCATTTCGTCGAGCGCCCCCGCGAACGCCGCGGGCACCGGCTCGTCCGTCACTTCCGTCTTGAACAGATCGCTGGCGCGGTGCAGCGCTCTCAGCCAACTGTCATAGTCCCGATCAAGAAGGTCGCCGAGGACGCCCTCGGCGTGCCGCTCATACCATTCCATGCGCAGGATTTGCCCCGCGAAGCGGCCGAAATTGCGCCGCTGGTCGGCGAGCGACGAGCGGCCCTTGAATGCGCGCTTCACGACCGCGAGCTTGGCGAAACCGTCGCCGATGGACCGATTCAGGGCGCCATGCGTGAGAAAGATGACGTGCGTCCGCCGCTCTGGCGGATTGTCGAGCAACCGCAGGAAGTCGACTCCGGAATCTGCCGAGCCGGCGCGGAAGCGGTTTTGCAACTCGGGGGAAAGGCAGTAACTGCGGAACACATTCCAGTCCTTGGGCCACTTGTAGCGCAGGCTGGGCGGCGTCATGACGACCACCGGCCCCGCATCCTCGCGGTCGATGAGAATCGATGCGGCGACCGCGAGCGCGACAAAGGTTTTCCCCATGCCGACCTCGTCGGCGAGGATCACGCCGGGCTGCCGCGCAAAGCGCGCCAGCAGCTCACGCGCCGCCCGCGCCTGCCGCTCGGCATCGCGCGCCGAGATCCGTGGGTTCTGCAGTTGGATCGATCCATCGGCGTAGGATGCGAAGCTCATCGCGCGGCCTCCGCAAAGGCGGCTTCGGCGTAGCGCTCGAGCTCCGCTACCGGGTCGATTTTTGCGGCCTGCTCAGCGAGCTGCTGGATAGCTTTTTTCAGGGATTCGGCGACCACCGAGCGCGGCAGCCCATCGACGGCGACCTTGTCCGGCCGAACCCGGTGCAAAGCTAGCGCGATCTCGGCGATGCAGAACTTCGCTTCTCCGGCGAAGCTTGCCTCCCGAACGTAGCCTTCGGCGAGCGCGAGCGGTCCGACAGGCCCGAAAAGGCGCCAGTCGAAGGCTTCGCGCGAGGACGCCGTACGCTCCAGACGCTCGCGCAGACGCTCAAGCGCCGCGGCCAGCCGCTTCGTCCGGCGCAGTAGGAACGACTGCGAATCGAATCGCTTGAGCGGGTCGAGCTCGGCGTCGCCCTGCGTCCTCTTCTTGGCCTTGCGCCTGGCGAGTACTTCGGCGACCGCTTGCGGCAGCGGCCGAGTCGATGCGAGGACCTGAAGCAACTCTTCGAGCGTCAACGAACGCAACTCCTGTGGGGGCGGCAACGCGGCTGGGTTCGAGACGTTTACCGGCCAGTTTGCCGTCGCAGACCCGCCCGAATGCGTCCAGGTAACCCCCAGGACGAACGGCACCCCCGATTCTCCCCAGGCAATGCTGTGCTCGCCTGCACCGGTTCCGCGAACCGAAGACAGAAGCTCACGGCCGCCGGGTGCCTGAATGCTCCACGTTTTTGGAAGTGGATCGCGCAATGTGATGGCCAGCGAGGCAGGCGGACCGGGAACGAAGGACGCCTCTTCAAAAGCCGCGGGCAACGGCAGCGACGAAACGCCGTCTTCCTCCTCTTCGCCGCGCGGATCCCAGACAAGGTCCTTTGACTCAATGTCGAGCGGCTCGTCGGCGCATTCCGGCCAGACCTCGTCGAGCACCTTCGCATCCGGGTCGGAAGTTCGCATACGAAATGCGAGATTCGCTTCGAAATTCGGCTTGCCTTTCGCTCCCAGGCCGGCGCGCGTGAAGTTGCTCGACCCCGCGAGGGTGATGCACCAGTCATCGTTGTAGAGGTGGATCATCTTGGCGTGCAGCTCGCGCAGCTCGCCCATCTGTTCCGGAAGAACGCGGCGCACCGTCAGATCCGCGTGTTCGTCGGCTAGCTGAACCATCGCATGCGGCGCGAATACGCGCGTGCGTCCATCCGGTCCGCTTTCCGTTCGAACGTCGAAACAGATCTCCCGCGGTCGCCGCTTGGCCAGCACGTCGATGAGCGCCTTGGCTGCCTCAGTGCCGTCGGCGTCGAAAAACGGCGAGACGACGTAAGCGTAACGCGGTGGTGACCCGCTCGGCCATGCCTCGCCGAGCTGCGGCAGGATGGCCCGGCCAGGTCCGCCAAGAATGAGTACGGGGTTGCTTGGTTTGGTATCGGGCCAACGGCCGATCAGGGCGCGCACCGACTCAAGCGCCGCCCTAGCCCTGGCTTTAGGCGCACCGGCAGCAGCAGTCCCCACTGAGGATTCGATCAGCTCACCGAGAAAATCGAGGATACGGAATACCGCCTCTCGGTCGCCGCCCTCTTTGCGTTTGAGGTCCAGCGCACCGAACACCTCCAGATTCCTGCGATAACCCGGCTCAGTCAGGTTTCCCGATCCGACGATCACCCGCACGTGGTTCGCCCAGGCGAGGAGCGAGATCTTGGAATGCTGGATGGCGCCCGGAATAAGCACCCCGAGCACATCCCAGCGCAGGCTTTCCTTGTCGCGCGCATGACGGCGATCTGCGAGTACCGCGACGCGCGCTGCGGCGAGCTTTTCTTCGCGCTCGACCATATAGGAAACCGCATCGCTTTCCGCCGGATGCGCGTCCATGCCGAGGAACCGTCCGAGGCATTCTGTCTCGAAAAAGGCCGCGTCGAAAGTAAACGTGCTTGCAATGCATGCCCTCGCTTCGCCAGCGCCTTCCGGAGCCTCCCACAAGGCGAGCGCCTTGCCGAACGCCCGCTCCGAGGCCTTAGGCCGTGGCATGACTTGAGTTCTTTAAATCGTCGAGAAACGAAGCAACCGTGGCGATCCGGTAGGGCCGGTTCCAGCCACGGTCGCGTTCCGGACGCTCGACTGCGAGATAGGGCGGGCGCACAAACGTCTCGCCATTTGGCGAGCGCTCGAACCACGACCGCTTGCCCTCGGGCGGTTTGTCCTTTTGGACTTGTTCATGCCGCCTGAGCACAGCTTCGAACAACAATTGCGCGTCGCGCACACCATCGAAACCTTTCAAAAGCTCTCCAAAGAGCTGTTGCGCGTTCAAGGGGGAGACGGACATCGCGCCCTCTGCATTCCGAATTGCTGCCGGAAGCTCCTTGGTCAGTTCGCGGGGGCGCGATTCCGTCGCGAATGTCTGCGCCGTGATCGGGCGAGCCTGGGAATGCGTAGAAAGAAAGCAAATCCAGTTGAATGCCTCTTCGAGTATTCCGCACACCTTTTCGTACGCCGCGATGGCCTTGAGTCTGCCGGCGAGATCGGACCCCGCCTTGGGCAAGAGCAAGGAGCGCGTGATTGCGTCCTCGGAAGAATCCTCGATCTCGCCACCCTCGCGCAGAAGCTTGAAGATCTCGCCGCGCGGCGCCGCTTCAGAGTCGGCAAGCAGGCGCTCGATGACTGCGGCCTCTCTCGGTCCCGCATTGGCGGGCGCCAGATGCTCGGCGAGGATCGTCCATCCTTGCCAGCCGCCGCTTCGCGCCGTGTGACCCACCGCCAATCCTTCATCGACCGCGGCCCTCAGCGTCTGACGTGCCGACCGTCCGGCACCACCGCCGGACGTATTCTCGAGAAATCCTTCCAATCTCTGCTCGGACTGCCACACCTTCAGAAGCTCGTAGCCGCGGTCGGAAAGCCGCAGATTGTCATCGACCACGCCAAGATGCCGCGCGATCGGCTTATAGACACCGTGAAAACCAAACACCGTCGGCGTCTTGAGGTAATTTCTCGCGCACATCGCGTCCTGACTTGCGCGCGCGTCCTGCGCTTTCTGCGTGCCCGGCGTGTGCCGTGTTGCTTCCGGTTTTCCTGCACGCACGAAGGCCTCCACGACTAGCCACTCGAACACGAGATAGGCAGGTGTCACGCCGTCCGCTGAAAAACGCTCTTCGAGGCCTTCGCACACAGCGGCCGAAACCGCAATCGCTGTGACAAAGCGCGGCCGCGACATTCGGGCCCTGAGTCCGGGAAGAATCTGGTTGGCGAGATGATCGCCAATCATCGAGAGACCCAATGGGTCCAGCGCACCCTCTCCAGTCACAAGAGGATCCGGCAACGTCAAAAATGGCAACGCAGAACTCACGACACCCCCCAAGTACAAATACTATGCCGGATCCGCATCCGCGAATGGCCCGCGTCACGAAATGACTCTGCAGTAACTTCGAAAGTCAGACAGAACGGCTCGACGCAACGACGGCGGGTGGGGCACGGCAGGCAGTGCTGATTCACATTTGGCGCCCCTGGGAGCGGTCAACCGGGCCAAGGACGCCGCAGGGTAAAGCGCGGGTATCGAGGAACGGTTACAAGGGCGGCACTTGGCAGATACTTCGGGCGCTTTGGAAGGCGCTGCGCGACCAACAAAGACGTCGCGGCCTTATGGCCATCGACTTCAATTTGCCTGGGTCGCAGTAGTGAATTCGAAATTCTCTCCTCCTACTTCAACAAATAGCTTCAGCGGTAGATTCAATGAACGAGGTGGGTACATCAGTCCCCCGGCCACTGCCAATCCGGCCGGAAGCTCATAACGGTTCTTCAACCAAAATGAATTTGCCCACTGAAGCATTGCCTCACCGTCTATCTGCGCGAATATCGACGCCATCGCCACGCTCTGGTTGACCCCTTGAGCGACGCTCTGCGCAATGTTTGGTGCGGCTGTCGTCGTTCCGTAATAGCTTTGTGTAGCGCCAGTCCCCGGGTTCATGATGGTCCCCGACTCGTAAGTGGTAGATGGGGCCGTTGCCGGAATCATTGCCGCAGGCGTGCCCGCCATGATGGCTGCTTGGCGAACGTAATCCTCGTAGCTATAGGGCTCGAGGATGAACCCCGTTGCGTCTTGAAGGCGTATTTTCGGGACGATAATTACCGACTGACCTCTCCGATTCCGGAAGATCAAAGTCAGCTTCAGACCATAAGGGGCGGTCAAGATGTTGTAGCTAACCACGATGCCACTTCGCTCCGCCGTTTCGTAGAGAACGTCTCGAGGATTAGCCAAAGTTGTTACATCTGGAGCGGACTTGCTCCGCGACGGATCATTGAGCTGATGAACCGTGGCACACCCGGAAAGCAAAGTGAGAAATACAAAGGCGATGCGCCTCATCGTGGTTTCCTCGCCTACTCGGCCGCCACCAATAATCATGACACTGTCCGACGTGGAGGGGCCACGATAGCTTGCAAGGCTCTATAAACACAGTCTAGACACGCGAAGCACAATAATCCTTGGTGTAGAACGCTAAGTGCTTGTTTATTAGGACGTCCACATGAGGATTTGCCTACCAGGTAAATCAAATTTCGACGCCTTGGGAAGCCGCCGTATCGACTGCGTAATGGACCTCAGCCCCAGCCGCCTCCTGGGGCGCGCCAAACGGAATGAATGGACGTTGGTGGTTATGTATTCGCATTGGCGTTCTCGAAGCCGAGCAGCACGCGCTGGTGGCGAAGCTGCAGCAGGCGAGGCCTTTCCCGGCGGCCGAGCGTATCCTCACGATCGACGGTGTGCCTGTGGAGTACATCGATGGCTTCAGCGTAGCGAGCGCCTCGAACACCACGCCGGCGATCGTGCTGCGCGGAACCGGCTCAGGTGCTGTACCGCATCCAGCGCGAGTTCCACGCCGCGCTGCAGCCGCTGACGCGCGCCGCCGCGCCGATGCCGTTCTGATCCTCCTGCCGTAGACTGGCAGGATGGACAAGTTCGACCGCATCTACAAGCTTCACCATGCCCTCGCTGGGCGCCGCACGCCCATGCCGATCGAGGATCTCAAGGAAAAGCTCGAGTGCTCGACCCCGAGTGCTTACCGGCTGCTGCGGGTGCTGCGCGACTACTTGAATGCGCCGGTGGTCTTCGACCGCGAGCGCGGCGGCTATCTCTATCGGCAGGACGCGGACAAAGGTCCGTACGAACTGCCAGGACTGTGGTTCAACGCCAAGGAGCTGCAGGCGCTCGTCGTGTTCGAGCGCCTGCTCGAGTCGCTCGAGTCGGGGCTGCTCGCCGAGCATCTCGGCCCCCTTACTCAGCGCGTGAACGAACTGCTTGTCCACCGCCGGCTGGGCCTGTCGGAAGCGGGCACGCGCATTCGCGTCCTCGGCATGGCGGCGCGCCCCGCGGGTGAGCATTTTCAACGGCTCGCGGCGGCGACGCTGCAGCGTCGGCGACTGGACATCCGATACCGCTCGAGAAGCCGCGACGAAGCCACCGAACGCGAGATCTCCCCGCAGCGCCTTGTGCACTACCGGGACAACTGGTACCTGGACGCCTGGTGCCACCGGCGGCGGGCGCTGCGCAGTTTCTCCATTGACCGAGTCCAGTCGGCGAACGAGCTCGAGACGCCAGCGGACGAAGTTCCGGCCACCGAGCTGGATGAGCACTTCGCGAGCGCCTACGGCATCTTCGCCGGGAAAGCGAACAAGACTGCGGTGCTGCGCTTTTCCCCCGAGCGGGCGCGCTGGGTCGGCGACGAGCGCTGGCACCCCGAGCAATCTGGCCAGTTCCTCACCGACGGCGCCTACGAGCTGCGCATCCCCTACCGCGACGAGCGCGAGCTGGTAATGGACATCCTGCGCCACGGGCGCGAGGTCGAGGTCATCGCCCCGAAAGCGCTGCGCGAGGTGGTGGTCGGGCAACTGCGCGAAGCGCTCGGGCGCTACGGGATAACCGCCCTACCTCGAACCTGAAGGCGGCGCGGCGCGCTGCGGGGGATTCCATGTCTTGCAGAACTCTTACAAGACATGGGGATCAATTCTGCGCGACACGCGGCTTTCGTGACCAATTCAAGCGCTTGGCCTCGGAGCGCGACGGCGCATAGACTGCCTACCGAAGGGCCCTGCGGCCGCATCGGCGAACGCCGGCCACTATCGCCCATTGATAGCGGCCGCGCGCAAAATCACCGAGCCCCTGAGTACGGGGCCGCGCCGGGCACGAAACGCCGGCAGGGAGGAGCCGATGATTCGTCGCAGCGCCTGCGTTTACTTGATCGGGACCCCAGCGCTCACGTCGCCCGAGGCTGGCTCGTGGCGGCAGGAAGCGCTCGCGGAGAACGCACAGGAAGTCGCGGATCTGGGCAAGCAACTCTATGAGCGCGTCGCCAAGCTCGGCGAGCACTTGGCGAACGTCGGCGACAAGCTCGGCAAGGCGGTAGACGCGTACAACAGCGCGACTTCCACGCTCGAATCGCGGGTGCTGGTTTCCGCGCGGCGATTGCGGGAGCTCAAGGCGGCGCCAGAAGGGGTGGAGAGTGAGGTGATCGAGCCGGTGCAGCGGACGGCGCGGGCGGTGCAGGCGCCGGAGCTTTCGTCAATGCCGTCAAACGGGGATAAGCAATGAGCATCAGCAGCATTGACTTTGAGAGGTGCTTCGAATGCCTGACCGGCAACAGGCCCTTCCCTTGGCAGACCCGGTTACATGGCCATTTTCTGAAAGGAGATTCGCCCCCGGCAATCGATCTTCCGACTGGGCTCGGGAAGACCGCAACGATTGCGGTTTGGCTTCTCGCGCTTGCCCAACACGCTCGTGCTGGCACGGTGGGCGATTTTCCCCGCCGGCTGGTCTACGTGGTCAACCGAAGGACTGTCGTGGACCAGGCAACGCACGAAGCTGAACAAATGCGCAGTGCACTTGTCTCCGCGCCAGAACTCAGTATTGCGGCTGATGCCCTGCGAGCACTCGCGGCCCACTCCACGGAAATTCCACTGGCGATCAGTACGCTACGGGGCCAGTTCGCGGACAACACCGAATGGCGAGATGATCCAGCCCGGGCTGCGGTTATCGTTGGTACGGTAGACATGATTGGCAGCCGATTGCTGTTCTCGGGCTATGGCCGCGGGTTTAAGTCCCGCCCACTCCACGCCGGATTCCTCGGTCAAGACACTTTACTGGTCCACGATGAGGCTCACCTTGAGCCGGCGTTCCAGGAACTCATCGCTGCGATCGAGTCGGAGCAGCAACGCCGGAAAGAATTCCGCCGATTCCGAGTTATGGCACTGACGGCTACTTCCCGGGGTGACAGCGGGCAGTTCGGCCTCACCGACGCTGACACGAAGCACACCGTTGTGAGGAAGCGAATCAACGCGAAGAAAGGGGTCTCGCTGCATCGTATCGACAACGAGAAGGACATGGCAGATCAGGTTGTCAAGCTGGCGCTGCAACACGAAGACAGCAAACACGCCATTCTCATCTTTCTCCGAAAGCTGGAGGACGTGCATAGGGTTGTAGGCAAGCTCCCGCAAGGGCGCGTCCAGACACTCACTGGAACGATGCGCGGACTCGAGCGCGACAGTCTGTCGAAGGAAGATGCCATTTTCGCTCGCTTCATCCCCAAGCCGGAGATCGCACCTCAGCGAGGCACCGTCTACCTTATCTGCACTTCCGCTGGCGAAGTCGGTGTCAACATTTCCGCCGATCACCTGGTCTGCGATTTAACACCCTTCGATAGCATGGCCCAGCGCTTCGGTCGGGTGAATCGGTTCGGCGACGGTGATGCGCGAATCGACGTCGTGTACTGCGCCTCGCGAAACGTCGATCCAAACAGTCAGACCGAAATGGTCAGCGATGCTAAAGCAGAGGGAAAGGCAACACCGCCTTCGCCGTTCGACCAAGCATGTGAGCGCACCCTCCTTTTGTTGCAGCAACTCCCGAAGCGCGAGGATCAGCGCCACGACGCGAGCCCGGCGGCATTGGGCGCCTTACCGGTCGCTGATCGGCAGACGGCTTTCACGCCACCGCCGGCCATCCTTCCCGCGAGCGACATACTGTTCGACGCCTGGGCGCTTACGTCTGTTCGCCAAAAGCTGCCCGGCCGTCCGCCGGTGGCTGATTGGCTACATGGAGTAGCAGAGTGGGAACCGCCCGAGACCCACGTCGCTTGGCGCAAAGAGGTCGGCTACCTCACCGACGAGCTGCGTCCGAGGTACAAGCCCGAAGACTTGCTCGAAGACTACCCGCTCAAGCCGCACGAGTTGCTTCGAGACCGTAGCGATCGCGTGTTCGAGCACTTGAAGAAACTGGCCGAGGCCCACGCGGATTGCCCGGTCTGGTTAGTGGTCGACGGGGAGTCAGTGATCGTGAAAAGCCTCGGTGAGTTGGCAAAGGGCGATAAAGACCTACTGATTGGCCGAACGGTTTTGCTGCCACCCGAAGTCGGAGCGCTGCTAGAGAGCGGGATGCTCAGTGGCACCGCTGCCTTTGACGAACACCGCCAGTACGATGTCGCTGACCGCTGGAACGATGAAAAAGGCAATCCGCGCCGCCTTCGCGCATGGGACAACGCCCCTGCGCCTGACGGCATGCGGCTCGTGCGCACCATCGACATCCGGCCCGATGCCGACGACGAGCAGGATCAAGATAAAGAATCCACCAGCCGTCGCTATTGGCACTGGTACGTCCGGCCTCGCTCGGCAGACGACGACGGATCACGAACTGCCAGGACAAAACAGGAACTCGTGCCGCATCTTCAATCTGCCGAGCGCTTTGCAGCCGTGCTCGCCGCAAAGCTTTTAGGCGAATCGAATGAAGCCAGAGCGGTGACACTCGCAGCCAAGTGGCACGACTTCGGCAAGCGTCGCTCGATCTGGCAACGATCGATCGGCAATCGTGACCCAAATCTTGTTCTGGCGAAGTCAGGCGGCAAGGCGGGGCCCATCGAGATCACAGACTACCGTCACGAGCTCGGATCGCTCATCGACGTGTCAAGTAATTCGGAGTTTCGCCAGCTCACACCCGAGATGCAGGAACTTGTCCTACACCTGATCGCCGCCCATCACGGCCGAGCGCGGCCCTACTTTCCTGCCAATGAAGCATTCGACCCCGAGCGATCGGAAGAACACACAGCCGAAATTGTCCGCGAAGTGCCTCGCCGCTTCGCCCGACTGCAGCGCAAGTACGGCCATTGGGGCCTGGCCTATCTTGAGTCGCTGGTGCGCGCAGCCGACGCACTCGCGTCACAGAACGACCCGGAGTCAACGCTCGCCGATTCCCCCGCCGTGTCTTTTCAGGAGGCTGCGCGATGAGCCAGGTACCCGACCCCGCGATTCGCGTCTGCGTAGACCCTACCAATCCTGGCCAATTCTTCGCCTGCTGTGGCTTGCTGGAATTGGCCGAGCGTCTCTGGAACGGTGCGGAAGGATGGTTCCACGATAGCGCGTTCCATTTGCGTCCACTCGATACCAACCCTTCCATCGGATCGACCCTCGGCGACCTGCTACGCGCAATCGCTCAAGCGGCTCTGCGACAGATCGACCCCAATGACGACTACTCATCTCCTATCGAGGTATCACTTCCTTTTGGTATACGACTCGACTGGTGGGCGGATGGTCGCGCAGGCGGCGATCGACTCAAAGTCTGGGCCGGTAGCATGCGCAGCGTCCGCATCGCTCGTGCCATGCAGAACGTGCTCCAGCGGCCCGAGCTTCAAAACGATGCGCTGTTCGACTACGGCACAGTCGTGTATGACCCGCTGGAATCGGACAAAAAGGTCGAGCCATTCTACTTCGACGCACGGCGAGGATCGAGCGCCCAGGCCATCGATATCGGCTTCGCTCCGGACAGCTTCCAGATGACGACTGCGGCCTACCCAGCAGTGGAGTTCTTGTGCCTCGTAGGGCTTCAGCGCTTTCGACCCATGCCGACTGTTACCCGCCGCGTGTTCGAATACCACACGTGGACACTTCCCCTGGCGACACATGTTGCGCTGTCAGCGGTCTGTGGCCTGCTGCCACAAGTCGAGGCTCGCCGATTCCGCTTCAAGAATGCATTTCGCACCGACCAGAGGAAGCATAAGGCATTCACCCCCGCCACCCCTATTACATGGAGCTAACGATGAACGATCTCTTGAAAAAGTTTGATCCCTGGTTAGAGGACGCCGGCCCCGCTGCGCTGATTGTCCGCGAGCATCTGCTGCCTGTCGAAGGCCCCGATGGCGTGCTGTTTCCCGCCACCTTCGCTGCCAGCGAAGACAAGACGTTCAAGGGCGGCTACAACATCGACGAATTTCCCGACGGTCGCAACATATGCCTGATCGACAGCGTCGGCTCTCAGGCTAACCGTATCGAACCGCTGTTTGCTAAGGACGGGTACGCGGGGCTCGTGCCGCAGATTGTCGTGAAGGCCGGCAATAAGCAAGTAAGTCTGCTCGAGGCGGGGCACCGTGCCGGAGACGCAGTTGTCCGATGCTCGGCGTTGCAGGAGGAACTGCAGAAAGCGTTCAGGGCGGTGCAGAACGGCGATGCCGGGTCGCTGGCAAAGATCGCTCCGACCTCGCTCGTGTTTGGAGCCTGGGACTCGCGCGATACGCAGGCCAAACTGCCGCGACTGATTGCCTCAACAATTCGCGCGTTCGATGTCCGCAAGCTAACGCGATCGGCTCAGTACGTTCCGGCAGCGGAATACGTTGAAAACGCCTTGCTTGAAGAGCCAACTGACGAGAAGACGAGGAAAGCGTACGCCGAGCGAGGATTCGTGCACGTCCCAGCTTCCGGTTCCCACGGCGGCGTGATTGCCACCGGCGGCATCCGGCGCGACGCGACACTCCACCTCGCCGCGCTGCGTCTGCTCACCGTAGGCGGGGATGCGGCGAAGACCCTCACCCTGCGTCGCTACATTCTTGGTCTCGCCCTGACCGCGTTCACGCATTCGCCTTCCGGCTATCTCCGGCAGGGCTGCAACCTCGTTCTCGATGCCGACAAGAAACGCGAATTCAAGACGGTCTACGGCGACGGAAGGCGCGAAGATGCGACGGTCACTCACGCTGAAGCGCTTGCGTATGCCAAGACCGCTGGCAAAGCATTTGGCATCGATCCTGATCGCAAGATCGACTACAAAGCCGACCCAGATCGAGAAGTGATGTTTGACGTAGAACTGGCGAAGAAGGACGTCAGTGGTGACACCGGCGATGGAACCAAAGCGGCCCGAAAGAGCAGGAAAAGCAAGTAACTGGAGAGTGCCATGCGCTTGCACTTCTGCGCTTCGATTCGCCTTCTCGACCCCGCATTTCACGGGCGGCGGAATGGCGGAGAGCCGGAGTGGCCGCCGTCCCCGCTGAGGGTCTTTCAGTCGTTGGTCGCCGCAGCTGCTGCACGCCTGCGCCCAGAGGCTTTCTCTCGCCAAGCCCGATCAGCGTTTACGTGGCTCGAAAACCAACCGGCTCCGGTCATCGCCACCCCCGCTGGTGTTACTGCGGCGGGCTATCGTCTGTCGGTGCCCAACAACGCGATGGACATCGTCGCCAAGGCGTGGTGCCGGGGCAACGATTCCAATTCCGGCGACGCCAATCCCGCCACGCATCGCACGATGAAAGCTGTTCGCCCCACGCTTCTGATCGGTGGCGACGCCATGCACTACCTTTGGCTCCTGAATGACCCCCTCACCGAGGAGGTTCGCGCCCATGTCAAGACGCTTTCCGATGTTGCGCGCAGCGTGGTCACCCTCGGCTGGGGTATCGATATGGCCGTGGGCCACGCCGCGCTCGTGTCGGATGAACAGGTTGATACTTTGTCTGGCGAGCGATGGTTGCCAGGCGTCGGTGCGATTGGCGATGGTCTGCGCGTACCTGTGCAAGGCACGCTCGATGCCGTGATCCATCGGCATGAACGGTTCCTTAACCGACTGGGCCCCGATGGTTTTACCGCACCTCCGCCGTTGACCCGGTATGCAACTGTCGTGTATCGGCGCGAAACGCAACCACCGCTCCGGCCGGTCGCCGCCTTTTCTTTGCGGAAGCTCGATGACAGCGGATATCGAGCGTTCGACACGTCCCGACAAGCCCTTACCGTTGCGGGTATGGTGCGCTATGCAGCAAAAACTTCGGCCACAACTACCGGCCGACCAGACGGATGGATCAACACCTTTGTCCTCGGTCATGGCGAATCCAGGGGTGATCCCGAGCACATTGCGGTTGGCCCGCAACGCTTCGCCTACCTACCCGTGCCGAGCATCGAGGGGAGAGGCGAAGGAAGGGTCCGCGTAATCGGCAGTGTCCGCCGGGTGCTCCTTTGCTCTTTCGCCGACGGTTGCGAATCGGCGATTGCCTGGGCGCGTCGTACCCTTTCGGGTCGGGAGCTTGTAGACGAGAAAACAGGAGAAATCGTCGCTCTTCTTTCGCAGATCTCTGAGAGCGACAGGATTGTCCAGCACTACATTCAAAGTGCTTCGTCATGGGCCACCGTCACTCCTGTGGTTCTGCCTGGCTACGACGACCCGGCCCACTATCGGCGTCGCCTGAAACAGGGCGCCACTTCAGAGGAGCAAAAGCAATTACTGGCTCGCCTCAACGATCGCATCGACGGACTGCTCCGCAAGGCGATGATCCAGGCCGGGTTTACGCAGACGCTGGCTGATAACGCTGAACTGGAGTGGCGCAAAGCGGGTTTCTGGCCGGGAACCGATCTCGCGAGCGCCTACGGCGTTCCGGATCACCTCAAGCGCTTCCCGCGCTTCCACGTCAGCGTTCGCTGGCGCGATGGGCAGGGGAAATCGTTGCAAGTTCCGGGCCCCGTCTGCTTCGGCGGTGGCCGCTTCTACGGTTTGGGTCTCTTTGCAGCGCAGTAAATGTCGCGCGATTATCTGCCAACGTGAACGCCCTCGGTTTCGCCCGCCACTTCGGGCTCGGGCTTTTCGAACCAGTGGCGGAGGCTGCGCAATCGTGACGCCTTGGATCGCGATTCGACGCACATCGATCGGGCGTAGAATCCGGGCCGGGGCGTCGCGCAGGGAGTCCGCCATGACGGAAGCCGAGCTTTTGAAGCGCATTACCATCAACCCGAAGATCTTCGGCGGCAAGCCGATCATCCGCGGCATGCGAATCGCGGTCGAGCATGTCCTCGGCATGCTTGCAGCCGGTGCAACAGCGGCCGAAATCCTCGAGCACTACCCGTACCTCGAAGAGGCAGACGTTCGTGCCTGCCTCGTCTACGCGCAGCGCGTGGTCGGACATGAGCGCGTCGAGCCAGCGTTCGTCGACTCCCCGGATTGAAGCTGCTGCTGGACAGGTGCGTTTCGCCACGCACGCGGACGACGCTCGCGGCGGCGGGGCATGACGCGGTCTGGGCGGGGGACTGGAATCCCGACCCAGGCGACGCGGCGATCCTCGAGGCTGCCTGGCGCGAATCGAGGATTCTGATTACGCTCGACAAGGATTTCGGAGAGCTTGCAGTAGCGTTCGGTCAACCTCATTGCGGCATTGTTCGCCTGGTGGACATCCACCCTCGAGATCAGGTATCGGCCTGTGAAACGGTCTTGGCGCGGCATGGAGACGAGCTGGCCGGGGGCGCAATCGCCACGATAACGCGCGACAGGATACGCCTGAGACCCGGCGGATGATTCGAATAAACCCCGGCTGCAATGACCACCGCCGCTGCGGCGCCTCCTCGACGAGTACTGGCACGACATGCCGCTCTTGGTGAAGAACGTCTACGGGCGCGGAACGATCGAGAACGCGTAACGGGAATTCCTGCTCGACGACGAGACGGCGTTCGACCCCGCGATCGTGCGCAGACTGCGGGAACGACTGCGGCTCGATTAGCGCCCTACCTCTCGGGGGGGCTCCGGAGCAGCCTCATGGCTGAATCAAGATGACCGAGGACGGCGAAGAAGCCGCTCCGCAGCAGCCGGACCAGCCCGAGCTGCCACTGCCCTTCCCCGAATTCACCGGGGATATGCCGCTGTTGCCCGCGCGCATGGTCAACGAATACCAGTACTGCCCGCGCCTCGCTTACCTCGAGTGGGTGCAGAGCGAATGGGCCGAGTCCGCCGACACGGTTGAGGGCCGTCACAAACACAAGCGCGTGGATGCCGCCTCCGGCGAGCTACCCGACGCCGGCGCGGAGGACGCCGAGGAACGCATCCATGCCCGCTCAGTGACGCTTTCCTCCGCGCGCCTCGGGCTGATCGCGAAAATAGACCTGGTCGAGGGCAGCGGCAACGCGGTCACGCCGGTGGACTACAAGCGCGGCAAGCGTCCGCACATTGCCAAGGGCGCCTACGACCCGGAGCGGGTACAGCTGTGCATCCAGGGCATGCTGCTGGAAGAGCACGGCTACCAGGTCGCGGAGGGCGTGCTGTTTTTCGTCGAGGGCAAGGAGCGCGTGCGCGTGCCCTTGGACGAAGAGTTGCGAGCGCTCACGCGGAACGCGGTGGACGGCCTGCGGCTTATCGCCGTCGGCGGACAGATTCCCGCGCCGCTCGAGAACAGCCCCAAGTGCCCGCGCTGCTCGCTCGTCGGCATCTGCTTGCCCGATGAGGTCAATTTCTTTCGCCATGGCGAGGACCCGCCGCGGCCCCTCGCGGTCGGGCGCGACGAGGCGCTGCCGATGTACGTGCAGCTGACCCGCGCGAAGGTTTCGCGCAGCGGCGAGACGCTCGAAGTGAGCGTCGAGGATAAGGCGGTGACGCGCGCGCGCATCAGCGAGGTCTCGCAGCTTGTGCTGATGGGCAACATCTACCTCACCACGCCCTGCCTGCAGGAGCTGATGAGCCGCGGCATCCCAGTCACCTGGATGAGCTACGGCGGCTGGTTCATGGGGCACACGATCGGCACCGGCCACAAGAACGTGGAGCTGCGCACGGCGCAGTACCGTGCGAGCTTCGAGGAGCGGCGATGCCTGGGTCTGGCTAAGGGCCTGGTCGAAGCCAAGATCCTGAACGCCCGCACGTTGCTGCGGCGCAACTGGCGGACGGAGGAAAAACCCGAGCGCCTGACCGATGCGATGAAGCAGGATGCGGAAGCCGCCCGGCGCGCCAAGACGCTCCCGGAGCTACTCGGCAACGAGGGAAGCGCCGCCGCACGCTACTTCGGCGCGTTCGCCAATCTGATCAAGCCGGGCGATACGGCGACCGGCGAGCTGACCTTCGATTTCACCGCGCGTAACCGCCGCCCGCCGACCGACCCGGTCAACGCCCTGATCTCCTTCTCGTACGCGCTGCTCGTGCGAACCTTCGCGGTGACCCTCGCGGCGGTGGGCTTCGATCCGTATCGCGGCTTCTACCACCAGCCGCGCTACGGCAGGCCCGCCCTCGCGCTCGACCTGATGGAGCCGTTCCGGCCCTTGGTGGCGGATTCGGCGGTGCTAATGGCGATCAACAACGGCGAAGTGCGGCCGTCCGATTTCGTGCGCTCAGGGCGCGCGGTGGCCCTCGCGCCCGACGGCCGCAAACGCTTCATCGCGGGCTTCGAGCGACGCATGAGCCAGGAGATTACCCACCCGCTGTTCGGCTACCGGGTAAGTTACCGGCGGCTGATTGAGCTCCAGGCGCGCCTTCTGGGACGACACCTACTCGGCGAGATCGACGAATACCCCAACCTCGTGACGAGGTGAACCGTGGAAGAACACCTGTACGTCGTAGCCTACGACATCAGCGATCCCAAGCGCTGGCGGCGCGTGTTCAGGCTGATGCACGGCTACGGCGAATGGCTGCAGCTCTCGGTGTTCCAGTGTCGCCTGAGCCGCAGGCGGCACGCCGAGATGATCCAGCTGCTTGACGGGATCATCCACCACAAGGAGGATCACGTCATCACGATGGAGGTTGGGCCGGCGGAGTCGGTGAAACCCAGGGTCGTAAGCCTGGGCAAAACTTTCGAGCCGATCGCCCGCGAACCGGTTATCGTGTAAGGGGCGCAAAGTGGGAGGAAATGCCCGCGAACCTCGCCGCGTGAATGCGAGCGGTGACGTGACGCGGGGCGCGGGAAGCAGTGCTCGCACCGCTGCAAGCTCTTTAAAAATTTGGATAAAATCGAATCCGAGCCGGATGGGCTTGTTCTCGGACGCACGACGTTGCAGTCGTTTTCAGGCAGCGCTCGCAAGTCTCGCCCGGTCGCCCCGCTGGATGCGGGGTTCCGGGCGAGCAGTTCTCCGCGGTGAAAAGCCGCGGCCTCATTGAAGCTACCTCGGAAAAACGCAGCCGGACGACGAGCCGCTGTTCTCCGCGGTGAAAAGCCGCGGCCTCATTGAAGCACGACGAGTCCTGCGCCACTGAGATGGAGTCGGGATGTTCTCCGCGGTGAAAAGCCGCGGCCTCATTGAAGCGCCAACCATTAACTTCCCTACACGAGTAGTGTGCCGGTTCTCCGCGGTGAAAAGCCGCGGCCTCATTGAAGCCCTTCCCTGGGTATCGACCCGGAAATTTTCACCGAGGTTCTCCGCGGTGAAAAGCCGCGGCCTCATTGAAGCTAGATCGAGCCCCGCTTGGCCCCGAGCGCAGCGCCAAGTTCTCCGCGGTGAAAAGCCGCGGCCTCATTGAAGCGGCAACTGGACCGTCGGCGTCGGACATCTGATGGCGAGTTCTCCGCGGTGAAAAGCCGCGGCCTCATTGAAGCTTGCAGCGCCGCAATTGCGCAGGATGGTCGAGAGCTTGTTCTCCGCGGTGAAAAGCCGCGGCCTCATTGAAGCCCGCCCTTCGGGCCGTCCACGTACCGCGCCATCGACGTTCTCCGCGGTGAAAAGCCGCGGCCTCATTGAAGCCAATTCAGCCGTTGTTTGCTCTACCTCCCATTCGCAGTTCTCCGCGGTGAAAAGCCGCGGCCTCATTGAAGCACGTCTGTCGGCGGGACCTCCGGGGCTGTTTTCCCGGTTCTCCGCGGTGAAAAGCCGCGGCCTCATTGAAGCAAGATGAGCGCGGCCCCTGGCGCCATCTATCAAGGCGTTCTCCGCGGTGAAAAGCCGCGGCCTCATTGAAGCAACTTGACGACCTGATGGATCGCGCCAGAACAGAGCGCGGTTCTCCGCGGTGAAAAGCCGCGGCCTCATTGAAGCCTCACCGGGCAGGATTGTGGCGCCACACTCGTAGCAGTTCTCCGCGGTGAAAAGCCGCGGCCTCATTGAAGCCGCATTAACACGCCAGCGCATAACAATAGTGACTGGGTTCTCCGCGGTGAAAAGCCGCGGCCTCATTGAAGCTCGGTGTTCGAAGGCCATTTGCTCTCCTAGATTCCCGTTCTCCGCGGTGAAAAGCCGCGGCCTCATTGAAGCAGATCGAGCATGACGCCAGCCTCGCGGTTCCACCAGGTTCTCCGCGGTGAAAAGCCGCGGCCTCATTGAAGCCTTCGGGATGCCGAAGCCCAGGCCCTCCTCGTAGAGGTTCTCCGCGGTGAAAAGCCGCGGCCTCATTGAAGCGCGCCAGGTCGTGGTGGAATTCATAGGCGATCACCGCGTTCTCCGCGGTGAAAAGCCGCGGCCTCATTGAAGCACGCGCACCAGGGCCGGCTTCGTGCCCTCGTGCGAAGTTCTCCGCGGTGAAAAGCCGCGGCCTCATTGAAGCACCTTGTCCATATCAGAACCCCTCAGCATTGCCCAGGGTTCTCCGCGGTGAAAAGCCGCGGCCTCATTGAAGCGTCGGCACCGTCGCACCGCTCGGGATGAGCGCGGCGGGTTCTCCGCGGTGAAAAGCCGCGGCCTCATTGAAGCTCGATTTCAGGCGCTGCGCCCGCTGCGCTCAATGGGTTCTCCGCGGTGAAAAGCCGCGGCCTCATTGAAGCATGCTGTCATCACGTACGTGTCGGCGTTCGGCGAGACGTTCTCCGCGGTGAAAAGCCGCGGCCTCATTGAAGCTTCGCCGGCTGCACCCCTTCGATTTCCTCCCCGCCCTTGTTCTCCGCGGTGAAAAGCCGCGGCCTCATTGAAGCCGGGCTGCTGGTCGATGAGTCGACCGACTTCAAACATGTTCTCCGCGGTGAAAAGCCGCGGCCTCATTGAAGCTGGGCCACAGTCTGGGGGCTGCGCATGCTCTGATAGCGTTCTCCGCGGTGAAAAGCCGCGGCCTCATTGAAGCCCTCCAAGCCGTGCTGCGAGCATGCTCGCAAGGTCAAAGTTCTCCGCGGTGAAAAGCCGCGGCCTCATTGAAGCGTTGCTCATACATATACAGGGCAAGACCGCCGAGGATGTTCTCCGCGGTGAAAAGCCGCGGCCTCATTGAAGCGAACGCTGCGCGGTGCCTGTGCTACACACAGCAGGGGTGTTCTCCGCGGTGAAAAGCCGCGGCCTCATTGAAGCTAGAATGTTGGTAGTGTTCGTCCCGGGGCCGGCCAGGTTCTCCGCGGTGAAAAGCCGCGGCCTCATTGAAGCTCCGTTATCCGACTCGTACCCAACAAAGCCAGAACAAGTTCTCCGCGGTGAAAAGCCGCGGCCTCATTGAAGCGCATCAGGATGCGCCTGGCTGTCCTTCACGGGCAGACCGTTCTCCGCGGTGAAAAGCCGCGGCCTCATTGAAGCCGAGGGCATCACGTTCGATGCGGCCGGGAACGACATGTTCTCCGCGGTGAAAAGCCGCGGCCTCATTGAAGCCATCGGCGCGTACATCGAGGACAAGGCTTCGGGCATCGTTCTCCGCGGTGAAAAGCCGCGGCCTCATTGAAGCGATGTGCGAAGACTACTTTGAGAATCGTGCTATCGGGTTCTCCGCGGTGAAAAGCCGCGGCCTCATTGAAGCGATTCGGGGCCTGAGGAGGTTTCCAGTGAGAATCGGGTTCTCCGCGGTGAAAAGCCGCGGCCTCATTGAAGCATCGGAACGTTTGCAATGATACTTTCCGCTAATGATCGTTCTCCGCGGTGAAAAGCCGCGGCCTCATTGAAGCCCGAACGTCCCGAGTAGCAGCGCCAAACCCGCTTTTGTTCTCCGCGGTGAAAAGCCGCGGCCTCATTGAAGCGCGATCGAGTCCGATACACGCAGGACGTCAACGGCGGTTCTCCGCGGTGAAAAGCCGCGGCCTCATTGAAGCCAGAACGTGGTGGCCGCGGGCATCGCCTCGTGCGTGATGTTCTCCGCGGTGAAAAGCCGCGGCCTCATTGAAGCTGTCGCGCTCGGCCGCGAGCGACGCATGGCACCAGGGTTCTCCGCGGTGAAAAGCCGCGGCCTCATTGAAGCACTTCCGCAAATTGGGCATCGGGCGAGGCCGATGAGTTCTCCGCGGTGAAAAGCCGCGGCCTCATTGAAGCTTCTCGCCCGGCGCAGCATGTTCTCTGCGCGCGATGGTTCTCCGCGGTGAAAAGCCGCGGCCTCATTGAAGCGGCATTTAATTCTCCCAAGGTGCCCCCTCGAACGGGGGTTCTCCGCGGTGAAAAGCCGCTGCCTCATTGAAGCGGCGAGGTCCCTGTCACCCTGGAGGATATCGCCACGTTCTCCGCGGTGAAAAGCCGCGGCCTCATTGAAGCTAGTCGTCCTCGCGTATCCCACAGCGCATGAGGCTGGTTCTCCGCGGTGAAAAGCCGCGGCCTCATTGAAGCTGCGTGAAACTACTAAGAGGGCCTGCGATGGTAATGGTTCTCCGCGGTGAAAAGCCGCGGCCTCATTGAAGCAAGGAATACGACTCAGCGCCTTCGAACCTGCACATCGTTCTCCGCGGTGAAAAGCCGCGGCCTCATTGAAGCTGCGAGACGCTGCGGCTATACCTGTCTGGGATGAGCAGTTCTCCGCGGTGAAAAGCCGCGGCCTCATTGAAGCGCGTAGGTCACGTAGTCGCCTTTGGACGCGATCCCGTGGTTCTCCGCGGTGAAAAGCCGCGGCCTCATTGAAGCCGATCTTGGCCATTTGTTGCCTCCGTTTGTTGTGCGTTCTCCGCGGTGAAAAGCCGCGGCCTCATTGAAGCTAGATTTCTATTTGTCGCCGGCTGGCGCCCGGCAGTGGGTTCTCCGCGGTGAAAAGCCGCGGCCTCATTGAAGCACGACAGCCGACGCGAATTCGCTGCATGCCGTCTGCGGTTCTCCGCGGTGAAAAGCCGCGGCCTCATTGAAGCATGGAGTAACGGTGCCAGGCGATCGGCGGCGCTCATAGGTTCTCCGCGGTGAAAAGCCGCGGCCTCATTGAAGCAGATGCCCCGCTGTAGGAAATCTCCTGAACGGTCGGGTTCTCCGCGGTGAAAAGCCGCGGCCTCATTGAAGCCACTACACGAGCCCGCTGCACGACGCGGTCGGGCAGTTCTCCGCGGTGAAAAGCCGCGGCCTCATTGAAGCTCCGCAAGGCGGTACGGAAACTTCGCCAACCGGCGTGTTCTCCGCGGTGAAAAGCCGCGGCCTCATTGAAGCTTCCCCAATAGGCGTAGCATAACTACACCGCAATCATGTTCTCCGCGGTGAAAAGCCGCGGCCTCATTGAAGCGTCATAACACCAACTTCGAGCTGCCCGTACTCGATGTTCTCCGCGGTGAAAAGCCGCGGCCTCATTGAAGCATGTTTGACAATGCCCCGGGCGCGACGCGCGGAATCGTTCTCCGCGGTGAAAAGCCGCGGCCTCATTGAAGCGAGCGATGCGACCGAGCCCGCCCGGCCGTACTCCCCGTTCTCCGCGGTGAAAAGCCGCGGCCTCATTGAAGCCTCGGTACTAATGCGAAATCGCTACACGCGGCCAAAGGTTCTCCGCGGTGAAAAGCCGCGGCCTCATTGAAGCGAACCAAGCACAGACCCTTACGCCATTAGGGCAGGCCGGTTCTCCGCGGTGAAAAGCCGCGGCCTCATTGAAGCCGAAGAAACGCTCTCTGCGTAGGTAATGATGGTTATGGTTCTCCGCGGTGAAAAGCCGCGGCCTCATTGAAGCGCGAGGCCCAGGGTTTTGGTGTGGTGGAAGGACACGGTTCTCCGCGGTGAAAAGCCGCGGCCTCATTGAAGCTCGTGCTGTCATGGTCATGGCTTCTCCTTGATCGCGTTCTCCGCGGTGAAAAGCCGCGGCCTCATTGAAGCGCGCTTATGATCGTCGCGCAGGCCGAGAACCGGCAGTTCTCCGCGGTGAAAAGCCGCGGCCTCATTGAAGCTGTTTTGGGGGCGCAGATGGCGAACGAATCTGAAGTAGGTTCTCCGCGGTGAAAAGCCGCGGCCTCATTGAAGCGCGGCGTCGATCATTTCGTCAGTGAACCATTCGGGCGTTCTCCGCGGTGAAAAGCCGCGGCCTCATTGAAGCCCTTCGACTGCATAGCGCATTTCGCGCTCCGCCCGCTGTTCTCCGCGGTGAAAAGCCGCGGCCTCATTGAAGCCAATTGAGGCAGCTTAATTGCTTGACACTCAGGCCGAGGTTCTCCGCGGTGAAAAGCCGCGGCCTCATTGAAGCGCGTACTCACGGAAGAGCGCCGCGGCCTGATCGTCGCCGTTCTCCGCGGTGAAAAGCCGCGGCCTCATTGAAGCACGACAGCGTTACTCCTTGCCCTTCAGGTGCAGCGTCGTTCTCCGCGGTGAAAAGCCGCGGCCTCATTGAAGCTCCGGTGTGAGAACGTGGTCTGCCAGACTGTTGGCGAGTTCTCCGCGGTGAAAAGCCGCGGCCTCATTGAAGCAACACGAACGACTGCCCGGCAGCGTAGGCGCTGATCGGTTCTCCGCGGTGAAAAGCCGCGGCCTCATTGAAGCATCGGTTCGTGGAACGCGACCCGCGTGCATCTGCGCTCGTTCTCCGCGGCGAAAAGCCGCGGCCTCATTGAAGCTTCGTGCGCTTCATGATCGACGATCCCCGAAACGTCGTTCTCCGCGGTGAAAGGCCGCGGCCTCATTGAAGCGCTGCCAGTCACCCGCTAGTGTTCGCGGCCTGAGCGGTGTTGTTCACTGATCGGCAACAACAATAAGGCAGCACCCGGGGTTGCCACCAAAGGGCACAATCCGATCGCCTCCTACAAGCACGCCGCCTACGGTGAGCACATTGCGGCAGGTTTTGAGCGCAGCGCGCAGTTCAGCAAACCAAGGATGTCGACCACCGCTCAGGAGGCATAGCATCGACCGGCACTGCCTTCCGGAAAGCCTGCTCTTCACACGCCGAAAGACGGAATTGAAGGCATCGGCATTATTCCGTACTGACCACTCGAAGATGAGCTCCCCAGGCGCCTTGAGTGCGCCAACTACATCCCGCCAGTCGATACAGACGAACGCTTCAGGCTGTCCCTCACCGATCATCGCCGTCACCGAGGTGAGGAGCATGCGTAGGCTGATCCGCCATTGAGATGGTTTGAGTTGCGCGACACTTGCCATCGGGCGCGACAAACTCATAGACGTGTTCGCACATGCCCCAAGCGCAAAGCGCCCCGCCTTGCGATATTGGCTGACCCGGTCGGCGACCGCTGATGCCCGAGTGTCGGCGCTCACCACGAAGACAATATCTGTCTTCGTCAAGCGTGTAGAGCGCTTAACCTGACGTAGCGCCCATCCCAACCTGCCGTCGAACGTGGGTAGGTCGAATTGGGATATCGCTGCATGGACCCTACAATCGAGGGACTCGACGACGGCCTGTGCTTTGGCGGACATCTCAGGGGCCAGATTGGATGTGCGGGGTGGTTAGACCGTCCCACTTGTCGTATGTGCGCCAGACCGCTTTCCGATGGGCACGAGCGGCGCCGGCAATGCGGCTGGAGGCCGCGAAGCGAAGCGTCTCTGCATGGCTTACGCAGCGAACCCGATGGGATGCCTACTGACGCCTGGTCGAGCCGCGAGCTCGGCGCGGAGCGCCTCGATCAGCCCAGCCGGAGACATGGGAAAGACCCCCAAGTCAACTGCCATCCGAGCAGCACGGAAGTCGCCTGGCGTGAGGCCGGCAAGCGCATCGAGCTCGCGCCAATGGCGCTCCTCTTTGGGGTCGCCAGGCGCCGGGATTCTCAGTTCCGCCAAGGTGTCGCAGAAGAGCACTCGCGCCTGGTCGCGCCTGAGAGGTTCGAATCGCACTTTCACCGCGAAGCGGCGCATTGCCGCCGGATCGAGCTGCTCGAAAAAATTGGTCGCGCAGATGAAGATCCCCTCGAACTCTTCCATGCGGGTTAGGAGTTCGTTCACCTGGGTGATCTCCCAGGAGCGCTGAGCCTGGCGGCGGTCCTGCAGGAACCCGTCCGCCTCGTCCAGGAGCAGCACGGCGTTATCCCCTGCGGCCTCTGTGAACATCGCGTAGATCAGCTGCTCTGTCTCGCCCAGCCACTTGGAGAGCAGGTCGGAGGCGCGCTTGACCAGAAGCGGCCGGTCAAGCTGCCGGGCGAGGAAGTGAGCGTAGCCCGTCTTGCCTGTGCCGGGCGGCCCGTAGAGCAGGACGTTCCCCTTCGCACGGGCACCGAGCCGCATCGCGACCGCCACCGGGTCTACAGAGGCATTGAGGAGTTCGGGCCGGTAGCGAGTCGGGTACGGATAGCGAGTACCCCGAAGCGGCTCGCCTTGCGCCGATAGGCGCTCCCTCGCCATCAGGTCAAAGCGGGATTCCAACGTCGCCGGCTCTCGGGTTCCTTCCACCTCGAGCACCTGCGCCAACTTCGTCACGATCCCGGGGGTCAGGGCGCGCTCGTCCGCTTTGCGTGCGAGCCACTCCTCGGAGACTGGCAGCGTCTTCAGTCGTGCGCGGAGCATTCGCTCGCGTGCCGAACGCGGCGGTGGCCCGAGCTCGATCACGTAGTCGAAACGACGAAGGAATGCTGGGTCAACGTGCGAGACGCCGTTCCCGACCCAGAATGCGGGGACCGGATTGACTTCCAGCGTCCGGTTGAGCCATGCCTTCTTCTGCGTGGACTCTGCCCCTTCGAATCCAACGAAGAATGGCTGCTGCGGCAGGATGTCTTCAATTTCGTCGAACAGGATGGCTGCTCCGCTCTGCCGGCAAAGGACGGCCTGCATCAGCGTATATGAACTGATCCGCTCCGAAGGTGCCACCGGATCGCCATCGTCGTCGGCAAATCGCACCTCGTACAGCAGAAGGCCCAGCTCATGGGCTATGACCTTAGTGAGCTCGGTCTTACCGTTTCCTGCCCCGCCGTGAAGCAAGATGTTCACGCCAGGGCGGCGCTCGCCGATCGCATGACGGAGGTAGGGCAGGAGTATTTCGAGGTGGCGCCCCAAGTGTTCGTAGTCCGCACGGCAAAGCATTACCGCCCCAGCGCGCACCGCGGCAAAAGAAATCAGCTCGTCGAGAGAACTGTTCTTTCGGGTGAGGGCGTTCGGCAGCGCGTCCTTGATCGTGACCTTGTCTTCGAATGTGGCCACCGAGCGACCCGGTACAACGAGTTGCGTTGCGGCGAGCCGCCCGTTAGGCGAGAGCGCATCAGTTACGTCGCGCAACGGGCGATCGAGCACCGTCGCCACCAAGCGGTCGAAACGCGGATCGGTCAGCCTCCCTGCAGATTCCAGCGTGTCATGCAGGGGTTCCTCGAGGCGGGAAAGGACCAGGAGCGCCAGAAGTTCTTGATCCAATTCGCTCAGGTCGAGGTACCCCCCGAACGCCCGGAGATTCTCGAAGAGGAGCCCGTCTCTCTGGACTTCGGCCGCCTCAGCCCTTTTTAGCCGGCTTGCGAGGAACGCACGAATTTTGTTCGGCTTGCCACGGGCGATCTCTTCGTCCATGCCGATCAACTCGGCAATGTTATCGCGCGTCCAAATCCCGTCAGCCACCTTCAGCTGGAGCGCCGGTGCCGACAGCGCCCTTAGGCACCACAGGCGTACGAGCGCTGACCAGTCCCCGTTCTGTTCGTTCCCTCGACGCGGCCGGCGATCCATGGTGTGTCTCCAGATTGCTCCACACCACGTAATATGAAACGTGCATGCGACCGGATACGACGCGGGGACGCGCGCACTACCGCTGCGCCTTCTTCCAATACTTGAGGAACTTCCCAGTACGGAGTCGCTTGCCTGGTATCGTCAGTTTTTTCTCTCCTTTGTTATGAAGGAAGTAATCGCCGCTGCCAATTAAATACAAGGCCTTGTCGAGTGCAAACGGGTATATTTGAGTCTCGTCGCAAATCTGGAACATGACCTTTAACACTTCGTAATCAGACGCTTTTGGCATGGAAAAACCAGCACCTTCGAGGATGCGTCGAACATGTCGATCAGGCTTGCCGAATTCTTTATATTCAAGATCTATAAGAATGTTGCACGCAAGTGCAAACCCACATCCGTAGACCTCTTCGCTGAGCATCAGTGGGATAGCAACCCGAAGGCGAGAGTCCCCTTTCATCCTATCCATCCACAAATAGAAATCCTTAACTTCCGCGAACTGTTGCAGGAACTTCGCAGTCGATAGGATGGTCTTGCAGTACTTTGGCCAGAGGCTCTTCTTGCGCTTACGTATTTTGCCCGTGGGCCCGATTCGTGACTTTATGTCCTTAAGGAGAGCTCTCGAATCGTTGAGATAATGGCCGTAGGTGCGCTCGGGAGAGAAGCCAAACGTCACGTCCTTCAAGCTGTCGATGCGTTGTGGCATCGCGCCTACAATCACCTTCTTCATCATTCCAGCATCAGTAAGGGACCTCAACATCTCCCGAAACAAATCCTCGAAGGAGGATGGGGGAACTTTTAGGGGGCTGAAATAGCTATGCAATTCGTCCTTCGATAGTCCGCCAGAGTTGCTTTCGAGCCACTTTACGGCATGAGTCCAAAGAGCTGCTGATTCGGGCCCTTGCAATGCCGCGGGGCGCGGGTGGCGCGTACCTTTTGCTCCTTGGTGCCTTTCTGCTACCGGCATGTGACCTCCCTTTGCTGAAGCAGTCATCGATTTCCCCCTATTTTGCGCGATATGCGCGTGCCAGCGCCAATGCAGTTTCCTTTAGCCGAGCTCTTAGGTTCGCGGGATGAAGCACCTTTACTTGATCGCCGAAACCGAGAAGCCACCACTCCAGTTGCTGATTGCTTGGCACGGTCGCTACGACCTCGGTCCGGCTCCCGTCTAATGGGGTCAGGCGCTGATCGGCGCTAAGCGCGGATTCATAAAGATGCTCGGCGGCCTCGTTGGTGAAAATCGCGTGGAGCTTTACGAGCTTACCATTACCAAAACCGAGACGACCCGAAGCGATATGCTGGTCGAGGTCGAAGTCCCTTGGCCGGTCGGCCTTCGCTGCAAGAATACTTGCCCTCGAAATGCGGTGCATGGCGAGGTAGAAGGGATCCTTCGACTGATTCACCACGAAGTACATCACCGGCCCGCGTTGAACAAGGCCCAGTGGATTTACGATGTGGGTAACCGTCTCGGCTTCGCCGCGCCGGCGGTACACTATCTCCATCTGCCGACCTTGAAGGAGACCCTCAGTAACGGCACGATGGATCGCTGGATTAATGTGTGGGGGAATGAGGAGCTGCGTCGGGTGGACGACACGGACTTTCTCGGTCCAAGTCGAGGCCGGCGAGTTCGACGCTTCGCTCAGCTTCTGGCCCGATGCGCGCAGGTAGGGCTGCAGGGAATCGACGATCGAGGCTGGAAGGAGCGGCTTGACGAAGCGCTCGATCATCCCGAAGGCTAGTGCCTCCGCGGCGGTCACGCCGGGGAGCTGCAGACCTACGGCGTCCTTCGCCCAACTCCAGCCGTAAGGCTTGCCGCGCTCGTCGCACTCGATTGTGGGAAATATCTCCGAGAGCGCAATGAGGTCGCGCTCAACCGTTCGCTTCTCGACCCGGAATCCTTCGGTTGCAAGTTCCTCGGTCATCTGGGAGGCGGACTTCCTCTGCGGGGCGCGGGGGATCTTGCGTACCAGGGTCCATTGGCGCCGCAGCGCGTTGGTCGATTCCTGCTTGCCCTTGGGCATAGGTCATTTCCCCGTTGCGAAGAAGCGCATCATGCGCACCAGGGCGAATGTGTCGCGCTCGCAATAGCGCTCCAATGCGGCGCGCAGTTCTCTCTTGCGCTCGGACGGCGTTTCGGGGGCGATGATCTCCAGGTACGCGGCCGAGGCCTCGCCGCCGTCCTGAACGTGCTCGAGTCCTTCGTAGTCGAGCTCGGGTGCGATCGTCGGAAGGACATTCTTCAGGCCCCAGCTACCCTTCATCGCGGGGTGATAGTAGTAGTCCCTGGCCAGACCCTGCGTGTCGATGAACCGCACGATGAGCTTGCGCAGCTCCCGCGCGCGCTTGGGAACCAGGTTTGCGAGCTCTTCGATACGCTGTTTCTCGAAGCTATCGTGATGCGCGAGAATCGGTCCGTTATCGCCGAGCGCGCGCAGCAACGACTCGGCAACCGCCTGCATCGGCGGGTAGCCGCTGGTATCGAGCAAGCCTTGGTGTTCGAGCTTCCCGGGCGCACGCTCTATGTGGCAGGACCACTGGAACGGGATCTGCTGATACGGCCTTGTGCCGGCCCAAATCGGCACGGCGAACTGAACGGTCTCAAAGTCGAAGTAGTAGCGCGGGTACGGCAACGCGCGCACTGCTTTCTTCGCCCCGGGAAGTAGTTCCACGCGGCCCGACTTGGTGATGCGCCGGACGCGCTCCTGGGCCCCTGTGAGGCGCCCGGGAGGAATCTCGCGTACGTCGCGATAGCCTTCTTCGATTAGCTTGAGCACGGCCTTTCCGGCCCGTGGCAGTATGCTGAGCGGATACTTCGTTTGCGGCTCTTTTCCAGAGCAGTAGCTGTAGCAAGGGCAGGGATATGGGTCCTTACAATGCTTGCCCGTCTTGATCTTCGGTTCTTTCCCGGCCAGGGTCGTCCGGGCGCTGTCGGCCCACTTCCCGACCTCCTTGGCAAGGGAGCGGATCTCATCGTCGACGGCCTTCGCAGCGAACAGCTTCCCGTAGTCCCCGCCGCCCGGGTAGACGAAGGCAGTGTTGATATGCTGGATGCGCACCGAGTCGAGCTTGAGCTTCGCCCCGCGCAGTACCCAGGATTGGATTGCCGCGTCCTGGTAGTGTTGGGGCTTGACCGAGGCGGATGACTTCACCTCGCGCAGCTCGTAGCCCGCGCCGCGCTTCGTGAGGATGTCGGCGCGGATCAGCACACCGCGGTGCTGGAACGCGGGCTGAAAGAGCACCCGGCTCCCGGCGGCCTCAATGCGCTCGGAGGTCTGCCTGACGGCCTCGTCGGGATTCTCGACCGAGGCGATCAGAATGCCACGGGGCTGCAAGCTGCGCGCCACTTCGTCGACGTTGTGGCCTACTGCGAACCGGCGTTTGGCCTCTTCGTCCGGCTGCGCGACTTGCGGACGATGAATTTCCAACCACAGGCGCTTCGGGCACTGAAGCCAGGAAAGGAGCTTCGACTTCGAGAGGCGCCTGCGCCTCTCCAGCGGTAGGCTCGGCATGACCGCGCCCTCCCAGAAGAAAACAGCAGCCTATGAGGCTCTCGCGACGGATTATGTCGCGTTAGGCGCTTATGTGCATTCAATCACAAGCGCCATGGAAAAGTAGCGTCCCGCATCTTGGCGGCAGTGTCAGCCCTGGGCCGGGAGTGTGAGTTCGACTTATCCAGGGCGGTTGCCCCTGCGGCCTACAGGATTCTCTGTGTACGCTTCACCTCCTTTGTTCGCCAGCATGACACCTCTGGCCCCGCCGTCGGTGCAACACTCGATACGGGTGGGTGGTTAGCCCTTTCCCAACCGGGACTTTCACCCGGCAAGATGCGCCAAGCTTATCTTGGCGCGATAACGTCCACGCCCACCGGCGCGCGGCTGCGATAGTTGCTCAAGGCGCGGTGCTTCCCGCGCGTCCGCGTGGGGCGTGTTGTTATGTGGCATTCGTACTACGCGAGTGGTTTGAGTCCCAAGAGCTTCTCGATTCGCCCTACGCGTTTTTGAATTACGTCGAGCGACGAATTGGCCTTTTCGCCGATTTCGTGAACGTACGTGGAGAGTCCCCGCAGCTGTACAGCGGCGTCCTCAATTGCCTTCCTGCAAGGGAGAACCCCAAACGCCAGTAGTCTCGTTACGCCATAGATCGGAATCGCGTGAAGCTCCGCGATCAAAATACAGGAGCTCTTCATCAGAGCCTCTCGCGCTTTGTCTGAGGCCTCCTGTAGCCGCCCAATCGGAGTGTGAAGCGTGGGTGCGTGGAATGCCAGATTGAAACGCACGTCGCCAACCGCTTTACGCAGTTCATGAAGTGGCTCAATGAAGAACTTGGCAAGGAGCTGTCCGACCACAAAGACTGTGAGCCCACCAAACGCTCCCCACACGATTTTCTCGATGTCAGTCATTCGAGGCGTCCGCTAATGCCACATAACGAGGCTGTAGAAAAACCCGTTTTCGCGGCGCGCGCCAGGTGTGATCGGCGTACGGCGCAGGGGCTTGCGGCAATTCGGCGTTCATCGGAGCGCTCGGCGCGGCATGCAAGGGAAATTCCCCTTTTGATGTCCTATCGTCCGTATCCATGATGCGCCAGCTTCTCGATATTGTGAACCAGGCAGTAGAGGTTCCACTGCGCGTGCACCTTCAGCCGGGTTCGCAGCGTGAAGCGGTCCAGGCGCTTGTTGTGCCGCAGGTTGGCGAAGACCGGCTCGACCGTCGCGATGCGCCGCCCGGAGAGCCTTCGCCCCCGGTCGCTGTCGATCGCGGCTTTCATCCTCTCGGTGAATTCGAGCGGCGAGGACTGGTTCTTCGCGAAGAACGCCACCTGCCGCGTCGGCGTTCTGTCCGGATGGCGCAGGCAGCGCTCCCGCAGGTGGCAGGGCACGCAGTCGCGCTTGGCGCCCTGGAATTTGTGGTGCACCCGGCCGTTGGTCGTGCAGTGGCCGCCGGTGGAGTAGAGCTTCTTACCGGCCGGACACAGGCAGGTGTTGGTATCCGGCTCGTAGCGGAAGTCCGAGGGCTTGAACTTCTCGGTCGAGGTCGTTGCGCTGGCCGTCTTGTCCCAGAGCGGATCGGCGAGCGCCTTGTACTTCGCCTGCTCGGCGAAGCGCTCGTCGCGCCGGCGCATGAGGCCATCGGCAATGAGCGCCGGCAACCCGCGCTCGTACAGCCCCTTGAGGTTCGCCTCGCTGTGATAGCCGGCATCGGCCGTGATGAGCGTCTGCTCGGTCCGTATGCCGGAAGTGCTCTCGACGATCGGAACGAGCACGCTCTGCTCGCTTCCCGAGCCGTGGGCCTGGGCGGCGACGATGATCTGCACCTTCGCGTCCGCCGCGGCAACCGCGGCGTAGCCCTGGATCACGCCCTTGGCGGTGGCCATCTTGGCGCTGTCGTTGTCCGTGACATTGCTCTTGCGGATGGCGCCCTTCTCGGAGCGGCGCTCGGCGTGGGTCGCGAGGAACTCGC
>Ga0307372_10001727_pt1 | contig 37406 bp, 28 predicted proteins | sample OX1MG_FD_202533 | JGI IMG/M metagenome (GOLD analysis project Ga0307372, IMG submission 202533) | Soil microbial communities from Risofladan, Vaasa, Finland - OX-1 | ecosystem: Environmental > Terrestrial > Soil > Coastal area > Acid sulfate soil | place: Finland: Risofladan, Vaasa | collected...
CGTCACCGCAAGGCAGTGGGGTTACTTCTGTCCTGTGGCTTCCGCACGCCCCTCATTGAACATGCGCTTGTGATCGCTTGGTCCTATTTTCTGGAGTCAATGCCACAAGGGTACGCCACTACTATGAAACGCACTCATATGACGTGACATACCTCGTCTCATAGTAGTGGCGTACCCTTGTGGTCGCCAGGTGACTTCGCAACAGCCCGGCGATAAATCGCGCCCGACTCGCCCAAATCGCGTTCCTGTGCTATAATACTGAAAGATTTAGGGGACGAATGAAACACCCCTTTGAGATACAGACACAAGGACTGGATTACTGGATACATGAATAAAAAGCTCCTCAGTACGATACTGTTATTTAGCGTCTTTATTGGCTTTCTGTGGTGGGGCCTCGCGATGCTCTTTTCGCCGGGGAAAGATGTCGAGACCGTCATCTATTCCTTGCTGCTCCTCGTGTGCGCGGGTTATGCTCTCGTCTCCATTTTGATGCTGCCACGTAAAAGACTGCCGTAATGGACAGTATCGTCGTGTGCAAGTCAGGAACTTGTTTATGATTGATGAGAAACCAACAACGCCGTTGGTTGTGCGTATCGCTACTCCGGAGGATATCCCACAGATAGAGTTGCTCGACAGCTTTAGCACATCGCCAACTCGCTATATTCATCGCGCCATGGAAAAGTATTTTGGCCCAATAGACCCCTCCACCCATGAGCAAATCTTGATTTTCCTCGCGGAAGTCGCGGGTGTTGCCGCCGCTAAAGCCGAATTGATGCTCCCTCCACTGGAGGCAACGGAGATGCAGGAATATATACAAGAGGCAGCACGCCAACCAATTGCCAATGTTGGATACGTCAAACGTGTCGTTGTCCACCCCGATTACCGCAAGCTTGGTCTCGCACGCACACTCTTGCAGCACATCATCACTTTTGCTCGCATCGAACGCACGCTTGAAGCCATTGACCTGCACGTCTGGGAAGAAAATGCGCCAGCTATTCGCCTCTACGAATCGCTTGGCTTCGAACTTCAACATCGCGAACGCTACTACCGTCTCCCACTGTAAAAGAGCCTGATATCCCCTGCTGCGCGGTCCCTCAGAACACGCAATTTGTCACCACACCTTCATTTTGTGACGCAATTGTTTTGCCCTTCGTTCTAAATTTCAGGCCGAGAATACCCCAGGATGGTTATTGGCAACCATTCTCGGTACTCTAAGGAGAGGGAAAAGCGCTGATTTCTTTGCACGCATCCTCATACAACCAGTTAGCTGGCAGGCATTTTCAATAGTATATCTACAAAGCAGGATGCAGAAAGGCTATGCGACATCTATTTGCAGACGCAAGCAGACGAAAGATACGCGCATGTTTATGGAACGAAACGCTGTTCTGACACAGACAACCAGTATTGAGGAAAAAGATACGACCCGCTGGCATCGGTGGTTACGCCACTTTTTTACAGAGGATGTATCGCCAGATAATCACCCACTCATTGGACTGCAACGACGTGCCGTCTGGATTGGCTTAGCACTCATTTTGCAGTCTTGCAATGAAATACCTTACTATTGGTACATGCCCTATATTCAGCCCTTTGGTTCGCTCATTCCTTTCGCCCTGCTTCTGGGAAGCTTTGCCGCTTTGTACATGGCTTTTCGTCCCACCACATTAAAACAGAAGGCACAAAATGTGCAGAAACACCCACGCCGCTGGCAACGCTATATGCTGATTTTGATCCTCCTTCTGACTATTCCAGGTGGGATTGAGATTGTGCGTGGCACGGTGATGAACTTTCTCCCACCGCAGTTTACCAACGACGGCACATCGCTCGATACCAACGCCGCCATGTTGCTGGTACAGGGCAAGAATCCTTACGCCGACTCTAATATGCTCACCCTTGCCCGTATGTTTCCCATTCAGCCTAATTGGACAACGCCTCTCGAACAGGGACAACTCGCGGGCCATACCGAGTACCCTTCACTGGTCGAACTTCAGAGCATTCTTGATACCGACCTCAAGGCCGGTACCGCGCCTGAATTTGAATCGAAGGTCAGTTATCCTGCGCTTTCTTTTTTAACACTGGTCCCGTTTGCAGTCTTTCATGACTATAACGTGATGCCGTTTTACGCATTGAGCTTTTTGCTGCTCGTCTACATTGCCTGGAAAGTTGTCAAACCCGAGATGCGCCCCTGGATGCTATTGCTTGCAATAGCAAATGTTCCCATGATTGTCTCCACCATCGGCGGCAATCTCGATATCTTCACCATACTCCTGCTCGTGCTGGCATGGCTCTGGCACGATAAACACTGGATATCCGCCGTCATGCTTGGTCTCGCTCTCGCTAGCAAGCAACCAGCATGGTTCTATATGCCTTTTTATCTCATTCTGACTTTCCGGTTCTATGGTTTCAAAGAAACTCTCTACCGCGCTCTTATCGCCGGAGGCGTCGGGCTGGCCTTCAACTTGCCGTTTATCCTGTGGAATCCTCAGGCCTTTATTGCCGGCATACTCGCTCCAGTTGCTGACCCTATGTACCCGATGGGCGTTGGCATCGTCAACTTGAGCGTGATGCACCTGATACCTTTCCTGCCAAAAACGGCTTACACGGTGTTGGAACTTGCCGCCATGCCTTTGACCTACCTCTGGTACTGGCGCATCTGTCGCGCACATCCTGAGTCCGCCATGTTGCTCGCCGTTCTCCCGCTCTTCATGGCATGGCGCAGCCTCTCCTCGTACTTTTACTGTACCGCCTTCCCGCTTTTCATCCTGCAAGCGGCGCGAAGACGTATCCACGAACCTGTCGTCGAAGAAGAAAAACCGCGCCATTCCCGCTTTTTCCAACCCGCCCGCAACGTTGGCAGCACACTGGGTTTGCCAGAGTCTGTTGGTATGCGCTTCATGAATTTATTTTAATAGGAGATACATGAGTCATCCTGAATTCGATACCGTTGGCGAATGCGATTTTCATGCATGATGCTCGGCGCACTCACGCGCAAAATGTGCGGCATTTTTGCATTCGCCAACGGTAACAAGTTCGGGATGGCTCATGTATCTCGACGCTCCTTGCGCTTGATGATACAATCAAGAACGATACAAGAATCTATCGCTAGTGCGAAGAAAAGAGTTATGCATGCCACAACATAAAGATAGAGACATCACCGTTTCACCGGAAACAAACGAACAGATACAACCGATACTCGACAACATCCACACCATTGCGCAGAACCTGCATGAGAGCAGCAATGAAACGCAGGCTAGAGCAGCGTTGACGGAAATAAACGCTCTACCAGCCGCCATACAGATGGCATTGCTCAAGGCACTGTCAAAACAGCAGGCAACGGACGCCGCAGATGTCCTGCTCGCCATCAACGAACTGAATAACGACAAAATCATCCGCAAAGAGGCACGTCGGTCGCTGATACGGATGGAAGAAGCAAAAATTCAGCCGCGCTGGCAACCGCCGGTTTCCCAGGCACCTGTAGTTTCTGTTGCGGCCCCCAATCCACCACGTTACTGGAAAGGCTTCGTCACACAATCACGTGAAGAAGGCGAAGTACAGGTAGTCCTCTGTTGGGAACAGGGCTTTGAGCATGGAGAAGCACGTATGCTGACCTTCCTGCTCGACTTCTGGGAACAGGGCCTGAAAGATTTTATCATTGAAGATTCGACCAAACGCAATATTGATACCAGAATACAGCAAATAAAAGCCAAGCTGCCCGATATAACGCTGGCAGATTGCACTCTGGCTGAGGGACGACGCCTGATTGAAGAAGCACTGGATGTGAACAAGTGGCGCGGCACCACACCGCATGAGGAGTACCGCCGTCACCTGCCAACCATCAGGCAACTCATTTTGAACGCGGAGGACGCGGGAGTAGATCGCGGCGACACCTTCATCAATCCCACGCTTGAGCCCGACGAACTGACAGCAACCTTCATCGGTGCCTGGGCATTGGGTGATTATGGCCTGACCTATGACATGTTGACCCGCGACAGTGGACTCAAAGAAGGTGCATCGCGCCCAGAATGGATTGAACATCACCATGCATGGGCAAAGGAGGCAAAACCTTCACTGTTCGAATTGACCTTTGTACGCGAACGCGAAGTAAGCAAACCAGCCATCTGGGTACCCACAGCCTTTGGCGCGGGACGGGCCAATACGCGCAAAGAAATTGAAGTCGGCTGGTCTCTTGAATTGCACGATACACCGTTGAGCGGCACGCTCAAAGAGATGCCGATGGGTACCACCGTTTACAAAGAGACCGGTAGACACTGGTTCTGGACAAGCTACACGGTGGTACAAGAGGATGGCAAATGGCACCTCCAGTCCATAACCGACGATGGCGCAAAGGCGCAGGGCCTGCCAATCGAAGAATTACAACAGAAACGCACAGCACACGATACACGCATCAACGAATTGATGCAGGTGCCGAACCCAGACAATGAGCAGCAGCGACAAATCATCGAGGAGATTACCTGGCGCATGATAGAGGCGCTGCACTATGACGACGCTCTGATCACCAAATTGCCATTCGACCGCTCATTCTGCGAGGATGCCTTCAGCCGCACCCTCAGTCTGAGCCTCACAGAGCGTTCATTGGTCTATCTTGAGCGCATGGCAAACCGCTTCGCCGAACAAAAAGGAGCCGTCTTGCGCCAGATAGGCGTTGATCAGGAAGGCTTGAGCGAATATTACTGGAGCCGCGATATGGGTGAGCGCAGCAAACACTTCGCTGAACTGGCAGAAAACTCATTGCGCGAGTCCCTGAAGATAGAAGACAACATTGCTGGTCATGCCATTCTCGCCAAAATATTGCTGCAAAACAATCACCTGCTTGACGAGGCCGAGACACATTTGCAACAGGCAAAGTTGCTGGCAAATAACGCGAACGAAAAGGCAGCTATCGAAGTAGACTTCGGCAATATCGCCGCACACCGCCAACAGCTTGACGTCGCATTACAGCACTATCAGCAGGCCGCATCACTAGACCAGAATTTACCGGAAATCTGGTTTAGAATTGGCTTCATGCAGCGAAACTTGAAGCTGTATGAAGAGGCGAAGCAATCATACGAGCGAGCTATCGAGCAAGAACCACGCGATATTCGCGCATATTCAGAGCTTGCCGTCATCTACATGACCGAGTCCAATGCGACGAAGGCGCGTGAAGTCGTGGAACAAGGATTGCGAGCCGAGCCGCGTGCCGCACAACTGCATGCCTTGCTTGCCTCTATCTACCAGGAAAGCGGCAACCTGCGCCGGGCGGAGGCATCCCTCGCCGAAGCCGAGCGCCTCAATCCGAACCTGGAAATTGTGCAAGCCATGCGCGAAAGCCTTGATAGCGCCAGAAAGAAATGATCGAACAACGACAAGAACGCGCCATTACCTGTCACACCGTCACACTTGGCGTTATGACTCGCGAGGGAGATACACTCGCGGAAATTATTGAACAAAGTGGAGACGGTGAGCGCGGTGAAAATAGTGAGCAGCCAGCTTATACAACACGCACAGTACACGTTCCCGCGGGCCTTCCTGGGGAACGTGTCACTATCGCGGTCGAAGCGCCGCTTCAGCCACGTCCCGGTAAACATCGCCGTCACTGGAAAACACGCCCACCACGAGTCTGGATAACCGAAATTCACGAGGCTTCGCCCCTGCGCGTCGCCGCTCCCTGCCCCGTCTTCGGCACATGCGGCGGCTGCCAGCTACAACATATGCGCTACGATGCACAACTGGCCTGGAAACATGACATCGTACAACAATTGCTGCACGATACCGGCAACTTCAGCGACCCGCCGCTCCTGGAAACCGCCCCGTGCGATGTTCCCTGGCACTATCGCAACCACATGCGCTTCTCGGTCAACCGCGAGGGCCAACCCGGCTTGACTGCGCGAGGGACACATCGCGTTTTGCCGCTCGTAAACTGTCCCATCGCGCATGAGCAGATTAATCGCGCCCTTGCTGTGCTGAGCCAGCGTCCCAATGCGCGACCACAAGTACTGATTCGCTACGGCACGGCCACCGGACAAATGCTCATTCAGCCCTATCCTCAGCCAGAGGTACGCGAGGAACTCGCTAGCCTCGGTCTTGATGTCCGCGCTGAAACAATGGAAGAGGTACTGGCGAGTGAAACATTCCGTATTCGCCCAAGCTCCTTTTTCCAGACCAACACAGCCCAGGCTGAGAAAATGGCGCACATGGTGCTACACGGCCTGCTGAACGAGCAGGAAACGCAAGACAACCGTTCCCTCACAATCATTGACGCCTATTGCGGTGTCGGCACCTTCGCACTCCTGCTGGCTCAGCATGTGGGAAAAGTCATTGCCATCGAGGAGTCAGCAAGTGCCATCAAAGATGCACAGTGGAATCTACAGCATCAGCACACAGTCAACAGCATGAATAACGTGGAATTTCTAAAGGGTAAAGTCGAGGACTTGTTGCCTTCCCTTGCACAGTCGGTTGACGGTCTGGTAATTGACCCACCGCGTGCGGGCTGCCAGCGTACCGTGCTTGATGCCCTTGCTCAACATCCCGTCAAACGCATTGTCTACGTCTCGTGCGACCCCGCTACGCTGGCTCGCGACCTGGATATCTTGTGCCACCAGCACGCCGCCTATCAACTACACTCGGTGCAACCGCTTGATATGTTCCCGCATACCGCGCATATCGAATGTGTCACCGTTCTGGAGCGTATAACACAATGACTCTATCCGAACCATTATTACTTGCCTCCGCCTCGCCACGACGGAGGCAACTGCTCTCTCTACTCGGTCTTCCCTATGAAGTCACCACCTCGCCCATTGATGAGGATGCTCGACAGGCCCAGTTTCTTGGCCCAAACGATAAACTGGCCCAATGGCTGGCTGAGCAGAAAGCGTTGGGAATACATACGCTGCCTGAAACAGCAGGACGCCTGGTAATTACCGCCGATACCACCGTTTTGCTGGAGGACAGCATCCTGGGCAAACCACGTGATGCCGCACACGCACGCGAACTCCTGCTCTCCTTGCGCGACTGCTGGCACCGTGTCATCACAGGAGTCACTGTCAGCCAAATGCTAGATGGCGCACTCCAGATGTGCAGCGCAAGTTGTACAACGCCCGTACTGATGCGCCCATATAACGAAGAAGATATTTTGGCCTACATCGCCACCGGCGACCCACTGGATAAAGCGGGCTCCTATGGTATCCAGCACCCATCTTTTCAACCGACAGACCGTATTCACGGCTGTTACCTCAATGTAGTGGGTCTGCCTCTTTGCACTCTGGTCAATCTGCTGGCAGAATTCGATGTATACCCCGCTACACCCACTACACCCACTACACCCACTACACCCACTACACCCGCTACAGTAGGACGCAAGAAATTGAGGTGTCCATGGTCAGAAAAGTGTGAAGTTGTTTGAGAGGTAAGTACGGTCGGGAGGATGGCGACCACAAGGGTACGCCAGGGCGTGTCATAGTAGTGGCGTACCCTTGTGGCCGCCATCGAGACGCTCCAAGGTAATCTTGCAACAACCATGCATATGAGAGAGAGAAAAAAGTATCCCGGCACCATGCTATGATATAATGGAAGATACATATCTGAAAATACATAAAGATATTTGTTAGTTAACCCTTTGGATGGCGACCGTATTGGTGCCATCCAAAGACTATAATTTGCAGAACTAGTTGGGAATATGAGCGTGCCATTGCGTATAGTTTTAATAGTGTTAACAGCCGTTGCTGCGTTAGCTATCGGCTTGATTTTGCGTCGTCTGTTAGTCCGCCGCCTGGAAAAGACGGTTCTTGACGAGTGGCTGGTACAGGTTATTGGTATTATTCCTATCTTACCCCCGTTGATTATCGCAGCTTTCTTCGCACCTGCCATCTGGGATAGCGCCATACTCGCAAGCGAATGGGTAACGGTACAAAGATTTCTACAATCCCATGATACACTTGGCTTTGCCGGTGGGTTTGTTGAGACCCTTCTCATTATTGTGCTGGGTCTTGGTATCGCACGCACCATCATGAAGTTTACGATTCGCGGCCTGGGCGAGAGTCGCATTGATATCAATATTCGTACATTGATGGGGCGTATCTTCTACATCATCACTGTCATTATCGTCATTTTCTGGGTTCTCTCCATCTGGCAAATCTCGATCGGTCTCCCGGTTGCTGTGCTGGGAACGCTGACCGTTGCTTTTACCTTCGCTATCCAGGACATCTTGAAAGACCTGTTTGCTGGTTTCTATATCCTGCTGGAGCGGCCTTTTCATATCGGTGACATCATCAATATTGGCGACCCCAATCATCCTGGCGGGCGCACAGGCCATGTGGAGAATGTCGAAATTCGTGCCACCAAGTTGCGCCTCACAAGCGGCGAACAGGTAACTATCCCAAATTCGCTTGTTTTTGGCGGCATCGTCGTCAACAACGTCTATTACGGCGATAGGCGCTCCACCATTACCATGACAATGACTCAGGATGAATACAATAAAGAGGAAACGTCTGAAAAGATTCTCAAAGCGGTCAAAGAGATAGAGACCGTTATGGTCAAGCCGGAACCGGCAGTTTTCCTCAGTGCTTACACAGGCCCACAGATAACACTCACCATACGCTTCTGGATTGCGAATGGGCAGATTGCGACCGTCTCCGAAGTGATGTATACTCTGCGTACACTCTTCCCCACCTCCGATTTGACCGTTGTTGAATCGGCAGGCAACGAGTAATTGAGTGTGAATCACACGTCGGGGCGCGACCTATCGGCCCCGACAGTTTATCATGTTTGCGTAATGGGTTATGGGTTAAATAACCTAACAAGAGTACTATGTTGTTCCTGTTATAAAGAGGAGAAACGTTGGAAGATAATAAGCCCACACGATTTATGCAATATACACGGCGCGTTGGCCTGATGGGTGGTACGTTCGATCCCATCCACTATGGACATCTTGCCGTTGCGGAGGAGGTACGCTTTACACTTGACCTTGCCGAAATGGTCTTTGCACCGGCAGGTCAACCACCCCACAAACAGGGGGTAACAGTGACATCGGCCCATCACCGCTTGACCATGCTTGAACTCGCGCTGGCATCGAACCCACATTTTCGCATCTCGCAGATTGATATTGAGCGTCCAGGGCCATCATATACCGTTGATACATTGCGGCTATTGCGCGAGCAGTGGGGAGAACAGACAGGTATCTATTTCGTCATAGGTTGGGACAGTCTGGAATATCTACTCACATGGTACGACCCGGCAGGTATCCTGGCACAGGTAGCCGCGCTCGTTGCCGTGCGCCGTCCTGGTTATGAAGATGAACCTGATTATCTCGAACGTATGGAGCAACGTTTACCCGGCATTCAGCAACGTTTGTTAGTCGTCCCGGCACCGCAACTGGAAATATCCGCCACTGACTTACGCCAGCGCGTTGCAGAAAGCAGACCTATTAAATATCAAGTACCTGAACACGTTGAACGCTATATCTCAGATCATAAATTGTACCGTTAGGGAACAGAAAACGTTTATACTATGGAACCATTACAACTGGAAATAGGAGACCGCTTGCGTCTCCGCAAAAAACATCCATGTGGCAACTTCGATTGGGTTGTCGTGCGCCTGGGAGCCGATATTGGTCTTGTGTGCGAAAAATGCGGTCGCCGCGTCCTGCTCCCACGCTCAGAGGTCGAACGCCGCACCAAAGAAAAACTAGCACCCTTCCACAACATGGAAGAACCGTAGGGGCCGATTTATCGCGCCCCCAACACAACACAACAACATTCAGGGAGAGCGTTGGATGGCAATAACCGCGCAACAGGAGGGGTTTCGCTCCCTCCTTAAAAAGAAAGATTTCCTGCGTCTGTGGCTGGCGCAGCTTATCTCCATGACCATCCTCAATGCCTCCAACTACGCCCTCCTCGTCTTAATTGAGGAAGTCACTGGCTCAACCACACTCGTCGGCCTCGCTATTATCTGTTTTAGCTTGCCCGCGCTAATTCTTGGTGCGCCCGCCGGTGTCTTTGTAGACCGCTTAAATAAACGGCGTGTGCTATGGATCAGCAACTTGCTGCGTGCCATCGCCACCTTCTTATTTGTTGTCTCGCTTATCTGGAACCAGCACCAGCTTGTACCTATCTACCTGCTCACATTCCTCATCTCCAGCATCGGTCAATTCTTCACACCAGCGGAAGGCTCAACCATTCCACTTCTGGTCAGCGAAGAAGAATTGATGCCCGCGCTCTCACTATTTAATATCACGTTTATGCTCTCGCAAGCACTGGGCTTTATCCTTTTTGCCCCCATCCTGCTCAGCCTCCTACCAACATTTAGCATCGTTCATGTCGTTATTAATCCCGTGGAAACACTGTACGCAATTATCGCGCTACTCTACATCGTATGTGCCGTTCTCATCACGTTCATTCCCGCTCAGCGTTTTACCCAGAGCGCTAACCGTAAAAAACAGCGTATCAGCACACAGCAATTAGAAGCGATGGGCAGTATCTGGCAAGAGACAGTCCAGGGTTGGACATTTATTCGCGGCAATAAACAACTCTTTTTAGCGGTCATTCAACTGTCATTCGCCGGTGTTTTATTGCTGGTGATCGGCGAACTCGCCACGCCGATTGTGACCAAGCTATTATTACTTTCGCCAGATGCGATGGCCTTCATTTTTGCTCCCGCCGGTATCGGCCTCGTCGCTGGCTCCGTCGTCATGCCACGCATCACAACCCGCATGGGCAAATCACGCGCCATTATTACCGGGAGTATAACAGTAACTCTTGTCGCATTGTTCTTACCATTTTCAACAATCATAGCGCGTCTGCTAGAACCACACGGTTGGAACACCAACCCATTGTTGCTCATTATCGTCGCACTCCTGATGTTCGCCGCCGGTGTCGCGCTTGACTTCATCAACATTCCGGCGCAGACCGCCATCCAGCAACAAACGCCCGACTGGATTAAGGGGCGCGTCCTGGCTCTGCAACTGATGCTCTACAACGCCTTCGCCATTCCCATCATTCTCTTCATCGGTGCCTTCGCCGATATCTTTGGCCTCGACCGCGTTTTATACCTGATGGCTGTCTGCATCATCGCCTTTGGTCTCTGGGGCATCTACTACGAACGCAAGCATCCAAACATCATAACGCCTATAAAACCAGACATTATCGAACCAATACAAACCAGGTGAACCGGTACATTGACGACTGAAGCAATTGCGTCTACAATAACTACAATACGTGACACAATAGACATACAAAACGTCCTGTATATACCCGTATAGATATGTGATATATGTGAAGCAATCGCGAACGGCGATACAATGGAGCAAAGAAGAAGATGGACCCAAAGTTGGCCGCACAGCTAGCGCCTTATCAACCGTGGCTCATTACGGCGGGAGTCATTGTCTTGTTTCTCTTGCTCCGCCTCACACGTAAGGCACTACGCAAACGCATTGACGAATTCGGCTATCGTCTCATGCGTGACAAAGGTCTGCTTATCTGGTTCTGGATGAACTCTCCTGGCGTCATGCTGCACGAACTCAGCCATGCTTTTGTCGTGCTACTCTTCACACCCTTTCATTTTCGCATTACCAGCATCGCGCTCTTCCGCATCAAGCCAGTAGCGCAGCGCGGCCCCAATGGACGTGTGATGAAAAGTAGTGGCAAGCAATCGCTGCAACTGGGCGAGGTACAATATGTGCGCCCACAAGGCAAATTCATGAGCTATGTCGGCGACGGCATGAGTGCTATCGCTCCACTTTTTGGCGGCATCGCCATGCTCGCATTCCTCTACTGGGTTGCAACCGGGTACAATCTCTGGGACATTCACCTGCAAATCCTGCGCCCCGGTTGGCCGTGGTGGACGCTCATATTCGCTCCCTACCTCATCCTGACAGTGACTTCCGAACTCTGGCCCAGCAGCCAGGACTGGCGCGGCGCACGCTGGTTCGTCATTGGCCTTCTCATCATCACCACGATCACGCTCGCTTTGCTCTGGTATAGCGGAACGCTTGTCTTCAACAACGCCTTGCTGCAAGCCATCTCTTCCATTGCTACACACATTGACTACGCTCTGCTCTTGCTCCTCGCCTTAGACCTCGTTTTTCTCTTGATCGCCGAGGCATTGGTACGTCTGGTACGCCGATAAAGGTGTTTCATAAAGCCGTAATCACAAAACTACTCACGCGCAAATCAAAACCCCAGCTTGACAGGCCAAATGGGCCGTTTGAAATCGCATCCTCTTGCGTTATCGAGCGGCTACTCTGCGTCCCATCAACGAAGAGTGTTGCCTGGTCTCCCACAACTTCAATGCGATAGGTATGCCAGACTGTGCCGGGCTGGTAGTCATGCTGCTCGAAAGTAGTGCCTATCAGCTTATCGGTCGCGATATCAATGTAACTTGGAGGTGCCATACCTGCTCCACGCAGCGCCAGTTGATAGACCTGTGCCTGATAGCCATCTTTCCCTGGCTCATCGTTCGCATAGATGATAAAACCATTGTGAATATTGACTAACACCCGCGCAAACTGCACACGTGTCTCAATGGCATAATTCGCCACCGTCGGCCTATACGGCACAACAATTGATGTGGTCGTCAAACTATTGGTTACCAGTTGTCCCCCAACCGTTGTCCATGCTTTCGGACCTTGCCAGCCAGCCAATCCATGCGACCAGTTTGCCTGGTACAACACCGTCCCCTTCGGCACCGAGAGCGTCGGAGACGCCTGTACCTGAGCAGTAGCCGATGCCTTCGGTTGAGAAACCTGCGTCTGTGCCGGAGAAGCATTTGATGAACAAGACACAAGCAACAAAATGGCGCACACCAGCCACAAAACGCAAAACATTCGTCTTAGCATAATAGAATGACACTCCTTTTCGTCTGATAGGCACCACCTTATACTTACTTGTATACGTCTCGGATGGGGGGAGTCTCACAGGAAAAGAAGGGCATTCTTGGGGATATTGTGCCAAAAATGACGTGTACAAAAGACTTGACAGACTCTTAATTGACGCCTTTACTTTGTGTATCCAGGCTACTACCTTTGTTGCGTCATGCTCATCCATAATTTTCGCAGACTCTCTTCGACTTATGCACTAATCCATTTCCATTTCTAGCGAAGATTGAAATTCCGCAATCACTTCTATCGGGCCAACAATGTTGCGGTTAAACTCCTCTAATTCTTCGGCAGGAATCCAATATTCCTGATTGATAGCGCTCCCAACCTGATGCACCTCGTAGCGTTGCAAAAAGTCCATCCGTACAGAAAAGCGCGTTACATACCCGTTATTGCCATCACGTGCATTCCAATCCCGTGCAATCTGGGTAGCGTACTCTTCATTGAGAACTGGATAGAAGATCGGTTGCCAGAACAAGCGTGGTGGAAAGGCAGTGTAGTTACTCTCACGAATCAATACCAGTTCTTTGGAACCGATCGGGCGGAACAAGACAGTCGTCTCCTGCATGGGAAAATTTCTTCTCTCTTGTTTACTTCTCATATAGGTAATCGCGAGATGTCTTCTGGAGGATACCTATAATCGTCGTCTGTTAACCGTTGATGCGTCTTTTGTTCAGTCTCAAAAAATGGTATCCAGTCATTTCGCTGTCCCGCTATACTCACTTCGATAGATGGCTGTTGTAGTTCCTGCAAAACCGCTTGCAGTATTCGTAATGTCCACTTCTTTCCATGGAAGTGATGGAAGAGCGACAGGTGCATATGTGCGTCGAATACATTGTAATCCGCTACCTCAATAAGGAGTTTGACTTGCTGCTCGATGATTATTTCGCTCATCGTTACTGGGATCATGATTGGATCACCATTTGATTTTCGTGCTACTTCAACATGTTTAAACATTGTTCACCATCTCCAATCCCTTCACCCACCGTTCGCTCATTTTTTTGTCAGATCCGCTTGCGGAGCCGAGCGCTATTGCTAAGTACTCGCCAGTTTTGCTTCAACGAATTGGCCTGTGTGCTGGCTTCGCAAGGAACTAGCGAACGGAGAGCCTTCATACAAGAGTATACCAAATTCTTCTTAGAGAGCAAGCACCCACGGCGCATCTAAAATCTGCGGCAATCCCATTGCTTCATAAAAGTCGGGAAGTGCTTCATCAGCGATATGTATTGACTCGTTTCCGCCTCCACTATCAAAGAATGGATAAGCATCTCCTGTTTCAATCATCGATTCAAGAGTTGAACGAGGCACATCAATACTTGTTACTGTCATGTTTCTTCCAGCGTTAAAACTCGAATTTGCAAACTGTTGAGTACCTTCTTCTGTAAACGAGAAATACTTACCTCCTCCATGTGGAGAAAGGTTATAGTCACCATAACGAAGAACATCATTGAATTCTTTTTGGTCTACTGCCCTGTAAAGTGTAACTGTATCGCTTGTAGCCGATGTACTTCCACCTTCTACAGTATCGGCAATGGCATTACTCCCTCCTTCAACAACGGCGGTTCCTTCTTCAATGGCCGTGGTCGTTCCCTCTTCCAGGGCGACCGCTTCTTCCCCTTCTGGCCCACCCACAATCATGCCCAGTTGCACGACGTTATTGACATTGGTGCCGATAAAGCGGGCTAGCGCCCAGGCTTTGTCTTCCACGCTCGCATGAGGATCGCCCCACGTTTGCGAAAGATCGGTCCATCCCGTCACTCGTTCCAACTTGGCAAGCGGTGTGTTGTTGGGATCGGTAGTGGGATCATAGGAGCCATACTGGTTTTCCTGTTCCCGCGTGAAGGTACTGACCGAAAGACTACTATGGGTGTGGTGATATTGCCCATCCACTGACCAGAAGTTGCCATTGCCATCATTAATAACGGTAGTAAACACATCATTTCCGGGCATAACATAGCCAATGGAGCCTCCGTGCTGGCTGATCCCGCCATCGGAGGAATAGTAATTCCCCGTCGGGTCATTGAAGGTCTCCGGGTTGCCCCCCACGTAGGTATAGGGGTTCATGCCCTGCAAGTTGCCCTGCACCGAATCGGCTGAGAGGAAGAGACCCACTTTGGCATCGTAATAGCGTGCGCCGTAGTAATCCAGTTGTGTGGCCGGATCATGGTATTGCCCGGTGAAGCCTTTGTCGGTGCTAAACGTGCCGGTTTTGTACGGTACCGTGCCGATGGGGCCGTAGACACGGTTGGCCTGAATGTGGATGAAGAGGGTTGGGACTCGTCAAAAAGAGAGGGAGCGGTTGCAAGCCACTCCCTCCATTACCCCATCATGCTACTTCATCTCATGGTCTTCTTTTTCCTGCGAACGCAACACCCCGCGTATCTCCGTTTCAGGCGTATATGACGTGTATAGATTTCTTCGTCGGTCATATTGTAGCCACAATCGCCCGCACTGCTCACATTCATACAGGAAACGGCCAAATCTGCCTTGAAAGCTGACGATATTATCACTGATAAAATCTGAGATGTCCAGGTCCTCCGGGTTCAGAAACTCTCTCCGAAATGCCGCCTGCTCGCCTTTCTCGGTTGCCTCAACAAGACGAGCAAGAAAGGTTACAAGACCCTCATACACTGCATCGGTATCCTCATCAGCAAAGTACTCAGCTTTATAGGACAAATAATCGGTCTGATCACGGATGATGTTTCCACACAAGCACCTGAGTTTCGACATTGTTTCACCTTATTCTTAAATCAAAGCGAATTTCCCTGACAAAAACAGTACATTTCGTCAGCGGACCTCCCTATTATTTTTCTCAATCATGCACTGCCTATTACGCCTGTTCATGCAAATGGTTCCAAATCGGGACCGCTCGCATAGAGATCGATATCCACAGGGACATGTAACTCTGCCAGTTTTCCGATCATCTCTTCATCCAGATAAATACCTCCCATTTGCTCCTTGTATCCGTAATAGGCTATAGATACTCCTACACTTGCTAGCGCAGATAGGTGACTCAGGTTTGCTCTAAACGGAAGCAATGTGTCCAAGAGAGCGCGTAACTTGTCCTCCACGTCTCCCGTCTTCTTCTCAAATGAACGAATCTCAAAGCCATTATGCCGAGGTAACTTCCCATTTTTTTCACCTCTTCTCCATGTTCTTGTCGGCTTAATGCCGGCCAAAGCGAGCAATTCTTCCAGGCTATGCATTTCCGACGTGACCGCGAAATACACATCGTTTCCTGGAGACATCGCTACCCCTCTGATAATTGGAGATGGTTCTAAATCCAACGTGACAACGAGGTAATAGTGTTCCCCCTCAAGAGGAAAGTAGACGCTCGCCAGATTCTCCTCTGGATCAAGAATAATGTCCTCAATAAAAGGGACTTCCTCTTTGCATATGACCTTGTTCACTGCCAAAAATTGTTGGGTCAAGGTGAGAGAAGGGTTTAAAACCTCCTGTATGGCAACTCTGCGTAGTAGGTGTTTGTTCAGTGGCGTATCCTCCTTGTCGGTGAAGGCTCTAATAAAAGCGTCCTTATGCATGCTCCTGTTCAGGCCACTCGTATCGCATAGAGTCATTGAAATATGCTCTTCTGTTCACCGGTTCATGATGTTGTAACCGCTCAATATCTTTTTGCAAGTTTCTTGTATTGACGCCATCCATCTGATAAAGCCTAACGGCCTCACACAATTCATCTTTTGCCTCTTCCAGCTGTCCAGCATCAAGTAAAAGGTATCCGAGATTATTGTGGGTAATGGCACTTGCTGGTTTGAACATAACTGCTTGACGATAGGAAGCTAGCGCCTCTTCCAAAGTGACAGGTGATCCTGGATTTTTGTAGAGCATGCCCAAGCCAATATACGCCTCGACACACACCGGTGCTAATGCAATGATTTGGCGATAGAGACTTGCTGCCCCTGCATACCCTGGTCCATAACCGAGAGAACTGACATCTGCTAACCACAGGAGCGCATCAAGAAAATTCGGTTGCTGTTCCAATATGCGCTGGAACAATACAGCGGCCTGATTAAGATCGGAGAATTCTCGGTATTTTGCTCGTCCATAGTCAAGCAGTATGTCTGTATTATCTGGGTACGTCCGTAGTACCTTCTCGTACAAACAGTATGCTGTTGTAAAATCACCCTGTATTACTGCCTGCCGCGCCTGTTCTCTGTGTGTTTGATACTCACTCACGTTGCCAAATCCTCCTATGGAGATGAATTTACCCATGCAGTGCCTATATAAAGCACACCCCCAACGTAATTTCCTCTCACTGTTATAGCGTAATCTCCAAAGTTTGAAGTCACTTCAAAAGGTTTATTTGAAGTCCCTATAGCATCACTATTATTCTCCAGAGTTTGCTGGATAAGCCCCCAGTTCCCTGATTGATCAAGCCCTGTGAGCTTCCATTGATGATCACTAGATGGGTTATCAAAAATATGGTGGGTTTTGTTTGCATCAGTCTGTGCATTGTCTATCGAGTTCTGGATCAATTGCTGCTGTTTTGTAGAGAGATCAGAGTTATCACCAGTACTACTATCTCCACCACAATCACTGGCTGAACCCGCCATATTATGCACGACCCACTGTCCCACACCCACGGTAAAGGTGTGGTCCTGTGCGACCTCCAGATTATACATCGCCTTCACACCCAGTACAACCTTCCAACCCACAATCATTGTGTTATTTGGCGGTCTTCATTGAGCAAGTGTATAATACTAAACGATTACATTCCAGTTTTGGCTATCTATCTTTGACATACTTCGAGGTAGACTATGCCACGATGCCGAGGAAATGAGAAGTTTTGCTCCTCAGAACAGCAAACACCCGCTGTTTTTGGCTTGCAATTAGATCTGACAAGGTGAACACGTGTAAACTTGCAGGTGTCAAGTGCATTACGAGAAATGAGCAACTTAGCCCCAATTCTGCAAACGTTGCACTATACTTGTCTTGGCTTGATTGGACTAAAAGTGCGTCTAAGCCAGTAAAAAGGCCTCACTTCTGCCTACCATATATAAGAAAGAGGGAACTGCGAGAATGCACATACCATTATATTCTATTCCAGAAGAGCTTTCCATTGGGAAACTCAGCATTATGCCCCATCCACGAGGAGGTGATTGGTTGCTTGATGAGATTACGTCATTACATGAAGCTGGTGTGGATATCCTGGTTTCTTTGCTCACATTCCTTGAAGTGAGCGAGTTTGATCTTGTGGAGGAGGAAGCCTTTTGCCGCCAACACGGTATTACTTACTGTTCCTTTCCGATCAAGGATCGGAGCGTTCCTCCATTTTCCATGCACACATTTGCTTTCTTAGAGCAATTAGCATCCTATCTCTCCGAAGGGAAACATGTTGCTCTTCATTGTCGTCAAGGACTTGGCAGAGCCGCTCTCATCGCAGCATGTATCCTCGTACTGAATGGCTTGACTCCAGATCAGGCATGGACTCTACTCAGCAAGGTCAGAGGATATCCGGTGCCAGAGACAGCAGAGCAAAGGAAATGGGCCGTGGCTTTTTCTCAATACCACAACCTTCCACCACATTGATATATAGAGAGAAGGTAGCTTCTTCTTAATGTTAATATTGCTTAGGCATGGTTCAAACTGTCAAGTAAAATGTACCTGATTTGAACCATGCCTTAAATACGTTTCTGATATCAGGGCAATTTTGAAATGTTGGAGATAGCGTTATCAAGCCAGGATTTGCAGTTTCTTTCTTCACATTTTTCTTGTATATACGTGATTATGTCAGAATAACTCATCTTACCTTTATCAACCTGATTCATTTGCAGAGGAACATTATGAAATACATCTGAAATAACGAAACAGGTATAGCTATCTTTTGAATAACTGGCGACACGAATGTCCAAAAATGCTGCATACATGAGTTTTAAAATATATTCTTTCTCGGACATGAATGCTCTCCTCAATGGAAGGCAATGAAGATTCCCTCTTTGCTCTCCCATAATATGTATAAACTCTACTCTCCATTGAGCAAGCTCCACAGATCAGGTGGTTCTTCCTAGGGCTCTGGTATAGAACTTGGCGTGTAAGGTTCATAATAAATTGGGGTATCTGGCGTAATACCACTCCCTGGTAATGCGGCTCGTCTGAGAAGTTCGTAAGCACGCCCGTTACCATTCATAACCTTACCTGTATTTGTATTAATCTGAATGGGGTCAGTAGAATTGTTGTTCACAGAGTCCAAAAGTTCTTGGTCGGAGAGACTCCTTAATTTAGGACGAATCCCCGACGTTCCTGGAGAGTGCAACGGATCAAGATCCTTAACGGTACATGTTGCATTATGCACGACCCACTCGCCCATACCCACCACAAACGTGTGATCCTGTGCGACCTCCAGATTATACATCGCCTTCACACCCGGTACAACCTTCCAACCCGTCACCACCCCATAGGTGCCATTGGCCCGCAATATGTGCATCCCCAGGGTGATTTGACCAACGGGCAGGAAGCCTTTCTCTCTGGTCAGGAACGGATGCTTCTTGTTGGTATGAATCGTCTCGCTCGTTTTGGTCACCGTTTTGTCATGCTGTGTCAGAGCCATAGTCGTGAGCGTCAAGTCTACCAGGTCGTTATCGTGGTTGAGCCAGACATGCAACACCGGTTCGAGTTCCATGTTGTGCGTGGTGGGATTATAGGCTAGCACTTGCTCGCCAATGTGCATAGTGCCGATGGCCTCACCATGATTAGTCACCACGGGTGTCGTGGGTGTGAAGCTGAGTCCTTCACATCCGCCTTCTACAGTATCGGCAATACTGTTTCCCCCTCCTTCAACAATGGCGGTTCCTTCTTCAATGGCCGTGGTCGTTCCCTCTTCCAGGGCGACCGCTTCTTCCCCTTCTGGCCCACCCACAATCATGCCCAGTTGCACGACGTTATTGACATTGGTGCCGATAAAGCGGGCTAGCGCCCAGGCTTTGTCTTCCACGCTCGCATGAGGATCGCCCCACGTTTGCGAAAGATCGGTCCATCCCGTCACTCGTTCCAACTTGGCAAGCGGTGTGTTGTTGGGATCGGTAGTGGGATCATAGGAGCCATACTGGTTTTCCTGTTCCCGCGTGAAGGTACTGACCGAAAGACTACTATGGGTGTGGTGATATTGCCCATCCACTGACCAGAAGTTGCCATTGCCATCATTAATAACGGTAGTAAACACATCATTTCCGGGCATAACATAGCCAATGGAGCCTCCGTGCTGGCTGATCCCGCCATCGGAGGAATAGTAATTCCCCGTCGGGTCATTGAACATCTCCGGGTTATCGCCCACATACGCATAGGGGTTCATCCCCTGCAAATTGCCTTGCACACTATCAGCCGAGAGGAAGAGACCCACTTTGGCATCGTAATAGCGTGCGCCGTAGTAATCCAGTTGTGTGGCCGGATCATGGTATTGCCCAGTGAAGCCTTTGTCGGTGCTAAACGTGCCGGTTTTGTACGGTACCGTGCCGGTGGGGCCGTAGACACGGTTGGCTTGCACTGCGGCACTGCCCGCCAGGTTGCTAAAGCTCACCAGCACACTGCCCAACGGATCGGAGAGCAGCATGCTCGTGCCACTGGCCGTCAGTTCGCCGATCAAGCGTCCGCCCAGACTGTAGTAGTAAGTGCTGCTCTGCAGGTTGCCGGAGCCATCGTAGAGATGTTCTTCCAGTCCGAAGGCATAGACTGTGATGGTGGTCGCACCTCCCGTTGTGGCTCGTTGCAAGACGCGATTGCCACTGGCGTCGTAGGCATACCACGCCTGGGACTGGTTGCCCGATGTGGGGTCATTCCACTCGATGAAGTGGTTCAACAGGTCATAGGAGAGCGTGGCCGTATCGGCGTTGCTGCCACTGCCCAGTGTGCGCGAGACGACGTTGCCCCACGCATCATAGGTGGCGGCGTACACTTTGCCTGATTTGCTGGCACAGGTGGAACCCGCCGCGTAGATGCCGGTCAACTGGTGCGGCGTGGCGCTGGTGCAATAGAGGTACTGGTAGCTGCCCGTGCCATTGTAGGGCGCTTGCACGAATTGATCGAGATAACTGTAGCTAAAAGCATTGCTGTAGGCCGCGCCACTGAGCGTGTTGGACAGCGTGCCAGTGCCGCAGGTGCCGCTGCCCGGTGCGGGTTCCGTGCCGCTATTACCGGCCCACACCAGGCGATTCTGTGTGTCGTAACAGAAATCCTGCGTCTCGCTGCCGCCGCCACTACCTGCGACCTGCGCCTGCGTCGTCGTCTCGCTGATGACGTTGCTGGCCTGGTCATAGCTGCGCGTCTGGTCGAAGATTTGCCCACTGCTGCCGCTGCCGCTCTGCCACTGCGCGTGGGCTTCAAAGGGACGCAGGTCGCCATCGTAGGTGAACTGCTCCTGTGCCAGCGCCGTCTGCGTGCTGGTCTGGAAATTGACAGCACCCACCTGCGCGTTTAGATTGAAGCTGAGCGCGGCCAGATCGGGCGTCGTCGCGTTCTTCTGGTTGCTCAAGCCAGTCAGCACGCCGGTAGTGCCATCGTAGAGCGTGGTGGTGGTGTAGCCCTGTCCGCTCGGATTAGTGCAGGTCTGCGTCGTCACCAGTTGATTGGCGTCGTTGTAGCCAAGCGTCATCTGATAATCGGCCGGCAAAGGCGTGGTGATGTTCCACGACGCAGGCAAGACGAGCGCGAGTTGCTGCGTCGTCAGGCGGCCACGAGCGTCGTATTGCATCTTCTCGGTGGTGGTCACCGTCGGGTTGCCGCTATCGGGATAGTACGTCGTGGCGACCGTTTGCGTCAGGCGTCCAATGGGAAAGTCATCCACGTTCTTCGTACCCAGTTCATTGGTATCGTACGTGTTTTGCACGTAGGGATGGGTGCCACTCGTACAGGCTCCCGTCGCGTTGATGGTGGGAATGCCGTCCTGGGTGCAACCGAGCCGTCCCAGCAGGTCATAATTGTAGCCAATCGTGCGCGTGCCGGAGACGGAGGAGAGTACCTGACCATTGGCATCATAGGTGAAGGTATCGGTGCCGCGTTCGGGGTCTACCGTCTGCGTCACGCGCCCCAGGTCATCGTAACTGGCCGTGGCCGTGATAGAGGTGACGGGGTTGGTCGTCTCGTCGGTGGCGGTTACGCTGGTTGGGAGGCCCAGCGTGTTGTAGAGTACCGCCTGTTGTTCGACCAGTTTGCTGCTTAAGCCGCCGATGCCGGAGCCGCTGTAGACGCCTTTGTAATGCTGCATGTAGACTGACCAGCCCAGGGCATTGGTAAAGCTGACGGTGACGTGGTTGTTGGCGTCAAGGGAGGCACTATAGCTGTAGGTCGCACTATCGTTCTGCGCGGTGCCGGTGCCATAGAACATGCAGGTGGTCGCCGCCGTATTGCCCAGCGAAGGACAATTGATGCCGGGGACCGAGGGCGGGTCAAAGACGGGGTCTTGTATCGCCACCACGCGGCCCAGCGCGTCGTAGAAGGTGGCCGTCCCTGCCGGGGCGTGACCGTTCAGGTCGGTGGCTGTCGCCGGGTCAATCCAGCCACTGCCCGCTGTCACCTCGAAAGGCACGCTCGTGAAGGTGCTGTGCGTCTGGTCATTGTAGACGGTGAAGACGATGGTGTCGTGGGCGGCATCGGGTCCCGGCGTGCGCGTCTCGACCGGGCGACCCAGCGCATCGTAGAAGGTATGTGCCATGACACTGTTATAGAATTGCGTATCACTGTTGCTCTCAAAACAGGGCAAGACCGGCGGCGTGGGCGGGAAGGGAATCGCACACTGGCTGGCCGTTCCCGACTGGGTGGTGTAACCATTCTGCTCGCCGGGCTGGCTCACGCTGATGGTGCGATTGCCGTTGTCGTCATAGCTATACGTGTTGCCTGTGACCTGTCCATTGGTATCGGTCACGCTCACGGGCAGGTCTTGCTGCGTCTGGTCATAGGTGGTGGTGCTGCTCTGGCCGAAAGCATTGGTAATGGTGGTGGGTTGCGCGGAGAAACTATCATAGGCGGTACAGGCGGTGAAGCGCCCGGCAGTCCAGTTGGACGAGAGATAGACCGGGGCTGTACCAGGCGTGCAGCCATTGTTTGTGTAGAGGTTGCTATTGGCGGCGCCGACGCCGTCCACGGTAGCGACGACGTTGCCATAGGCATCATAACCTGCGTAGGTGGTGATGGCGCTCTGGCTCGGATTGCTGCAATCGCTGTAAGTGGTAATGGTGGTTGCCATACCGGCGACCGGCGTGGGTGTTCCCGGTGCTGCCCCTTCGTCGTACACAAGGTCTTTGCACTGCCAGACATGAGTGACGGTGCCGCTGCTGTTGAGACTATCCACTTCGCTGTGCGTGACCTTGTTGACGGTGTAATAGCTGGAAGTGTCCGTGGTGGTATACGTCCACTGCTTCTGCATGGGCGGCCCGTTGGAACTGGTCATCTTTTCGCTCTCCAGGTTGTGATAGCCATTGCCCAGACCAGTACTCAGGCTGTAATCATCATAGGTGTAATCAGTCTCGACCCACGGCGCGGAAGAAAGGCTCCCACCTTCCACGTCCGAGGTTTTCGTCGTAATGGGCGCAATCAGGCAGGGAACATACGTGATATTGAGCGAACCATCGCACGGACTGGGCGTGGAGTTATTGCCAGCATACGTGGTTGTGGTCTCTTGCAGCAAGGTTCCGGTGCTGTTGCCACTGTACATATCTTGCTGGTACATCTGCCCGGCATCAAAGTTGCCGCTATTGCCGCTGCCTGTGGCCCAGCCCTCGGTACTGAAATACGAATTCTTACCAGTCGAACTTATCAATCAGAAATGTGCGACTGTAATGGAGCAATATTGGGCTGCCATGTGGACAAACTGCCGGAGCGGAGGCATTGGCAAGGGCGGTAATCAAAGATTGTTGCTCATTGAGGCCGAGTATGTGACCACGCCGCATAGCGGAACGACAGGCGAGGCCAATGAGCAAACGGTCTTCCCAATCGGGGCTATCCTCTGCCGCTATCTCTGCCAGTTCGCGCAGGTGATCTACCAGTTGCCCTTGACCTGAACCGCCGGGAATAGAGCGAATCAGGAAGCTACGCCCGCCAAAACGCTCACATTCGATGCCCAGGCCGCGCAACATAGGCAAGCGTTCTTCCAGCAATTGCGCCTCGTGCCGTTTTAGCTCAACCATCACTGGCTCCAATAACAGATTAGCATCCGCTATCTCAGCTTCTCCGTCAGTTTGTGTACCGACATAGGTACTGCGCAAATGTTCGTAAATAACCCGTTCGTGCGCCCGATGCTGGTCTATCAAGTACAGGCTTCCATCAGGAGCTTCGGCCATGATGACTGCCTGCTGCAACTGGGCAAGCGGGCGCAATGTTGCCAGTACCTCAGCCGCGCCCGGTTGTGCTTCCTCGGCCTTGTATCCTTCAGCCGATTCGGCAACATGCAGGCCGCGCCGGCGCGGTCCAGGTAATCGGCGCTGAAATGCCACATCGGGGCCGGGAAACTGCGTTGATTCTGGTAGCGCGGGACTACGTTCCAGCACCGACCGCACAGCTTGTGTCAGGACTGGTAGAGCCTCGGCCTCCCGCGCCAACCTTACCTCCGTCTTGGCCGGGTGAACGTTCACATCCACCTCCTCGGCTGGCACATCAAGATAAAATACCAGCAACGGATGCTTACCCTTTGGCAACAAACCACGATACCCCGCTTCGAGTGCCTCCTGCAACGGACGCGATTGTACCCAGCGCCGGTTCACAAAGAGCAAGGTATGCTGCCGGCTGTTCTGTGCCAGTGCGCGGTTGCCCACATACCCATGCAGAACATACTGTCCAGGAACATTGAACTGAACCGGTGAAAGCATTTCGTCCAGGGGAAGATGATAAAGTTCGGCGAGCGTAGTTGCCAACTTGCCCGCACCACCCGTTTGCAGCACAATCGTATCTTCGATGGTCAGATGAAAACGTACCTCTGGATAGCCCACAGCATAGCGTTGCACCAGTTGCAGGATATGCCCGGCCTCAGTACGCGCTCCACGCATAAATTTAAGACGGGCCGGTACATTATAAAAGAGGTCGCGCACTGTGATCGTTGTGCCATGCGGTCGCGCTCGCTTGCCGCGCTGCACAACCTCACCTCCGCGAATGGTGAGAAACGCGCCCGCACTCCCCGCTTCCTCGCCCATCTCTTCTGCCTCAATAGGACGACTCAACAACGTTAATTCTGCAACAGCAGCGATACTTGCCAGTGCCTCACCACGAAAACCCAGCGTTTGCAAACGCCCCAGGTCTTCCACATCGCGAATTTTACTGGTCGAGTGCCGCTCACAGGCACGCTCCAACTCGTCTTCAGGAATGCCATTGCCATCATCGGTGACACGTATCAGGTGCAATCCACCACCACGAATCTCAACCCGGATGTCGTGCGCACCAGCGTCCAGCGCATTCTCCACCAACTCTTTCACCACCGAGACGGGCCGCTCAATAACTTCGCCCGCCGCGATACGCTCCGCTACATCTTGCGGCAACGCATGAATAGGCATACGAGGTATACGCGCTATAAAAGCATGTTGAACAGGTTCGTAGTGACTGTGGGTTTGGCTCATCTTCTGACTTTGCTTCTTTTCTTCTGTAACAAAAATAACAGGTTCAGCGCATCCAGCGGCGTTATCGCGCATACATCAATACTATCCAGGTCGGTTTCCGTACCATCCGCCTGTTGTAATGCCTCGGCAATGGAACGAGCCTCTGTGCTTTGCCAGTCATAGTTGGTGGGTGCTATGAATTGAACGTTGGCAGGATCGGTGCCGTTGGGGTTCGGGGGCGCGATAAATCGGACCCCTACAGCATAATTGCCGTTTGTTTCGGCGACCTTACGCACGTTACCGTTCAAGGAATACAAAGCAGGAGAGGTTTTATCTGCTTCGAGATGCTGCAATACTTCTTCCGCACGCTGCACGATGCTGGTAGGCATACCTGCCAGTTTTGCGACATGCACGCCATAGCTGCGACCAATGCAGCCAGGCGTGATGCGATGTAAGAAGACGATTTCACCCTGCTCATCGCTGATTGCCATTGTATAAATGCGCAGGTGCGACAATTCATCGGCCATCTGAGCCAGTTCATGGTAGTGGGTGGCGAATAGAGTTCGCGCCCCTGTCACGTTATGCAGGTGTTCCACGACGGCACGCGCAATAGCAAGCCCGTCATACGTGCTGGTGCCTCTGCCAATTTCATCAAGGATAATCAGGCTGTGTTTCGTCGCGTGGTGCAAGATAGTTGCTGTCTCTTCCATCTCCACCATGAAAGTACTTTTGCCTGACGCGATATCGTCTTCCGCGCCTACACGGGTAAATATGCGATCAACCAGCCCGATACGGGCGCTACGGGCTGGCACAAAACTGCCAATCTGGGCGAGCAAACTAATCAAGGCAACTTGCCGCAAATAGGTTGATTTACCCGCCATATTTGGCCCCGTCAATAGAACGATACGCGCCGCCTCATCCGCTTCCAGCGAGGTATCGTTGGGAATGAACACATCCCCATCCAGCGCATACTCGACGACGGGATGCCTACCACCCACAATTTCAAGGCCAGCACCGTGTTCCAATTGAGGGCGTACATAGCCCTGGTGCGCCGCCACTTCTGCGAGACTGAGCAACACATCCAGTTTCGCGATGGCTGTTGCCGTTGTCATAAGTTGTGCGTAAAAGGTACTCAATTGTCGCAAAACATCGGCGTAAATACTTTGCTCCAGCGCCTCAATACGTTCAGTTGCGCTCAGAATGCGTGCTTCGTGTTCCTTCAGTTCGGGCGTGATAAAGCGTTCGCCGTTGACCAGCGTCTGTTTGCGCATATAATCCGACGGTACCAGCTTCAAGTGCGTATTACGCACCTCGATATAATAGCCAAAGACTTTATTGAAACCCACTTTGAGCGACTTGATACCGGTGCGTTCGCGCTCACGTGCCTCTAACGAGACCATCCAGAGCCTGGAGTCACGAATCGAGGCAACCAGTTCATCCAGTTCGGCATGGAAGCCAGCACGAATCAGGCGCTCATCATCGTCCTGCTCATCTTTCTCGCTGGCACGCGCCAGCGAGCGGTTAATTAGATCAATCACTTCGGGGCAATGTTCGAGTTCACCAGCAAGCGACAGCAGCAGTGAGCTATTGCACCCATGCAACAGTTCACGCAAACGCGGCATAGTGCGCAAGTCGTTGCGCAATCCCAGAACTTCATTGGGAACCGCGCTCCCTTGTCGCACCCGTCCGGCAATGCGCTCCATATCGCCCAATCCCTGTAAACTCATGGCAAAACGACTGCGCAACGCCGGACTCTCGTACAATTCCTCTACACTCTCCAGCCGCGCATTCAGAGCATTCAAATCCAACAGAGGTTGCGTGAGCGTGCGCCGCAGTTGTCGCGCTCCCATTGCCGTAATCGTTCTATCCAGTACACTGAGCAAACTGCCATGCACCGTACCACTGCGTGAGCCTTGCAGCAGGTCGAGGTTGCGCTGCGTGTGAGCGTCCAGCACCATAAATTGCGTCGTGCGATATGAGCGCAAACCTGTAAGCAACGAGAGCAACTTCTCATTCATCTTTTCCAGATAGGCGATAATCGCGCCCGCCGCGGCAATAGCCTGCGGTGCCTGTTCACAGCCATACGCGCTCAACGATTGCACACCAAATTGGCGGCACAAGCGAGTACGCGCCGCCTCGGATTCAAAAAAGTAGGGCGGACCATGCGTAATCGTCATTGTTTTCGAGGGGAACTGGTAGGCATCGTCGCGCCCACCCTCAACCAGCAGGCACTCGACGGGCGCTAATCGCTGTAACTCAGCCTCCAGAGCGGCAGGTAGCTCATCGGGCGTAAACCATGTGACGATAAACTCGCCCGTGCTGACATCCACCGCCGCGAGTCCCGTTTGCGAGCGCCCAGGTGCAATTGCCGTCAAATAATTATTCTGTCGCGTAGGCAACAGGCTCGGATCCGAGAGCGTGCCAGCCGTTAAAATACGTGTCACCGCCCGGTCAACAACACCTCTGCCTACCTCACCCACCTGGTCACAAGTTGGCTCACAATCAACACCATTTTTAGCATCACGTACTCCATCTAAACCCTTCATTTTTCCAGATGGAGAAAGTTGCTCACATACCGCAACCTTATAACCAGCAGCTACCAATTTTCCTACATAATTCTCCAGAGCGTGTACCGGAATACCAGCCAACGGTACACGCTCTTCCCCATAAGACCTTTGCGTCAGTACAATTTGCAACTCACGAGCAGCAAGCTTTGCATCTTCATCGAAAGTCTCATAGAAATCTCCAATCTGATACAACAAAAGGGCATCAGGATATTGACTTTTAATCCGTAAATATTGCCGCCTTGCCGGAGTTGCCATAATTCACCTCTGTAAATGCCTCTCACATTGAAACACCCGTACCATACTACATTCTTTCCCACTTGTCAAAAACAGGTACTGAAAGGTACATTTAATTTATTCCCAATTCCAACAAAATACATTACAATCAAGATAATACCTCATACAGATCTTCCGGGAGCCAGGACAAAAGTGTATTACTTCCTTGATTTTCATCCGATAGTTCTTTGGCTATAAAAAAGAGACGTTGCCTTGCCCGTGATACGCTTACGTACAGGCGTGATCTGGAACTTGAAGAATTTATTTTCAGTGCTTGCACGCCCAACAGAAATACAGTATCGAATGCCTGACTTTTTGCATTGTCTATTGAAGTAACAACCAACTGTTGGTTTGCGCGACCTTCTTCTACGAAAGATATATGACTACAAATATCTGCCATACCTTCTGCTACCGTATTCTTTCGAAATTTGCTCTGTATGCTGTTCAATTCTTTCTGTTGTTCTTCGGTGATTTCGTCGGTAAAAGGACCTGTTTCTAGCTCCCTTATTGCTTGCCACAAATCAGCAAAACGGCTCTCGGAATGGAATGTTTGAATAAGAAATAGATGCTGCTGAAGTGCCTCCTTTTGCTCTGGCGTAACGCCAACCATCTGAAGCATTTCATCATCCTGAATGATATCGAACAACGAATTTTCGCACTTTTGTGTCATCTCTTCCAAACGCCAAATTTGTTGTTCATCTATTTTACAACTTCGTAATATGTGTTTTACCTCAGCATCTTGTGTGCTATCCTCAATCAATCGAAAATATGCAAGAACGCGCTTAATATGCTGCGATTGATACTTACCATCACTCTCCATCACATAAAATGGCTCTCCTCGCTTTATCAATTCATCTTGGACCGTTTGAGACCAATTTGCCAGGGCAACGATCAATGCAACACTCCCACGATCTTTCATTGGCAGCATTGCCCTGTGTCGCAACGCCGCTCCTACCATCGCACGCAACATAAATTCATCATTACCAGCAAAATCCTTGACTCGAATAACGCCCGGTTTCTCTCCCAGAAAACCTTTATCCGCATGTTGGGTATTGCCATTCCCATCATTACGGATGAATCCAGCAACATTAAGAATTTCCTGAACAGAACGGAAGTTTATTTCCAAATCTAAGGTCGAGCCTTTAACTCCACAAATCTGTGCAAAACGCTTTTCCAGGGATGAAGGCCATTCTTTGTAGCCTCTACCATCTTGTTTGATGCGGATGTCTTGTTTAGCATCGCCAAAGACCAGCAAATTGCGATGTCTTCGGCTCAGTATTTCAAGTAATTCTCTCTGAGCGGGTGTCAAATCCTGAAATTCGTCCACAATAATATGCTCGTAGCTCCATCGATTTTTTCTGGCAATATCCGGGTGTGTCTGCAATATAACAAGTGCAAATAGTATCTGATCATCATAGGTATACATGCCTCTTTCTCCCGTTAACAGAAGATAGCGACAATATATTTTATGGATTAGTATTGCAGTTTTTATATTATCGAGATCAAATTTTAAAATATCACACAGTGTTTTATTATCAGGACAAGCGAGAAATACGCCGTATTGGCGTAAACGCTGCAGAGATTCTAATCGCTCCTTGACAGCCTTCTCTTCCTGTCGAAACCAATTTTTATATGGACTGAGGTCCTCGGCTTGCTCTTGCCACATCAGTTTCATAACTTCCTGTATCAACGAGTATTCTTCTGTTGCATCCCATTGTAGCACTCGTAATTTCGTATCCACTGCAAAAAATGGTTGCCTATCAGGACGTTGCAAAAGTGTCCGATTGTTATGAAAGATACGCTCTCCTACACTGTTGAGCGTTTTTGGGACAATACTCTTCCCATTGTTCTGGTAAATTTTTGTATGGCTGCTGATGCGCTCAACAGCACTTCTGTAGTGAGTTACTGTCAAAATATGATCTGGCGGAACAAATTTTCCTTCTATCAAATATCGAACATGCTCTTCTAAAATAGTTGTTTTGCCACTGCCCGCTGGCCCTGTGATAAGGTGATATCCACCTGATATCGTCACAATTTTTCGTTGTTGCTCTTTCAAAATAGGATTTATCTCAAAGGGAGTAAGCAAGGGTGTTGCTCCGGCAAAATAGGCATTGACCATCGGCTGTCGTTGATCAGCGGGCATGGTCGCATACTCGCGCATCAGTTCAAGCTTTCGCTGGTTGTACTGCTCAACTAAGCGCAGACGTGAGAGGTCAATATCCAGTTGGTCGCCAGAGAGATTATCTTGCTTGAAAATGATACACATAGCAGTATCTTTTGGTCGAGGTTGCTCTAGCGAGAGCAAATCAAGCCCCTTGAGCAGCAATAAACATTGTTCTAATTGGCTACGCTGTACATAGTCTATTTTTTCAGCGAGCATATCCAACACTTGCCAGTTGTCACTTTGTGTTTCTGGGGCATAGCTTTGGATAACTTGCAGCAATTGTTGAAACAAATTTATAGATGTGCCTCCAAAACGTTCTGTTTTTACTAACTGGATCTCGTATAGTCCTGAGAGTTTGCGATCAAATTTTAATAAGTAGGTTCCCATCTTTTTTAATGACAAATATCCAGCCTCGCTTTTAGATAGAGCGGAGAGAAAGCGGGTGAAATTTCGCGAAGATATAGCCGAAAGCTTCTTTTCATAATAAAGGTTTTCTAAATCGACGGATAGGCGTTGCCCATCAAGTAACGACTGTTTTGGCACACTTTGCAGCATATTAATGATATCTTTTTTGATTGATGTAATAAGCTCAAAAGCGTCGGATTTATTTTCTGACCAATGAATAGACCAGCGATTTGCATTGACAAGGATATTTCTCTTCAACAGGTTTTTTACTTCGTCATGTAATACCTTTAACTCCCAACCCATTACCTCAGCAAGTTTTTCGCCATCAATCATACGCACATCATGTTCGCGCAGGCAGAACTCGGCAGTTTGAAATTTGGCGATAAGCTCTCGTGAAAAGGAACTGATATTTGGATTCTGAATGCGTTGTTCATAACCATGCTCAAAGGCAAGTAGCCACTCGGTTGTTACATTTTCGCCGCGCTCAATGACAGGTCTTCCATTGGCTCGCGTATATCGTTCCAGGTAAAAGAGCAAAGGATTGATGGTGTTCTTATCTTCCTCTTTTATGCCGGTTAATCGTTGTATTTCAGCCTCGGTGATATATATTTCACGCTCTCCACGAACAGTACACTTATGCAGTGCCTCATATACATCTACGATACGTTGCCCATCTAATCTACTCTTACTTTGGAGAAAGCGGCGATTTTCTATATCAAGCTCATGATAAAATAAGATGCACAGGGCTGACTCCCTACCTTGTTGAAACTCAGCATCTCTACCGGCTCGCCCTGCCTCTTGCATATATGCTTCTAATGTTTCAGGGATGTCAAAGTGGATCACAAATCCTAGCCGTCGGACATCTATGCCCATACCAAAAGCTTTGGTCGCTACAACAATATCCACACCATCTGCGTCATCAGAGGTAAATTTTCGATAGATAGTATCCAGCGCATCTTTTTCTCCGGACATCTTTCCATGATAAGCTTCGGCGTGCAAACCCACCAGCTGGGAATGATTTTGCAGGAGTTTTGCGAGCGCTTCTGTCGTATCTGTACGTGCGCAATAGATTAAACCGCGTTGACGTTGTTTATAGGGCCTATTCCATCGCTGATGAAGTCCTTGGTCACCATCCTCCTTCAGTAATGCTACAAGCTTCTCTATTTTAGCTGGCTTGATATCGTCTCTCTTTTTCGTTTTCTCTATTAGAGTCCATTTGCCACATGAAGGGCATCGAACACGTCCCCCGTCCGAAAGCGGGTAGTGGCAGGTAGGGCAAGCTACAGTGATCTGTTCCACAGAGAACTTGAGTTCGGGGCGTTCTGGCGATGGCATCTCCACCTTTGGGCTTTTAAGACGAAGCCCTAAATTTTCAATGATATCCTGTACTGTACCGCGTTCACTTGCGCCAGTATCACTATCTTCGTGACCATTGCGAGCAGTCGCTGTCAATGCAAGAATGGGAAAGGTGCGTGAACTTCCTCCACAAAGCTGCGTCTCAATCCATCTTTTGAGCGAGATATACTCTGTACGGAAATTATGCCCCCACTCACTGACACAATGTGCCTCGTCGATAGCAATCAACCCTATCTCGCGTAAATCTAGAGCTTTACGTAAAGCGGGATAGTGAATTTGCTCTGGGGCAATGTAGATAATTGAATACCATCCCTGTTTGATACCATTAAGATAATTTTGCTTCTGAGCATAGGGAATTTGTGAATTCCACATAATAGCCGAGAAAACGCCTTTGTTTTGTAAATCCTCAACCTGGTCTTTCATCAAAGCTATCAGAGGAGAGATGACCAATGTCACTTTGGGAAGAATATCCTGTGCCATCAGGATCGCTGGCAACCGAAAACAGAGCGACTTGCCGCCACCTGTCGAGGCAATTACTAGCTGATCCTTGAGGTCAAGCGTGTTCTGCACAATAGCCTTCTGGTTTAAAGGAGTTTCTCTAAATTTGTCGGTTCCCCAGAAGGTTTGGAGCGCAAGTTGCAACATTTTATCATCAACGTTCGTGTGTATGCTTATTCCATGCTGCTCCAATGTATTATTGAGAACGTTTGAAAATTCTTGTATGGATTTGTCTGCTACATCTGACATTCCTGACAAGCCTGGCACCATGCTATCTTGCTTAAATAACGCCGTGACCTCGTCGCGATATACTTTCGAGCGAAGCCCGCTATCAAGGATAATATGCATTTTTGCGGGTGATGAGATACGTGTTTTGAGTTCGAGCAATGCCTGCGGTAAAAGATACGAGCTAAATGGATTCTCTTTTGGATACAGCCGGTCAAACAACTGTAGATGTGCTGCGACTAACGGGTCTTGCTGATTAAGAAAACGGAGTGGACCAGTTGCTTCGATGTCTACATGGCAATCAAGTACCGTCTCTCGTAGACGAGGCGAAAGAAATACCATTGATGCACGTTTAGGGTCAGTGAGTCGTTCGGCTATTTTTGCTGTCGTCCAATTATGATGCGGAGACAATATCTGATACCCTATTTGACCTTGCTGAGTTACGAAAGCATCTGCCAGCGCGTGAGCTATAGGTGTTGACTGCAACGATACAGCGATTGACTGCCTTTTTAAGCTAGCAAGCCGGGATAGAAACTGACCGACACTCTCAGTCCATGACTTACGTGCCAGAAAACTTGCCGGACGAAGGTCCTTTTCTTTCGGAATATAGACCTGCGAACTTGGACGCTGATCTATATGCAATGGCATAGCTGCTGGTAGTCCAAAGAAACGAGTGAGGAATGTGGCTTGTATCCCTCCCAGAGATATTGCTGTCCCACAAACAATATGCTGTGTATATGGCTTCCAGAAGATATCATGGAATGCTTGCTGCAAGTTTATACTCAAGCCAGACACGCTCCAGGACATATCACCTGTCTGGCGTGCTTCCCTCATTTCCAACCAGTAGGCATGAATATCCTTATCCCCAGGAAGTTTCCTTTCCTGCAACGCTTGATTGCATAAATGTGCCAGTGTTACGGCTATTTTCTCTCTACTACGTTCAATTTCCTTGAGTATGGATAGAAAATTTTTGTCGTCACTATCCTGTGATAGCTTTGCAGAAACGATATTACGCAATAGGATGCGTTCATATAACCCTGGATTGCTCATGCGTTCTTGTATATAGTTGGTAATGTGTGCATTGAGTAAGTCAAATATTTCCGGCGACCAGCTTCGTATCTGTTCGCTTGTCACACGTTCAGCGAGATATTCGGCAAAACGCATCTGTAAGGTATCGGCATCGTCTACGACTATGACATCTGCTGTGACAGATGGTTGATATTGAAGGAAATTGGCGTGGGTAGAAAACACGATGCGCCGCTTTCCAGCAGCTTCTTGTGCCGCCAGCATTCCTGAACACGTCTCGGAATGACAGCAATTGCTCGCACAGCATGACGCACGCAATATTGATTCAAGGTGCGACGACTCGTTGGATGGCAAGCGTAATGGATAAAGCGTCTGCGCGTCATGATTATGCGACGCATGGTAGAGGCAGTAAAGAGTGAGTTTTATTAACCAGTCATGCGATTGCTCGATAGATTGTCGCAGCCTCTCCGGGCAAATGAGTGTGCGAGTATCGGGTAATACGTAAACATTCGGTTCATCTTGAAGCAATGTTAGCATTCGCTCAAGTCGCGTCCGTGCATTCACTACAACAATCGCTCGCTGTTGTTTGGGCAAATGCTGCACGTAAGCTCCCGACGCGTCGTAGCGTTCAACGAGTGCATCTATATTCTGCTCGAGTGCCTCAAGGATATGAGGACTGGCTATTGCGTCTTGCTTTGTCAAAAGCACATGCGGTGTTGTTGGCATCGGATCCATATTCCAGGACAAAGTAGCGTCAACTATAATCCCTCTCGGTTGCATTATGGCTCTATCAAAAGCGCAACCGAAGGGAACAAAAGCGCGAAAACCTTCCAGAAGTTGCGGTCCCCGTCGCACTAATTCGTCGCCCAATGCATGTAACAAGTTGGCGCTGGCTAGTGTATCAGCTAGTGCTGTATGCTGTTTACCCTCAAACGAAATAGCATGTTTATGACAAAGTAATGCAAGGTTATGATGAGTACTATCAGGATAGAGCAAACGGGCAAAAGTCAGCGTATCAAGTATCTGATTGTCAGAAATGTTCAGGCCCATTGCACGCAAGTGAACTGCATCGAACGTTTCAAGGTTGTGACCGACAATGATGGATGAGCCAATAAACGATTGCAAGCTGAACACAACTTGCTCCTGCTCAATCGTCTTATTTTGCAGATACCATACTTCTGGTGATTTAACTAAATCACGCTTGACATGAAAGCGGACTAGTTCCGTTTGCCCTTTGGCTCGAACAGCAGCAATCTCGAATACACGCGAACCGGGTGCATCATTGGCTCCGGGTCGATAATCGTTTTCCAGATCAATCACAACAACAGGAGGGAAAGCGTTATCTGGATGTTGCCATAAACCCGGGATAGTCTCCCAATTCCCGGCACGATATGCCTGAAGTTGAGGTTCCTCATAACCAAGATATTCAGCTGCCTTCTCGAAGGCTGCTATTGCTGCCATTCCGTCGTTTTGTAAGGATAATTCACCGATATGTTTCCATGCTTCACCTCGGCGTGAAGTATCGGAAAGGACAGTGGAGACAATAAACCGGTACAATATCTCTATCTGCTCTTGTGCTGAGTCATGACGATGCCACATAGCAGTAGCAAGGAGCCATAAGCGTTCAGCAGTAAGTCGAAGTTTGACCAGTTCGACAAGTATCGGTTTGGCCTGGATATACAACCCTTCTAACATCAATTCCTGAGCAAAAAGCCAATCTGAATCTTCAAAAGGAACGTTATAAGAATCCAGCACATGATAGAAGCGGATTACAAGGTCGTCTTCCCGCGGTGCAACAACCCAGCGTACTGTCACCTGATGAGCCAACGATGCTAACCCTGACAATGAAAACGGTGCCAGATAGATGAGGAGTTGAGCAATATGAACGTCATTCTTTCCAGCAATGAGAGTGAGCGTATTTGCCCGCTCTCCTTCAGGCAAATATAAAAGCAAATTATAAAGCATATTTAAGTGGTGGCTCAACATATCTGATGTTACTTTGTTTGCATTAAAAAGTCCGTCATAAAAATTACCGATGTGTGGAAGTATTTCTCTTCTTTGGTAATCTGAAGGAGCATTTATGACAAGACGTTCTAGAAGCGCGAATTGAGCTTGGGCAGGAAGCTGAGGATGATGAAGGATTATAGCAAGATACCAAAGTTCATCAAAACTTTGCTCATATTGGATGAAGTTTATCGCTTCGCTATACATACTCATATCTAATATGAGCTTGTTTGGGCTGAGAATATTAAGAATATCACCCATTCTCAAGTGGGCCAAAATATTTTTGGGGTCGAGGAAAATCACACGTTCATAAGCATGATAAGCTTTCTTATAAGATTTAAGTTCAAAAAGAGCATTTGCTTTACCCAAACGAGCTTGTACATCATCAGGATAAATTTCAACTGCTTCATTGTAAGCAGAAAGAGCTTCTTTAAACTGTTTAGCTCTATAATAATCGGCACCTATCTGTATAAGTGTATCTTTTTGAAATTCATCAACTAACACATTAACATGCTTATTCCCTTTGCTCATAGCACCCCCATGCTGATTTCGAGAGCAATTATAATTTGATGTGCATTTACTCTATCAAAAATGCGATATTTCGTCAATTACAATTGGCTATAGCAGAATAATGTACTATATTCAACAAGTTTACGATCCATTGCTCATCCATACCGGATTTGTTGGCTAAATATTTTTGCTTCAATTTGGTAGAGTAAGGGAATGTATAATATACCAATGTTGCTCATTATTGGCGTACATCGTTGGATCATGATGCGGACGCGATAAATCGGTCCCTACAGTTGACATTACCCCAACTATACCCTATGCTAACAACCATCAGAATTCGTTTCTTTTAGCAAAGAAAGTGAGGCAAAACGATATGGCGGATCCACGCAACGCAATGGATATACGACCGGGATATCGGGGACGAGCATTTACCTCGGACCTGACAGGACAGGAGTTCTGGCTGGTAGTGGATAAAGGTTTTCAGCCAATGGGTCTGGTCATTGGCAACTGTATCTATTCGATGGGTGCAATGCGGAACTGGCTGGTCGGATTCAAGGGCAATTTCAAGGGCGAGCTGAAAGAATTTTCCGAAGTGATGTATCAGGCCCGCGAACTGGCACTCAGTCGCATGCAATTCGAGGCAGATCAGCTTGGCGCAGATGGTGTTATCGGCGTTGATATTAAAATAGAATACATGCACAACAACGAGTGGATGGAGGTTACGGCTGTCGGTACGGCTGTTCGCTATGTTGGCGGTGGCCCCAACATGCCTCCGACCGGTCAAGGGCGCGTGACTATTCCGGCGGGATAACATACAAGGCGTCACTGTTAACGCAATGCGGCCGGGCGAGGACAAGCCGCATTGACTCCAGAAAATAGGACCAAGCGATCACAAGCGCATGTTCAATGAGGGGCGTGCGGAAGCCACAGGACAGAAGTAACCCCACTGCCTTGCGGTGACGAGAGCGCAGGAAGCATAGTCTGAT
>Ga0307372_10001728_pt1 | contig 37400 bp, 28 predicted proteins | sample OX1MG_FD_202533 | JGI IMG/M metagenome (GOLD analysis project Ga0307372, IMG submission 202533) | Soil microbial communities from Risofladan, Vaasa, Finland - OX-1 | ecosystem: Environmental > Terrestrial > Soil > Coastal area > Acid sulfate soil | place: Finland: Risofladan, Vaasa | collected...
ACCAATTGAGCCACGGATGGAACACGGATAAAACACGGATGAAATGCAGAATGAGGCTCTTCCGCAGGATCCATGTGTGGTTTTATCGCTGGCTAGCATGGTTGGGGTTGCGTTTTCCAAGGCATTGCCGGGCAAATAAACGTGGCGTTGGTAAGTGAGACGCCGGTGAGGAGCCGAATTGGAAAACACCATGTCCGATCCGTGTTCGATCCGTGTTTCATCCGTGGCTCGCCCCCGCCAAAAGCGCCGCATAATTCTTCGCGAGACGCGGAGAAACAGAACGTTTGTAGTACGGATGAAGGTAAAGAGAGTCAGAAGAACACACTCGATATCCGAGCCGGTGGCGGATAATGCAAAACGCAAAATACAAAATGCCAAAGTCAAAATGGCGGAACTGCAAGTTCCGAATTTGCATTTTGCGATTTGCATTTTGCATTTTGACTTTCATCCGTGTTCGATCCGTGTTTCATCCGTGGCTCTAGTCGGCGGCTCGCTACTTATTCAATGTTCTGGATCATTTCGCGAATGCGTTCGATCGCCGCTTTGACCTCGATCACGTGCCGGGCAATCTGCACGTCGTTGGCCTTCGAGCCGATGGTGTTGGTTTCGCGAAACATCTCCTGCGTAAGAAACTCTAGCTTGCGGCCGGAGCTTTCGGGCAGTTCCATGATCGTGTCGAACTGCTCGAGATGGCTGCGCAAGCGCACGACTTCCTCCGAAATATCGCTGCGTTCGGCAAAAATGCTCACTTCCTTGAGCAGATCGGCCGGATCGAGCGAGACGGCATATTCGCCCAGAGTCGTTTGCAGCCGCTCGGTCAGACGCGCGCGATAGCCTTCGGCCACCAGCGGCGCCCGAGCGGAGATGCCGTCGAGTTCGGCGGCCACCGTCTGGCAATTGATCCGCAGATCGGCCGTCATGGCGCGGCCTTCCTCGGTGCGCATCTGGGCCAGATTCTGCATCGCCGCTTCCAGCGTTTCGCGGACCAGCGGCCATTCTTCCTCGGCCATGGCCGGCGTCGTCGGGTTTTCGACCACTACGCCGGGCAACATCAGTAAAGAGACGAACGGCACATCGTCGCTCAGGCTGTGTTGGATGTTCAGTTCCGTGATCTGACGGCGGTAACTCGTCAAGACGTCGGGATTGAGTCGAAAGTCTTCGCTGCCGCGGAGCCGATCGACTCGCAACGAGACTTGCACGGTGCCGCGGCGGATTTGCTGGCGAATGACGTTTTCGATTTCGGGTTCGAGCAGCCCGTAGCCTTCGCCGCACTTCAGCGCGAGCTTGAAGTAACGGTTGTTGATCGTGCGAACTTCGACGACCACGGCCACGCCGTCGGCCCGGCGATGCGCCTCACCAAAGCCTGTCATGCTCAGCAACAAGGCGCGTGTACTCCAAAGCGGGCGTCTTCCCCGGCATCAATGCCGCGGGAAGAAAGGGGCCATGCGTGAATTAGGCGAGAATTACTTTTTGCTTTCGGCGGGTTTGGACTTGCCGCCTGCCGATTTGTCGCTCGAACCGGCGGGCATAGCCGAAGTCTTTTCGCCGCTCGGCGCTCGGCCGGCCTTGCCGGGCTTGGTTTCGCCCGGCTGCGGCTCGAGGGCTTCTTCGCCCGCAGTCGCCTTCGCGCCGGCCGCCGCGTCGAAGCGGTCTTCGGCTTGCGATTGGTATTTGACCGCGACCACGCAGAGCAGAATCCAGAACAACGCCAGGCCCGAGGTGATGCGGGTGAACATGTCGCCGGCCTTCGTGCCGAAGGCGCTTTGGCCGCCCATGCCGCCCAAGGCCCCGGCCAACCCGCCGCCGCGACCGCGCTGCAGCAAGATCAGCACGATCAGGAACAGCGCCACCAGGAACATCGCGACTTTGATTAGGATTTCCATATTTGACTATCTCGCTTATCGGGATCCGGCCACTCGCGTCGTAGCAGGCACACTCCGTGTGCCGCCGCCAATTGTAGCAGGCACACTCCGTGTGCCGCCGCCGATCGTGCCTTGACGCCTCAATTTCGATGGGGCTAGCAGCCACGCACTCAACGTTTAGCCCTTTTCCGCTACTGGTTACGGCACACGGAGTGTGCCTACTACTTTAGTCCCGCCACGATGCCGAAAAAGTCGTCCGCCTTCAGGCTGGCGCCGCCGACCAGCGCCCCGTCGACGTCGGCCTGAGAGAGCAACTCGGCCGCGTTGCTGGGCTTGACGCTGCCGCCGTACTGAATCCGAACTTGTTGGGCCAAGCCGGCATTGTAGCGTTCGGTCATGATTTTGCGAAGGTCGAGATGGACCTCTTCGGCCTGCTCCGGGGTCGCCACCTTGCCGGTGCCGATGGCCCAGACCGGCTCGTAGGCGATCACGATCTTGGCCAGATCACTGGCGGAGACCCCGGCCAACGAGCCGTCGAATTGGCGGCCAATGACGGCCGAGGTCTGGCCCGCCTCGCGCTGCGCCAGCAGTTCGCCCACGCAGACGATCGGCGTCAGCCCGGCTTGCAGGGCCGCGATCACCTTAAGATTGATGTCGGCGTCGGTCTCTCCCAGGACGTGCCGCCGCTCGCTATGGCCGAGAATCACGTAACGGCAGCCCAAGTCGAGGAGCATCGCGGCGCAGATTTCGCCGGTGAAGGCGCCGGCGGCCTCGTGATACATGTTCTGGGCGCCCAGGCCCACGTTGCTGCCAGCCAGCGCCTTGCCGACCGCTTCCAGATAGATGCTCGGCGGGCAGACGGCCAAGTCGGCGTATTCGACGTTCGCCGAACGCTCGGCGACCGCTTGGGCCAAAGCCACGGCCTCGGCCCGGTTGAGATTCATTTTCCAATTGCCGGCGATGAAGGGGCGTCGCATGGGGAGTTCAAGTTCCAGGTTTCAGGTTCCAAGCGGATATTCAAGTGGCTCGCTCTTTGGCCCAGCGTCCGGTTTCAAATCTGAAACTTGGAACTATTTGCCTCGCGTCGGCGAAATCGTCTTGCCGAACAACTCCGCCAGCTTCTTGATCTGGGCGGCGAGCTCGGCGTATTGGTGCGGCAATAGGGCCTGCGGACCGTCGGACAAGGCTTCCTCGGGGCAGTTGTGAACTTCAATGTGTACGCCGTCGGCGCCGGCGGCGATGCCGGCCAAGGCGCAAGGCGGAATCAAGTCGGGCCGGCCGGTGGCGTGGCTCGGGTCGACGATGATCGGCAAGTGCGACAGGGCCTTGGCGGCCGGCACGGCGGCCACGTCGTACAAGTTGCGCGTCGAGGAATCGAAGCTCTTGATGCCGCGCTCGCAGAGCACCACGCTCGAATTGCCTTCCGACAGGATGTATTCGGCGCTCATCAGCAAATCTTTGATCGTGGCGCTCATGCCGCGCTTGAGCAGCACGGGCTTCCGCGTCTGGCCGACTTCGGTCAGCAGGTTGAAGTTCTGCATGTTCCGGGCGCCGATCTGGAACATATCGGTATAGCGATAGACCAACTCCACTCGCCGCGGGTCCATGACTTCGGTCACGATCGGCAGGCCGTATTTGTCGCCCGTGTCGCGAAGGATTTTCAGGCCTTCTTCGCCCATGCCTTGATAGGCGTAGGGGCTGGTCCGCGGCTTGAAGGCGCCGCCGCGAAGCAGGTTGGCGCCCGCGGCCTTGATCGCCTTGGCGATCGCATCCATTCGCTCGGCGCCTTCGACGGCGCAGGGACCGGCAATCATCGCCAGGAAGCCGCCGCCGATCTTGACCCCGGCTACATCGACGACGCTCGGCTCGGGATGGGCCTCGTTGCTGGCCAGCTTGTAGGGCGGAAGGATCGGCACCACCTTGGCCACGCCCGGAATGGCCTCCAGCGGCGCGGCTTGCAGCTTTTCCTCGTCGCCGATGACGCCGATGATCGTGCGGTAGGTGCCTTTGCTGAGATGCGGTTTAAGGCCCAATGCTTCGACGCGCTGGACGACGTGCTCGATTTGCTCGTCGGTCGCGTGCGGTTTGAGGACGATAATCACGGCGGCTGGCTAAGGGGGTGGCGGGGCGAAAAGGCGACGGAAAACCCACAGCGACCTCAATCGCGGCGCGCTGCAAGCAAGCCAGTTTAGCAGGTTTTTTACCGTGCGACACGGGGGGGGGCGAACGCTGTTCGAGAGGCAGCGCACTCGTGGGGCGAGCTTCCAGGTCGCCAACGACCGACGGCCTGGAAGGCCGCCCCACGGAACACCGCGGTGCTAGGGAGCGTTTTTACCCCGCCGGTTGGCTGCGGGGATAGGCCCCGAGCACTTCCAGCCGCAAGGCCTTGCGTTCCAGGGCGGCCAGGGCCTTTTTCACCCGGCCTTCGCTCTCGTGGCCGTCCAACTCGACGAAAAACAGGTAGTGGCCTTCGGTTTGCGGGATCGGAAAGGATTCGATCCAGGTCATATTGAGCCGGCATCGCTTGAAGATGGCGATCGCGTCGGCCAGCGAACCGGGACGGTGAGAAACTTCGAACATCAGCGCCGTCTTGTCGTGCCCGGTGCGCGGCGCCGACTCTTCGCCGATAATCACGAACCGCGTGACGTTCGACGGATTGTCTTCAATCTGCTCGGCCAGCACGTCGAGCCCGTAGTGAATGCCGGCTTGCTGGCTGGCGATGGCCGCGGCGCCTTGCTTGTCACGCGCCAATTGCGCGGCCGTGGCCGTGCTGGTGACTTCGATCGGTCTGGCCGCCGGCAAGTGCTTGAGCAGCCAGTTGCGGCACTGCGACAAGGCTTGCGGGCGGCTGTACACCTCGGAGATCTCGGCCCGCGGGCATTTGCCCAACAGATAATGGTGAATTCGCAGTTGCACCTCGCCGCAGATTCTGACGCGCAATCGCGTAAACATATCGAGCGTGTCGGCGATGCGGCCATCGGTGGAATTCTCCACCGGCACGACGCCAAAGGTGGCATGGCCGCGGTTCACTTCCTCGAACACGGCCGAAATGCTGCCGACGGGCAGATACTCGACGCCGCCCGCGAAACGCTCCATCGCCGCCAAGTGACTGTAGCTGTAAACCGGCCCCAGCACGGCGACTCGCAACGGCTTTTCGAGGGCCTTGGCGTCGCTGATCAGCTCGCGAAAGACGGATCTCAGGCATTCATTGGAGACCGGCCCTTTGTTCTGGGCCAACGCCTTAACGATCGATTCAGGCTCGGGTTCGGGCGGATAAGGAGCGGTGGCCGCCGAGTGGTTGAGCTTGGCCAGTTGCGAGGCGAGCTTGGTGCGCTGGTTGATGAGTTTGACCAGATCCCGATCCAACCGATCGAGCTGTGCCTTCAGGCTCGTTTCACTGTCGCCGCGAACGTTGGCTTTCTTGGCGGCTCGCGGTGCGGGATCCTTGGACATGAAAACTGCTCTCAACATCAGTCCCGGCAATGACCTGCGCCGCGTGCGCGGCGGCGTCACCCCTTGTACTAGCACGGTCGGCGGGTGTCAAGCTAAGACTGTCATTTTGGCAGTGCGGGCGAATTCGCACAGGATGGCTGGCCAAAATTGGCAGCTTCAGGCTGAATAGTGTGCTGGCAGGCGGAAGATCGCCGTCGATCTGTTTATGTAAGTGTAATTGTCATAATTAGTTGCGATCAACGCGCGCTTGAGAGTTCCGGTGGCATGGGCTTTGCTCGCAGTAGTGCTCATCCTCGTGCAAACTGCACGCACGGCACTGCACGCACGACAACGTCAAGCTAACGGCATTTCAATAGGTCTTCAGGAATTGGTATCCGGGGCTGCAAAAGTTCGACCCGCACGTCCGCCGATTCCGGCGCAAAGGAGTATTTGAGATATGGCACAAGGTGAACGAATCATCGGCATCGACTTGGGCACCACCAATTCCGTCGTCGCAGTGATGGAAGGCGGCGATCCCAAAGTCATTCCCAACCAAGAAGGCAATCGCCTGACTCCGAGCGTGGTGGCCTTCACCGATAAAGGCGACGTGCTGGTCGGCGAACCGGCGCGGCGGCAAGCAGTCACCAATCCGACGCGCACGATTTACTCGATCAAGCGGTTCATGGGCCGGCGGCACAGCGAAGTCGCCAGCGAAGAAAAAATCGTGCCGTACACGGTCGTCGGCGGGCCGAGCGATTACGTCAAAGTCAAAGTCGGCGACCAGGAATTCACTCCGCCGGAAATCTCCGCCAAGACTCTGCGCAAGCTGAAAGAGTCGGCCGAGGCCTATTTGGGCCACAAGGTGAACAAGGCCGTAATTACCGTGCCGGCCTATTTCAACGACGCCCAGCGACAAGCCACCAAGGACGCCGGGCAGATCGCCGGCTTGGAAGTGGCCCGCATCATCAACGAGCCGACCGCGGCCGCCATGGCTTACGGGCTCGACAAGAAGAAAGCCGAAAAGATCGTGGTCTTCGACCTCGGCGGCGGCACGTTCGACGTTTCCGTGTTGCAGGTCGACGACGGCTTGTTCCGCGTCATCAGCACCAACGGCGATACCCACCTGGGCGGCGACGACTTCGACCAAGTGCTCATCAACCACGTGGCCGACGAATTCAAAAAAGAGCAGGGCATCGACCTGCGCAAAGACACGATGGCCTTGCAGCGTTTGCAGGAAGCCTGCGAGAAGGCCAAGAAAGAGCTCAGCTCGCAGAGCACGACCGATATCAACCTGCCGTTCATTACGGCCGACGCCAGCGGCCCGAAGCACTTGCAGATGAACATCACCCGCAGCAAGTTCGAGCAGTTGGAAGACCACCTCATCGAGCGCTGCCGCGGGCCGGTGCTGCAGGCCCTGAAGGATGCCAAGCTGCCGCCGAGCGAGATCGACGAAGTCGTGCTCGTGGGCGGCTCGACGCGCGTGCCGAAGGTGCAGGAACTGGTCAAGAAGCTGTTCGACAAAGAGCCGCACAAGGGCGTCAACCCCGACGAAGTCGTGGCCGTCGGCGCCGCGATCCAGGGCGGCGTGCTGGCCGGCGAAGTCAAGGACGTGCTGCTGTTGGACGTGACGCCGCTGTCGCTGGGCATTGAAACCCTAGGCGGCATCATGACGAAGCTCATCGAGCGCAATACCACGATTCCGACCGAGAAGAAAAACGTCTTCAGCACGGCCGACGACAACCAGACGGCCGTGACGGTCCGCGTGTTCCAAGGCGATCGCGAGATGGCGGCCGACAACCGCTTACTCGGCCAGTTCAACCTGGAGGGCATTCCGCCGGCCCCGCGCGGCATGCCGCAAATCGAGGTCAAATTCGACATCGACGCCAATGGCATCCTGAACGTCTCGGCCAAGGAACTGGGCACGGGCAAGGAACAGACCGTGCGAATCGAGCAATCGAGCGGCTTGAACGAGCAGGAGATCGAGCGGATGCGCAAAGACGCCGAATCGCACGCCGCCGAAGACAAGCAGAAACGCGAGTTGGCCGAGTCGCGCAATCACGCCGACTCGATGTGCTTCCAGTTGGAAAAACTGATGACGGAGCACGCCGAGAAGCTCAGCGAAAGCGACAAGGCGCCTCTCGAAGCGGCCATCAAGAAGGCGCGCGAAGCGGCCCAGGGCTCGGACGTGCAGGCCATCAAGTCGGCCGTGTCCGAACTGGAGCAAGCTTCGCACGCCTTCAGCAAGACGTTGTACGAAACCGGCGCGAAGGCAGGGGCCGATGCGGGCGCCGCGCCTGGACCCGACGGCTCGGCCGCCGGCGGTTCGGAAGAGGACGCCATCGACGCCGAGTTCGAAGTCAAGGATTCGCAGTAATCTCGATGATGCCGGAGACGCGGGGGATTGAACCACAGAGACACAGAGGCGCAGAGAGACGAAGAAGAGACGGAAAGCGATCTTGAAAGATTGAATCCGGTTTTTGATTCAGGCCGCTATCTGACAATCCCGAGCGGATCCAGTTCAAAAACAATCTCTCGTCAATTCTCTGCTTTTGTATCTCTCTGTGCCTCTGTGTCTCTGTGGTTAAACAACAACCAACGTGGTTCCCAACCACGGCAGATGTTACTTATATGGCATTTCGCTTCGAAAAACTCACGATCAAGGCCCAAGAGGCCGTCCAGAAGGCTCAAGAACTGGCGGCCGAACGGGGCAATCCGCAAATCGAGGCCCTGCACCTGTTGGCCGCGTTGCTGGCCGAAGGCGAAGGGATCTTCAGCGCGATCCTCGACAAACTGGGCGCCAACCGCGCGCAGCTCGATAAGATCGTCCAGGCCGAACTCGGACATTTGCCTCGGGCGACCGGCGGCGCCGCCCCGCAGCCGGCCAGTAACTTGATGCAGGTTTTCGAGGCCGCCCAGCGCGAAGCCGACGCGATGAAGGACGACTTCGTCTCGGTCGAGCACTTGCTGCTGGCGTTGACCAAAATCGAATCGAAAGCCAAGCAAGTTTTGAAGCTGAACGCCATCAGCGATCAGCAAATCCTGCAAGCCTTGCGCAGCGTCCGCGGCAGCGCCCGAGTCGAGGACCAGAACCCCGAGGCCAAGTTCCAGGCGCTGGAGAAATACGGCATCGATCTGGTCGAGCGAGCCCGCCAAGGCAAGCTCGATCCGGTGATCGGCCGCGACCAGGAAATCCGCCGCGTGATTCAGGTCTTGTCGCGGCGGACGAAGAACAACCCGGTGCTGATCGGCGAGCCGGGCGTCGGCAAGACGGCCATCGCCGAAGGGCTTGCCCTGCGGATCGTGCAGGGCGACGTGCCCGAGAGCCTGAAGAACCGCCGGGTCGTGGCGCTCGACATGGGCGCCTTGATCGCCGGCGCCAAGTTCCGCGGCGAATTCGAAGAGCGGCTCAAAGCCGTGCTCAAGGAAGTGCAGTCGGCGAGCGGCAATGTGATTCTGTTCATCGACGAATTGCACACCGTCGTCGGCGCCGGCGCGGCCGAAGGCGCGGCCGACGCCGCCAATCTGCTCAAGCCCGCGCTAGCCCGCGGCGAGCTGCGCTGCATCGGCGCCACGACGCTTGACGAATACCGCAAGCACGTCGAGAAAGACGCTGCTCTGGAGCGCCGTTTTCAGCCCGTCTACGTCGGCGAGCCGAGCGTCGAAGACACGATCGCCATCCTGCGCGGCTTGAAAGGCCGCTACGAAGCGCACCACAAGGGCGTCAAGATCAAGGATTCGGCCCTGGTGGCGGCGGCCAACCTTTCGCACCGCTACATCACCGACCGCTTCCTGCCCGACAAGGCGATCGACCTGGTCGACGAAGCCGCCAGCCGTCTGGCGATGGAACTGCAAAGCGTGCCGACCGAGATCGACGAGGTGCAGCGGCGGCTGGTGCAACTGGAGTTGGCCGCGCGCCAGTTGGCCGAGGAAACCGAAGAGCACGCCCAGGAACGCAAAGCCGAGATCGAAGAAGAAATGCAGGAGCTGCGCCGCAAGTTGGCCAGCCTGCGCGAGCAATGGGAGACCGAAAAGCTGGGCCTGGGCGACGTGCAGCAGACGCGCAGCCAACTCGACAAGGTCGAGTTGGAATTCCAGCAATTGCAGACGGCCATCAAGGAGAAACAGGCCGCCGGCGTAGCAATCGAAGAACAAGACTATCAACGGCTGTATCAACTCGACGTCGAACGCAAAAACCTGCTTCAGCGAGTCGAGGAGATCGGCGCCAGTCCCAAAGACGTCCCGCCGTCCGGGCGCCGCTTATTGCGGCGCGAGGTCGGTCCTGAAGAAATCGCCGAGATCGTCAGCGTCTGGACCGGCATTCCGGTCAATCGCATGATCGAAACCGAGCGGGCCAAGCTGTTGGTGATGGAAGAGCGCATCCACCAGCGCGTGATCGGCCAGGACGAAGCGGTCGTGGCCATCTCGAACGCCGTCCGCCGCAGCCGCTCGGGCTTGCAAGATCCGAACCGGCCGATCGGCTCGTTCATCTTTCTCGGACCCACCGGCGTCGGCAAAACGGAACTGTGCAAGGCGCTGGCCGAAGTGCTATTCGACGACGAGCACGCCATGGTGCGGCTCGACATGAGCGAATTCATGGAGCGGCACACCGTCAGCCGCTTGATCGGCGCCCCGCCGGGCTATGTCGGCTACGAAGAAGGAGGCCGGCTCACCGAGGCCGTCCGCCGCCGGCCCTACTCGGTCGTGCTGCTCGACGAAATCGAAAAGGCGCACCGCGACGTGTTCAATATTCTGTTGCAGGTGCTCGACGACGGCCGCTTGAGCGACAACCAGGGACACACGGTCGATTTCACGAACACGATCATCGTGATGACCTCGAACATCGGCAGTCAGGCGATCCAGGAAATCACGCGCGAAGGGGGCAGTCAGGCCGACATTCGCGAAGCGGTCGAAACGGCGCTGCGAGGGCACTTCCTGCCCGAGTTCCTCAACCGCATCGACGAGACGATCGTTTTCCACCCGTTGGATGCCCGGCACCTGCGGCAGATCGTCGATTTGCAGATCGAGCGCTTGCGAAAGCAGCTTGCCCAGCACGATTTGAACCTGGAGGTCACGCCGGCGGCGCTCGACGAGGTCGCCCAGGTCGGCTACGACCCGCTCTATGGCGCGCGGCCGCTGAAGCGCGTGATCCAGCAGCAGATCCAGAACCCGCTGGCCACCGAACTGCTCCGAGGCGAACTCACGCCCGAAACCGGCGTGCGCGTCGACTTCCGCGACGGCGAGTTCACGTTCGAGCGGATCGAAACGCCCGAGCCAGCCGTCGCCGGGGACTAAGATCGCATCCGCACAAAGTAGCAGGCATGCTCCGCATGCCGTAAAGCTGCCGCACGGGAGGGGGGGCACTCGCCAAGCGCCTCTTCAAGTCGGCGTTGACAGCCGGGTGGCTGAGCCTTGGCGAAGCCCCAGTTCGCTGGGGCATCGCTTCGCTCTGCTGCCAGGCGCCCAGCCATCAAATGGCTTTGAAGAGGCGCTAGCCAGGCAGAAACGGCACATGGAATGTGCCCTTTACGCGCGTTAGCGATCCTGGCTGGTAAGTTGCCAGTTGGCGATGATCGTTTCGCAGCCGGGCGTCATGTTGCGGAGCTTCTCGGCGATCATCGCCTTTTCCGAAAAGGTCGCCTTCTTGAGCTTCTTGGAGAAGTGATTCAGTTTCTTGCGGCGATGACGGCGCCGCTTGATTTCCTTATGGCGTTCGCTGATGCCACCCACGTGTGCTCTGCCTTTCTGTCGCCCGCCAATTTGCCGCGGACTGCCGGAACTTTAGATCGGTTTGGGCTTGCGGCCATCCGCCAGCCATGTCGAGTCGTGTTTTCTAGCACGAACCGGCGGCCGGGTCAACGCGGGAGTCGCAATCCCAACCGAAGGATTACGGGAACCACGGATTTCACGGAGCGGCGAAGCCGCAACCAAAGTCGCTTTTCGCTCCGCGAAAAAGGCGCCTTTTTCGCGGAGCGAAAAGCGACTTTCTGGAGCCTGAGTTTGAATTTCCTGCCGCGAAACCCGGCTTGACCCTCAGGGCGAAATCTTCGCGGCCCACAAAGAAACAGAACGTTTGTAGTACGGATGGCCCAGCGCGGCCTTCGGCCGCAACCAATTGAGCCACGGATGGAACACGGATGGGACACGGATGAAATGCAGAACGAGGCTCTTCCGCAGAATGCATGGGTGGTTTTATCGCCCCTTAGCAGGGTTGGGGTTGCGTTTTCCAAGGCATTGCCGGGCAAATAAACGTGGCGTTTGTCACTGAGACGCCGGTGAGAAGCCGAATTGGAAAACACCATGTCAAATCCGTGTTCGATCCGTGTTTCATCCGTGGCTCGCCTCCGCCAAAAGCGCCGCATGAATCTTCGCGAGACGCGGAGAAATAGAACGTTTGTAGTACGGATGGCACGGAGGAGGAAGCAAGTGACGACGGCGTGTCTCCGGTATTGCGTCGAATCGTGGCCTTTATGCGTTCGATGACGTCATCGTGACGCGAACGCCCAACTTGCTTGAACTCTTGCATCGCGATACTTGATTGATCTGCCGCGCATTTCCATCCGTGTCATCGGTGTTATCCGTGGTTCTTCACCTAATAAGGCCGCTAAACGCTCAATTCGGCGCCAGAAACCAGGGCTTCGCCGTCGGATCGGTCTTGAAGAACTTCAAGAGCAGTTCGGCCACCTTGTGGCGGCCCGATTGGCCGGGGTGCGTGCCGTCGGCGGCGAAATCTTCGGGCTTCCAAACCAGCCCGTCGGCCGCGCGCGGCTGCTGGCCGTCGCCCCAGAGGTACGGCCCCCAGAGCAACAGCGGCGCTTTCACTTCGCCTTTCGCGGCATCGAAGTTCAACTCGGGCTTGCCTTCCATCTGGTCGCGGATCAGCCAACGAACGGCGAACGCCGATTCGAAGGCGTAAGGCTCGGGATTCAGTTGCGTTTGCGCATAGCCGGCATAGATGCGGCTCGATAAGTATGCGACGTGCAGGTTTGGGAACCGACGCTTCAACTCCTGCACGATCGTCGCGAGGTCTTTCTGAAGCGTTTCAACGTGTTTGGGAAACTCGCCGAGCCGCGCAGGGCCGATGCGGGCTTGCTTGAGCCACACGACTTGCACCTGCGGCGCCGTGATGCCGGCTTTCACCAGCCGCTCGTCGAGCACGTCCCAAGGATTGCGGGCGTTCGGCCGATTGAGTTTCGCCGGCTCGGCCCAGGCCTGAGAGTCCATGCCGCCCTGGGCGCCATCGACCAGCACCACGTGCCGCGATTTTTCGGGGTCGGCGTTGGCCAACGGCATGAACGCCGAGAATTCTTGCGTCGTGTTCGACATGCCGATCGAGACGAGCCCGATCTTGCCCTGGTCGGCCGGCCGGCCCGTATCGAGCTTGCCGTCGGCGTCGACGGGCGCGATCAGCTTGCTGCGTTCGATCGCCGCGTGCCGCTGGGCCGGCGGCGGTTCGTTGTGTCCGCCGCCGTACAGCCCGCCGTCTTGCCCCTTGTAGCGATCGTCGGCCGTGAACTCGGTCAGCGGCTTGAAGCCTGCCGGCTTGACGAATTTTGGCGGCGGCTGTGGCGCGCCGGGCCGCGCGCCGGCCTGCCGCGCGCGTTTCGCTTTGTCGAGATAGGCATGTTCGTCGGCGGTCAGCTTTTCGCCGGCCTGGCTGCGGCGAAACAGCCGCCGGGCTTTATCCCAGTCAATCGCCGCGTCGCCCTCGGGCGGTTTCGCGGCGCCGGGCGGAACAACGAGCGTGAGATCGTCGAAGTAGGTTTGCGCGTCGGCCTTGGTCCAAATGCCGATCTGGCCGGCGTCGGCGAACGTGGCGTCCTGGGCTTCGAGATAAAGCTTGCCGTCGTAACCGCAGCGAATTTGCTCGCCGCGCATCATCACGCGGAGCGCGTGCCAGCCGTCCGTGTGTTTGATATCCGCCGTCGCAAGCTGCGTCCGCTTGCCGTCCACGACTTTGTACAGTCGGTAGTTGTCTTCCAGCGGATTGTAGCGGGCGATGTAATAATTCTTCGCGTCGCGCGCCCGCCAGACGACGCCGCCTCCTTGATCGAGCTCGCCGGCGACGGCCTTGAAGCGCACTTCCAGGCCAAGATCTTTCGCGTTGCTCGCTTTGACCAGGCAGACGTTGAACGTTTTGTCCGGATTCTTGGCCTGCTGCGCCAGGACTTTTCTGCCTTCGGCTTCGACGACGCGCCACTGCCCGACCTCTTCGGCAAAGCCGGCGGCGACCTCGCCCGGCTGGTCGTCGTCGAAACTCCAGACTTGCTTCTGGCCTTCGGCGCCCGGCGCCGCGCCGCTGAAACTTAACAAGCACAAGCCGAAGCCAACCGCCGCCGCTCGCCGGAAATTCGTCTTCATAAGCGTTCTCCTGGAGGAAGTCGTTGCCGGCATTTTAAGAGATCGCGGGGGAGTTCGCCACGGAGTCACGGAGAGTACGGAGTACAAAGAGAAGGGAAGGAATTCTGAAGTCCGCCTGGAGCGGCGGGCGACGTCAAGTGAAACCGGGCGAGGGCGCCCGGTCCTCCCTGAATGTGGAGGGCGGGCGCCCCCGCCCGCCGTGATGAGTCGGGCGAGGGCGCCCGGTCCTCCCTGCGAGCAGAAGAGGTTCGGCGTCGAATGACTTTTTCTTCCGCGTTTTCGCGATTCTGTTTCCGCGCTCTCAGTTCGACTGGGCGGCTGGAGTAGTAACCAATCGCCCCAATAGACCGCCTGCGGCTCGGCCGGTAAATTGAAGATCGGATTCCCGCCCTAAAGCTCGCCTAGATTGCTCTCGATGCCTGTTCATTCTCCCCGTGCCGTGGTGTTCGATCTCGACGGCCTGTTGTTCAACACCGAAGATTTGTATCAGGACGTGGGCGCCGAACTGCTGCGGCGCCGCGGGCACGTGTTCGAGCACGATCTGCTCAACGCGATGATGGGCCGGCCTTCGCGCGTGGCGTTGCAGATGATGATCGATCATCACAGCCTGAGCGACACGGTCGAGACGCTGGCGGCGGAAACGGCCGAGATTTTTCCGGCCATTCTGGACGCCCGGCTGGCCTTGATGCCGGGCGCCGCCGAGTTGCTCTCGGCGCTGGAGCACGCGGACATTCCCAAGGCGATCGGCACCAGCAGCGGCCGCCGGTTCGTGGCCAGCGTGCTCGGGCGGTTCCATCTCGAACCGCGGTTCGAGTTCATCCTGACCGCCGAAGACGTCGTCGAAGGCAAGCCGGCGCCCGAAATTTACCTGAAGGCCGCCCAGCGGTTCGCCGTCGAGCCGGGCGAACTCGTCGTCTTCGAAGACAGCCAGAACGGCTGCCGCGCCGCCGTTGCCGCGGGGGCAATCGCCGTGGCCGTGCCCGGCGGGCATAGCCTGACGCACAACTTCGACGGCGCCGCGTTCGTCGCCGATTCGCTGGCCGACCCGCGGGTGTATGAGTTGCTCGGGTTGCAAAAAACTTCGTCGTAGGAACATTTCCATAGAGGGCCGGGCGCCCTCGCCCGGCATCGATCAACCCCGCATTCGCCGGGCGAGGGCGCCCGGACCTCCAGACCCGAAGGATCAACGCCCATGACTCGCCGCATCGTTCGCCCTGAAAAACTGGATCTCGATTCGCCTGGCCGGCGCGACTATTGGGTGGCGCTGGAGCACGATAGCATCTGGGGCGATCATCTGATCCCGCTGACGGTCTTCGTCGGGCCGCAGGCGAAGCAGGGCGAAGGACTCGTGGCCTTCGGCTCGAACCACGGCAACGAGTACGAAGGGCCGGTCGTGCTCAAGCACTTGGTGCGCGAGATCAAGCTGGAAAACGTCCTCGGGCGGCTGATTCTGATACCGGTGCTGAACCCCGCGGCGTTTCTGGCCGGCACGCGCGAGAGCCAGGCCGACGACGGCGTGAACCTCAACCGGGCGTTCGTCGAGGGCGCCGGCGTGACGCCCGCCTTGTCCGGCATCACGCACCGCATCGCGGCCTTCGTGCGGCAATGCATTTGGCCGCGCGTCCATGTGGTCATCGACCTGCACTCGGGCGGCAACGTGGCCCGCTTCGCGTTGTGCGCGAATTACCATCACGTCGACGATCCGCGGCTGGCTGAAAAAATCGACGAGACGGCCCGTTGGTTCGGCACGCCGGCGTTGATGGTCTATCAAAACCTGACGCCGGGCCTGCTGCCGAGCGAAGCCGAGCGGCTCGGCAAGATCACCGTCGGCACGGAACTTGGCTGGGGCTGCGCCGTCAATGCCGAAGGGGTGCGCTACGGCCGCCAGGGCGTGCTGGCCGCGGCCATTCACAACGGCCAGCTCGCCGGAACGGTCGAGCCGATCGCCCATCACAAGGCCGGCACGCAGCTTCGCTTGGAGATGGTCGATCGCGATTGCTTCACCGTCGCCCCATTCGCCGGGCATTACGAACCGCTGGTCGAATGCGGCGCCCGCGTCAAGCGCGGCCAGACGATCGGCCTGTTGCACGACTTCGACCACATCGACGCCGAGCCTTGGCCCGCCGTCGCCGCCCTCGACGGCGTCGTGCTCGCACAAGCCTGGGTCTCACCGATTCCCCGCGGCCAGCACATTGCGGTGGTGGCGAGGGTGATTTGAAGGGGCCAGAGCCTGCTTTTGGCCCGGAGATTGGTCGAGGCGGGCGTGCCGATGATCGCGATCCACTTCGACCATAAGACCCTTCGCGACGGCTGGGATACGCACGCCAAGAATCTCGACGCCTGCCGTCCGAGCAACCGATCTACGACCCTCTCGGACGGCCCATGCCGATTTCCGTTGGAAACCCGATCTCGGCGCTCTTTTGAGGTTTTGGGGGATGTCGCACGTTGTGCGGTGCTACCGGGAGGCTGACGCCTCCCGCTCGCCTGAAGCCTGACGCCTCAAGCCCCCCTCTCCCTCAAAGCCGGCCTATGGAGTAAGATTGTCACGACATCGTGGACTGGTTCGGTGCGTTGCTCACCTTTTGGAAGGAGATTGCCATGTCGAAACTACCGACGTTTTCTCGAGTCGCCCTGGCCCTGGGCGCTATCGGCTTGCTGGCCATCGGCGTCGCCGCCGCCAAGCAAGGCATTCTGTTCCCCGACTGGTCGAAGCCGACCGCGGGCACTTATCAAAAGCCCGCCGCCGAGATCGGCAAGAAGACCACCGACGACCAGCCCTGGAGCACGACCACCATCGCCTCCGCGATCATGGGCAAGCCGGTGGAAGGCAAGCCGATCAGCGTGGTGGGCGAGATCGTCGACCTGTCTTGCTACCTGCAAGTCGGCAAGCACGGCGAAAAGCACCGCGAATGTGGACAGAAGTGCGCCAAAAACGGCCAGCCGATCGGCTTGCTGACCAAAGACGGCGGAGTCTACATGCTGATCGACGAAGAGCACGATCCGCGCCGCGACGGCATGACCGAGTTCCGCAAGCAAGCCATCGAGCACATGGCGCAAGTGGTAACGGTCCACGGCACCGCGACCGAGGTCGCCGGGCAGAAGGCGATCTACGTCACCGGCTCGGCGAAAGGCTCGAAGAAGTAGGCCGTCGCCTCTTAGAAAACTGAAGTCATCGCGCCCTCTCCGATAGGGAGAGGGCCGGGGCGGCGCGCGTGCTTGAAAAGACGGTTAAGAGGAGATCACGAAAACACGAAAGGACGAAAACGCGAAAGAAGAATGAGTTCGCAGACGAGTCGATGGACAGATTTCGGCTCTGGTTCGTTGAGGGCATTCTTCCTTTCTCATTTCGTGCTTTCGCTCTTTCGTGATTTCGTGATTCTTTGCCCTCTGCTAAGTTACATGGGCATGATTCCGCTTCTCGCGATTGAAAAGCGGAATCGTGCCACGTACGTGCTCGACCGATATTTCCGCTAGAGATTCTCCACGCATCGAGGAAGGGCGCCCATGATTGACATCCATCGCAAGCTTCTCGCGGCCTTTTTGCCGCTGGCATTGTTGGTCGCCGTCGATGCGGCGTCGGCCCAGCATTTCCCCGAAAAGCCGCCCAAGCCGCCGCTGGGACTGCCGAAGGTCATCTGGCCCGAGGAGAACCCGTATAGCCAGGCCAAGGCCGAGCTGGGCTGGCTGCTCTATTTCGACAAGCGGCTGTCGAGCGACGAGACCGTTTCGTGCGCCAGTTGTCACGCGGTGGAAAAGGCATTCACCGACGGCGCGGCCTTTTCGACCGGCATCAACGGCCAAAAAGGGGGCCGCAGCGCGCCGACGGTCATCAATCGCGCTTATAGCACGCTGCAATTCTGGGACGGCCGGGCCGATTCGCTCGAAGATCAGGCCAAAGGCCCGATCGCCAATCCGATCGAAATGACCGTCGAAAAAGATGCAGACGCCGCGTACAAAGACAGGATCGTGGCGCTCAAGGCCGTGCCCGGCTACGTGAAGCGGTTTGACGCGGCCTTCGGAACCAAAGACATCACCATCGACCGCGTGGCCCAGGCGATCGCCACGTTCGAGCGCACGGTGTACTCGGGCAACGCCCCATACGACCGCTACCAGAACGGCGACGAAAAGGCGATGACCGCATCGCAGGTGCGCGGCATGAACGTGTTCTTCAACAAGGTTGCCTGCGACAGTTGCCATCTGGGCTTCAACTTCACCGACGGCTCGTACGAGAATATCGGCATCGGCATGGACAAGAAGGACCCCGATCTGGGCCGCTTTCTGGTGACGCGCCGCGACGAAGATCGGGGCGCCTTCAAGACGCCGACCTTGCGCGAGATCGAGCACACTGGGCCCTACATGCACGACGGTCGCTTCAAGACGCTGGAAGAAGTGGTCGAGCACTACGACCAGGGCGGCATCAAGAACGAGTATCTCGACGAGCGGATGAAGCCGCTCAAGCTTACGAAGCAAGACAAAGCGGACCTGGTCGCGTTTATGAAGGCGCTGAGCGGCGAAGGCTGGCAGCACATCAACGCCCCGACCAAGGACCAGTTTCCGCGGTAACTGACTATCGCAGTCCGGTTGCCGCAAATCCCTCTCCCTCTGGGAGAGATGAGACTGTTTTGGCAAGGAGGATGGCGAGCGATGTTCGCGATATTCTCGAAGCCGATCGGCTTCATGGTCTTCGTTCTGCCGATTCTCGCACTGGCCATCGGCGAGCACAGCCTAGCCGCGCCGCCCCGCGACAAAGCGAAGCATTCGAGCGAGTCAGAAGCAACACCCTCCGACCCGGCCGACTACCAAACAGCCACCTTCGGCGCCGGCTGCTTCTGGTGCTCGGAGGCCGTCTTTCAGCAGCTCAAGGGGGTAAAATCGGTCATCTCGGGCTATAGCGGCGGCCTCACGAAGAACCCCAACTACGACTTTGTCTCCACGGGATTGACGGGCCACGCCGAAGTGGTCCAGATCACGTTCGATCCCGACGCGATTTCCTACGACGAGCTGCTCGAAGTGTTCTGGCAAACGCACGACCCGACCACGCTCAATCAGCAGGGCGCCGATATCGGCACGCAGTACCGCTCGGTGATTTTCTATCACGACGACGAGCAGAAGAAGCTGACCGAGCACTACAAGCAGCAACTCGATAAGGAGCACGCCTTCCGCAAGCCGATCGTGACCCAGATCGCGAAATTCGAAGAATTCTACCCGGCGGAAGACTATCACCAGAACTACTACAACACGCACCGCCGCGACGCCTACTGCTCGGCCGTGATCCGGCCCAAGTTGGCCAAGGTCAAGAAGGTGTTCAAGGGCAAGCTCAACGCGCAGGCGACCAGGCCGCATTCGCGGTAGGTCATGCTTTCCAGCCTGACGTGCGTCGGACCGCAAAGCCCGCCGAGCCGCGTTGGTAGTAGGTCAGGCTTTCCAGCCTGACATATAGGAACGAGCCGAGACCGGCCGCAGCGCCTTGGCGGCAGAGCCAAAGCCTAAAACCTTATGAAACGAAACGCATGCCGGGCTTTCGAGCCCGAGGTTCGTCAGGCTGAAACGCCTGACCTACGTTTGTCGCCCGCAGTCAGACCTGTATGAACCTGACGACCGACGCACGCACCGCCCGTTACCGCCAGGCCCTCGAATTCGCCCAGCTTCAGGTGGCGGCGACGATCGAGCGCTCGCCCGATTACTTCCCGATCTATACCTCGGGCGGCCGCTGGCGGCACGAAGGGGAGCTGTGGACCGATTGGACCGGCGGTTTCTTCGCGGGCATGATGTGGAGATTCTTCGAGCAAGCCGGCGACGAAACCTGGCGCCAAAGGGCCGAGCATTATTCGCGGCTGCTCGAACATCGCCAGCACGACCGCAACGTACACGACCTGGGCTTTATTTTTCTCAATACCTATCGACCTTGGTATAGGCTGACCGGCGAGGCGGCCCTGAACGCCGTGCTGATCCAAGCGGGCCGCACTTTGGCGATGCGGTTCATGGAAAAGGGGCAGTATCTGCGGTCGTTCGTGGCGCCGGAGTCGCTGTTCATCGACATCATGATGAACGTGCCTTTGATCTTCTACGCCGCGCGCGAAACAGGCGACGAGGACCTGTTGCGAATTGCGACCGCCCACTGTCGCACCACGCGCGACAAGCTCGTGCGGCCCGACGGCTCGACCGCCCACGAAGGCATCTTCGACACGACGACCGGCGAGTTTTTGCGCGAAGATACGCACCAAGGCTGGCGCGGCGACAGCGCGTGGGCCCGCGGGCTGGCCTGGTCGCTGTACGGCTACAGCCAGTGCTATGGTCTGACCGGCAGCGAAGAATTCCTGGAAGTCGCCGAGCGCAACGCCGCCTTCTGGCTGGCGAACTTGCCGGCCGACAAGGTCCCTGATTGGGACTTCCGCGCCGACTTGAGCCAGCCCTTGCCCTGGGGCCCGCAGAAAGACAGCTCGGCCGGCGCGATCGCCGCCAGCGGCCTGTTGGACCTGGCCGAACAAACCCGGTCGGCGGAAAAGGCGACCGCTTATCGCGACACGGCGCTGGCCATGCTCGACGCGCTGGCCGGCCCCGACTACCTGGCCGAAGGCACGCCCGGCTGGGAGGGCATTTTGAAGCATGGCGTTTATCACACGAAGAAAAATCTGGGCGTCGACGAATCGGTGATGTGGGGCGAGTTTTTCTTCGTCGAGGCGCTGTGCAAGATTGGCGAGCCGGAGGCGTCAGCCTCCGGGTGCGCGCCGGTCTGACGCGGAGGCTGACGCCTCCGGCTCGCCTCGTTGGCGGCGCCGGCTTGGCCCCCGGTCTCGCTGCTTAAGGGGCAAAACCCGGCGAGCTGCCCGAGAAAGCCGGTTATGCAGGTTGTCGCAGCGCAGTTTATGACCTAGGAATTCCATAGCCGGCTGCGATAGAATCAACCAACGGGCGCCGGCCGCAGTCTGTTCCGAATTCCGCATTCGTCTCAGGAGCTTCTCCCGTGGATCTTCCTCGCAACCCGACTCGCGCGGTAAGCATCGGCTCGGTGACGATTGGCGACGACCACCCGGTGGCCGTGCAGAGCATGTGCGCCACGCACACGCAGGATGTCGAAGCCACCACGGCCCAGGTGAACGCCCTGGCCGAAGCGGGGGCCGGCGTCGTGCGGATCGCCGTCGACAACACGCGCGACGCCGAGGCCCTGGCCGAAATCCGCCGCCGCACGCGGGCCAACCTGTCGGTCGACTTGCAAGAGAATTACCGGCTGGCCACGCAGGTGGCGCCGCACGTCGACAAGGTGCGCTACAATCCAGGGCACCTCTACCATCACGAGCGCGAAAAGCCCTGGCAGGACAAGGTCAAGTTCCTGGCCGGCGTGGCGGGCGAAAACGATTGCGCGATGCGCGTGGGCGTCAACTGCGGCTCGGTCGATCCGGCCAAGCTCGGCAAGTACGACGCCGAGGACTCGATCACCCCGATGATCGAAAGCGCTTTGGAACATTGCGAACTGCTCGATTCGATCGGCTTCACGCGGTACTGCGTGTCGCTCAAGGATTCCGACCCAAGGAAGGTCATCGAGGTCAATCGCCGTTTCGCCGAAGCGCGGCCCGACGTGCCGCTGCACCTGGGCGTGACCGAAGCGGGCATGCCGCCCGACGGGATCATCAAAACGCGGATCGCCTTCGAGCAGCTCATCAGCCGCGGCATCGGCGACACGATCCGCGTCTCGCTGACGGTGCCGAACTCGCGCAAGCCGGAGGAAATCGCCGCCGGACGGCAAATCCTGGCCGACATCTCCGCCGGCCGCGTCCGCAGCGTCGTCGACTACGGGCTTTCGACGCTGAACATCATCAGTTGCCCGAGTTGCTCGCGCGTCGAGAACGAAGCCTTCATCGAATTGGCCCAGCACGTCAAGGAAATGACGGCTTACGCCAAAGACCACGCCATCACCATCGCCGTGATGGGCTGCCGCGTGAACGGCCCCGGCGAAACCGACGACGCCGACTTGGGCATGTGGTGCGGCCCGAATTTCGTCAACCTCAAGCGAGGTTCGGAAGAACTCGGCGCTTATCCCTACGATGCGATCCTGCCCAAACTGAAGCAGGAACTCGACGCGTTGATCGACGCCAAGGCCGGAGCGCTCGGGTAGATTTATCACCGCGGCACATCGCCGCGTGACGGGGGTGGCTGGCGGCAGAGCGCAGCGCTGCCCCAGCGAACTCGAGTTCGGTCTAGGATGCCACCGCAACGCGGAGCTCTGCCGCGCCTTCTCTATTCTTCTGGTTTGGATGCCGTCCAAGCTGTAAGGTGAATCGCACCCCGATGCGATTCACGCAGCCCTTGCTTCGGAGCGTTGTCGATGGCGGCAGAAAACTTACCGCTCGGCGAATCATCCGGCGCAACGACCACGCCTTCAAGAGGGCAGTTCACGCTGCGGTCGTTGTTTTTCTTTTCGCTGCGCATTTCGCCGCTGTTTCTCGCGCTGTTGTTCCTGCGCGAAGGGACTTCGTTTCAGTCCCCAAATGCCACGATGTTCTTCAACGCCTTGGCTTGCGCGGCGATCTACGGCGGCATCTTCGCCGCCCGGGCCGAAATCCGCAGATTGGGGAGATCGGATAAACCGCCCGGCCGCTCGGTCATGCCTGCGGCGCGCAAAGGCGGCCTTTACGGCGCCTTATTCCTGAGCCTGGCCATCGGCCCGGCGATCCTCGCCCAATTGCTCAGTCGCGAGGCCGTATTCGAGCAGCTTGCGTTCTTGCAAAAGTTTTGGTCGCCGGCGAACGTGTTCAGCTTTTTAAGCTCCTTGGGCGGACGCTTGCTGGAATTCGCTTGGGTCGCGGGGTTCCTCGCGTTTTTCGGATTTTTCCTCGGCGCGGCGGGCGGGGCGGTCGTGGGGTCGGTGATCGAAGCTCGCAAACGGCGCAGTTTCCAGGGCCTCCAGGCAAAGGCATCAAAGGGGTATGTGGAGGCCCCCCAAATTTACTACAAAAAAACTTCTATTGATGCGTGACAATCGGTCCGATAATAGTTACCCTAAGTGCGCGATTGGAATGATTACAACGGTTATGCGGCACTCTATTCGAAGGAGATTCTCATGAAGCGTCGTTCAGTAGCGGCATTGGTCGCGGTGGCGGTGTTGGCAAGCGGGTTGTATGCGGCGGACGCCGTTGACCTGAAAGGCATCAATTGCGTCGTGGCGGGCAAAAAGCCGGCCAAGGCGGCCAACAGCGTCGACTACAAGGAAGGCAAGGTCTATTTCTGCTGCCAGAACTGCCCCAAGGCGTTCGCCAAGGACACGGCCAAGTTCGCAACCAGTGCGAACAAGCAGTTGGTCGCCACCAAGCAGTACAAAGAAGTGAAATGCCCGCTGTCGGGTCAAGACCTGAATCCCGAGACCGCGATTGACGTGGGCGGCGTTAAGGTCTGCTTCTGCTGCAACAAGTGCAAGGGCAAGGTCTCCAAGGCCGAGGGCGACGAGCAACTGAATCTCGTGTTCAGCGACGAGGCCTTCAAGAAGGGCTTCGAAGTCGCCAAGAAGAAGTAACTTTCTTCCCAAGCGACTCAACGTAAACACTTCCTCCGGCGGGCGCCTGTTTCAAGGCGCCCGTTTTTTTATGCGCGGGCGCCAACCGCTCTTCGCCCGTCCGATCGTTCGCAAAACGGCGCGGGCTGCTTGTGCGTCCCGCGTCTGAGGGTAGAATTCGCGAAATAATCGCCCTTCTTTTCGCCCCGCGGAGCGAGGGCGGGAGGAATTCATCTTGCGTTTGGAGAACTCGACCCGCCGGGCTGCATTCTGCCGCTCTTTTTCGCCAGGAGGTTCGCGATGACCGATCAGCCGCAATTGCCGGCCAACAAATTGCCGGCCAACCAGGAGCCGCTCGTTGTCCAACTGTTGCGATGCCAGCAACAGCGGCCGACGCCTGAGAGCCATTGTGATCGTAGCGAGAGTTATTGCGACGGGGCGGAGCGTCGAGAAGTCCTGGTGAACCGCTTACTCGATCGTTCTGCTTCCGTCACGGCCTGAGGCGGCCGTATGGACGGAGGCGAGCGAAACAATCAGGCTTGCTAGGGCTGGCGCCTCTTCAAGTCTGAGTTGATAGGTGAGGGAGGGTGGCTGGCGGCAGAGCGAAGCGATGCCCCACAGCGAACTGGGGCTTCGCCTAGGCTCAGCCGCCAGCCACCCGACTGTCAAAATGGCTTTGAAGAGGCACTAGGTTTGCCGTAGGCGGCCAGTTTTCGTTGAGCGGCGTCTCGTTCGGTTCGGTTTATAGAAGTCAAAAAAAGCGAGTGGCGGACATGGCGAAACACGGCTCCCGGCGCGGCGGCGTCATCTTGTTAGCGGCATTGGCTTTGATGCTGGCGGGCGGCGCGGGCTGGCTGCAAATGGGCGGCCATGAAACGCTGGCGGCACTGGCGGCCGGCCAGACGGAAGCCGGGTTCGAGCTTTTCGAGCCGCTGCGCAGCGCCAAGTACGCGACGTATGAGAGAATCGCGCTGTGCGCCAACGTGCTGGTGGCGATCGCCGGGCTGGTTTACGCCTTGAGCCTGGTCAAGTACGTCAAAAGCGCCGACCAGGGAACGCCGCGGATGCAGGAAATCGCGCACGCGGTCCGCGAAGGGGCCGACGCCTATTTGTTCCGCCAGTTTCGCGTGGTGGGCGTGCTGATCGTCGTGATTACGGTCCTGCTCTATTTTGCGGCCATCAAATCTCACCTGGCCTCCGAATTCGCCTGGGGCCGGGCCCTGTCATTTTTGGCCGGCTCGATCTTCTCGGCCACCGTCGGCTTCGTCGGCATGCGATTGGCCACGGTTGGCAATTTGCGCGTGGCGGCCGCCGCCCAACACAGCTTCGGCCGGGCGCTACAGTTGGGCTATCGCACAGGCACGATCACGGGCATGCTCACCGACGGCTTGGGGTTGTTGGGCGGGTCGATCATCTTTCTGATCTTTGGCGAGGAGGCCTACGAAGCGCTGATCGGTTTCGGCTTCGGCGGCACGCTGTTGGCCCTGTTCATGCGGGTCGGCGGCGGCATCTATACCAAGGCGGCCGACGTCGGCGCCGATCTGGTGGGCAAGCTCGAAGCCGGCATCCCCGAAGACGACCCGCGAAACGCGGCCACCATCGCCGACAACGTGGGCGACAACGTCGGCGACTGCGCCGGCATGGCGGCCGATATCTTCGAAAGCTACGAAGTCACGATCGTCGCGGCCATGATTCTCGGCATCGCCAGCTTCGGGCACAAAGGCGTGATCTTTCCGCTGTTGGTCCGCTCGATCGGCGTCATCGCCAGCATCATCAGCACCTCCACCGTCCGCGCCGGCGACAAGGGCGACGTGGCCCAGGCCATGAAAAGCGTCAACCGCGGCTTCGTCTTCGGGTCGCTGATCAGTGTGGCCGGTTTCGTGGTGCTGGGCCTGGCTTACTTGAACTTCGACGGCGAGTACCTGACTCATTACCCGCAGGCCGTGGATGGCTTTCCTGGCCGCACGCCCGAAAACGTCACGGCCGGCTTGCCCGTTTGGGCGACGTTCAATATCCGGGGCCTCGACATGCGGCCGGCCTGGACCTGCCTGATCGGCATTCTGTTGGCCGTGGCGCTCAACAAGTGTACCGAGTATTACACCGGCACCGAGTTCGCCCCGGTGCGAAGCCTGGTGAAAAGTTGCGAGACGGGCCACGCCACGAACATCATCCAGGGCTTTGCGGTGGGCTACGAGAGCACCGTAGCCGCCGTGTGCATCATCGCCGCCGCCATTCTGGCCAGCGTGCTGATCTACGCCGGCACCAACGCCACCTTCGTGGCCTTCGGCGTGGCGATGTGCGGCATCGGCATGCTCACGCTCACCGGCAACACGATCTCGATGGACGTCTTCGGACCGGTGGCCGACAACGCCAACGGCATCGGCGAAATGGGTTACGACGAACAGGCGATGGGCGAAGCGCAATACAAGGAATCGCGGCAAATCCTGGCCGATCTCGACGCCGTCGGCAACACGACCAAAGCCATCACCAAGGGCATCGCCATCGGCTCGGCCGTGATCGCGGCGGTGTCGCTGTTCAATAGCTACATCGTCTCCGTGGGTTCGGGCGGCGAAGGCGAGTCGGCCGAAGTCAGCGAAAGCGTCAAAGGCGCGGTTGCCAGTTTGCTCACCATTTCCGATCCGCATTTGTTCGTCGGCATGCTGATCGGCGGGGCCGTGCCGTTTCTGTTCAGTTCGATGACGATTCGTGCGGTCGGCCGCGCGGCGTTTCTGATCGTCAAGGAATGCCGGCTCCAGTTCCGCGACAAAGAAATCTGGGAAGGAACCAAAAAGCCCGATTACGGTCGCGTGGTCGACATTTGCACCGGCTCCGCCCAAAAAGAATTGGTCGGCCCCGCGCTGTTGGCCATTCTTACGCCGATGCTGGTCGGCTTTGCCCTGGGCACGATCGCGCTGGCGGGCTTTTTGGCCGGGATGATCGTCACCGGCCAATTGCTGGCCGTGTTCATGGCCAACGCCGGCGGCGCCTGGGACAACGCCAAAAAAATGGTCGAAGACGAACCGCGCGACGCCGCCGCCAACACCGGCAAGGGGAGCGAGAAGCACAAAGCCTCGATCACCGGCGACACGGTTGGCGATCCGCTCAAAGACACCGCCGGCCCGGCCATCAACCCCTTGATCAAGGTCATGAACATGGTCAGCCTGTTGATCATCGGGCTGATTCTGCCCTACGACTCGGAGCTGATCGCGCGGATGACCGGAGAGTGGCGAGAAAAGCACTTCCCGCTCGGGGCGCAGGCCCACGACCGGCTGTTTTGGGGCGTGTTGGTCGTGGCCGTGATTGGATTGACCTGGGCGATCTGGCAATCGAAGCGGGAATCGATCGGATCGCGGCAGGAATAGCTGACGCGGACCAAATGGTCAGCTCCGCCCCTCTGCCTCGCCGGGCGGTTCGGCCCGCACCGCTTGAATCAAATTCGTCGCCGTATCGCAAAACAGCGCCCGGTTTTGCTCGGCGGTGATGCCCAATCGCTGGCTGGCTCGGCGCATGGCCCGAAGCTGCTCGTAACGCGTAAACGTCATCCGGCCGTCGCAATGGGAAAGGCCGAGCGATTGGTTCTCGGGCGAAAGATAGGCCCAGGCATAGCCGAAGGCGATGTACTTGCCCCGCATCACGCCCACCGGCACGTCGTCGCTGCCGTACATCACGCGCTCGACGCCGACGGCCGAATAGAGGGCGTCAAACGCGTCCGATTCGCAAACGCTCGACGTATCGAACCAGCAGTTGGTCAGCCGCCGCAAGACGGGCGCTGCCCGCTCGATCGCCCAACTCGAATAGCTCCGCGCGCAATGGGCCAAAATCCAGCGCACGCGCGGGTAACGCTCGGCCAGATCTTGCAAATCGGCCAGGTTCTCGGCGTCGGCGATGGCATCCTGCTTGGCCAGGTGCAGCATGATCAACAACCCGCGGCGATCGGCCAGCGCGATCAGATGCTCCGGCATGAACTCGGTCAGGCGGCAATTCACCGGGTCGCCGCTTGTAGCGAAAAAGCGATACGGCTTGAAGCCGAGAAAGCCATGGCGGTCGAGATCGCGCTCGGCATCCTCGGCCGACATCTCCGGGTGAACGAGCAACAGCCCGGCCGAGCGCGGCGCCTCGCGCAGTTGCCCGGCCAGGTAGGCGTTCGAGCCCGCGAAATCGGTGTGCGTGGCGAAGGGGAACGGGAAAGCCAGTCGATCGACCGTGCGGCCGGGAAACAACACTGCATCGCAGGCGTCGAGCATCGCCCGGCTCGCCTCGGGATAATCGCGGCCGACGAACTGGTAGGCCGACTGCTCTTTCTCCGGGTTCCGGTAGCAGTCCCAATGATAAATGTGCGTGTGGGCGTCGAAGATGCGCGACGGCACGAATTCGTCGAGTTCTTCCCGCCAAATGCGAAGATCGAGATCGTTGAGTTCGAATGGCAGCTTCACGCGCGTGCTTACCCCATCAGCCCGCGGATCGGTTCGGCCAGGTGCACATGATTCGGCCGGCCGGTAAGATCGTGCCAGAGGGCGTCGTGCGGAATGCCCAGGGCCTGATAGATCGTGGATGCGAAGTTCTCGGGCGTTTGCGGGTCGCTGGTCGGATACGCGCCATTCTTGTCCGAAGCGCCGACCACCGTTCCGCCGCGTACGCCGCCGCCGGCGAACAGCACGCTTTGGCAAGGCGCCCAGTGGTCGCGGCCGGGATACTTGTAGATTTCGCGGGCAATGTGCGAGATTTTCGGCGTGCGGCCGAACTCGCCCGCCATGACCACCAACGTGCTCTCCAACAGGCCGCTTTCGTGCAAATCGTCGAGCAGGCCCGACACGGCCCGATCGGTCGGCGGGAACAAAAAGTTCTTCAACAGCGGAAAGTTGTTGCCGTGCAGATCCCAACTGCCGAAGTTGCCCAGGTTGACCTGCACCATGTTCACGCCCGCCTCGACCAGCCGCCGCGCCATCAGCAGCGACCAGCCGAACGAATTGTCGCCGTAGCGCTCGAGCGTCTTCGGGTCAGCGCGGCGCACGTCGAAGGCGTGCCGCACGCTCGGATCGGTCAACAGAGACACGGCCGAGCGGCGGATGCGGTCGTAGTTGGCCACCGCCGCCGTTTCCTCCAGTTCGTGCTGCTGTCGCTCCACCAGGTTCAAAAGCTGCAAGCGGCCGCGCGAACGGGCTTCCATTATTCCTTCGGGCAAGGTCAGGTTAGGCGCCTCGAATCGCCAGTCGTCCTTGTCGGCCTTTTCGCCCTTGTGCAAATTGAAGAGATACTTGGGAAACGCGCCGGAATACGAATGATAGGCGTGCGGCTTGTCGGTGGCTTCGAGAAACCAAGGTTCGCGGGTGGCGCCCAACAACCCGGCGAATTGGCCGGGAAAGACGCCGGCGTTGGAATGCACGATCTTCTCGGGCAACACGGCGCTGCCCGGCCAGATGCCGCGGCGCGCGGTCGAGGCGCCGGCGATGGCCACGATCGAGGGCCAATCGGTCGATTGCGGCAAGCTGTGCCGAAAGTTCGTCGGCAGCTCCGAACGCCCGGTGAGCATCACGTAGGTGCCTTCCTGGTGGTCGTTGCGCTTGTGCGTCAGCGAGCGCACGAGGGCCCAGCGGTTGCTGCGCTGGGCCAACAGCGGCAAATGCTCGCAGATCTGAATGCCCGGCGTCTCGGTGGCGATCGGGTTGAATTCGCCTTTGAAGTCGGCCGGGCCGTCGGGCTTCATGTCGAAAGTGTCGTGCTGCGACGGACCGCCAGTCAGGAAGATGAAGATCACGGCTTTCGGCTTGGCGGCCGATTCGGCGGCGGCCAGACGCCAGGCCGCCGCGTCGGCCATCGACAGGCCGAAAAAGCCAACCGACCCGGCCTGGAGCATCGCCCGGCGATTTAAACTGCGGCACGGCAAGGCGGGAATCGTCGTCATCGACTCGACCTTTCGCAAAGCACAAATCTCGCGCGTCCCCGTCATTTCGATCGCTCGATCGTATCGCGCCAGGCCCGAGACAGGCAATGGTTTTCGGCTCGCGTCGGTCTAACCGCTGGCCGACTTGCTGTTGCGATTGCAGGAAAAAGACGGTTCCTGGTGGGACTATCCGCTCTACAATTACCATCAGCAGTACGGCACGGCGTTCGCGATCATGTCGCTCGTTCGTTGCCGGCCGTAAGAGCGGGATTCTGCCGCCTTGCAAAGTAGAAGCGGCATCCTTGCCGCTTTTGCAAACGCGGCAGGGATGCCGCATGCACTTTGCGAACGCGGCAGGGATGCCGCGTCTACATGAGAGAACCGCCGTCATGGAACAACTCGAAATCCCAACGCCCCAGCCCCCGCCGCGGCTGCAATTCGGGCTGAAGACGATCCTGGCGATCACCGCAGGGTTCGCGCTGTTGTTCGCGTCGGGCTGGTGGTTTGGCGTGGCGGGGTACGCGGGCTTTTTCCTGCTGGCCGCGCTGCTGGCGATCATCGCGATCCCGCGATTGCGGAACGTGGAGAGTTTTGTACTCTACTTTTTGTTTCTGCTCGTCATGGCTTGCTTGTTGCCGGCGTTCCATGACGAAAGAACGCCCTGGCGTCATATCCAGTGTGTGAACAATCTCAAGCAGATCGGCCTTGGGCTGCAGAACTACAATGACGTCTATAAGTGTTTCCCGCCGGTCTACACAACCGACGAGAATGGCAAGCCGATGCACAGTTGGCGGGTATTGATTCTGCCGTTTATCGAGCAACAGGCTCTCTACAAGCGTTACGACTTCAACGAACCGTGGGACGGCCCGCACAATTCGTTGCTGGCCAAGGAAATGCCGGCGTGCTTCCGCTGCCCTCGCGACACTGCGAATCCTGGGACCAACACAGATTACGTGGCCGTTGTCGGGCCGGAGACGATCTGGCAGCCCGATCAGGGGACGACGTTTGCCGAAATCAAAGACGGATCGTCGAACACGATCGCCGTCATCGAGGCGGCGGGCGCCGGCGTCAACTGGATGGAGCCTCGCGATTTGCCATTCGCGGCCCTAGCCAAAGGCATCAACCCGAAACAAGGCCCCGGCGTGTCAAGCATGCATCCCCGCGCCGCCCTCGCCGTCTTCGCCGACGGGCACACGCAGACGATCCAGCAAAGCACCGCGCTCGAAACGCTCAAGGCCCTCTTCACCAAAGCCGGCGGCGAAAAGATCGGCGAGGAGTATTGACGCCATGACCGAGCAGCCCCCTGTTCAATTTAGGCTGAAGACGATCCTGGCGATCACGGCGGCGGTCGCGTTGTTTTTCACGGCAGGTTCGTGGTTTGGCCCTTGGGGATACGTCGGCTTTGTTTGGCTGGCGTGCTTGGCGGTAATCTTGAAGAGTTCGCGAGACTTCGACGTTTACGTTCTGTGGCTTGCTCTCTTTTTGTTCGGTTTGCCGTTAATGGGTTTTCTGCTTTTGCCCGCCGTGGGATCGGGAGGTTCGCCAATTCGTAGTCAATGCACGAACAACCTCAAGCAAATCGGGCTCGGGCTGCAGAACTACGCCGACGTTTACCGCTGCTTTCCCCCGGCCTACGTGACCGACGCAAACGGCAAGCCGATGCACAGTTGGCGGGTGTTGATCCTGCCGTTCATCGAGCAGCAGGCGATCTACGACCGCTACGATTTCAACGAGCCTTGGGACGGCCCGCACAACTCATTGCTGGCCAAGGAAATGCCTCCGATCTTCCGTTGTCCGGCGGATCAGGCGAACCCAGGCACGTTGACCGATTACGTGGCCGTTGTCGGGCCGGAGACGATCTGGCAGCCCGATCGGAGCGTGACGTTCCAGGAAATCACGGACGGATCGTCGAACACGATTGCCGTCGTGGAGGCCGCGGGCCTGGGCGTACACTGGATGGAACCCCGCGATTTGCCGTTTGCGGCGGTCGCCAACGGCATCAACCCCAAGCAAGGCCCAGGCATATCGAGTCATCATCCCCACGCCGCCATCGGGCTGTTCGCCGACGGGCACACGCAGACGATCCCGCAAAGCATCTCGGTCAAACTGCTGAGGGCGATCTGCACGAAAGACGGCTGCGAAGAGATCGACGAGGAATTCTGAACGGCGGAGCGATTTATCGCATGAGCATGAATGCTACGTAAAAGAATTCCTTGCCGGCGCCCGTGCAATCAAAACACCGGCCTGATCTGCTTCAGCCGCTGTTCGGTCTCGGCCATCAACGCGTCTTCAGCCGCTTCATCCGGCGCCTCGTAGGTCACGCTGAACCGCAAAAAGGCGCCGGCGTCGTCCCAGGGCACGGTGCAGATCGAGTGCTCGGTGATCAGATATTGGCTGGCAGCCTCGGCCGTGTCGAACTTCAGCCCGCCGGCCAGCCCCTTGGGGCTCGGCGTGTAGAGGAAATACGTGCCGCCGGGCATGCGGCAATCGAAGCCGCAGCGCGTGAGCACGTCGACCAGCTTCTTCAGGCGGCGGCGATACTTTTCGCGCACGCGGAGCGGGATCGAATCGTTGTCGAGCGCGGCGGCGGCGGCCTTTTGGATGGCGATGAATTGGCCCGAGTCGCTGTTGTCCTTGATGTCGGCGAAGGCCTGCACGATCCGCTCGTGACCGCAGACGAAGCCCATCCGCCAGCCGATCATATGAAAACCCTTCGAGAGCGAATGGACTTCGACGCCGACGTCCTTGGCGCCCGGCACGGAGAGGAAGCTGAGCGGCTTGTCGTCGTACGAGAGCAGGATATGGGCGGCATCCTGCACGACGACGATGTTGTTTTGCTTGGCGAAGTCGATCACGCGCTGGTAGAAATCGCGAGTAGCCACGCGGCCGGTGGGGCTGTTCGGATAGTTGATCACCAGCAGCTTGGCCCGGCGGCGGATGTCGGCGGGGATACGATCGAGATCGGGGAAAAAGTCGTTCTCGGCAAACAGCGGCAACCGGTACACCTCGCCGCCGTAATACTTGGTGTGCGTGCCGGCGACCGGATAGCCGGGCACGGTCATCAGCGTCACGTCGCCCGGATTGATGAACGCCGCCGGCAGCATGGCCAGCGCCGGCTTCGAGCCGATCGAGTGGTTCACCTCCTTGACCGGATCGAGCTTGACGCCGAACTGCCGCTCCATGAACCGTGCGGCGGCCTCCTTGAAGGCCGCGATGCCGTTGTCGGCGTAGCCGCGGTTCTCGGGCTTGTGGATTTCGGCGGCCATCACGGCCCGCACCGATTCGTCGGCCGGTTCGTCGTTTTCGCCGATGCCGAAGTCGATCAGCTTTCGCTCGGGATGTTCGGCCAGGGCCTTGCGCTTGGCCCGCTTGATCTTCTCGAACTTATAGATTTCGCTGCCCTTGCCATAATTGGCGCCGCCGATGCGTTCGGCAAACAGGGCCTGAAAATAGGGATCGCTCATGGTCGCTAGCTTTAACGGGATCGATCGGCTGACGGAAAGCAAACCGCTAAATTAGCAGTCGCCCGGCGAGGCGGCAAGGTTCGCCCTCGCGCTCGCAGCGCATTGCCACGCAAGACGGCGTCGGCAACGAGATCCTGTAGGGCACGCCCTCTCTGGCGTGCCGTGAACTGGCAATCGAGTATCCAACGCGCTTCGGCGGAACGCCGCGGAGGGCGTTCCCTACAGAATAGCCGCGACGAACCGTTAGCGCACGTAGCGATATTTCCCGCCGCTGATCTGCGAGATCGCCTTCAGCATCGGCTCGCCTTCGCGGCTGGCGAAGCCGACGGTGTGGATCGGGACGGGAGGTGATGGCTGGGAGAGATCCACCTGTGCGGCCGTCTCGGGGTCGAACTTGCCGTCGGAGAGCAAAAAGATGGCGTCGGGTTCCAGGTGGATTGCATCGATCAGGGCGGGCAACGGGTTCGTTCCGCCCTGGCAGGCGGCGTACTTCAGCCAACGCCGCGTGGCGGCCAGGTTTTTCTCGCTGGCTTCGATCATGCCTTCGGCGGGCATCGGCCAGGCGTCGTCGCTGAAGAAGATGATGAAAAATCGCTGCGTCGGCGAGAGGGCCTGGATCGAACGGCGCAGCTCGTTCTTGGCGCGGCGAAAGCGGCTGCCTTCCATGCTGCCCGACATGTCGACGACGAACACGAAGTCGATGCCGTCGGCGTCGATGCCGTAAAAATTCGCCGAGTCGCCCAGTTGCCGCTGGGTCGCCTGCGACGCGGTTGCGATCTCGTCGGTCAGCGATCCGAGCAGGCCGCCGTCGCCCAGCACGTCGTCGGCGTTCGCCGCTCGCGTTTCGCCGCTCGCCGCCAGCACGGGTTCGGAAACGCCCCCCACGACTTCGAAATCGGGCGCGGCGCCCAGCGGCACGTCGTCGGCTTCGACCGCTTGAGCATCGAGCTGTTCGCACTCGGTCGCCGACTGGTCCGAAACGCCCGCCACCAGGCTGGGCGCGCCCTTGGGCCCGCGGTCGACCGCAATCAGCGTCATCGCCAGCACGACCATGCCAATTGCATGGCCGGCGAGCGAGCAGGCCAACGCACGGACCAGCGGATAACGATAAATGGCCCACCGGCCGAAGGCGGCGCCGGCGGTTTCGACGAACTCGGGCGACATTTCGGGCGGCGTGGGGGGCATGCTCGGTGCGCTTCGCCGTGTAAGGATCGGACCCTATTATTACACGCGATTGGCCGCGGCAAGGCAAGCAGAAACAACCCAAGGCGAGAAAAACGTCAGGAGAAGAATACCTTCTCGGCGGTCCGGCGCAGCAGCCAGTCGCGGTCGGCAGCGGAGAGAAAATCGAGGCGGTCGCGAACCAGTGCGATCGAGTCGGCGTAATTGTGCCCTGCTTGCACTTGATAGGGGCAATCGGTGGCCCACATCAGCCGCTGGGGTCCGTAGGCGTCCAACAGGCGACGAATCATGGGGACCAGATCGAGGTACGGCGCCTGCTTTTTGCCCAGGGCGTAGAAGGCCGAGAGCTTCACGTGCGCCCGAGGATTTTTGGCCAGGCGGCAGAGTTGCTCCAACTCCGCCTCGCGCCAATTCTTTTCTCCCAGACCGGCGCCGCCGACGCCGATGCGAGCGAAATGATCGATCACGATCGGCGTGTCGGGAAATTTTTCGCCCATCCGGGCGATGGCTGGCAAGGCCTCGGGATTGACCAAGTTGCACATGGCCAAGCCCTCTTCGCCGCCGCATTTCCACAGGGCCTGCATCCCCGGCCCGTCGAGCCAGCGATCGACGGGCTTGTTGCGCGGATAAATCCGAAAGCCGCGCACTCCCAGTTTCGCCAGGCGGCGCATTTCGTTCTGCGGCGCCTCGGCGCTGTCGTTGATCACGGCGACGCCGGAGAACACGCCCGGAAAGCGCCGCATCGAGTCGAGCATGTAACTGTTATTGAAGCCGTAAAAGCTCATTTGAATCAGCACGATCCGGGCCACGCCGCACGGCCGGGCATGCTCGAAAAGCTGTTCGGGCGTAAAGCTCGGCGGCTTCATCTCATCGCGGCGAAAGCCCGGCGCCAAGGGATAGCGCTCGGCGTCGGGAGTCCAAACGTGGACGTGCGCGTCGATGGCGCCGGTTTTGGGGTCGGCCAGGTTCGCCTTGCCGGCTGTTTGCGGGGCGACGCTGGCGGGCGAGGGCGCCCGCCCCTCCATCGGCTGTTGGGAGTTGGCGCGCTCGACGCCGATCGCGGCCGCCGCCAACGAGCCGGCGGCGGTTCGCAAGACTTCACGGCGAGAGAGAGAGTTATGAGGTTGGTTCGAGGGCGGCAAGATCATGGTGCGGTCTCGGGGAAAAGTCGACGCTTGGCGGGCGATGGCGCCCGGCGCCCTCTTCGGTTTGACGGGCGAGGGCGCCCGGCGCCCTCTTCGGTTTGACGGGCGAGGGCGCCCGTCCCTCCATTGGAAAGTCGCTGGCCGATTACAGGTTCGGCGGTTTGATCGAGCCGCGCCGCGGATCGTAGAAGGCCTCGTGCAAATCGACGCCGAAGCCGCGGTTCAATTCCCATTGGGCGCGAGCGGCCCAGGGAGTGCCCGCGTGTTCCTTGACGATCTGCTGCAGCAACACCGTGGCGCGCGCGATATCGTCCTTGGTCTTGTCGCCGGTCAGCGTTTCCTTGCGGGTGTTTATGTCCCAGTGCGTCGTTTTTTTGGTTGGACCGAGCGGGTTCTTGATGAGCTTGGGCTGCTTCATGAACTCGCCCAGATAAACGCCGTACTCCTGGATGCGCACCTTATAGGCCAGAATCTGAGCATCCATGAGATCGTAGTTCGCGCGCCAGCGAGGGCTTTGCTCTTTGGCCCGGAGCGGACGGATCTTATCGAGCCGCTTTTCGCAGTCCGTGAAATAACGCAGCAGCCCGATCGCCTTCTGCTGGTTCATTATCGCGGCCTTGGCGAATTCATCGCGATTGATCGGGAAATGGGTGGCCTGCACCGTGCAGTACTTTTCCGATTCCTTGTTGTACGGGTTCAAGGTGACGATCACCTCCCACAGCATTCGGCGGAACTCGCTCTTGTCGCGCTCTTTGGCGTAGGCCATTCGCTCGGTAAGAGTGGGCAGGTAGGGCCGCATCGCCTCCAACTCGTACTTGCGGTCGTCGCGGGCCACCAGGTTGACTTCGGGGCTGGGCAGCATGAAAAACACGCCGCCGGTCTGCTGCGCCAGCCGGACTTGTTCATAAGGACCAAACCCGCTGGGGTGAGCGTCCCAGCGGCGGGTGAAGCCGTCGATTTGCAACTGCTCGGGGAAAGGCGTTTCGGGCCCCCGGTCAATCCGCAGCCAGAAGTCGATTTTCGTCGCCGGATCGACCCAGTGCATGTGGACGTAGGGATAGCCGAACACCGCCTCGCGCCCCAGCGAGAAGATTTTGCAGCGCGTATCGCGGGCTTCTTTCAGCGCGGCTTCGAGATTCTGGAAATTGTCTTGCTCGTCGCCGCTCTCGTCGGTGACCAAAATCAGCGCCATCTGGCGATGGCCCGAGGTGGCGAACTTATGGAAGGTCTTGATCGACTGCCCGACCGCCGAGCACATCATCTCTTTGCCCGTATGGTCGATCGGCACTTCGCCGATCGCCGAGCGAATCTCGTCGAGATTCGCCGTCGGCTTTCGCGTGTGCAGGTGAAAGCCTTCGCCGTAGCTGGCCACCGCCGACCACAGCGCATCGCCCTGAGCCGACTCGGCCAGCCCCAATTCTTCATAGACGCGCTCGATCCGGTCGCGAATCTCCTTCTGGTCGTCCTTCATGCTTTCCGATTCGTCGAAGCACCAGATGACCAGCACCTTGCCCTTGGCCAGCATTTGCAGGAGTTCCTGGGTAATGCGGTCCATGGCTTCCGAGTAGCTGTCGACCACCGCTTGCGGCTCGCCCAGCGCGCCTTCCGGCAGGTCCATCGAAAAATGGTTGCCAGGCGTGGAAAAATCGCTCAGCGAGCCAACGCTCATGGCCGCGATCTCGCCCGACTCGGCGACGCTGCGGTCGAACGTGGGCTGCGAAAGCCCCGCCATGCCGCCGCCGCCCGCGCCGGCCGCGCCGCCGGCGGGCGCCGCGCTGGTCAACGACAGGGTCTTCGACGGATCGACCTTGGTTTCGAGGACCTGGTTGAGCAATTCTTCGGGCGTGGTTTCGACGAAGGCTTCGAGGTCGCCCGCCTGATCCTTGATGATCGCGGGCAAGAACCACATCCCCAGGGCAATTACGAGAATCAGATGCACCAGCGTCGAAAAGCTGAGCGCCATCGAAGTTCGCAACAAGCTCTTGGGCACCACGGCCGGCTTTCGCGAGCCGTCTTGCGAGGAGGCTTCGTCTTCGGCCGCTGCAGGCTTGGACTCAGCCTTGGACTTTGCCGAGGCGGGTTTCGAAGAGGGCTTTTCGCCGGTATCGCTCGCCGAAGCGGCGCTTTCGCTCGCCGAAGCGGCGCTTTCATCGTCAAGCGGTTTGGCTCGCGGCGTCCGCGACCGGCCAGAAGCATCGCCGCGCTCGCTGGGCGGCGCCGCTTTCGAGCGCGCCGACTGTGAGTTTTCGGTTTGTCCGCTCTTTTTGACGCTAGCCGGCTTCTCGGGCAAAGCCGGGGTCGCCAACGGGCGAATGTCCAAACCCGAACCGCCGTCGGCAGCCAAATTCTCGCCCATTGCAACTCCTCTGCCAGCTTCGCCAGCCAATCGCTCCGTGGAAATTGATCGAAGAGCCGCCCACCACAGCACTTCAGTCTACTCCGGCAGCGAGCTTCGAATCAACTAAGCCCGATGGAATATTATCAATATTCCACCGCCTGCAAGCTAGTGCCTCTTCAAGTCTGAATTGATAGGTGAGGGTGGCTGGCGGCTGAGCGCAGCGATGCCCCAGCGAACTGGGGCTTCGCCTG
>Ga0307372_10001731_pt1 | contig 37389 bp, 37 predicted proteins | sample OX1MG_FD_202533 | JGI IMG/M metagenome (GOLD analysis project Ga0307372, IMG submission 202533) | Soil microbial communities from Risofladan, Vaasa, Finland - OX-1 | ecosystem: Environmental > Terrestrial > Soil > Coastal area > Acid sulfate soil | place: Finland: Risofladan, Vaasa | collected...
GCGGTACCCAACGAGAAGATCACCTGGGGCAAGCTGGGCGCGGATACGCCCAAGTTCATCATCGAATCCGACGCCACCATCGTGGCGCCGTTGATGTTCGCCTGCGTGCTGGCTGAGTGAAGCAGGTCGTCATCATGTTACACATCCGTCATTGCATCGCCCTGATGCTGCTGATTCCGGTCTTGGCACTGGCCGATGCGCTGCCGGCGATGCCTTATATACAGGTGTCCGGTCACGGCACCCTGAGCGTGGTTCCGAACATGGCGTATATATCGATAACCATCGAGAAGACCGACAAGGATCTGGCTAGCGCGCGCGCCGACGTCGAACGTCGTGCCGCGCAAGTGATCGAAGCCGCGAAAAAACTCGGCATCGCTGAGTGCGACATCGATGCCACCAACATCTCGGTATGGCCGGAATACAAGTGGCAGAACAACAACCAGATATTCATGGGCCAGCACGTCAGCCGGCGCATCCAGATCACCTTGCGCGCCCTGCCGCAGTATGCGGACCTGGTGGGCGCCCTGGTCAAAGCCGGTGTCAATAATATCGGCAGTACCACGCTGGACCGCAGTGACATGCCTCAACTGCGCCAGCAGGCACTCGCCAAAGCCGTGGACGATGCGCATAAGCGTGCGCTGGTGCTAGCCGCGGCCGCCGGAGTCGATCTCGGTGCCGTGTACAGCATAACCGAGAATTCCGGTTTCAGTCCGCGCCCTATGGTGATGGCAGGCCGGTCGGCGCCCACATCCGGCGCTGCGGACTACGAACCCGGCACCATTGATGTCACCGTGGATGTGAGAATCGTGTATCTTTTGAAACAACCGCGCTGATTTTGTGTGGCGTACAATTAAACCTAAACAAAAATTTGGAGGTATGTTGTGAACGGTAACTATATGAAAACACTGATTATTTCAGCGGCAACTGCGCTGTTGATGGCGGGCTGCGCCAGTATGGGTGGCGGCGATTCCGGAGCCAATATTCTGGCCACCGGGAGTCACAGCAATATGAAGGATCAGCAGTACTCGGACATCCATAACCAGGCTGATTTCGACGCGCTGTGGAACAAGGCATTTGCAAATCAATCGAGTGCGCCGGATAAACCAGTCGTGGATTTCTCCAAGGATATGGTGCTGGCGGTGTTCATTGGTGAACAGCCGACTGGTGGCTTTAGAATTCGTATCAGCAAGGTCGACACATCCGGCGCTGATATCGAAGTCACGGTTGTCGGTATCCAGCCCGGACAGAATTGTCGCCACACACAGACTTCCACAGAACCATTCCTGATCGCTACGATCCCGGCTTCCACGAAAACCGTCAATTTCAACGCCCAAGCGGAAAGGTCACCCGCCTGCGGTTGACCAGAATTTGATGGAACACCGCAAACAAGGTGGGCCCCTTATGGGCCCACCTTGGTGTTTGTGGTTGTAGCTACCGTGTCCGAAAATGGCTAGTCAGGCCATCTGCAAGGGTATAGGGTGAGCACCGTTTTCCTGTTTTGACAGGTGCAAGACGGTGCAGCTGGACGAAAAAACCTGCGAACAGGCGCGCCTGACCCACGATGCGCGCTACGACGGCCGCTTCTTCATCGGCGTCACCACCACCGGCATTTATTGTCGCTGTATCTGCCCGGCACCCCGAGCCAAACGCCAGAACGTGCGTTATTTACCCACAGCCGCGGCCGCGGCGGAAGCCGGATTCCGCCCCTGTCTGCGCTGCCGGCCGGAGACCGCACCCGGTACCCCGGCGTGGAACGGTACCTCGGCGACCGTGAGCCGCGGACTGCGGTTGATCTCGGAAGGCGCGCTGGATGAGGACAGCGTGGAAGACCTGTCCGCGCGCCTGGGTGTAAGTCCCCGGCATCTGCACCGTTTGTTCCTGCAGCATCTTGGTGCGTCGCCCATCGCCGTGGCGCAGACGCGACGCCTGCATTTCGCCAAACAGTTGATCAGCGATACCAATCTGCCCATGGCGCAGGTAGCGCTGGCTTCCGGGTTCCAGAGCATCCGCCGTTTCAATGCTACGTTTTCCAAGTTGTATGGACGTACCCCGACGGAATTGCGACGCCTGCAAAAAGCCGCAGCGTCATCCACCGAAACCGGGGAATATGTTTTCCGTCTGACTTACCGACCACCGTATGATTGGAAGGCCTTGCTGGCGTTTCTGACGGCACGTACCACCCCGGGCTTGGAAGCGGTCGTGGACGGCGCCTACCGTCGCAGCATCGCTTTCGATGGCCAGCAAGGTGTGCTGGAAGTGCGGCAGTTGAAAAGCGCCAACGCGCTGGAAGCGCACGTGTTTTTCCCTGATCCGGCAAGACTTTTGCAGATCGTGACGCGCTTGCGCGCCATGTTCGACATAGCCGCCGATCCGGCCATCATCGCCCGGCATTTACGCGGAGATCCTTTGTTGGCGCCGCACTTGAAACGGCATGCCGGCTTGCGTGTGCCGGGTGCTTGGGATGGTTTTGAGTTGGCGGTACGCGCCATCCTTGGCCAGCAGGTGACGGTGCGCGGTGCTACCACACTCGCCGGCAGGCTGGCGCAGGTTTTTGGAGAGCCGTTGACCTGTTCCAATACACTGGGCCTCACGCATGTGTTCCCGCAACCTGCGGTGCTGGCAAAAGCAAAACTCTCCGGCCTGCCGCAGACGCGGGCGCTTTCTATACGCTCTCTGGCCCAGGCCACGCTCGCGGGCACGATGACATTCGATAACAGACTTCCGGGCAGCGAGTTGTTGGCGCGCTTCACCAGCATCAAGGGCATCGGTGACTGGACGGCACACTACGTGGCCATGCGCGCCCTGGGCGATCCGGATGCGTTTCCAGCAAGTGATCTGGTGTTGCTGCGCATGGCAGGTGAGGCTAAAACCTTGACGCCGGCAGCGTTGCTGAAACGCGCCGAAGCCTGGCGACCGTGGCGCGCCTATGCCGCCATGGTTCTGTGGCGCGCGGCCGCGGACGCGCACAGCAAACACACACAAGCATCGAAAGTGAAGAGGTAGCGATATGCAGTACTGCACCGTCTCAAGCCCGGTGGGCGAATTATTACTGGCGGGTGATGAATCAGCATTGCACATGCTGGGTTTCCAGGGCGGTACCCACCCGATCCGACCCCAGCCGGACTGGCAGAAAGACCCACGGCCTTTCAGGAAAGCGCTGGCACAACTGCGGGATTATTTCGCCGGGCAGCGGCGCGAATTCGAACTGACCTTGGCTCCGCAAGGCACCGAGTTCCAGCTCAAGGTGTGGAGCGCCCTACGGACCATCCCCTATGGCAAAACCTGGTCCTATGGGGAGCTGGCGCGGTGCATCAGAAAACCCAAAGCTGCGCGCGCCGTGGGTGCGGCCAATGGCCAGAACCCGATCCCTATCATCGTACCCTGTCACCGGGTGATCGGGGCGGACGGTTCGCTCACCGGCTTCGGCGGTGGCCTCAAGATCAAACGCATATTGCTGGATCTCGAAAGCAGCGAAGCCTCACTTTTCTAGTTGCTTACGCATGAGTTCCGCGAGTGCGTGCTTCAGCGGGTCATCGCTAACGCTCAGGGCTTGCACCACGCCTTGCTGGTCCGCGCGCGAACGGTTCTGGTTGAGTTTGAATTTGCCTTCCAGCCGCGTGATCTCCATCTCGAACGCCACGATGTAATCCAGTTGTTCATCCACGTATTCGTTCGCCTGGGCTGTGCTCCAGGGCGGGTTCACATAGGCCTCGTGTTCGGTCACCAGCCGCTCCAGCATGGCACGCACCCGTACTTTGTCTGTGACGATAACCGGCCTGCCGTGTGCATGGATGACGACGTAATTCCAGGTGGGTACCGTAACTTTATCCACATACCATGATGGCGAGATGTAGGCATGAGGGCCTGTGAATACCACCAGCGCCTCACGCCGGCCATCGAAGAGCTGCCAATGGGGATTGGCGCGCGCCATATGCGCCAGCAATGTGCCATGCTGGCCGCGCATTTCATCGATCATGAACGGCAGATGGGTCGCTTCCAGGCTGTCATTATTCTTGGTTAAAAGCAGCGCGAATGGATAACGCCGCATCATCTGGTGCAGGTAGGCCGGCTCTTCCACCTTAAAAGAATCAGGTGTGTACATGGTGGGGCCACCCCTTGGCAATTTAAGATAGTCGGCAGTTTACCTTAGCCATCAAGTCACGGGAGAATAGGCCGATGCGTGGCGTATTTCTGGATCTGGATACTGTCAGTCACCAGGGTGACGTGGAACTGTCGCCGCTGCGTCAGGCGTTAAAGGAATTGCGCAGTTTCGGCACCACACCCACAGCTCAGGTGATCGAGCGCGTGGGCGATGCTGAAGTCGTCATCATCAACAAAGTAAAACTCGATGCATCGATCCTGTCGCACCTGACACGCACTCGCCTTATCAGCGTGGCCGCCACCGGCACCAACAGCGTGGACCTGGAAGCAGCGCTTAATCACGGCATCGCCGTTTGCAATGTACCAGCGTATTCGACCCGGTCAGTAGTCCAGCATATGTTCGCATTCATCCTGACCCTCACACAACACCTCAAGGAATATGAAATCTTGCTGCAGCAGGGCGCCTGGCACCGGGCACCGCAGTTCAACCTGCTGGATTACCCGATCCGCGAACTAGCGGGCAAGCAGCTCGGCATCCTGGGTTATGGCGATATCGGCAAGGCCGTGGCAAAAGTGGCGGAAGCCTTCGGCATGCAGGTGCTGATCGGTGCGCGCAATGCCGAGGATAAACGCTCGGGCCGGCTGGCTATCAAGGAACTGCTGCCGCAGGTGGACGTGCTCACTATCCATGTGCCGTTGCTGCCGGAGACCCGCAACCTTATCGGCAGCGGCGAGCTCGCGCTCATGAAGCATGATGCGCTGCTCATCAACTGTGCCCGCGGCGGTATCGTCGATGAGCAGGCATTGGCGGATGCACTCAAGTCCGGCAAGCTGGGTGGCGCCGGCATTGACGTGCTTTCCGAAGAACCGCCGGTACATGGCAATCCACTGCTCGCACCCGGCATCCCGAACCTCATCGTCACGCCGCATATCGCCTGGACTACTCGCGAAGCGCGTCAGCGCGTGATTGTCGAAATGGCATTGAATATCGAGGCCTTCAAGAAAGGCGAGAAGCGCAATCGGGTCGCTTAACGTGAGAGCTCACGGCTCATGGGGTATTGCGCGCAGTGCTGGATTACGCCAATACTACGGTGCGCGAGGAATTCGCTTTTAGTCTTTTGATACAAGTGTCATCCACCACATATTTTGGGGAGCGCTAAATGAATACTGAAATGCAGATGCTGTTGTTCACTGTTGTGCTGGGATTGGTGCAAATGCTGTTAGCTGCGTCCTTTACCGCACAGAAATACGGGATTAGCTGGGCGCTTGGTAACCGTGACAAACCCATGTCACCACTGGAAGGGGTCGGTGGACGTACCCTGCGTGCGTTTCATAACTTCCGTGAGACATTTCCCCTGTTCGCAGCTCTGGTGCTGCTGGCTGCGGCCATGAATCATCATGACAGCCTGACACTGTGGGGCGCGCAGCTCTATTTCTGGGGAAGACTGGTTTATCTGTTCGCTTACATGGCCGGCATCATTTACCTGCGCACGCTGGTCTGGGCCGTGAGCCTGGTGGGATTGGTGATGCTGCTGATTGCTTTGTTCTAAATATTGCAACCCTGTTGGGCACTTATCTGCCCAGCAGGGCTTTTTTTATCAAGTATCTATATTTCTGCAAAATAGAATTTTTAATTCACGGCGCTATCAGCTGAAGAACGATAAGCTGAATGATTTCCTTGCATTAATGCTGCTGCCAAGCGCAGTTTGAATCACAAATAGTCAGAAATCGCGCAAAAGAAATCCCGCAGTAGCGGGAGTTCTTACCTCTTATGTTGCGGTCACTCGCCGGGGACTTTCCCTATAGTTGTTCTAATCCGGCACTTTGTTCCCATGCAGGTCTTTGTCCAAATAAAAGGACTGAGTGGAAGCACGGATATACGTACAATTCCCATCTGCATCCCAGTGGAATGAGAGATAGGAACGATCCGACACTATTTTCAATACATCCAGCAGATCGGCGTCTTCGGTGAAACATATTGCCTGCACACCTTCCGTATTCGTCGCTTGGCAAAAACCATAAGAATAAACTGCACCCGTGCCGGACACTGAGGGCCCAAGGTTATAGGCCACGCAGCCAATTAACTCGGGCTCATAGTTTTTGCCGGTAACTGGATCTGGAATCTTTGCTTTCGATGTCCTCGCAGTAAGCATATCACCGCTTGCCGATACCGAGCCGTCTGCATTGACTGTAACCAGGACCGGCTGGGGTTGTGCATAACCCGCAAATGCCAGCGGTGAGGCAAGCATCAACGCTGTGGTGATTAATATTATTCTAATTTCCATGGTCTTGTGCTCCTTGCTGTATTGACTAAAGGGTACCTCTAAAAATCAGAGATTTTTGTTTCCGGCTAGGCAAAAATGACCGAGAAACCGGAGTGTACACGGCCAGTACATGAGGATTTCGAGGTCATTTTTAACACCGCTGGAAAGCAAAAGATCAATTTTTAGAGGTGCCCTAAAGATTTATCAATGGACTTTCATCGAACCCGAGTTTATTGCACTTGCGAGCTTGCTATAAGCTTTCCTTCTATCCGTCTGATTCAGTCTTGCCATTTCCAAAGTGATATTTTCCATATCCTTATTGGAAATGTTGCCTACATTTTCATAGACGCTAAGTTTCTGCATCACCTGGTCTAAATAGTGCTGGGACTGAAGCGGGTCGATTGGGCTATGATTGACGGAGGCACGCGCCTGGTAAGCCGGCCTTGGCAGGTTCGCCAATTGAGCCGCAAGTTCCTCCCTAACGATGTTGCGCATCTGAAGTTCGAAGGAATCATCGTATTTACCATCCATCGACCCATGGCTCGTCAGGCCATTGGTATCGACGTTGGCCTGAGAAAAATTGGTATCGATAGCCGGTGACTTCACCTGCTCGACGTACTCGACTGGATCCACCCGATTTTCGATAGCAATTACCTTCCCGATGAGGAATGCCATGATGACGAGCTGCAAGACACTCAATGCGATCAGCGCTTTCATTAACATTTAATTAGGTCAGCTGTGCCCGATGTGGGTAAGTGTCACTCTGACAACAATACAGTGCCGGTACTGTCAAAAGACTCCGGCTGCCAGTGTAGGAGATGGCTTACATATAGCCTGATGCAATCGCAGAATATAAATTCGAGTTTTTCAGAAGCAATAAATCTTAAAGGATTTCTGACTATTGCGAGCAGTGAAGTTACACATCCAATTTTAAGTCTCTCGCAATGTTTCCATCGGCGGCGCATTCAGGATGCGACGGTTCGCCAATAATCCGCTCAAACCAACGATCAGGGTTCCAGCAATGATACCGATGACCCACACGCGCCAATCCGGGTGATAGGCCAGCGAGAACACACGGCTGGCAAGCAGCCAGGCCACTAGAGTGGCGGTCAAGGCACCCAGGAGACCGGCCACGCAACCACAGGCGCTTGCCGGCAGCCAATCCTCGTACCTGCTTGCGGTTTGCTACGCAGAGGTCGGCGACTCGAAGCGCGCACGCGACATTCTGGCGCAAATCGATAACACTGCGCGCACGCGCTACGTAAACGGCACCTATATTGCGGCGATCTACGCCGCGCTCGACGACAAGGATCGCACTGTTTACGACCGGTCAGGGGCGGTGAACGATGTCTGGATGTTTCCGTGGTTCAAGCCATTGCACGGCGACCCGCGCTAACAGCTATTGACGGACAAGATTTACGCAAGCACTAGGGGCACCTCCGCGCACCAATAGGTGGTGTGACGTGCAACCCATCTGTTTGAACGTGCTGGGAGCCGTGACTCCGCCGAATCACTCCGCGCGTAGCGAATGGTGGCTTTAGGGAAAGTTGGCTGATCGCTATGGGTCGCAGGCAGCCCTAGGCCAAAACCTGCTGTTCGCGGCTAGTTCTATTCGGCCCGCTCCAGCGCTGCGCTGGTGCCGCACTTCACAATTGAATCCGCCAGCCTCGAAGAACGCTAGGATTCAAAACACCGAGCGAGGTCTTTTTCGCTTCCTCCAACCGTCGCAATTCATAGTTGAATCTGCCGTGGTACGTTTTACTTCCTCCGAATTTTCAGAATATTGCCATAAAATAAATCTTTGCCAGTTTTGGCTTTTATCCACAACTCTGAAAGTGTGGTGTCTAGTGGATCAAAATGGCGAAAAGCCATTCTTTCGAGCATTTTCAAGGTCAGTTTTGGAGAATAAGTATTGACAATCAAGAAGCCACTTTTGCTCAATAGTTTTGAAGCTGCCTCCAAAAGTTCAGGTAATTTGTCTTCTAAAATCCATTTCTCGCCTTTCGCACCTAAGCCAAAAGCAGGAGGATCCATGATGATTCCGTTATACTGGTTACCCCTTTTGACTTCGCGTTGCGCAAATTTTAAAGCATCTTCCAAAACCCATTTTATTTCAGATAAGTTACTGGATAACATGTTTTCTTTCGCCCAGGCAATCAGTTGTTTGACAGCGTCAACGTGATATACCTCGGCGCCTTGTTTATTCGCAACAATGGAAGCTGCGCCAGTATAGGCAAAAAGATTAAGAAATTTATGGTCGTTATTGATGTTTTCCTGGATAAATTTCCAATTGGAAGCTTGCTCAGGAAAAAGTCCAACGTGTTTGTATTTGGTCAATTCTAAATTGAATTGCAAACCTTCAAATTTAATGTCCCATTGACGCGGAGCATTTACATTGTTTTGAAGGTTTTTCCAAGCGCCTTTGCTTTTTGAACTTTCCATAAATTCCCAATTTGCCATTTCGTTCCACTTGGCGAAAGGCATTACGGATTTAAAATAAGCTTGTAGTTCAGGGCGAATCAATATTGTTTTGCCAAAGCGTTCGAGTTTTTTCCCACCGCCTGCATCAATCAACTCATAATCTTCCCAAGGTAAGGAATATTGTTTTTCAGTCAGCATTTTATTCGTTTCTCGGAGTCGAAAGAGCGGTCAGGTTGGACTTCCCGAATGACCGCAATGGTTCGGAAGCGGCTTTTTGACTGTAAAGCACAATTTCGTGACTGCTCCACGCTAAGTCTCCCGTAATGTCTCCACCGGCGGCGTATTCAGGATGCGTCGGTTTGCCAATAACCCGCTCAAACCGACGATCAACGTTCCGGCGAAGATGCCGATGGCCCACACGCGCCAATCCGGGTGATAGGCCAGCGAGAATACGCGGCTGGCGAGCAGCCAAGCTACGAGAGTAGCGGTCAAGGCGCCCAGGAGACCGGCTACACATCCAAGGGCCGCATATTCAGCGGCAGAAGCAGAACGCAGCAGTCGGCGCGAGGCGCCCAAGGCGCGCAATACCGCCGCTTCGAAGCGGCGCTCGTCACGGGTCGCTTGCACCGCAGCCAACAGCACCACGACGCCGGCACCGAGGGTGAACAGGAACACGTATTCCACCGCCAGCGAAGCCTGATCCATGAGATGCCGCACCTGCTCGAGGATCGCGTCCACGTCGAAGATCGTCAGGGACGGCAGTTGCCGCACCAGGTCGGCCAATATCATGGCTTTCTGCGGCGGCAGGTAAACGCTGGTAATCCAGGTGGCGGGATAGCCGGACAGGGCGCCGGGTGAAAGTTCCACGAAGAAATTTGGCTGGAAAGAATCCCAGCGAATTTTACGCAGGCTCGCGATGCTCACGACGGTGGGCGTGCCGCCGATATCAAAGGTCAGTTTGTCGCCGACTTTCAATTTCAACTGCTTGGCGAAACCCTCTTCGAGGGACGCGAGTGGTTGTTTGGCTTCTGTAGCGTTCCACCAGTGGCCTGCGGTGAGGGTGTTGGCAGCGGGGAGTGTCTCCGACCAACTCAGGTTGGCTTCCCGGTTGAGCAGGTGCTGGGCGCGTGGCTCGGCAAAATGGATTTTGCTGACGTCCACGCCGTTGATGGCGGTGAGGCGCACGCGCACGATCGGATAGAGTGTCGGCGCCGGCAAGTCGTGGCTGGTGAAGAAATTCTGGACGGTACTGCGCTGGTCCGGCTGGATGTTGATGATGAACTGGTTGGGCGCATCCGCCGGCAGCGAGGTGCGCCAGCTTGACAGCAGGTTGCCGCGTACCAGACCCAGCAGCAGCAGCACCATGATGCCGATGCCGAACGCTACTACCTGGATAACCGCATCGCGGCGATGACGGTTGAGGTTGGCAAGACCGTAACGCCAGCCGATGCCGGCGCCGTGACGCAAGGGCCGTAGCGCTGTCAGCAACAGCAACGCACCCAGTGTCAGCACTGCGACCGTGATGATGAGGCCCAGCAGTACATAGAGCGCCATTTTGAGTTCATGCACTTGCCACCAGGTGAGTATCAGGGTGGCGAGTATCGCTGCCACATAGATCACATAAGCGCGCACCGGTGGCGGCAGCAGATCACGGCGCAGCACGCGCGCCGGCGGCGTGTCGCCAAGCCGCATGAGTGGCGGCAGCGCGAAGCCGATCAACAGAACGATGCCGATGCCGAATGCGGACAGGGCCGGGATAAACGAGGCAGCGGGCAGATCAGCCGGCAGCAGGCCCTTGAGTACCGCCACCAGACCGTACTGGGCCAGGAAGCCGATCAGCACTCCGATAGCACCGGCCAGGATCCCCAGCCACAGGAGTTCCAGCAACAGCAGGGTCTGCACGCGCCGGCGCGTCAGACCCAGGCATTTGAGCACCGCGGCGGTGTCGGTGTAGTGGGTGGCATAGCGGCGGGCCGCCAGGATCATGGCCACCGCCGAGACCAGCACGCTCACCAGCGCTGCCAGCGCCAGGAAACGCTGCGCGCTGTCGGTGGCCTCCACCAGCTCGCGGCGGCTGTCGCGCACGTCCTGCATCTCCACACCGGCGGGAAGTTGTTTATCCAGGTTTTTTTCCAGACCGGCGATCACCTCCGGGGAACCGGCCATGAGCAATCTGTAACGTACCCGCGAGTTGGCGTTCACGAGGCCGGTGGCCGGCAGGTCCGCGTAGTTCAACAACACCTTGGGTGCCAGGGACGAGAAACCGAAACCACCGTCGGGAAGATAGGCGATCACGTAAGCGATGCGGGCCTTGAGTTTGCCGATTTGTACCGAGTCGCCCACCTTGAGTCCCAGCGTGGTGAGCACGCGCGCTTCTACCCACACTGTTCCGCGTTCAGGAATGTTATGGACAACCTGTGCCGGGCCGAAGGGTTGTGTGCTGACCCGCACCTGGCCGCGCAGCGGATAACTCTCGCTGACGGCATGGATGTTCGTGAGCACAGTGTCATTTCCGTTGAACAGCACCGTGGGGAAATCCATCACCTGTGCGGTGCGTGCACCGGCTTTTACTGCGATCTGCGTGAAGCGAGCGGCCAGCGGTTCTCCCGAAGACAGTACCAAGTCCGCCGCCAGGCTCTCGCCCGCCTGCTCCTGCACTGCGGTATGTACGCGGCCGGTGAAAAAGCCCACGGCGCTGACCGCCGCCAGCGCCAGCACCAGCGCCAGGCCCATGACCTGGAGTTCACCACTGCGCAGGCCGCGCTGGAACTGTCGCAGGGACAGGCGCAGCAGCATCATGCCGCGCTCACCAGCCGGCCGGCGTGCAGATTCAGGATGCGGTCGCAGCGGGATGCCAGTTCACTATCGTGGGTGACTAATACCAAAGTGGCGTGGTGCTCGCGGTTCAGGCGAAACAACAATTCGATGATGATGTGGCCGGTGGCGGCATCCAGATTGCCGGTGGGCTCGTCGGCGAACAGGATCTCAGGCTCGCCGGCATAGGCGCGGGCGATAGCCACGCGCTGCTGCTCACCGCCGGAGAGTTTCTGCGGGTAATAAGCGGCGCGTTCTGCGAGACCCACGGCTGCCAGCACCGTGCGTGCGCTCTGTGCCGGGTGCGCTTGGGCATTTAGTTCCAGCGGCAGCATCACGTTTTCCAGCGCCGTCAGGCCCGGCAGCAGATGAAACGACTGGAACACGAAACCGATGTGGCGCGCACGCCGTGCCGCGCGGCTGTCTTCGTCCAGGGCGCTGAGATCCTCGCCATTCAGCCATACGTGGCCACTGCTGGGCAAATCCAGTCCCGCCATCAGGCCCAGCAAGGTGGATTTGCCGGAACCGGACGGGCCCACGATGGCCACCGATTCGCCGCGCTGTATCACCAGCGAGACATCCTCGAGGATGGTCAGCGCGCCGTCCGGGCTGGTAACCTGTTTGCCCAGATGCTCGACGCGCAGCAACTCTTTATCAGGAGATTCCTTGGGCATATCGAAACGCATCCTTCTGGTTGGACTGTTGTGTTGTTCCGCGTCGATCTCGGCCAAACCGGCTTCACCGCCCGTGATCCTGGTGATGGGCGATAGCCTGAGCGCCGCCTACGGTATCGAAACTTCCCAGGGCTGGGTAGCGCTGCTGGCAGAGCTTCTCAAGACACGCGCTGATGATTACCGTGTGGTCAACGCCAGTGTTAGCGGCGATACCTCGGCGCAGGGCTTGACGCGTCTGCCCGTGGAACTCTCTCGGCACAGACCCGCCATCGTGATCCTGGAGTTGGGCGCCAACGACGGTCTGCGCGGGCTGCCGGTCACTGCCCTGCAGGCAAACCTCGAAAGAATGATCAGGCTTTCGCAGCAGGCTGGCGCACAAGTATTACTGCTGGGGATATTGTTACCACCGAATTTTGGACCGGAGTACACCCAAAGTTTCACGGCCGTGTATCCACAGCTGGCGAAAGATTATCACGTGCCGCTGGTGCCGTTCCTGCTGGAGGGTGTGGCCCAGCATCGGGAGATGTTGCAGACGGATGGCATGCATCCCTTGGCGCCCGCCGAACAACTGGTTCTGAATAACGTGTGGGTAAAACTTGTGCCACTCTTGAAGTAAGCGTCTAGATTCTGCCACTTCACTCGCGTGCGGCGCTGATCTTCTGCGGCTGTTCCTCGCGGGCCAATGTATCTCCCCAATCCAGAATCAGTTTGACCCTCGGGGTGACGAGCTTGAGCGCCTGTGCATAGTTCACCCAGCGGTACTCGATGTGCTCATGGATGCCGGTCTCGGGATTGGCCGCCAGTGTGACTTTTTCCTCCCGGGTGGATGCCAAGTAATAACGTGCGACCTTGCCGCGGTTGTAGGGCTCTGTTTCCCGGTAGGCTTCGCCCCATTGGAATTCCAGATCGTGGAGCCCGGTTTCCTCCTGGACCTCCCGAATGGCCGCCTGGAGCGGCGTCTCCCCAGGCTCCACGGCGCCCTTGGGGAAATCCCAATAACTGTAGGCGCGTAATAGCAGGATACGGCGGCTGTCCTGGGTATTGCGCAGTACCACTACCCCGGCGGAGAGGTGCGTGCGGGCGGCTGACATGCTGACAGTATAAGACTGCCCAGCAAACGTGTGCACGCTTTAATCTCACTATGTTTTTTTAATAATCTCGGCTGACAGACAAGGCAATCGCAGCAGCTAATATAGGTCATATGAAATCACTGCTCGCCATCCGCCATGTGCCCTTCGAGGATCTGGGTTGCTTGGAAGCGCCGCTCACCGATTCCGGTTATGCGATCCGCTATGTGGACGCACCCACGGCAGATTTCGTCCGTATCGCCCAGGCCAAATGGGATTTGCTGGTGATACTGGGCGGGCCCATTGGCGTCAACGAGCAGAATGATTATCCGTTCCTCAGCGAGGAACTGCGCTTGCTAGAGCTGCGCCTCAAACACCAGGCCCCGACGCTGGGCATCTGCCTTGGCAGCCAACTCATGGCGCATGCGCTGGGTGCACGCATCCATAAAAATCGCAGTGTGGAGATCGGCTGGAAATCCCTGACGCTCACCAGCGCCGGACATGATTCCTCGCTGCAGCATTTCCGCAAACCGGTATTCCACTGGCACGGCGAGAGCTTCGATCTGCCGGCTGGTGCCAGGCATCTGGCTTCCACCGACCTGTGCCCGCATCAGGCATTCTCCATGGGAAGCTCAATGCTGGGCCTGCAATTTCATCCAGAAGTGACCGCCAGAGGCCTCGAACAGTGGTATGTGGGCCATACAGGCGAGTTACGCTCTCACGGACTTTCACCCGCGAAATTGCGTGAGGATGCGGCACGTTTAGCGCCCGCACTGGCGCGTCAATCCACTGATTTCCTGCAGGCTTGGCTGACCGGCCACTAGCGTTGGCTATCAACCGCGGCTGCCATCAGGCAGGGCGGATGATGATCTCCGGGAGGATCTCCATGGAGGTCTTGAGGCTGTTGGCGATGAAACAATGCTCGTGGGCTTTGTGCAGGCACTGGCGCACGTGCTCTTTGTCCACTTCACCCTTGATGACCACCCGTGGTCTCAGGATGATGCGGGTGATGCGTACCGGCCTGTCGTCCATCGGCATGAATGCCTCAGCCTGGTCTTGGTATTCCACTACGTCTAGACGTGAGCGCGCGGCGATGGCCAGAAACGAGAGCATCTGGCAGGACACCGCCGCCATCAGCAGTAGTTGTTCAGGGTTGAGCTGCTCGGGATTGCCGTAGAAGGCGGGATCCGAAGATATGCTCAGGGGTTGTGTTGCAGGCGGCGCCGTCACTGCATGGCTGCGGTCATAGTTTTCATAACCTTCTGCGGTGGAACCGCGCCATGCGCAGGTGGCGACGTAATGGTGTGTGGAATGGTCTGGCATGGGAGCCCCTAACGTCCTGTGAATTTACGCATCATCGGAAAATAAAGCGCATACGGCAGACAACGGAACAGCTTCAGCAGCAGCACAAAACGCCGTGGGAATGCGATTTCGAATTTCTGTTTCATGATACCGCTGTACAAAGCATCTGTGGCGTCTGGGAGATTCATGAGAAATGGCATGGGCGCACGGTTCTCGGCGGTCATGGGGGTTTTCACGAAACCCGGATTGCAGATCGAAATCTTGATGCCTTCAAGTCGCAGATCGAAATACAGGGACTCGGCTAGGTTGATCAACGCGGCTTTGGTGGGGCCATAGGCCGCGGTACTCGGCATACCACGATAGCCGGCGACGCTCGCCACGATCACGATATGCCCGGCACGCCGCCGCCGGAAAGACGCAAGCACCGCATCGATGCCGTTGACGACGCCCAGGTAATTGACCCGCATGTGGCTGGCGAAGGTCTCGGCGCGCAGGTTATCGAGCTTCACGAACCGGCCGAAGCCTGCATTCAACACCACCAGATCGATCGATCCGAGTTCGGATTCGATGCGCGCCGCCGTGCGGCGCATGGCCTCCAGGTCGCTCACATCCAGGGGATAGGCGTGCGCGTCGCCTGCTGCTAGCTGCGTGGTCTCCTGCAGCGCTTCCAGGCGGCGGCCGGAGATTGCTACCGTCCAGCCTTCACGCACCAGCCTCAGGGCCAGTGCCTGGCCGATGCCGGAACCGCCTCCGGTAATCCAGGCGATACTTGCTGTACTCGTTTGCATCGCCATCCTGCTGAAGCAGTGGGGTTAGTGCGATTCTACCTTGAACCGGGAATACGCCGGCTTGCCGCCTCCGGATGGCTGCTATACCTTGTTAATCCTGATCGACCTGTTCCCAAGGTCCTCGAGGGTCCCATGGAGAAAATCTGGCTCAAGGAATATCCCAAAGGCGTGCCTGCCGAGATCAACCCTGATGAGTACTCGTCCCTGAAGGCAGTGTTCGAGGACAGTTGCCGTCAATATGCGGGGCTGCCAGCCTATTCCAATCTGGGCGCGACTCTCAGCTATGCGGATCTGGAGCGCATGAGCCGCCAGTTCGGCGCCTGGCTGCAGAAAGATGCCGGCCTCAAAAAGGGTGACCGGGTCGCTATCATGATGCCCAATCTATTGCAGTATCCGGTGGCACTGTTCGGCATCCTGCGCAGCGGTATGGTGGTGGTGAACGTCAATCCGCTGTACACCGTACGCGAGCTTGAGCACCAGCTCAAGGATTCCGGCGCACGCACCATCGTGATCGTGGAAAACTTTGCCGCGACCCTCCAGGAAGCTTTGCCGCAGGTGGACGTGAAAACCGTGGTCACCACCCAGATCGGCGATCTGCTGCCATTCCCGAAACGCGCGCTGGTGAATTTTGTGGTGAAGCGCGTCAAGAAGATGGTACCGGCCTGGCGCATTCCCGGGGCCATCTCGTTGCGCGAAGCGCTCGCGAAAGGCGGGCAGCACACTCTGGATGATGTAGATGTCGGCCATGAAGATATCGCTTTCCTGCAATACACCGGCGGCACTACCGGCGTCGCCAAGGGTGCGGTGCTCACCCATCGGAACATGGTGGCGAATGTGCTGCAATCCTATGCCTGGCTGAGTTCCTATCTTGAGGCCGGCAAGGAAACTATGATCACCGCGCTGCCCCTGTACCACATCTTCTCACTAACGGCCAATTGCCTGACCTTCATGAAGATCGGCGGACACAACGTGCTGATCACCAACCCGCGTGACATGCCGGGATTCGTGAAGGAGCTGGCCAAAGTGAAGTTCACCGGCATCACCGGCGTGAACACGCTGTTCAATGGCTTGTTGCATACATCGGGTTTCGCGCAGCTGGATTTTTCCGCACTCAAGATTTCACTGGGCGGCGGTATGGCGGTGCAACGGGCGGTGGCGATTAAATGGAAGCAGGTCACCGGCGTGACCCTGGTCGAGGCCTATGGTCTGACGGAGACTGCGCCGGCCGCCTGCATCAACCCGATGGATCTGAAGGATTACAACGGTAGCATCGGACTGCCGATCCCGTCCACGGATATATCCATCCGTGATGATGATGGCAATGAACTCAAGATCGGCGAGGTCGGCGAGTTGTGTTTCAAGGGACCACAGGTGATGCGCGGCTACTGGAACCGCCCCGACGAAACCGCCAAGGTGCTGTTGGCCGATGGCTGGCTGCGCACCGGCGACATGGGCCGCATCGATGCACGCGGCTATGTGTATATCGTCGATCGCAAGAAGGACATGATTCTGGTGTCGGGATTCAACGTGTACCCCAACGAAGTGGAGGACGTGATGATGATGCACCCGGGCGTGATGGAAGTGGCTGCCGTGGGTGTGGAAGACGAGCATTCCGGTGAAGTGGTAAAACTGTTCGTGGTGAAGAAGGATCCTGTCCTCACGGTCGAGGCTCTGAAGGAATACGCCCACAAGGAACTCACCGGCTACAAGCGGCCAAAATACATTGAATTCCGCGATGAACTGCCCAAATCCAATGTGGGCAAGATCCTGCGGCGTGAATTGCGTGATGCGGAACGCAAAAAACAACAGCACTGATTGAGATATCCGGGCTCAAGCTGATGATCCAGATCCGGATCACTTGTGATAGGTCGGACTCAATTCATGCACCGCTGCGATCATGGCGGCGGCGTGTTCGGGTTTGACTCCCGGCGTGATGCCGTGGCCAAGATTGAATACATGACCGTTACCCTTGCCGAAACTCTCCAGCACGTTTTTAACTTCTTCACGGATACGTTCCGGATTGCCGTAAAGCGCCGCTGGATCCATATTGCCCTGCAATGCCGCCTTGCCAGCCACGCGCCGCCGGGCATCGCCCAGATCCTGGCTCCAGTCGATGCCGAGTGCATCCGCACTGCTTTCCGTCATGGACTCCAGCCAGGCGCCGCCACCCTTGGTGAACAGGATCACCGGCACCAGTCGGCCTTCACTTTCACGCGTTAATTGGCTGACGATCCTGCTCATGTATCGCAGAGAGAACTCGCGGTAGGCGGGACCAGTGAGCACGCCACCCCAGGTATCGAACAGCATGACAGCCTGGGCGCCGGCGGCGATCTGTGCGTTGAGATACAGGGCGACGCTGCGCGTCAGCAGCTCCAGCAGTTGGTGCAAGCAGGCCGGTTCGGCATACAGCATGCCTTTGATGTGGGCAAACTCCTTGCTGGCCCCGCCTTCTACCATGTAGCAGGCGAGTGTCCAGGGACTGCCGGCGAAGCCGATGAGCGGTATGCGCCCGGCCAGCTCCGCGCGGATCAGCCGGACGGCATCGAGCACGTATATCAGTTCCTTTTCCGGGTCGGGTACGCCCAGCTTGCTGATGGCCGCCGCATCGCGCACCGGGTGTTCGAAGCACGGACCTTCGCCCTCTACGAAATGCAGTCCCAAGCCCATGGCCGCGGGAATCGTGAGGATGTCAGAGAACAGGATGGCCGCATCCAGCGGAAAACGTTTGACGGGCTGCAGCGTGACTTCGCAGGCTAGCTCCGGGGTGCTCATGAGGTCGATGAAGCTGCCGGCGCGTGCACGGAGTTCACGGTATTCCGGCAGATAACGGCCGGCCTGACGCATGATCCATACCGGCGTGCGTGTCGTGGGTTCACGCAGCAGCGCGCGCAGCAGCAGGTCATTCTTGAGCGGCGTGCTGTTCACTTGGGAAAGATAGAGGCAATAGTCCGTTGGATATTTTCCGCAGTGGTATACGGATCCGGTGCGTTGCGGATGGGACGGCCCACCACGATATAATCAGCGCCATTGCGGAAGGCCTGTTCCACGGTCACGGCACGTTTCTGGTCATCATTGAGCCGGTTATCCACCGGACGGATGCCGGGAGTCACCACCAGCAGACGCTGGTCGATGAAAGCGCGCAGCCGTGAGGCTTCCATTCCTGAAGAGACCACACCGTCACAGCCCGCCTCCAGGGCGCGGCGCGCCCGCGACAGTACCAGCTGTTCGACATCACAATGAAAACCCAAATCATCCAGGTCACCGCGATCCAGGCTGGTGAGTACGGTGACCGCGAGTATCTTGAGGTCGCCCTTGGCCTGCGCCGCGGCTTCCATGATGGCCTGGTTGCCATGCACGCTGCAGAAAGTAGCGCCGCGCTGTGACAGCCGGCGGACTGCTGCCTGCACGGTGGCGGGGATGTCGAAGAACTTGAGGTCCACAAACACCTTCTTGTGTTGTGAGACCAGCCAGTCTAGTAACTCAAAATAGCCACCGGCCATTAACAGTTCCAGACCGAGCTTGTAAAACTGCACCGTATCGCCCAGTTGCGCCACCCATTGACGTGCGCTGCCGGCATCCGGGACGTCGAGCGCGAAGATCAGCCGTTCGTGATGTGGTATGGCGTTGCTGGAGAGCATGACGGCATGCTGTTTATCGAGGTTTGAATTGCAACGATTCTATCACGCCGAATCCATGTAACTTGCGTTGCCAATGTCCTGGCCGGTGACACGTTGATATTCGCGCAAGGCGTAACGATCGGTCATGCCGGCGATGTAGTCTGCGACTCTGCGCGCACGTTCCAGGTCGGTTTCGTCCAATCCACCGGGTCGCATGTTCGCGGCATGGCTTTCTGGCAATTGTTCGGGGCCAATGAAGTACACACTGAACAATTCGCGCACGATGCGTGTGGCTTTCTCAGTGGCGCGCTGCACCTGCGGGTGAAAATAAAGCTGTTTGCGCAGAAATTGTGCGAGTGCGCGGCTTTTGCTGCTCACACCGGAGCTGAATGTGATCAAGGGTTTGGCCAATGTGCGCACATCCTCGATGCCGGCGGGGGCAGCGGCTGCGATATTGGCGCGACTTTGCTCGATCAAATCGGTTATCAACCCATCGATCATGCGGCGCACGGTCTCATGTATCTGGCGACGCGCTGCAAGCTCGGGGTAACGCTGCTTGACGTTGCTGTAAGGCTCACGGAAAAGCTCGATATCCATGAGCTCATCCACACTGATCAGGCCGGCACGCAGGCCATCATCCACATCGTGGTTGTTGTAGGCGATCTCGTCAGCGATGTTGGTGATCTGGGCCTCGAGGCTGGGCTGTCGATGCTCGATAAAACGCCGGCCCAATTCGCCTAATAGCTTGGCATTGGTCAGGGAGCAGTGTTTGAGGATGCCTTCATGGGTCTCAAAAGTGAGATTAAGCCCGGGGAATTCCGCATACTTTTCTTCCAGTATATTCACCACCCGCAGGGATTGCAGGTTGTGTTCGAAGCCGCCGTACTCCCGCATCACTTCATTCAGTGCATCCTGGCCCGCATGGCCGAAGGGTGTGTGGCCAAGGTCATGGGCCAGAGCAATGGCTTCTGTGAGCGGTTCATTGAGATCCAGTGCCGTTGCCACGCTGCGGGCGATCTGTGCCACTTCCAGGGAATGAGTGAGGCGCGTGCGGTACAAGTCACCTTCGTCGTAAATGAACACCTGGGTCTTGTACATAAGCCGACGGAAGGCGCTCGCGTGGATGATGCGATCGCGGTCGCGCTGATATTCACTGCGATATCGTGGAGACGGCTCAGGATAATGCCGGCCTCGCGAGGATCCGTCATGGGCAGCGTAGGCGGCGAGCTGTAATGTTGAAGCCGGTTTGTTCAAATGGGTTCGCCGGCCAAGGTGTTGCCCAGTAGCCGTGGATCGAAGTCCTCGCTGATCACCGCCTGACCGATGCCTCTTGGCAATATCAGGCGCAACCGGCCCTTGCGCACCTTTTTATCTTTTCGCATCTGGGTGAGGAGTTGCATGGGCTTGAGTGAGGCTGGTGCTTTGTTGGGCAGTCCGGCGCGCTCCAGCAGTCGGCAGATACGCCGGTATTCGGAGGCCTTGAGCCAATCCATGCGCACCGACATTTCCGCCGCCATGCCGATACCGGCCGCCACGGCTTCGCCATGTAGCCATTCGCCGTAACCCAATGCGGTCTCGATCGCATGACCGAAAGTATGTCCCAGATTAAGCAGTGCGCGCCGACCCTGTTCGCGTTCATCTTCCGCGACGATCGCTGCCTTGATCTCACAAGCACGCAGGATGGCGTGCTGGCAGGCTTCCGGATTGAGTTCCAATATTTCCTGCACATGGGCTTCCAGCCACAGGAAAAAATCCTCATCGCAGATCAAGCCGCACTTGATGACTTCTGCAAGGCCGGCATTCAACTCACGTGGTGGCAGGGTTTTGAGTGTGTTGATATCGGTAACCACCGCCAGCGGTTGGTAAAAAGCGCCGATCATGTTCTTGCCACCCGTATGGTTGATGGCGGTTTTACCGCCCAGGCAGGAGTCCACCTGTGCCAGCAGGGTGGTGGGCACCTGGATATAATTGATGCCACGCTGGTAACAGGCGGCGGCGAATCCGGTCAGATCACCCACCACTCCGCCACCCAGGGCAAGCAGCACTGCATCACGCCCCAAGCTACGCTTCAGCAAGTAACTGAAGATGCTATCCAGACTGTGCCAATCCTTGTGCATTTCACCATGCTGCAGAATCAGATGGGTGGGAGCAAACTCCTTGAGGGTGCGACCGAGCTTGCGCAGGTAAAGTGGCGCTACATTGTCATCAGTGATGATGCAAACTGCCTGCTTGTGCAGGTATTCGGAAAACAATTCAGCATGTTCGTGCAACCCTGCATCGATGTGGATGGGGTAGCTGTGGGGCCCGAGTTGCACAGTCAAAGTCGCCATGAAATCCCTACCTTGTTCAGTTGGTTCCCCTTAATAGAGGCATGTTCTTTCCAAGTTCCTGCTGGATGTGCTGCGCCAATTTTTTCACCCGCCCGCGGTCGGTGACGATGGTTAGCTGCGCAATGCTTTCATATAACGGTTCGCGGACCACAAACAGCTCCTGCAAGCGTTCCTCACGGTCCACAGCTGTAAGCAGTGGACGCCTTGGGTTATGCCCGGTGCGATCGTATTGGACATTGACGGAAGCCTTGAGATAAATCACGAATCCACGGGACTGCAGGCATGCGCGGTTGGCCGGATCCAGCACTGCACCACCGCCAGTAGCCAGCACTATATTCTGCCGTTGGCTGAGTTCCTCGATGACCTGCCGTTCGCGACTGCGAAATCCCGCCTCACCTTCCTTCTCGAATATCAACGGGATGTCGGCGCCGGTGCGGCGCTCGATTTCGTGGTCGGTATCCATAAACTCCCGCTCCAGCAGGCGCGCGAGCTCACGTCCGATGGCTGTTTTCCCGCCCCCCATGGGTCCGATGAGGAACAGTCGGTTTACAGTGGTGCTGCGGGGGCCGTTATTTATCAAACAGCGCAATATCTCCTAGCTAAGGCGATACTGTTTTTATTGGTTTCAAGACCGTACGGCATGCGCCGTAATGATAAGAACGTCTGGCAGGTTATTGCCGTTAAGTACACGTTGGCAGATAAAACTCAGTCATCAGTCGTGGCCTGCCCATAATCGGTCTCACCCGTTCTCGCATTATGGGACTGCCCAAGCGCGTCTACTCACCCAGCATCGCATTCTGGGTCATGAGCTTGGGAGTGACAAATATCAGCAGTTCATCCTTGTTGTTGGTGACCTGAGTATTACGGAACAACCAGCCGATGAGCGGAAGGTCACCCAGTAACGGCACTTTGTTTATGGTGGAATTTTGAGTAGTTTCGTAGATACCACCCAGTACCACCGTATCACCATCATTCACCAATACCTGGGTCTTCACATTGCGGGTATTGATGCTGGGTACGCTGCCGCCGTTGGCAGTAGGAACGAACTGACCGACGGTGTCGTCGTGCACATCCAGGTTCATGAAGATGCGCTTATCCGGCGTGATCTGCGGGGTCACATCCAAACTGAGCACGGCATTCTTGAATGACACAGTGGTAGCGCCGCTCGAAGAAGCCTGGGTATAGGGGATTTCCGTACCCTGCAAGATGATGGCTTGCTGGCCATTGGCGGTGATCACCCGCGGGCTCGACACGACTTCGCCCTTGCCGGCGGCTGCCATGGCGGACAGTTCAAGGTCCACAAGGAAATTTTGGCGCAGCACCGAGACCGCCAACTGGCCGAAGGGACTGGCCGTGGGCACGTTCACCTGGAGCTGGTCATTAAGCGAAGGCAGGCTCAATAACGGCGTGCCAGTGACCGGCACGCCCGGCGCTACTGGATTGAATGCATTCTGCTGGGTATTGGCACCGGTCAAATCCCCGCCCACGGTCATCAGGCCGCCGCTGGTCTGGCGGATGCCATTGGCGCCGAATTGCACGCCCAACTGGCTGTTATAGTCGTTTTGCGCGACTACTACGCGAGAATCGATCAATACCTGTTGAACCGGTATATCCAGTTTCGCCACCATCTGCCGAATATCAGCGATGTTGTCGGCGGTGTCCTGCACCAGCAAAGTGTTGGTGCGGGCATCCACACTGAGACTGCCACGTGAAGACAACAGCGAAGCCTTGCCCTGGCCCTTGATAAGGTCGGCAAGATCAGCAGCTTTGGCGTAATTTACCTGGATGTAGGCGGATTGCAGGGGCGCACTTTGCACCAGACTCTGGCGAGCGGCAAATTCAGCCTGTTCCTGCGCGGCGATATCCTGGGCAGTGCCGATGATCAAGGTATTGCCATATGTACGCGACGCTAGCCCCTTGGTTTTCATGATGATATCCAAAGCCTGGTCCCAGGGTACGTCCTGCAATCGCAGAGTGATGTTGCCATGCACGCTGTCTGAGACCACGACATTTTTACCGCTGGCATCCGAAAGGATCTGCAGCACCGCACGGATGTCGATGTTCTGGAAATTCAGACTGATTTTCTGGCCGGAGTATTCCTTCTGTTGGGCTATCTGTTCGGCTTGCGCTGATACCGGCGAGAATTCCACGGCGAACAGGTTGTCGCTCTGGAAGGCAAGCTTTTCATACCGCCCGTTGGGATGAATGACGAGCCGCGCACCCGTTGGTGTGTTTTGGGCATCGATGTACTGTACCGGCGTGGCGAAGTCAGTGACTTCCATGCGCCGTTCCAGGTTTCTTGGCAGCTGAGTATTGGCAAAATCCACCACCACATTATCGCCATCCATATGTACATTGCCGACGATTGATGGCGTGCTCAGGTCAACAATGACCCTGCCGGTACCATTGACACCACGGCGAAAATCGACATTAGTGATGCTCTGAGCTGGGGTAGGAGCGCTCGTGGCGGAAGTGGTTGACGTACCCGCTGTGGAGGCAGCGGTTGCGGCCAGTGCCGTGGTGTTTGGTGCGAGGCTGGCGGGATCGATCTGTGCCACAGCGGTATCGCTGGGACTGCCACCCAGCAACACGTAGACGCTGTTACCTTGCGCAACCACGTTATATGGGACCAATGAAGTGAGGTTCACAACCACGCGCGTGCGGGTACCGGCTTCGGCCGCCACCACGCTGTTGATGCTGCCGACTCCGATGGTGGTCTCACGGTTTTTGAGTGCCAGGCGCGTGTCATTGAGATCCAGGGCAATGCGGGCAGGCTGTCCGACAGTGAAACTGAGCGGTTGTGTTGCCGCACTGCTCAGTTTGAGTTGCAGTTGCACCCGGTCACCAGGAAGTTTGGTAGCCGTAATGGCCTGCAGCTGGTTATTACCCTTGGGGGCATCTGCTGCGAATCCTGCACTGATGCTCAGGAAACCCAGCAGCAACAGGCTAAATGCCAGTGAAGCTCGGGATACCCAATGAGGTGAATGTGTCTGCATGCTATTCATGTTGCTTGCCTCGTCTATTAATCAGCCGCCCAGCTGGACGGTAGTATCCCGTTCTACCCAGCCACCCTGTCCGTCCGACACGATTTCTCTCAATACCAGGCCTGCCTGGGTAACCTTGGTAATCTTGCCGAAATTTTGGCCCATATAATTGCCCACTGTGACCTTGTGTACTACACCGTCTCCATCACGCATCAAGGCATACATTGATCCCTTGAGAGTGAGGGTGCCCATCATCTTGAGACTGTCTAGCGGAAATTGTTCCAGGTATTCATGCGGCCGGTTGAAGTCCGGGTGTAGCCCGGATGAATTCAAGCCTTTCGTATTATTCGCATAGCTTTGTAGCTGTGGTATGAAAGGCGAGCGCAAATTCATATCTTCGTAGAGGTAGGTTTCAAACGGTTTGATCTGCGGGAGTGGCGCAATCTGGCCACCGCGACGCGCTTTGACCTGTGCAACATACTGTTGCAGATCTTTCATGCGATTTCCGCAGCCTGGCAGCATGAGTGCAATACAAGCTGCCGCGAACCATCCGTACCGGTGAGGATAAATGTTGCTGCTCATGGTTTACCCTTCTTACCTTTAGCCGGCTTTGCAACCACCTGTTCACTATCTTCGAGGTAGCGGTACGTTTTGGCCGTGAGGGTCATGACCAGGTTGGCGCCATTGCTGCTGTTGCCCTGGGGTTTGATGCTGATGTCGTGAACCGTCACGATGCGTGGCAGCGCCGCCATATCGCTGATAAATTTACCGAACTGGTGATAAGTGCCCTCAACCTGGATTTGGATAGGTTTTTCAGCGTAGAAATCCTTCTTGATCTCATTATCCGGCTTGAACAAGTCCTGCTTGAGGCCGTCAATCTGCGCGGTCTGTGAGATGTCCTGCAACAAACTTGGTATTTCTGTCTGACCGGGCAATTGCCGCAGCATGGTGCCAAAAGAGCGCTTCATCTGTTCAATCTGCTCTTTGTATACTTCAAGGTGAGCGGCCTCAGCTGCTTTCTGCTCAAACTCTGTCTTGAGTGTAGTTTCCTGTTGCTGTGCCTGGTCCAGTTGTGCGTTGTCGTCGCTCAACCAGAAGTAGTAACCAATGAGCACTACGAATGCAAAAATTACCAAGTAGGCGACAACCCGGGCCGGCATCGGCCAGCCACCTGGATTCTTGAAATCCAGGTTGCGTAATTCGTTAAAGTCAAAATTCTTGAGGTCAGCCAGCTTCATAACTGATTGCCTCCATTTTGTGCATCTTTGTCAGTGTCTGTCTTATCGACGATTTTGGCAGTGACGTTGAACTGTTGGGCGCGTACGCCAAAATCCACCTTTGGATCTTTTTGCACAACTTGCAGGTTGGGATCTCCCATCCAAGGTGAGGCGTCGATGTTGCGCATATAAGTGGATACTCGGGCGCTGGATTCCGCGACCCCCTGGATTTCCACTTGATTACCTTTCTGAGACACTTGTGTAAGGTAAACACCAGGTGGCAGAGTTTTTACCAGCTGGTCAAACAGATGTACTTCGGTTGGACGACTCTGCTGCAACTGCTCGATGATTTGCATGCGTGCCAGCAACCGGGCTTTGGTTTGTTGTAGATCCTTGATCTCCGCAATCTGCTGATCCATTTGTGTGATCTGCGCTTTCAGATAGGCGTTGCGCGCCTGTTGATTGGATATGGATGCGCTCAAACCAAGCCATATGAGCAGTAACACCACGATACCGACGATGGCTGACAGCACCAAACGTAGATTAAAGGTTTGTTGGCGTGCCTTGCGCCGTTCCTCGCGCCAAGGCAGAAGGTTAATGCTTGGCATGTTTGTCGAAGCTCCGTAGGGCCAGGCCGCAGGCAACCAAAAGTGAAGCGGCCTCATTTTCAACAAATTGTGACTTCGCCCGCGATGACAGCTTCATTTTGCCGAAGGGGTTGCTGACGATGGTGGGCGTATTTAATTTGCCGGTGATGCGTTCGGCTGCACCGGGGATGGCCGCACAGCCTCCGCATAAAAGGATCTGATCAAGATGTTGATGTTCGCTGGTAGATGATTGATAGAATTGCAACGAGCGATTCACGGCCTGGGCCATGTCATCTACGAAGGGGTCCAAGATTTCGATTTTATAATTATTGGGCAATCCACCTTCTTTTTTGGCCTTGCCAGCTTCCTCGTATGTAAGACCGTAATGCCGCATGATTTCTTCGGTTAACTGCTTACCGCCAAAATCGGTGTTATAGCTATAAATAATGCGGCGGTCATGCAGCACAGTGAAAGTAGTGGTGGCTGCGCCAAAGTCCACCAGGCCTATCGTGCGATCGATACCCTCATCCGTCATTTGATGGGCTATCAATTTGCAGGCATTCTCCACGGCGTACACTTCCACATCGATGACGGAAGCGTCCATACCGGCAATTTCGAGTACTGCTTGGAGTTTTTCGATGTTATCCCGACGTGCGGCTACTAACAGCACATCCATAAGGTCCGGGTCGGCTTTGGAGACCCCGAGAATCTCATAATCAAAAGCCACCTCATCCAGTGGTTGGGAAATATACTGGTCAGCCTGCAGTTCGATTTGTTCACCCAGCTCTTTGTCCGTCAGGGTCGCAGGCATTTGGATGGTCTTGGTCATAACCTGGCCACCGACCGCCACGGCCGCATGTTTGGCGCGCGGGCTGGCCCGCTTGACCACCTTGCGCACCGCATTGCCCACCGAATCTAGGTCCATGATGACCTTGTCAGTGATAGCATTGAACGGCATGGCTTCGGCAGCGAAGCTCTCGACCTTATAGGTGTTGCCCGTCTTGGAAAGCTCAATCAGCTTCACCGAGGAAGTACTGATATCGATCCCCACGAGAGGTTTCGACGCACGCTTTAACAGCCCGTCTAGCACGTTCGCAAATCCTTCCGTTAACCCTTGGTTTCCGACCTCGAAGCCGGCCCCATGTCTTAATCCACAGCTTCAATATATATCAACAAATGATTAAATCAAATATAGTTTTTACAGTTATGCACAGGCGGGTTTGAGGCGTATATGGCAGTTCCAACCGAGCATTTAGACAAGAAACGCATGCGTCGCTCACTCAAAACACTATATGTTGTGCTTGGCGGTCTGTCAGGACTCTTTGGCTTGGGTGTTCTGACGGCGGTAATTGCCTATTTAGTGGTGGCACCTAGCCTGCCTTCGGTAGCTTTGCTCAAGGATATCCACCTGCAGGTCCCCCTCAGGGTCTATAGTCGCGATGGCCAATTGCTGGCGGCTTTCGGTGAAAAACGACGAATCCCGCTCACTTATGACCAGATCCCCAAGCCAGTTGTGGACGCCTTCGTGGCCGCGGAGGACGAACATTATTGGGATCATCCCGGTGTGAGCGTGCGCGGCCTATTGCGGGCTACCATCCATCTGGCCCTCACCGGTCAGAAATCCGAGGGTGGCGGCACCATCACTATGCAGGTGGCGCGTAATTTCTTCCTCACCCGTGAGAAAACCTATACACGCAAGCTGAAAGAGGTATTCCTGGCCCTCAAGATTGAACGCGAACTTAGCAAGGAAGATATTCTCGATCTTTATCTGAACAAGATATACCTTGGCAATCGTGCTTATGGTGTCGGAGCTGCAGCGGAGGTCTATTACGGCACCGATGTCAGTCATCTGACCTTGCCCCAACTCGCTATGATCGCGGGCTTGCCCAAGGCGCCATCCACCGATAACCCGCTTATCAACCCGCAGCGGGCGCTGGTGCGTCGTGGCTATGTGCTCGGGCGCATGCTGGATGATGGTTACATCACCAAGGATGAATACCAACAGGCCATGGCCGCACCTATGACGGCTTCTTATCACGAGCCCGCGGCGGAAGTGAATGCTCCCTATGTCGCGGAGATGGTGCGTGATTACATGACTTCAAAATATGGTGATGATGCCTACACTGCCGGTTACTCCGTTGTCACCACCATTGACAGCCGCCTGCAACCGCTGGCTGTGCAGGCAGTACACGCAGGATTGCTGGATTATGACCAGCGGCATGGCTGGCGCGGGCCAGTTGCGCATGTAAATGTAATCGCAGACAGCACTCAGACAGATTGGGCGCAACTGTTATCGGATCGTGATCACCTAGGTGGCCTCTATCCGGCACTCACGATCAAGGTCGATAGTCAAAGCGCACAATTTTATGTGGATGGTGCCGGTCTGGTATCAGTCGACTGGAATGGGATGAAGTGGGCACGACGTTACCTCAGCGTCAATTCTGTCGCTGCACCACCCAAGACCGCAGCGGATATTCTCAAGCGCGGAGATATTGTTTACCTGGATCATGCCAGCGACGGCAGTTGGTCCCTGTCGCAAGTCCCGACTGTCCAGGGTGCGCTGGTATGCTTGGATCCTTTCGACGGAGCCATTGCCGCTTTGGTGGGTGGTTTTGATTTCAATGCGAGCAAGTTCAATCGCGCTGTCCAGGCGCACCGCCAACCCGGTTCCTCGTTCAAGCCGTTCTATTATTCTGCTGCCCTGGAAGACGGATTTACACCGGCGAGTATCGTCAGCGATGCTCCGGTGGTGGTACAGGATCCGGCATTCGCCAATGTTTGGCGACCCAGCAATTATGATAAAGATTTTAGCGGTCCGACGCGTTTGCGGCTGGCGCTGGCGCACTCCCTTAATCTGGCTTCAATCCGTGTACTGCAAAGCATCGGCGTGGGTTACGCCATTAACTATGCCCAGAAGTTCGGCTTCAATGCCTCCGAATTACCCAACAATCTGACACTGGCACTCGGCAGCGCCGATCTCACCCCACTGGAGATGGCGCGCGGTTATGCTGTGTTTGCCAACCATGGGTTCCGCGTCACACCCTATTTCATCCAGCGCATCATCGATGGTTCCGGCCAGGTTCTGTATGCAGCTAATCCTGAAGTGGCCTGCGACAGCTGCAATACAGATGCCGGCAATAACATTTCCACACCGACCACGGTCCCGACTACCACAACCGCTGTTGCTGCGAGCTCTACTGCGCCACCACCTATGCCGAGATACGCCCCACAGGCTATCACTCCACAGAACGCATGGCTCATGACCAACATGCTGCAGGATGTGATCAAGTATGGCACCGGTGCCCGCGCCCAGGCGCTGGACCGTTCTGATCTCGCCGGCAAGACAGGTACCACCAATGATTTTTCCAATGCCTGGTTCGATGGCTATAACAACGACATCGTCACGGTCGCATGGGTCGGCAATGATCAGCCATCCCAGTCACTGGGTGGTGGTGAAGAAGGCGCCAAAGTGGCATTGCCGGTATGGATGGACTTCATGGGGCCGGCGCTACAAGGCGTGCCCCAGGTTCCTTTCGTGGAACCGCCCGGCATCGTACAAGCGCGTATCGATCCCAAGACTGGTTTATTAGCCGGCGCCAGCGACCCCGGCTCCATCTTTGAGTTCTTCATGGCCGGCCATTTGCCGCCAAAAGCGCCTGCCAAAAAGCCGGCGAACGGTACCGATATCTTCTGAGGATTATGCTAATCTTTTTTTTATAAGCATACATCCTAAAAAACGTATGGCCCGACGTGCCTCTCCGCGTACGGATGATCTGCGGCATTTGTTTGCGCAGGAGACCGCTCGCATCTTGGCTGAGGAGGGGGTCCGCGATTTCCGTTTCGCCAAATGCAAGGCAGCGGAACGCTTGGGGTTCGATACACGCAGTCTGCACCTGCCCACCAATCTCGAGGTGGAAGAGGCGCTTGCTGTGCACCAACGCCTGTTCCGGGCTGATTCACAGCTCATGCATATACGCCAGCTTCGCAAGACCGCACGTGAAGCCATGCGCATGCTCAATGGCTTCGATGCCCGCCTGGTGGGATCGGTACTCGCCGGTACGGCTTCCGACCACGCGATCATTTATCTGCATATATTCAGCGATGTGCCTGAGCATGTGGCTATTTTCCTCATGGAAAAAAACATTCCCTACGAAGTATCTGCGCGCAAATTGAAGTCGGGCGCCGGCGTGCAGCGCGAGTACCCGGTATATCGCTTTGTAGCCGGAAAAACACCCATCGAACTCACGGTGTTTCACGTGGATGGCATTCGGGAAGCGCCGGCGAGCCCGTTGGATGGCAGGCCAATGCAGCGCGCATCGCTGCGTGAACTGGATACTTTGCTGGCCACAAGCGATTAGTTTTTACAGCGCTAATAAAAAAAGCGGCTTTTAAAGCCGCTTAATTCTGCACACAAGCAAATTGATCGTTTTATTTGCGTTTGCCGATATCCGTATAATCGCGTTTGACGGCGCCCGTATAAAGTTGCCGCGGGCGTCCGATCTTCATATGCGGATCCGAGATCATTTCCTGCCAGTGAGCTACCCAGCCGACGGTGCGGGCGATAGCGAACATAACCGTCATCATGTGCACCGGGATGCCGAGCGCGCGATAGATGATGCCGGAATAGAAATCCACATTTGGATAGAGTTTCTTCTCGATAAAATACTCGTCCTTCAAAGCGATATCTTCAAGACGCATGGCGAGTTCCAAAGTTGGGTCGTCTTCGCGGCCGAGCTTTTCCAATACTTGGTGACAGGTAGCGCGAATGATCTTGGCGCGCGGATCGTAGTTCTTGTAAACGCGATGACCAAAACCCATGAGGCGGAAGCCAGAATTTTTATCCTTGGCACGGGCGATGGCCTTGTCGATGTTCTTCACATCGCCAATCTCCTTCAGCATATTGAGCACGGCTTCGTTGGCGCCGCCATGTGCAGGTCCCCACAGGCAGGCGATACCCGCAGCGATGGCGGCGTACGGGTTGGTATTGGAACTGCCGGCCAGGCGTACGGTCGAGGTGGAAGCGTTCTGCTCGTGGTCGGCGTGCAGGATAAACAGCAGATCCAGAGCTTTCGCGGCGATCGGATCAATCTTGTAGGGTTCCGCCGGCACCGAGAACAACATGTTGAGAAAATTTGAACAGTAGTCCAGGTCGTTCTTCGGATATACGAATGGTTGACCATTGCCATGTTTATAGACGGCAGCTGCGAGTGTCGGCATCTTGGCGATAATGCGGTGCGCGAATACCTCCCGGTGTTTCGGGTTATGGATATCGGTGGAATCATGATAAAAAGCCGACAAGGAACCCACCACGGCGGTCAGCATAGCCATGGGGTGGGCATCGTAATGGAAGCCGCTGAAGAACTGCAGTACCGCTTCGTTGACCATGGAATGTCGGCGCAATGAATTCCGGAAAGTTTCCAGTTGCGTCTTGCTGGGCAGTTCGCCATACAGCAGCAAGTAAGACACTTCAATGAAGTTGCTATTCTCCGCCAGTTGTTCCACCGGGTAACCGCGATACAGCAGCACGCCCTTCTCACCGTCAATAAAGGTGATCTTGCTCTCGCAACTCGCGGTGGCCATGAAGCCAGGGTCAAAGGTGAAGACGCCCAGATCCTTGTTGAGGGTACCGATATCCAGTGTGCCGGGTCCAAGACTGCCCTCGCGCAGGGTTAGATCGCTGGTTTTGTCGTTAGGATCGGTGAGTTTGTAGACTTTGTTGTTCATGTTAGATCTCCATAATCAACTGCCGGATGGGTGCTCGAGGCGCAACTGGAGCTGGGTGTAGACCCCGTATAGATAACCGTACGAACCGGCAGGAACGGGAGTGTGTCTTTAATGACTGGCTTCGAGTAAACCGGGATGACACCGCGTAAGTAATTGTATCATCGCGGTCCGCATAACTTACCTGACCTAACGTCAGAAAATTGACTGCATTGCGTGCATACATGGAAAGTATGCAGAGCAGATTCATGCCGTGACGGCCCATTAAGAAATCGAACGATTATGCAGACTTGCGCGCGTATTTCTTGCGGAATTTATCCACGCGACCGGCGGTATCCACGATTTTCTGTTTACCGGTGAAAAACGGATGGCAACTGGAGCAGACTTCCACATGCAGGTCCCGGCCCAAGGTGGAGCGCGTGACAAAGCTGTTGCCACAGCTGCAAGTCACGGTGATTTCCTTATATTCAGGATGGATGCCGGATTTCATGGAAGCCTCGATACTAGAAATTCATACATTTTGACGGGCGCGCATGATAACGCGCACTAGAGTGAGCAGCAAGTCTCGCGTGCTGATCGTGCTCGGTATCTACACTCCAGCAAGGGCTTAGTGTGTATTTGTCACCTAGCATGCCATTGATAGCTGTTAACTATCTGACAGTATTGGTTAAAACGGTTTGTTAACAAAAGCAGTGGATAAGTCTGTGGATAAAACTTGTTGCACAAGATGTAATGCCCGTGTGGATTGGGGATGCTTTAAAATGGTGAATTCTTATTCAGATACTAAAATACTTAATAAACAAGGACTTATAAAAAGATGGGCTTTGTAACCTAGGAACATCCTCAAAGGTTCCACGGCTCATATTACGGCCAAGCAGATGTGCATAACCTCTTGTTCGTGGATATAAATTCAATCAGATCGCGGGCATGGGATCGATGGCGGGGATGGTTGCCAGGCGATCCAGTCGCAGCCGGCGTGATTGCCCTTTGGCGTTGCGGGCCACAAGAAATTCCTCCCCGTCTCGTGTAATCAAGTCTTCTGGGGTCAAAGTTTCCAAATAGGTCACACCATCCACATCCCGCCAGCGTACCCGTAGCTGGGTATGGTGCAGGATGGCACTACATACTGACTATAAAGTGCGCAGGTTATAGGTCGGTAATCTGTCATATGCGGTTAATGATGCAGAGTTTCACTTTCTAAGTGTAGCCAGGCAAAAGCTTACGCCCGCACAGTTGGTCGCAGTTTTAGGGTGGTGGGCGCAGACGCCTCGGGTAAAAATCGTGCCTGTAAATCGTTCAGGTATGTATATCCGGTTGGGGTGGGTTGCCAACGACCCTCGGTCATTTGCATGAGTTTTAAGGTTTGGGCCTGCTCCAGAGAAGCTTGCACCCGGGCGTAGGGTAAGTGCGTGGCCAACTCGAAATCAGCGGCGCTGAAACCTTCATATAATCGCAAACGGTTGAGCATGAATTCGAAAATCCGGTCTGCCTCAGCCACATCCGTGATGGTGCCAATACCCTGGACAGTGCCTGCCGTTCGCAAGTAGGTTGCGGGTTGCTTTACTTTCCACAGTCGCAGGATGCGGCCATGTTGCAGATCGCTTAATTTACTGTGAGCGCCAGCGCCGATGCCCAGATAATCACCGTAACGCCAATAGTTCAAGTTGTGTCTGCACTTTCGGCCGTTGCGTGCATAGGCGGAGATCTCATATTGGTTAAAGCCGTGATTGCAAAGCAGTGCCTGGCAGGCTAACTGCATCTGCCAGATGACCTCGTCGTCAGGAAGTGAAGGCGGATGAGCATGAAAAAGCGTATTGGGTTCAAGCGTGAGCTGGTAATGGGAAAGATGTGCGGGCGCAAGCGCGATCGCGCTTCTTACATCCACGAGTGCCTGCTCCAGGGTCTGTTGCGGTAATCCATACATGAGGTCCAGATTAAAGTTATCCAGGCCGGAGGCATGCGCTTCTTCAGCGGCGATTGACGCTTCCTCGGCGCTATGAATGCGACCCAGTATCTGTAAATGCAGTGTGTTGAAGCTCTGCACTCCGATGGACAGGCGTGTCACGCCTGCAGCCCGGTATTCAGCAAAGCGCCCACGTTCTACGGTGCCGGGATTGGCCTCCAGTGTAATTTCTGCAGCGTCGATCAGTGGCAGATATCGCCGAGTTTCATCCAGGATGAGCGCTATGGTTTCCGGTCTGAACAAGCTGGGGGTGCCGCCGCCGAAGAATACTGACTGCAGGTGTCGGCCCTGGACGCGCGGCAGATCCTGTTGCAGATCGCGCAGCAGTGCGGCCGCGTACTCCGCTTCCGGCAGGTCGCCTTTGATAGCATGGGAATTGAAATCGCAATACGGGCACTTGCGTACGCACCAGGGCAGGTGCACGTATAGCGAGAGCGGCGGGTTGAGAAGCATGCGTGTCAGCAGAATCAGGAATCCAGGGTGGCGAGATGTTGCACTAGTTTGCGTAAAGCCTGACCACGATGACTCAAGCGGTTTTTTTCCTCTGGCGTAAGTTCGGCTGAGGATTTATTTTTTCCAGGCACCAGGAACACCGGATCATAGCCAAAGCCGTTGCTGCCGCGAGGTTTTTCGAGAATATACCCCTCCCAAACGCCTCCACAGATCACCGGCGTCGGATCATCCACGTGATGCACATAAGCCATGATGCAGCGGAATCTTGCCGTGCGTTTGTCCGCGGATACCTGGCGCAATTCCTTGAGGAGTTTTGTCAGGTTATCCGCATCACTGGCCTCGGCGCCGGCATAACGCGCTGAATACACTCCCGGGGCACCCCCGAGGGCATCCACTTCTAGACCTGAATCATCGGCGATCGTCGGCAAACCGGTCTGGTGGGCGGCATTGCGCGCTTTGAGCAGGGCGTTATCCAGGAAATTCGCTCCGTTTTCCTCGATTTCACGTACGCCGAGTGCGCCTTGTGGCAAGACTTCGATACCACTGTCCGCGAGCATCATCCGCAGTTCATGCAGCTTGCCTGCATTGCCGGTGGCCAGCACCACCTTCATCATTGCGCCAGCGCTTCGGATTGCGCAGCAATGAGTGTGCGAATGCCAGCGCTGGCGAGCACCAGCAACTGATCCAGCTGGTCGCGTTGGAATGCATGGGTCTCCGCGGTACCCTGGATTTCCACAAACGCACCGGCATCGTTCATGACCACATTCATGTCGGTTTCCGCCTGGGAATCTTCTGCATAGTCCAGATCCAGCATCGGTTCACCCTTGACAATGCCAGTGGATACCGCTGCTATCGCGCCGCGCAGCGCATCTTTTTTGATCAATCCCTGTTTGCGAAGTACACGCATGGCATCCACCAGGGCCACATAGCTACCCGTGATGGCAGCGGTACGCGTGCCGCCATCCGCCTGCAGCACATCACAGTCAAGAATCAGGGTGCGTTCGCCGAGGGCTTGCAGGTCCACAACGGCCCGCAATGCACGGCCGATGAGGCGTTGGATTTCCAGAGTGCGCCCCGCCTGTTTGCCGCGGGCTGCCTCGCGTTCCGTGCGCATGTGGGTAGCGCGCGGCAGCATGCTGTATTCAGCCGTCAACCAGCCTTTTCCGGCACCCTTCAAGAATGCGGGTACCCGCTCTTCCACGCTAACGGTGCACAGCACCCGGGTATCACCAAAGCTGACCAGCACCGATCCCTCGGCGTGGCGGGTGTAGTTGCGGGTAAATGTGACCGAGCGTAATTGGTTATTGGCACGAGCGTGACTGCGCATATAAGGACTCCAAACATAATCGACGATAATAATCATTTATCTGCATGCAAGACGCAGTCCGCGTCAAGCACGCCAATACGCGTTTCACCTGAAGTTAATCAACCCGGCCAGCGTAGCGCAGCAGCGGTGATGTTGTCGCTCGCGGGCGTGGTACGCAGTTCAGCTTCCATGGCTAAAGCCTCCAGGCTGGCCTGCAGCTCCAGTTGTTCGCCCAATGCCCGCGCCAGCTGTACATCGGTAAGCGCTGCCCAGAAGCCATCGGTGCACAACACCACCACATCACCCGCTAGCAGCGGATGCGGATCTGATATATCGATTGTTGGCAGTTCCGTATCCCCGCCGAGGCACTGGTCAACGAAATTACGTAGCGGATGCATGGACAGATCGGTATCCTCGAGCAACCCCTGTTGCGCAAGGATTTCCACCGCGCTGTGATCCCGGGTGCGCGCCAGTACGCGACGGTCACGGATGAAATACACGCGGCTATCGCCCACATGTGCCCATCGGACCATGCCGGCTGTGATCAAGCAGGTAGTGATGGTGGTGCGCGGGCGCAGATCCGGATCGAGTTCCGCGCCCAATGCAACAACCGCCCGATGCGCAGCGACGATGCTGCTGCGCAGGAATTCGGTCGGTTCGAAGATCACATCTGTCTCCTGAAACGCTTTCATTACCGTCTCGACGGCAGTTTCAGCGGCGAGATCACCGCCGACATGACCTCCCATGCCATCCGCTACTACCAGCAACGTGTGTTTACCAGACGTTGCAATACGGGCACGGTCCTGATTCTCGCTGCGATTACCTAGGCGGGAGACTTGGGCTGTTTCAATATTCACTGTAGGACCCTGCTGGGTGGGCTGGCTATCGGCTGGCTATGCATTTAGCTTACCATTTTGTTTTGCCACCACGGCGTCCCATAGGGAAGGTTCTTCATATGATCTGCAGCATGACAGGTTTTTCGCGCGGCGAGACTCGTGGGCACTCGGGCAGCCTCACCTGGGAACTCCGCACAGTCAACCATCGCTATCTGGATATCAGCCTGCGCCTGCCGGAAGACCTGCGCGCCCTCGAGCCCGAATGTCGCGAGCGCATTGCCGCGGTATTGCGGCGCGGCAAAGTGGACGGCCAGTTGCGATTTGAGGCGGCGGTTGGAATCGGGACGGCGCTGGAAGTGGATGAACATCGCGCCCGGGCGGTGACCGAGGCTGCGGAGCGCATGAACGGATTTCTGAGTCGATCGACCCCCATCAATGGTCTCGACCTGCTGCGTTGGCCAGGCGTGGTCAGGGAGCCTCGGCCCGACGTCCAGCAAGTGAATGCGGATGCATTGAAACTGCTTGACCAGGTCCTCGTTACGCTGGCCGGCATGCGCGTGAATGAAGGCGAACGCATCGCCAAGCTATTACGGGAACGTGCGCAACAAATCAGTGCGATTGTGGTTGAGATACGTAAACATATCGGTCAGGTCCGCGAACAGTTACATAACAAGTTGCGGACGCGTTTCGATGAATTGAAAATCAGTGTGGATGAGAACCGTCTTGAACAGGAATTGGTGCTGTTGTTGCAACGGCTGGATATTTCCGAGGAACTGGACCGCCTCGACAGCCATGTGGCCGAGTTTGCGAACAGCCTAAAGGGTGGCGATGCCATGGGACGGCGCCTAGATTTTCTCATGCAGGAATTCAACCGCGAGGCCAATACACTGGGATCCAAATGCCAGGATTCTGCGGTCACCAAGTGCGTTGTGGAATTGAAGGTG
>Ga0307372_10001732_pt1 | contig 37388 bp, 37 predicted proteins | sample OX1MG_FD_202533 | JGI IMG/M metagenome (GOLD analysis project Ga0307372, IMG submission 202533) | Soil microbial communities from Risofladan, Vaasa, Finland - OX-1 | ecosystem: Environmental > Terrestrial > Soil > Coastal area > Acid sulfate soil | place: Finland: Risofladan, Vaasa | collected...
GGTGAACGTATCAGCGGCGACCGCAGCGGCCGGTGTCTCGACCATCACGCCCAACGGAATATCGCGCTTGAATTCCACGCCGCGCGCAGCCAGTTCCTGCTCCGCCTCGGCGAGCAGGACGCGGGACTGGCGCACCTCGGCCACTGACACGACCAGCGGAAGCATGATGCGCAGATCGCCGTGTACTCCCGCGCGCAGCAGCGCCCGGAGTTGCGTGCGGAAGATCGCCGGTTGATCGAGGCACATGCGGATGGCGCGCCAGCCGAGGAACGGATTCGCTTCCGTGGGGAACCCGCCTACGGGCAGCTTGTCGCCGCCGATGTCGAACGTGCGAATCACCACTGGCATGCCGGCGAACGCCTCGATCACGCGCCGGTAGCTGCGGTACTGTTCTTCCTCGTCGGGCATCGTGGCGCGACCCATGACCAGGAATTCGGTGCGCATGAGCCCCACGCCCTCGGCCCCGCTGTCGCGCGCCGCGTCGGCGTCCTCGGGCAGATCGACGTTGGCGTGCAGCAGGATCGACACGCCGTCGAGCGTCACGCTCTCCAGCTTGGCCAGCCGGCGGAGCTCGCCCTCGACCACCTCTTCCTGGCGGGCACGCTCGCGGTATTGTTCGATCTCGACATCGGTGGGGCTGACGGTGATCGTGCCCGCACTCCCATCGAGGATGGCACGCTCGCCGCCGACGAGCGACTTGGCCGCCGTGCGCAACCCGACCACGGCCGGCAAGTGCAGCGACCGCGCGAGGATGGCGACGTGCGAGGTCCTGGTACCGGCGTCGGTGGCGATCCCGACAATCGCTTCGCGGTCGAGTTGCACCGTGAGGCCTGGAGTGAGGTCGTGCGTGACGAGAATGACGCGAGCGCCGCGTGGCAGGTCCACGGGGTCGTGGTCGGGCAGTTCGAGGAGGAGCGACAGTACGCGGATGTGCACGTCCGTGAGGTCACTCACCCGCTCGCGCAGCATCGCCACCGAGTGACGGGCGAACCGCTGGCGCCATTCGAGCATGACGAGATCGAACGCCTTCTCGGCGGCCAGCTGCTGGCGGATGAATTCCTCCACCCCCGACAGGAGTTCGGTGTCTTCGAGAATCGAGTGCTGCACGTCGAAGATCGCCGCTTCCTCGCGGCCGGCCACGGCCTCGACCCGCACCCGCACCTGGTTCAGCCGCTCCTTGGCACGGTCGATGGCCGCGTGAAACCGCCGGAGCTCGGAGGGGATCTGGTCTTCTGGAATCAGGCGATGCGGTACGTCCGGCACCTCCCACCGCAGCAGGTGGATGGTACCGACGGCGATGCCGGGTGACGCGGGGATGCCGGCCAGAGTGCGGTCCACTAGGGCTCTCCGAATCCGTCGGCGATGAGCTGGGAGAGCGCGACCAGCGCGGCGTCGGCATCGGGGCCCTCGGCACGCAGCACGAGCTTGGCGCCGCGCTCAGCGGCCAACATCATCACGCCCATGATGCTCTTCGCGTTCACCTCGAGGTCCTCGCGCGCGAGGGTGATGTCGCTCTTGAACCGGGAGGCGAGCTTCACGATCTGCGCGGCCGGCCGCGCATGCAGGCCCACCTGGTTGACGATCGTCGCGGTGCATTCAGGCATCAGCGGATCACCGAGAAGAGGACGACGGCGGTCACCACAAGAAGGGCGAACCGCCAGCCTTCGAGTTTGGCCTGCGCCTTGACCACGACCACGGCGCCTACGAGCGCCGCCAGCAGAATTTCGCTCAACTGAGTGCGCTGCGCACCCACGAGACGGGCGAGGGCAAGCGGAATGCCCACACCAGCGGCGAGGGCGGCCGCGCGGCCCAGGATCGTCGGCCCCCGACGCAGCACCGGGTGCCCCAGTCCGGCGGCGACACCCAGCCCCTGGTCCCACCCCGTACGCAACCCCCATACCAGGAGCGCCACGTGGCCCACGTTGTACAGAAGCAGAAATGTGATCACAACGACTGCAGCCGACGCGTGCCACCCGAACAGCGCCAGCGCGACCCAGGACGACAGTGGCAGCCAACCGGCCCACACGAGCTGGTCGCCCACGCTGCCCAACGGGCCGCACAGCGCGCCGCGGAATCGCTCGATGCGCTCCGGGGCCTCGCCGTCGAGTTCGACGCGGGCCAGCGCCCCCACGGCGAACGCGGCCAGGTACGGGTGCGCATTGAAATACCGATTCTGGCGGGCCAGCGCCTCCTTGAATCGCGGCCCGCGCACGCCGCCGGGGAGCGACCGGAGCGCCGGCTCAAGGCAGAACGCCATGCCGTTGCCCATCAGTGTTTCATAATTCCAGGAGCCCTGAATGGCGAACAGGCGCAGGAGCATCGCGGCGCGGACGCGCGACGGGAGACGTGGACGCGCGGGGGCAGGCCCCGTCATCGCAGCCCCAGGGCCAGGAGCCCAAGCCCCAGGCCACCGATGAAGAACCAGCGGGCCCAGGTCGTGGAGTGGAAGAGCTTCCACGTGGCAGCGGCCGCCACACTGGCGGCCGTGGCCACGAGGGCAGCGCGCGACCCCTGTTCGGAGAGCGTCCAGTGGGCGAGCACGGCCCGTTCAGCAGGAAGGAGCACGGCATAGGCAACGCCGCTCAAGGCGACGCCGCGCACGAGATCGGCGGTCAGCCCCGCTAACTGCACGCCCATCACCGCGCCCGGCGCCCCAGCGTCGAGCGCGGCCTGGTGGGCCCTGGCCACGACCGCGTTGCGCTGCCGCACCTTCACCATCGTCCAGCCACCGAGCCAAGCCACGATCAGCCCGCCCAGCACGGCCACGGTGAGCGCGCCGACCGCCGAATCGGCGCTGGCCCCGAAGAGGCTGCCCGCCACGACCGACGCCGAGCCCCATTCGGGATACCGTGATGCGCCCACGGGAAGCGTCTCGAGAGCGATCAACTCGAGCACGGCGCCCACGAGCAGCCCTGGCCCCGGAGCGCCAACGAGGGCGCCGCCCAGCGTGGCCGCCACGAGCGGCCGCGAGATCATCACCTGGGGAAAGCTCACCGTATCCAGCCCGGCGATGCCGCCCAGGAGGGCGATGGGGAGCAGGCCGGCGAGCGTCACGGCGCGCCGCCCGCAGCCAGGATCTCGTCCAAGGGAACAGCCCGCGCCGACGGTACGTCCTGCGCCGTCACGACGACGCCACGCGCCGCGATCTCGCGCAGCGCCTCCGCTTCGTCCGGTGACAGGAACAGGTAGCGCAGCCGCTGGACGCGGTCGCGGCGGTGGTGGATGCCTCCCAGGTTCACCGCGGGGATCCCGTCACCCGCAACGAGCGCGCGCATGGTGTGCACATCGCCGGTGAGCAGGATGCCGTGGCGGGGATCGGCACGATAGCCACCGAGCACCACGGCGCACTCGGCGGCCGTATGGAAGTAGACGTCCACGCCAGGCGGCACGGCCATGCGGTACAGGTCGCGCTCCCATTCGCTGCCAGCCACGCCGTCGTCGACGAGTACGATGAAACCGACGTCGAGCGGCTGGCCCCACCCCAGCACCACCTGTCCGTGGATCAGCCGGTCGTCGATGCGGTACAACACAAGCGTCACGGGGTGCCCTCGACGGCGTCGATGGACGCCCGCCCGCGGTCGGCGGCATGGCGCGCAGCGGTAACGGCGGTCTCAGCGTCGGCGAACGCAAAATCGAGCAGCGCCGGTAGATTGGCGCCGGAGACGAGCACGGCGCTCGGCATGCCGCGCAGAATGCGGCGCGCGGCCATCGTGCAGCTGCCTGCGCGCAGATCGGTGAACAGCACGTGCACGCCGGTGCGCTCCATCGTATCACGGAGCAGCGCCTCGATATCGGTGGCGCTCAACTCGGTCACCGCCACGGGGTGAAACAGGTGGCCGCGCCCGGTGATGACTTCCACCGCCGACACGAGACCGGCAGCGAAGTCGCCGTGCCCGGCGACGATGGCACGGGGTTGGTTATTCGTCATCTTCCTGGAGATATCGTTTGACGTCGGCGGCTGCACGCAGGTGCCCGATGAGCCGGGCGTTGAATCGCTCGGCGGGATCGAACCCGCTGTACTTGAGCAGATGGTTCATCGCGATCACCTCGGCGACCACCGTGATATTCTTGCCCGGGTTGAGCGGGACCGTGATCTGCGGCAGTTCGACATCGAGGATCGTCGTCGACTCGCCGTCGAGGCCGGTACGGTCGATCGGCATGTCCTGATGCCACTCCGCCAACTGCACCACGACCTCGATGCGTTTCTGCTGACGCACGGCCCGGACGCCGAACACCGCCGGCACGTCCACGAGCCCCACCCCGCGGATCTCCATGCAATGGCGCTGCATTTCGTGGCCGCTCCCGATGAGCACGTCCGTGCCGCGACGTTTGACGAACACGAGGTCGTCGGCCACCAACCGGTGCCCTCGTTCCACGAGGTCGAGGACGCATTCCGATTTGCCGATACCGCTGCGCCCGATGAACAGCAGGCCCACGCCGAACACGTCGGCCACGGAACCGTGGATCGTGGTGGTGGGCGCGAATTCGTCCTCGAGCCACGGCTTGATGCGCGTGTAGAACTCGTTGGTCTTGAGGGCCGACGTGAACACCGGAACGCCGGCCGCGCGCGCCGCCTCGACGCCGGCGGCCGGGAGCGCCAATCCCTTGGTCACGAACACGCACGGAATGGCGTGCGAGAAGAACAACTGGAGCACCCGCGCGCGCTCTCCCGGCTCTCGCGTGTCGAGGTACGTGACCTCGGTCTCGCCGAGCACCTGCAGGCGGTGACCGGGAAAGCGCTCGGTGTACCCGGCGAGCACGAGTCCCGGGCTCGAGATGTTGGGGCTCGTGATGACCCGTTCGAGCGACCCCGTGCCTTCGACGAGCGTCAGTTCCAGGGTGTCGCGCATACGCTCCAGCAGCCGCCCCGCCGTGAGTGGCGGCTTGGTCGCGCCCTTCGCCGACGGGCTCATGCGCGGACGACGCGGCGCGCGAGGCGTTGGCGGCGCACCCGGGCGACCTGCGCACCCAGACGGTCGAGCGCCTGGCTCAGCGCCGTGCCGGTGTAGCGGGCACGGGCGTCGGCGATGATCGGCTTCTGGCGCGGAGAGTGGAGCGTGATCTCGACGCGTCGGGCGGGCCCGTCCTCCTCGAAGCGAACGATCGCGTCCACGGGACGGCCCAGGCGGCGTGCCAGCTTGCTCACGCCCTCCCGGGCCCGGCGCGTCAATCGGGGAGACATGGGCGCGCGGTGCCCATGAAAAATGATCTCCATCAGACGGGAACCTCCATCGCGAGGACGCGGGTCAGGTGCTGCTCGGTCTGGTCGGCAGCCCGTTCCCACGTGAAGCTTTCGGCAAAGCGTCGCGCCTGCACCCCCAGAGACTCGACGAGCATCGGATCCGCGGCCAGCCGGTCCATCGCGGCCGCCATGGCTTCGATGTCACCGTGCGGCACGAGAAACCCGGTCTCGCCGTGGCGCACCGATTCGCGAATTCCCGGCGAATTCGAAGCGACCACGGGCGTGGCGCACGCCGCGGCCTCCAGATTCGTGATCCCCCACCCCTCCTTGGGCGATGCGAAGGCGAGCGCCCACGACCGGCGCAGCAACGCCAGCTTCTCCTCGTCGCTGATACGCCCAAGAAACCGCACGCGCGAGCCCAGGTCAAGCGACGCCGCCAACCGTTCCAGCCGCGCGCGGTAGTCTCCCGCCCCGGCGATTTCCAACACCGCGTTCCGGTGCTGCATGGCGGCGAAGGCGCGGATCACCAAATGCACGCCCTTGTAGTGCTTGAGGCGTCCCAGATACGAGAACGTCGGCACCGCCGCGCGCGCGCCGGGCGCCGGCGTGTACGCCGCGCTGTCGATGCCGGGATAGATCACCTCGACCTGCATCGGGTCAATTCCCCGGTGGGCCAGGTCTTCCTTGGTGCTCTCGCTGATCGCTTCGAACGGCACGCGGCGGTAGACGCGCCCCAGCGGCCGCTCCGCGAGCCACACGGCCGCGGCCAACGGCGCCGCAAACTCCCGGAATGCCGTGGCGCCGAACAGGTGCGGCACGAGGGTCATCACCCGCTGCGCTCCCCAGCGAGGCGTGTACAGCGGGATCTTGTTCACGTCCTCGACCAGCACGTCGGACGTGCCAGCGAGATGCCGCGCGTAGTACCGGCGGGCCAGGAATGGGAACGAGTGCCGCGTGCCCACCCGGTGCACAGCGATGCCGTCGAGCACCGTACGCGGCGGAGCGCCGGACCAGCCGCCGCAGAGCAGCACGACCTGGTGTCCCTTGAGCACGAGGCGGCCGAAGATCTCGTGCAGATGTATCTCCGCGCCCCCGGCCAGCGGATTCTCCCGGTCCTGCCAGTTGACGAGCAGGATACGCACTAGAGGCGTCCCATGCGCCGGGCAAGCGCGTCAACCACGCCGTTCACGAACCGCGCGCTCTGCTCACTCCCGTACCGCTCGGCCAGGCGGATGGCCTCCTGGATCACGACGCGGGCCGGTGTCTCCCCGCGGTGCAGTTCGGCGGCGGCCACGCGCAGCACGGTGCGTTCAATGACCCCCAGCCGCTCCAATCGCCAGTTCGTGGTGACGGCGGCCAGTTCGCGATCGATCTCGTCCCCGTGGTCGATGATCTCGCGCACGAGCAGGCCGGCGAGACGGCGTTCGTCGGGCGCGATGGCCAGGTCGTCCCAGACCGCCGTGGCCACCCGGTCCAGATCGGCCGTGCCGCGAAGGTCCCACGCGTACACCGCCTGCAGCGCCCGGGCCCGGGCGCGCGTCTCAACCCTCATCCGGCACGTCCAGGCGATCCAGGAGGTCGATCATTTCCAGCGCAGCGAGCGCCGCGTCCCAACCTTTATTGCCGTGAGCGCCGCCGGCGCGCGCCTCGGCCTGCTCCACCGTATCGCACGTGAGCAGCCCGAATCCAACCGGCGTCTCGAATTCTGCCGACGCCAGGGCCAGTCCGCGCGATGCCTCGCCCGCCACGTAGTCGAAATGCGGGGTCTCGCCGCGGATCACCGCGCCCACCGCGACGATGGCGTCGTAGCGGTCGCCGGCCATGAGCCGTCGCGCGGCGATCGGCAGCTCCCACGCGCCCGGGACCCATACGAGGTCCACATCGGCCGCGGCCACCCCGTGGCGCACGAGGGCATCCATGGCCCCGTCGGCCAGCCTGGTGGTGATCGAGTCGTTGAACCGACTGGCCAGCACCGCCACCCGGCGGCCGTGGCCCGAAGGCGTTCCCGTGAATTCAGCCATTTAGGAGACGAGGAGATGTCCGAGCTTTTCGCGCTTCGTCTTCATGTAGTCGGCGTTCTCGTCCTGTGCCGGCTGAACGATCGGTACGCGCTCCTCGACGCGCAGCCCGTAGCCTTCCAGTCCGACCATCTTACGCGGATTGTTGGTGATCGGCCGAATGGACCTGAGCCCTATATCAAGCAGGATCTGAGCGCCGATGCCGTAGTTGCGGAGGTCGGGTTTGAACCCGAGTCGCTCGTTCGCCTCGACGGTGTCAATGCCGGTGTCCTGCAGTTCGTAGGCCTTGAGCTTGTTGAGCAGCCCGATGCCGCGCCCCTCCTGGTCGAGGTACACGATCACGCCGCGCCCCTCTTCGGAGATCATGCGCATGGCGGTGTCCAGCTGCCAGCCGCAGTCGCAACGTTTAGAGTGGAACACGTCGCCGGTGAGGCACTTGGAGTGCATGCGCACCAGCACGTTCTCGCCCTCGGTCACGTCGCCGTAGATGAGGGCGACGTGTTCGTGCGGGTCGACGTCGTTGCGGTACCCGACGATGCGCCACGTGCCGTATTCGGTGGGCAGACGCGCTTCGGCCACGCGGTGTACCAGCCGTTCGTGCTTGAGTCGGTGGGCCACGAGCTGCGCGACGGTGATGAATGTGAGCCCCCGCGTTTCGGCGAACTGCTCCAGGCTCTCGCGCCGCGCAGCGCTGCCGTCGGCGTTGAGGATCTCGCAGATCACGCCGGCCGGGTAGAGCCCGGCCAGTCGCGCCAGATCCACCGCGGCCTCCGTGTGGCCGACGCGCTGCAGCACACCACCTTCGCGCGCCCGCAGGGGGAACACGTGCCCGCCGTGCCGCAGGTCGGCCGGAGCCGTGGCCGGATCGACGGCCACCCGAATGGTCGTGGCGCGGTCCTGAGCGCTGATGCCCGTGGTCACGCCGAACCGTGCGCTGGCGTCAACGCTCACCGTGTACGCGGTGCGGTACTCGTCGGGGTTGGTCTCGCTCATCGGAGCGAGGTCGAGCTGGTCCACGCGCTCCGGCGGCAGCGCCAGGCAGACGAGACCGCCGGCGTTCCGGATCATGAAGTTCACCATGTCCGGCGTCACCAACTGCGCCGCGCAGATGAGGTCGCCCTCGTTCTCGCGGTCTTCATCGTCGGCGACGATCACGAACTTGCCGGCCTTGATGTCGGCGATCGCCTGGTCTACCGTGCCAAAGGTCATATAGCTTGCGTCCGGTAGGACGCCGTCAGTCGCTGTATGTACTTACCGATCACGTCCGCTTCCACGTGAACCTCGTCAGCTTCGCGCAACGCGCCGAGGGTGGTGTGGCGCAGCGTGTACTCGATCAGGGAAATCTGCGCGGTCTCGCCGACCGGAAGGGCATTCACCGTGAGGCTCACGCCATCCACCGTGAGGGAGCCCTGCGGCACCAGAAGTTCAGCGACCTCCACCGGCAGGGCAAGATCGACGAGCCGCGCGTCGCCGCGCTGCGCGACGTTCTGCACGCGCCCCACGCCGTCCACGTGGCCGAGTACCAGGTGCCCTCCCAAGCGATCCCCCAGTCGCAGCGCGCGCTCGAGGTTCACGCGCCGGCCGACCTGCCAACCGGCGAGCGTCGTGCGCCCCATGGTGGTGGACACAGCGGCCACGGTGAACCAACCCGGTCCATGTGCGCGCACCGTCAAACAGGCCCCGTTGACGGCGATGCTCTCGCCGTCCGTGAGGTCGTCGTAGCCACAGAGGATGCGGAACTCGCGTCCCGCCTCCGTTTCGGCCACGCGATCGAGGGATCCGACGCTGTCAACCAGCCCGCTGAACACTAAGGCGCTCCCAGCGCATAGGTCGTCATGACGTCCGCACCCAGCACACGGCGTTCCAGCACGCGCAACCGCTCCAAGCGCGCGACGTCGGCCGGCGGCGCGAAGGCAAAGGCATTGAGCGCGCCCTCCCCCAACACCACCGGCGCCCGAAAGATAATCAACCGGTCGGCGGCGGCGTTCGCGAGGAAGGTGCCGGCCAACCGGGCCCCACCCTCCACAAGGAGCGACCCGATGCCCCGTTCGGCGAGGGCGAGCAGCGCTTCGGTGAACCCCGGGGCTTCCACAACGACGACTCCGGCGCCTTCGAGCGCACGCGCCCGGGCCGGATCGGGGGCACGCGCCACGAGCACCACGGGCGTCTCGCGCGCCGTGCGCACCAGCGCGGACTCGAGGGGCGTGCGGAGCCTCGAATCGAAGACCACGCGCGTGAGCGGCACGCGCGGCGGGTCCCAGTGACGCACCGTGAGCTGCGGATCGTCGGCCAGCACCGTGCCCACGCCGACGGCGATCGCGTCGTGGCCGGCCCGCAGGCGGTGTACCTCGCGCCGCGATTCCGGCCCGGTGAGGAACGTGGTCGTGCTCCGGTCGGCGGCGGCGATCGCGGTATCGATCGACACGGCGAGTTTGAGCGTGACGAACGGGCGCTCGCCGTGCGCCAATCGATGGAAGTACGCGGCGTTCAGCTCACGGGCCTCGGTGGCGCCGTGGCCGATGTCGACGCCGATGCCCGCAGCGCGCAGGCGGTCGGCGCCGCCTGCCGCCTGCGGATGGGGATCGCGGGTGGCGATCACCACGCGGGTCACACCCGCGGTGATGATTGCCTCGACGCACGGAGGTGTCTTGCCGTGATGCGTGCACGGTTCGAGGGTGACGTACATGGTGGCACCCTGCGCGCGCCCCCCGGCTGCCGCCAGCGCCGCCACCTCGGCGTGCGCTTCGCCGTACCGTGCGTGACAGCCTTCTCCCACGACCGCCCCGTCGCGGACGACGACGGCGCCGACCATCGGGTTCGGCGCCGTCTGCCCCCAGCCAGTGCGGGCGAGTTCCAGTGCCCGGCGCATGAACGCCGAGCCGTCACGATCGGTCATGCGCTACCAGCCAAGGCGGAGCCCAACGGAGCCGTAGAGGCGTGAGGCGTTGGCGTCCTTCGAGAACTGATTGTACGTGCTCACCGAGCCACCCGACACCTGGCCCACTTCGCCGACCAATGTGAGGATCGGCAGGTTGAGGGACAGATCGGCGAACATGTTGGTGCGGGTCACATCCTGCGACAGCGACACCGTCGGTGACGTCTGCCCCAGCACCGTGGCCTGCACGTCCGCTGACTGGCTGTACTTGTCCTGGCCCACGCCGGCAGCCAGTCCGAATACCACGAAGTGTTTGCTCGCCACCAGTCGGTACGCCGTCGTGCCGATGTTGACGTTGGATACCATGAACGTGGTGAAGCCCGACGCGCCTTCGAGGGTCACCGCCGGCAGGTCGCGCTTGAGGTACGTGACCGCGACGCCGGGGAGGGCGATCGACTCCTGGATGATCCCCACGCGCACGCCGTAGCCGAACTTGAGGGACCCGTTGGGAGCCTTCACGCTCAGGCCGTTCTGGGTGACGTCCGGGATATAGGCCACGTTCACCAACGCGTCGACTCCGCCCACATTCGTGACGCCTACTGGAATGCCGCTCCAGAGGCCGATCGCCGCGTCGGCTACGGGCATCGGAAGCGGTTGATTGTCTTTCGTGGGCAGCGTTTGCCGCTGCGCGCCAGTCACGCTCTGCTGGAATGCGTCCACCTGCGGAAGCGTGGCCGCTACCACATTCGCGCGCACGCCGACCGAGAAGTGCCCGAACCCGCCCAACGTGCCACCCTGCCCCAGCGTGGCATTGCCGCCCGCGACCGCCGCTCCGAGTTGGGGGGCCATGTACTGGAACACGTCCACGGCCTGCTGGCACGCGTCCTGACTCACCTGCGTCGCCGTACCCTGAGCACCAGACGGACACGCCGACGACTGTGCGCGGGCCGCGCCGGCGCCAACCACCGTGAGCGTCACCGCCATCACGAACCATGAACCCTTCATACCGCCTCCGCGTGTTGGATGTGCACGCGACCGGAACCGCGGACAACGCGACCGAGCTGCCATCCCGCCAGCCCGGCCGCCGCCGCATCCGTCAGCACCGTTTCCGCTTCGCCCCGGGCCGCGATCGCTACCATACCGACGCCCATGTTGAACGCGCGGAACATTTCGTCGGCGGTCACCCCCCCCGCCCGCTGCAGCTGCGCGAAGACATTCGGCACGGTCCACGTGCGGGCATCGACCTCGGCATCGAGGGTGTCAGGGAGCGCGCGATTCAAATTGCCGGGAAGTCCACCTCCCGTGATGTGCGCCATCGCACGAATGCGGCCGAGCAGCGAGCGCAGGGCCGGAAGGTACGAACGGTGCACGCGCAGCAGCACATCGGCCACCGACCCAGCCTCCCCCGGAAACGGATCGGCCACCCCGAGGCCCATGCGTTCCGATACGATGCGGCGGGCCAGCGAGTAGCCGTTGGTGTGCAGCCCGCTGCTCGGGAAGCCGAGGAGCACGTCGCCCTCACGTACGCGTTCGGCGCCGAGCACGGCGTCCTCGTCCACGTAGCCGACGATGAACCCCGCGAGGTCGTAGTCCGGCGGAGTGTAGAGGCCCGGCATCTCGGCCGTCTCACCGCCCATGAGGGCACACCCGTTCTCGCGGCAGCCGGCGGCCACGCCGGCCACCACGCGTTCAACGACGCTCGGTACCAGCCTTCCGAACGCCACGTAATCGAGGAAGAACAGCGGGACCGCGCCCTGTACGAGGATGTCGTTCACGCAGTGGTTCACGAGATCGTGGCCCACCGTGTCGTGGCGGTCCGCTTCGATGGCCACCTTGATCTTGGTGCCCACGCCGTCGGCGCTGGACACGAGCAGGGGGCGCCGGGCGTCGGCGGGCATGCGGAACAGGCCACCGAACCCGCCGAACTTGCCCGCCGCGCCGGCCGTGAACGTGGATTCGACCAGACGCTGGATGCGGTGTTTGGCGTCGTCCGCCGCCGCGATGTCGACGCCCGCCGAGCGGTAGTCCAGCGGCCGCTCGCTCACGGGGCGAGCTCCGACTCGAAGGTCACGAGACGATGGAATTCGCGCACGCGCCGTTCCAGGTCGACATTCGTAATTTCTAATAGGCGCTCGACCGAGAACTTCTCCACGGCGAACGACCCCATGGCGCTGCCATACACCACGGCACGGCGCAGGCTGACCTCGTCGAGGTCGCCGGTGTGCGCCAGATAGCCCATGAAGCCGCCGGCGAACGAGTCGCCGGCGCCCGTGGGGTCGAACACCTCTTCCAGCGGATACGCCGGGGCGAAGAACACCGACGACGGCGTGAACATGAACGCGCCGTGCTCGCCCTTCTTGATGATCACGAGCCGGGGTCCGCGATCCATGATCCAACGGGCCGCCCGGACGAGGTTGAACTGTTCGGTGAGCTGCCGCGCCTCGCCATCGTTGAGCGTGATGGCGTCCACCCGTCCGAGGAGGGTCAACAGCTCGGGCCGGCGGCTCTCGATCCAGAAGTTCATCGTATCGCAGGCCACCAGCTTGGGTTCGCGCACCTGTTCGAGCACGTCCAACTGGAGCCGCGGATCGATGTTCCCGAGAAAGACGAACGGGGCGTCGCGGAACTGCTCGGGGATCTTCGGATGGAAGTTGGAGAACACGCCCAGGTGCGTCTCGAGTGTCTCCGCCACGTTGAGGTCGTGACGGTACCGGCCGCGCCAGCGGAACGACGCTCCGTCGGCCTGCTCCACCCCTGCAAAGTCGACACCGCGCTTGATCAGCGGCGCCAGCTGATCCAGCGGATAATCGTTGCCCACCACCCCGACCACCTGCACGGGGGCGAGGTGGCTCGCTGCCGCAGCGAAGAAGTTGGCCGAGCCGCCGATCACGTTGTCGGCCTTGCCGAACGGGGTCTCGACGGAGTCGAGCGCGACCGAACCCACGACCAGCACGGCGCGCGTCACATGCGCTCCGGCGCGGTGATGCCGAGTACGGCGAGTCCGTTCTGCAGCACGATCTGCGCGGCACGGGCCAGGACCAGCCGGGCGTTCATGACGGGGTCCGGTTCGTTGAGCACGTGCGCCGTGTGATACCAGAGGTGCACCTTGCCCGCCGTGTCGTGCAGGTAGGTGGCCAGGCGGTGCGGCTCGAGCGCCGCCGCTGCGCCCGACAGCAGCGCCGGATAGTCGAGCAAGGCCTTGATCAGTTCCTGCTCCTCGGGGCGAGACAGCTGCGCGAAGTCCACGCCATCGCTCGACACGGTCGCGGGGTCGATCTCGCCGACGCGGAAGATGCCGGACAGGCGCGCGTGCGCCATCTGGATGTAGTACACCGGATTCTCTTCCGACTGCGCGCGCGCCAGATCGACGTCGAACTGGAGCTGCGAATCGCCCTTCCGCATGAGAAAGAAATAGCGAACCGCATCGCGCCCCACCTCGTCGATCAGGTCTCGCACCGTCACGTAGCTGCCCGCGCGCTTGGAGATCTTCACTTCCGCCCCACCCTTCATCACGGTGACCATCTGGTGAAGGACGTACTCGGGATACCCTTCGGGAATCCCCAAGTCGAGCGCTTGGAGTCCGATCCGCACCCGGGTCACGGTACTGTGGTGGTCGGAACCCTGGACGTTGATGGCCCGATGGAACCCGCGCTCCCACTTGGTCACGTGATACGCCACGTCGGGAACGAAATAGGTCGGCTCGCCGCCCTTGTCCGGGCTGCGCACCATCACACGGTCCTTGTCATCGCCGAAATCCGTGGTCTTGAGCCAGAGCGCGCCGTCCTTCTCGTACGTGTGGCCGGCGGCAACGAGACGGCGGATGGTCTCGTCCACCTTGCCATCGGCGTAGAGCGACGATTCCAGAAAGTAGACATCGAACTTCACGCCGAACGCCTGCAAATCGCGGTCCTGCTCCCCGCGCAGCTCCTGGACCGAGAACTGGCGCACGCCGTCGAGGTCGGCCCCCTCGGCGTCGGTCGGGTGCAGTTCCACGTACCGCTGGGCGATCTCGCGGATGTACTCCCCGTGGTAGCCACCCTCGGGGATCGCCACGTCGCGGCCACGGAACTCCGCGATTCGCGCCTGCACGCTGACCGCGAGATTGGCGATCTGGGCGCCGGCGTCGTTGTAATAGAATTCCCGCGTCACCTTCCAGCCCGTCGCTTCGAGCAGCGATGAGATCGCATCGCCCAAGGCCGCCTGGCGCCCGTGCCCCACGTGCAACGGCCCCGTCGGATTAGCCGACACGAACTCCACGTTCACCGGCTGCCCGCGGCCGGTGTCGTCGCGGCCATAGTCCCCCGCCAGGGCGAGCAGCCGTTCGAGGCCGTGCGCCAACGTGTCGACGGCCACACGGAAATTGATGAACCCGGGCCCCGCGATCTCCGCCGAACTCACGCCGGCACGCGCCAGGTTCAGCCCATCGATGATCTGCTGCGCGAGTTCACGCGGCTTCTGTCCCACGCCCTTGGCCAGCACCATGGCGAGATTGGTGGCCCAATCGCCAAACGACGGGTCGCGCGGGCGTTCGAGCACCGGGATCATGTCATCGGGTGCACCCAAGGCTCGCGCCGTCCGCGTGAGTTCGGCGCGGAGCCGGTCTTCACCGGACGTCATGCGTCTCTCTTCGGGGGATTCTTGGGAGCGCTCGACGTGCCGCCACTCGAGTCGGCCGCTGGTGCCGGAGTCGGCGAGTTGCCGTCGGACGCCGGCTTGGCCGCACCCTCGCTCGTCTGCCCCTTCGACGTGTCTGAATCAGACGTGGAAGGCCTTGTGCCACCACGTGTTGCGTGGGCATTCTTCCCGTAATCCGTGAGGTAGAATCCGGAGCCCTTGAACACGAGCCCACCACCGGCCGACATGCGCCGGTGTGCCACCGCCCCGCATTGTGGGCACGCGACTTCCAACTCGGACGAGCTGATCGTCCGATAGAATTTCTCGAAGTCGTGACCGTTGGGACAGCGATACTCGTAAGTAGGCATTTCGTTGGCACTTAAGACAGCGAAAGCTACCCCCCGCGCGAGGGGCGTACAAGTGCGCGACGTGCGCCCAGCGCCGAACGCGAAAGCGCGGTGTGCGAGGGTTTCGGTCGCGAACCAGCGCTACGCCGGCCGGTACTCGCCCCACTGAGCGCGCAGGGCATCGGAGATCTCGCCGACGGTGGCCCGGGCCCGCACCGCGTCGATGATCCGCGGCATGAGGGCCGGGCGGCTCGCCGGCGCGCCGCCCTTGGCGTACGGCGCCGCGGTCGCGCCTAGGGCTTCCACGGCGCGAGCGGTGGCCCGCGCATCGCGCCGGGCTCTGGTCTGCGTCAGGCGCGCCACCTGACCGCGCTCGAGTTCGCGGTAGTCGGGCGCCGGGATCACGAGGGGCGGCGCGGCGTCGGCAAACGTGTTGACGCCGATTACCGGGGTGTCGCCGCGCTCCACCGCCACCTGATATTCGTACGCGCTGCGGGCGATCTCTTCCTGGAAGAACCGCGCCTCGATGGCGCGTGCCGCACCGCCGCGCTCGGCCACCTGCGCCATGAGTTCGGTGGCCGCCCTCTCCAGCTCGTTGGTCAGCCGCTCCACGTGGTAGCTCCCAGCCAGCGGATCGGCCGTCAGCGCCACGCCGGACTCGTAGCCGATGATCTGCTGCGTGCGGAGGGCGAGCGTGGCCGCCTGCTCGGTGGGAAGGGCGAGCGCTTCGTCGTACCCATTGGTGTGCAGCGACTGCGTGCCGCCCAGCACCGCGGCGAGGGCCTGCACCGCCACGCGCACCACGTTGTTGAGGGGCTGTTGGGCCTGGAGCGTGACGCCGCCCGTCTGCGTGTGGAAGCGCAGGCGGCAGCTCCGGTCGTCGGCGCCAAACCGGTCGCGCATGAGCCGCGCGTAGAGCCGGCGCGCGGCGCGGAACTTGGCCACTTCCTCGAACAGGTCGTTGTGGGCCGCGAAGAAGTAGGAGAGCCTGGGCGCGAACGCGTTCACGTCGAGGCCGGCCGCGACGGCACGTTGCACGTATTCCACCGCGTTGGCAAAGGTGAACGCCAGCTCCTGCACCGCCGTGGCCCCCGCCTCGCGCATGTGGTAGCCGGAGATCGAGATCGGATTCCAGTTCGGCACCTCGTCGGCACAGAACCGGAACACGTCGGCGATCAGGGCCAGCGACGGCTCGGGCGGGAAGATGTAGGTGCCGCGCGCGATGTACTCCTTGAGGATGTCGTTCTGAATGGTGCCACTGAGCTCGCTGCGCGCGAGCCCTCGCTCCTCGGCGACCACGATGTACATGGCCAGCAGCATGGATGCCGTGGCATTGATGGTCATCGAGGTGGACACACGATCGAGCGGCAGGTCGGCGAGCAGTGTGTGCATATCATCCACCGTGTCGATCGCCACACCCACGCGGCCGACCTCGCCGAGCGCACGCGCGGAATCAGAATCGATCCCCATCTGCGTGGGCAGATCGAACGCGACCGACAGCCCCGTCTGCCCGGCGTCGAGCAATAGCCGAAAGCGGGCGTTGGTCTCGGCCGCCGTTCCGAAGCCCGCATACTGCCGCATGGTCCAGAGCCGGCCACGGTACATGTCCGGTTGGATCCCGCGGGTGAACGGAAATTGGCCGGGATCACCGAGGTCGCGGGCATAGTCGAGCGGGACCGCCGGCGGACGGACGACCGGGGGAACCGGGAGACCGGAGGGAGTGGAGTTCGGCAAGGAAGGCATGGGATCGAAACAGAGGAACAGCGCAGCGCCGATACTACGCAGGAGCGGAAGTGGGCGGCGGGTTGAGAATGGCGGGCGATGGAGGCAGAGGATGGTGCCCTAAGCGAAAGAGACGACGTGGCTCCGAATGTAGCTGGTTCTCGCGGGAACGGCCGCATCGTTCTCCCATCACGAGCACCAGAGCGTCTTGGCCGTCACGCCGTCGCCATCTCGCCCCGCAACACCCGCTCCGCCAACTCCACATCCGCTCGGCTCCCGATATACAACGGCGTCCGCTGGTGCAGCTCGGTGGGCTGCACGTCGAGGATCCGCTGCACCCCATCGCTGGCCAGTCCGCCGGCCTGCTCCACGATGAACGCGAGCGGATTCGCCTCATACAGCAGCCGCAGCTTGCCGGCCGGCGACTCGCGATTGCGCGGATAGGCGAAGATGCCGCCGCCGAGCAGATTGCGGTGAAAGTCGGCCACCAGCGACCCGACGTAGCGAATGCTCAGCGGCTTGCGGTCGCCCTCGATTCCACGGTAGCGCCGCATGATCGCGCGCACGTCCTCGTCCCAGAGTTGCGAGTACGAATCGTTCACCGACAGATAGCGGCCGGCCTGCGGGATCTGGATGTTGGGATGGGAAAGCAGGAACTCGCCGATCGAGGGATCCAGCGTGAACCCGTGCGCCCCCTGGCCAGTGGTGTACACGAGCATCGTGCTCGACCCGTAGATGACGTAGCCGGCGGCCACCTGGCGGCGGCCCGGCTGCAGCATGTCCTCCATCACGCCGTCGCGTCCGCGCGTGATCTTCGGTACCACGGAGAAGATCGTCCCCACGGGGACGTTGACGTCGATGTTCGACGAACCGTCGAGCGGATCGAACAGCAGCGCGTACTTCCCGGTGCGGAACTCGGGCGGGATGGGAATGATCCCGGCTTCCTCCTCCGAGGCCATGGCGCACAGGCGTCCGGTATGATCCATCGCCTTCACGATCGTCTCGTTGGCGAAGAGGTCGAGCTTCTGCTGGATCTCCCCCTGCACGTTCTCCGTGCTCGCCGAGCCGAGGATGTCTACCAGGCCGGCGCTGCGCACCTTGTTGGCGATCATCTTGGCCGCGAGTGCGAGATCGTACAGGATGTTGGACAGATCCCCGCTCGCGTCGGGATGCAGCCGTTCCTGCTCGATGATGAACCGCTCGATCGTGACGACCGAAGTCGACGTGTGATTGACCACGAACCCGTCCTCGGTGAGGGAGGGACTGAAAAGGAACTTGAGGGCCGAGTGGCGCGGCGGGCAAGTCCGGAGATTCCGCAGTACGTCGCCGCCACCCCCGCACCACACGGCGGGACTCGACGGCACCGGCGGCGCCGTCACGCACGGACCAGCGGGCGCACGTGATCGAAGATCAGCTCGGTCTCGATGTGCCCCACTTCCTTGCGCGACAGGAACCGGTCGAGCGCCAGATCGCGAAGGTGCTGCGCATCGCGCGCCACGACGTGGACGAGGAAATCGATCTCTCCGCTCACGTGGTACACATCGACGACTTCGGGAATCGTGATCACATAGGCGCGGAACCGCTCGAAATTCTCGCGCGAATGCTGCGGAATGCGCACGGCGATCATGGCCTCGATGCCATAGCCGAGCACGGCCGGATTGACGTCGGCATGAAAGCCCTGCACCGCCCCGGTCGCGACCAGTCGTCGCACGCGCTCGTGGCAGCTGGAAGGGGCCAGGCCCACGCGCGCCGCCAGTTCCTTATTCGAGAGCCGAGCATTGTTCGCGAGGAGGGCCAGAAGCTGGTGATCCGTTTGGTCGAGCGGTCGATTTTCCATATGATTGCCGAAAAGTATTCGTTAGACAATCCGGGCGTCCGAACACTATTCTACTAGCATGGCCCACACGGAAGCAAATTCCATGATCCAGCGCTCGATCGACACCACCGGCGTCCATGCAGGACGCGAGGACTTCCGACAGCTCGGGGTCCACGCTCCGCCCCTCGACCTGTCCACGACCTACCCGATCGGCGAACTCAGCGAGGCCATCCATGACATCGATGCGATGATTGCCGGCGACCGTCCCGAGCGGAACGCCATCTACGCCCGACTCGCCAATCCCACCGTCGACCGCTTCGAACGCGCATTTGCCCAACTCGAGGCCGCCGACGACGCCGTGAGCTATGGTTCCGGCATGGCGGCGGTCACGGCTGCGCTCCTCGTGGCTCGCCAGCGCGGATCGCACGTGGTGGCCGTGCGCCCGCTGTATGGCGGCACCGACCACCTGCTCGCGTCCCGTCTCCTATCGCTGGAAGTGACCTGGGCCGCGGCCGACGGGGTGGCCGCGGCGATCCGCCCCGACACATCACTCGTCGTCATCGAGACCCCGGGCAATCCCACCCTCGCCCTCGTCGATATCGCTGACGTCGTGCGCCAGGCCGGACGCGTGCCCGTGCTCGTCGATTCGACGTTCGCCACCCCCGTGCTCCAGCAGCCCCTGACGCTGGGCGCCACGCTCTCCCTGCACAGCGCCACCAAGTATCTGGGGGGCCACGGCGACGTGATGGCCGGAGTCATCGCCACCAACGACGATTGGGCGGGCGCGCTTCGCCAGGTCCGCATCCTCACTGGCGCCGTGCTGCACCCCATGGGGGCGTACCTGCTGCACCGCGGGCTCCAGACCCTGGCCGTGCGCGTGCGCACGGCCCAGGCCGGCGCGATCACGATCGCCAAGCGCCTGGCGGCCGACCCGGCCGTCGAACGCGTGTACTTTCCCGGCCTTCCGGGCGGCGATCCACGAGGGCTCCTGGGACGACAGATGCGCGGCCCGGGCGCGATGATCAGCTTCGACATGGCCGGCGGTTTCGACGCGGCCGCCGCCGTGCTCCGCGACGTCCAACTCATCACGCCCGCCGTGAGTCTCGGCTCCACCGATACGTTGATTCAGCATCCGGCGGGGCTCACGCACCGAGTGATCGGCGAAGCGGCGCGCTTGGAAGAGGGGCTCAGCCCCGGCATGCTGCGCCTCAGCATTGGCCTCGAGTCGCCCGACGACATCTGGGCCGACCTCACGCGCGCGCTGACCGCCGCGCTGCCTGCAACCGTCACCGGCCATTCGTCGTCACCTGCCTGGACCGTGACCGTGTGACCGTCCGTCCGCACCACCAGGGTGGACAAGCGATCGGTGCGCAGCACCTGAGCGCCGGAGGCGGCCAGGCGCCGCATGACGGAGGAGCTGGGATGCCCGTAGATGTTCCCTGCGCCCACTGACACGAGCGCCACGCGGGGCGTTACGGCATCGAGGAACTCGGGCGTCGTGCTGGTGGAGCTGCCGTGGTGCCCTACCTTGAGCACGTCGGCATCGAGATACCGGCGCTCGTGCGTCAGCAGCCAGTCCTCCTCTCCGCGCTCGGCGTCGCCCACGAGGAGCATGCGCACCTCGCCCACGCGCACGAGCACGATGGCACTCGCTTCGTTGGCGTCGCGCAGCCCTGACGTCCAGGCGGAATCGGGGCCGAGAAAGGTGAGGGTCGCCTCGTCCACAACCAGAGAATCGCCGGGGTGCACGCGGTGCCAGATCGTGCCGTCGCGGCGCGCTTCGAGCAGGGACGCCCGGTACGCCTGGCCGGCCCGCGTGTACGCCGCATCGTAGTAGTCGCGCGGGCGCAGGGCGCGCAGGACACTCGCCGCGCCGCCGACGTGATCGTCGTGCGGATGTGAGAGGATGAACGCCGCCAGCGTTCCCCCGCGGTGCGCGAGGTACGGCACGACCGTCGACCGCCCGGCATCGCCCCCGCGCCAGACGCGGCCCGCGTCCATCAGCACCCAGTGGCCGCGCGCCGTACGCAGCGCGATGGCGTCGCCCTGCCCGACGTCGATCACGTGCAGTTCGGTGCGCCCATTCCCTGCGGGCGCCAAGGGCGCCCACGCGATCACGCCCAGCGCCCCGGCCGCGACCGTCGCGGCGCGCGCCGGAAAGCGACTCACGCAAGCCACGACGAGCGCGACGGCAAACACAACGCCGAATGCCGCCGCCAGTGCGGACGGGGCCACGGCGACCGCTGCGCCGGGCACACCCGCCGCCGTCGAGGCGACGTACTCGAAGGCGCGCAACGCTGGGTGGGCAGCGTCGGCGAACCACCGCGCCACGACCGGAACCGGCGCGAGCGCGAGAGCCAGGAACATCATCGGCTGTGCCAGCGCGATCACCGGCGCCGCGAAGACGTTCGCGACGGGCCCGATGAGGCTGACCCGGCCAAAGCTCCAGGCGACGAGGGGCGCGGTGACCACGGTGGCCATGGTCGAGCCGAGCACGATGCCGGTCACCGCGCGCACGCTGGAGTGGCCGGCTCGCAGCCGCGGCCAGCGATGCGAGAGCGCACCGGCGGCCACGAGTGCCGCGACCCCCGCGATGCTCAACTGATACCCCACGTCGGCGACGGCCCGCGGGTCGCCCAGCGGAACGGCGGCCCCCAGCGCGAGCACCGACCAGGGGGACACGGGACGCTGCCAACGGCGAGATACGACGACCACGCCGAGCATCACCGCCGAGCGCAGCGCCGGCGGCGGTGCGCCGAGCATGGCCACGTACGCGCCGATCACCGCCAGGGTGGCGACGTCGGCACGCCGCCGCGATAGACGCAAGAGTTGGAACACGAGATCCGCGGCCACGGCGATGAGAGCGACGTGCAAGCCGGAAATCGAGAGCATATGGGCGAGGCCGGCGGCAGCGTACCGATCGCGCATCTCGGCGGGAATGCCGCGCTGGTCGGCCACGAGCAGAGCGCGGGCGAGTGGCGCGTCGGACCCGAACAGCGCATCCACGCGTCGTCCGGCGCGATCGCGCCAGCGCACGAGCATCGACCCGGGCTGCGGCGCCCGGAGCCGCGCGCCCTGCACCAGCAGCCCGCGGCGCGAGCGGACGACGGTGCCGAACGCCGTTACGATGGAGCCGCCGTTGGCCCTTCCCTGCTGCACGGCCAGCGACACGTTCGCGTGGCAAGCGATCGCGGTGCCACGCGCCAAGGCGCCTGGCTCGGCTGCGTCCAACAACTCCACGCGGAACTCGCGCCGCGCAGCGAGGGTGTCGACGCATCGGGCATCGTCACGCGCCGTCGCGCCCGCGACCAGGACGCCCGCCGCCAGGAGTACGGCGCCGCCGGCGATGTCGAGGCGCCGGGCGCACCAGGCCACGATGCCGGCTGCCGTCGCGAGGATCGCGGCAGCGGCGCCCAGGCCGGCGAAGCCGATGTGCAGGCCGGCCGCGTAAAGAACGACCCCGGTTGCGAACAGAGGCATGGCGCAGCGGGAACAGGGGCGGCCCCTTTCCCGCTGCGCGGGACGTCAGCCGGCGGCGGGTGGGGTGACCTTGTGGGACGGGTCGTGCCTGGGAGACGCCGCCACGCGCTTCATGGCGTCGAGTACCCAGACCGCGAGCTCCGCGCGGCCCTGGTCGCTGCGCAATTCGAGATTGGCCAGCGCCCAGCCCGTGCCGGTGTTCGCGTATCGCGGGCGAAGATGGTTGAGCACCCACGCCGACACGTCATCAGCGCACTGCGGACAGGCGCAAAAATCCTCGCCCTTGGCGAGCAGTTGGGCGTGAATCTCGCGCACCACTTCCTCGACGAGGTTCTTCATCCGGCCAGGGGGAGCGGCTGGCGCTCGGTGACGATGGCCCCCGTGAACGTGGAGCCGGTGGTGCCGGTGAGTTCGACGGTGAGGTACTGGCCGAGCAGCGCCGCATCGCCGGGTACGAGCACCGTCTTGAAGTCGCGGGTGCGCGCCTGGAGCAGGTCGCCGCCGCGCCGCGCCTCCTTCTCCACGAGCACCTCCACGCGGCGGCCGAGGCGCTCGAGATTCCGTGCGCGCGAACCGCCGCGTACAGTGTCGACCAGCCGCGCCAACCGATCGCTCGCCACCGCGTCGGTGACCGTATCGCTGGCCGGCAGCCGCGTGGCCGGAGTGCCTTCGCGCAATGAGAACTTGAACGTGAAGGCGTCGGCGAAGCCGATCGCGCGCACGGCGCTCAGGGTCTCGTCGAAGTCGGCGTCGGTCTCTCCCGGAAACCCGACGATGACGTCGGTCGTGAGGCTGAGCCCGGGGATCGCGGCGTGCAGTCGCTCGACGCACGCGAAGTACCCCTCGCGCGTGTACCGGCGAAGCATGCGTTTGAGCACGCGCGTACTGCCCGACTGCATCGGGAGGTGGACGTGCTCGCAGACCGCGGGCACCTCGGCCATCGCGCTGATCACCCGGTCGCTGAAGTCGTTGGGATGCGGGCTGGTAAATCGCAGGCGGCGGATGCCGGGCACCGTGCCCACGGCGCGGAGCAGGTCGGCGAAGTCGTGCGTGCCGTCATGGTACGAGTTCACGGTCTGCCCCAGGAGCACGATCTCGGTCATGCCCTCGGCCACGACGTCGGCCGCCTCGCGCACGACGTCGGCGAGTTGCCGGCTGCGCTCGGGACCGCGCGTGGTGGGCACGATGCAGTAGGTACAACGGTAGTCGCACCCCCGCTGCACAGGGATCCAGGCCTTGACCTTGTCGAACCGGCGCGGCCTGAAGTCCTCGTAGTGCTCCTCGAGATCGAACGTCGTGGCGGTGGCGCGCTCGCCATGGCGGGCCCGGTCGACCAGCGCCGCCAGCGCCCGGTAGCCGTCGGGGCCTATGACGAAACTCACATGGCGCGCCGATTCGAGGAGGCGGGGGCCCAATCGCTGGGCCATGCACCCGGTGACCCCGACCACGGCCCCCGGCTTCATATCGCGTTTGAGTTCACCGAGCCGCCCGATCACCCGCTGCTCGGCATGCTCGCGAATGGCGCATGTGTTGACGAGGATCACGTCGGCGGTCCGCGGATCGGCCGCCTCGCCGTAGCCGTGCGCGCCGAGCGATCCGAGCATCAGCTCGGAATCGCTCACGTTCATCTGGCAGCCGTAGGTCTCGATGTAAACGGTCGGACGGGCGTCGGAACTCATTTCGGCGGCGGTTGGGCGTCTCGAGGGACGTTAAAGATAGCGGTGGGCAGCAGCCACGAGCGAGCCGCCAGCGCCGGCGCCCAGCCGACCGACGAACCGGTGCCCTCTTGGCAACGTCGGGTCGGCCAGGCGAACGGTCAAATAGTCCTCGGTCAGTCCCGAGCGGTCTGGTCCCCTGCCCACGACGATCACGTCCGCGCGGGCGCCGGCGCGCGATGCGGCATACGCCGTTTGCTTGCACGCGGCCAGTAGCCGCAGCTCGGCCGCACGCGCGCGCGCCACCGGTGGCGCGACCGGATCGGGCAGCCGCACGGCGGGGGTGCCCGGGCGGCCCGAGAACGGGAAGACGTGCAGGTAGGTGAAGGGCAGCCGCTCGCAGAGGGCCACGGTGCGCGCGTGATCCTCGTCGGTTTCACCGGGAAATCCCGTGATGACGTCAGCACCCAATCCGAAGGCCGGGCGCCCGGCCGTGAGTCGCTCGATGCGCACGGCATACTGCTCGGGGGTGTACCAGTGCCGACCCATCCGCCGGAGCAGGCGCCCCGACCCCGACTGGAGGGGGGAGTGCAGGAACGGGGCCACACGGTCGCCACCGCCGGTGAGCAGCGCGCCAATCCGGTCGTCCACCTCGGTGGCCTCAACCGACGACAGACGAAAGCGCACGAGCGGCACCTCACGGACCAGCCGCTCGAGCAAGGCGCCGAGCGAGGTCCCAAGGTCGACGCCGTAGGTGCCGATATGGATCCCCGTGAGGACGATTTCAGGATGGTGCTCGGCGAGCCGGGCCGCTTCGCGGACGAGTTCGTCGGCCGGGCGGCTGCGATTGGCTCCGCGCGCCATCGTAGTGGCGCAAAAGGTGCAGTGCTCGTCGCAGCCGTCCTGGATGCGGAGCAGCGCGCGCGTGCCCTGTTGCCGTGCGCCAGCGGACGGACGCACGGCATCGATGCCGAGCGCGCGGGCCACGGCGTCGGCGTCTCCCCCAGGGACCACGTGCGTCACGCCGGGTAGCGCCGCGAGGGCGGGCCGGCGGTCGTCGAGCCCGGCCACGCAGCCCATCACGACCGTGCGCAACCGGGGCGCCTCCCGCGCGGCGCGCCGCACGGCGTGGCGCACGTCGGCTTCGGCCTGCGCCGTGACGGCGCAGGAATTGAACACGGCCGCGTCGGCGCCCTCGGAAGTGCCGACCACCTCGTGTCCGGCAGCCGTGATGATGGCGCGCACCGCTTCGGTGTCGGCGTGGTTGGCGCGGCAGCCGAACGTGCGCAGGTAAACCCTCACGGGACAGCCGGCCCGGATCCCGGCGGGAGGAGTGCGGGCGCGGGAGGATGCACGGGAAGGGTGAAGTGGAAGGCGCTGCCCTGGCCCGCTCCACCGCTCCGTACCCAGATCCTGCCGCCGTGCGCGCCCACCACCAGCTTGCAGAAGGCAAGGCCGAGCCCCGACCCGCCGAGGTGCGGCGCGTTAGGGCTGTGCACCTGTTCGAACTTGCGGAAGATGATGTCCTGATACTCGGGCGGGATACCTGGACCGTTATCGGCCACGGTGAACAGGATGCCGTCGCCCTCCCGCCGCGCCGTGAGCTGAATGGCCACGGCGGTGGCGGAGTGGGTGACGGCGTTCTGCACGAGGTTGCCGAACACGCGGCGGAGAAGTGCCTTGTCGGCTTCGATCACCGGCGCGTCGTCGGTCACGTCCACCGTTGCGGTGGCGCCGGCCTGCCGCAGTCGGGTGGCCCACTCGTAGACGACTTCGTTGAGTATCGCCGCGGGTGCGATCGGCTCGAGCTTGAGCGCCACCGTCGTTTCTTCGATCCGCCGGATCTCGAGCAGGTCCTCGATGAGCGAGAGCAGATCCTCGGCCTTGCCCTCGGCCTCGACGAGGGCGCTCCGCTGCGGCTCGAGCAGCGAGCCGAAGTCCTCGTCGAGGAGCATCTCCAGCGTGGCCAGGACGGCGGTGAGCGGCGACTTGAGGTCGTGTACGATCATCTTCATAAGATCGTCGCGCAGTTTCTCGAGCTCGCGCAGCTTGCGCGAACTCTCCTCCAGCGCGTCCATGGCGCTTTTGAGCCGCAGTAGACTGCGCACGCGCGCACCGAGCACCAGGCGATTGTGCGGCTTGGTGAGAAAATCGTCCCCGCCGGCCTCGATCCCCTTCACGCGGTCGGTCGTGTCGTTGAGCGCCGTGACGAAGATGACGGGCACGCGAGCGGTGCGCGGATCGCGCTTGATGCGCCGGCAAACCTCGAACCCGGTGTCGCGGTCGTCGCAGCCGAGATCGCCGGCCGGCATCGCGACGTCGAGAATGCACAGATCCGGGTGATGAGCGAACGCGGCGGCAAGCGCCCCAGGCCCGTCGGTGGCGGCGATGGCGCGAAAGCCCAACACGTGGAGCTGGTCGAACAGCAGCTCGACGTTGGCCTCGACGTCGTCGGCGACGAGGATCAGAGGAGCATCAGCCGATTCCGCGCCCGTCTCCACGTCGCGGGATCACGGCCGAATGGTGAGACCGGCGTTCATCGTCCATGCCGACTCGGAAATGCCGATGCCCGCGCTGCGCGTCATGCGGACCAACCCGAGATCGAAACTGGCGTGGCCCTGCGCCATGCTGAAGCCGAGCCCCCCGGCCAGCGACGCCTCGCGCACCTGGTGGCCATCGGCGGGAAACGGCAGGTCACGCCAGCGGCTGCCCACCCGCAAGGCCACCGGGAGTTCCCCGAGCCTGGGCCCGGTGAACTCCACGCCCACGGACGAATCCCACGAGTTCATGGCGGTGCCGCTGGCCGAGTCCATCGTACCAAGCCGCGACCAGCTATCGTATGCGGTGCGGAACGCCAGCACGGTGCCGGTGAAGCCGGTGTACACGAGGCCCAGCCCGAACTCGTCGGGCACGTTGGCCCTGGCGATGAGCGTGTCCCCCACGGTCTGCTCGAACGGCCCGCCTCGCCGGAACGACACCGCCAGCCCGCCGAGCGATGGCTCGACCAATTCGGCGCCGACCGACAGCGCGTTGCCGGTGAAGGTGTTGGTGATCGGCAGGACGCTGTTCCCGTACCGCACGGTGTCGGCGAAGCTCAGTCGCGTTGTCACGATGTCGCGGCCGTTGATCGCATGGGCGGCAACGCCGAGCCGCAGCCAGCTGACGGGCATGTACGCGGCGGTGAAGGCGATATCGTTCACCGAGCCGTCGCTCGTCGTCGTCGAATTGAAGTCCACGGTGTCGCCGTTCAGGATCTGCTGCTGCGGCGAGGTGGTCTGCCAGGACCGGTCGAGCAGAGTGGACGACGACACGCCGACGATGAACTTGTCGCTGAATGGCAGCGCGCCGATGAACACCGGGAACCGCTGGGTGCTCGAACTGGCAGTGTTGTTCCCATCGGTCACGCGGCGGAATTCGGGGGCCATCTGAACCGACACGGCGGCACTCCCGAATTCGAGCAGGGCCGCCGGGTTCACCGGAGAGGCCGGGTCGAACTCGGCGAGCGCGCCACCGGTCCCCATGGCCCGGGCACTGAACTGGCCCGGCGGGTAGCCCAGCCCCTGCACGCTGAGGCTGCCCTGCGCACGCACGGCGCACGGGGCAACGACGAGGACCAGCACGACGAGCGCCCCAGCCCATGGCGACATGCGGCTCTTCATGGCGTGATCCCGGTAATCTGATTCGGCGAATAGACGATGCGGATGCGCGGCCGGAGGCTCGGCGCACCGGAAGAGGGCGTGAACCAATACTGCGCGCCCGAGGCGCCTTCGAGCTGGGCGACCAACGCGACGGCTCGCGGATCGCTGGTGCCGAGCGCCGTGTGCCAGAGGCGCACGAGCTGGACCATCTCGAACTGCCGCTGTCCACTGTCGGCCGGCGCGAATCGTTCCAGTGTATCGAGGCCCAGCGTACCGACCGTCGAGAGCAGCCCGAGCGCGCGATACAGATCTGTCACGGCGGTCGTCGCCAGCACTGCCTGCGGCCAGACCGCCATCGTATCGTGGGCGTCGGGGGACAATGGGTTTGGCACCTGATTGAGCAGCAGGGTCGCCCGAACTACGGTGGTTGAATCGACGATTCCCGACGGCAGACTGAAGCGGATATACACCCGTTGGCCAGGCAAGCCGCCGACGCGCAGCAGCGGGGCCGAGACCGGCGGCGTCCCGTGCACTACGATGAGGTAGTCGGAGAGGTCGGTGAGCAGCGGGCTGCCTGCCGGCGTACGCGTCATCGGGAACACGGTGGAGAAGGTAACCCCGGTCGTGTCGCCCGCTGCCGCCGGCTTGAACATGATACCCGCGATCGAGGTCAGCGACGTCCCCACGCGGATCTCGGCGCGCGACGGCCCCGTGACCTGTACGCCCAGCCGCAACCGCTTGTTCGCCCTGATATACGCCAGGAGCGAATCGTTCGAGATGGGAATCTTCAGGCTATCGGGGCCCAGGGAGTCGGGGGCGTAGGTCTGGGAGCCGAGCAGCCGGTCGGGTGAGAACAAAGGCGCGAGGACGGCCACCGCCGTGTCGGTCGCGGTGCTGTCCTGATTGCCCGTGTCGACGTCGTACACGTTGACCGTGATCGGCGCGCCCGGCAGCGTGAGCGACGTGTCCCGGCGCAGCACCAGGAACGCACTGTCCACCGCCTGGATGGACGAATCAACGACGGCGGTGCCGCGCCGCCACGTGGTGGGCAGCGAGTCGAAGCGGAGGATCGCGCGCGTGTCGATCGTGTCGCCGCGCGTCGAAATCAGCATGTACCGCTCCTGCCCGATGGCCGGGAATCCGGTCACCGTGGTATCGACCACCACCGCGTCGATCACCGTATCGCGCATGGTGATGGCCTGACCCGGGCAGAGCGACGGGCAGGCCGCGTTCGATTCGAGATTATCACTGCACGCCCCGATCACGGCAATCGTAACCGCCGCGATGAGGAGCGAGACCCTTCGGCTACGGGGCAGGAACACTGACACCATCCACGTGTGGCTAGTGACGACTGTGATCGAGAGAATGCGGCGTGAAGGCGTGCGGTAGCAGTTCGGCCAGGGTCCAGCGCGCCTCGCGCCCACCCCGCGTGACGCTCAGCACGACGAGGTCAGGGCTGAATTCGACAAGTGCCTGGCGGCAGATGCCGCACGGCGGCGTGGGCTCGGCCGCTTCGGTGGCGATGGCCAACGCGAGGAACTGGCGATACCCCCGCACTACCGCGGAGCCGAGGGCGACGCGCTCGGCGCATACGCCCCCCGGGTACGACGCGTTCTCGACGTTGCATCCCGCGACAATGATCGCGTCGGGCGTGAGAAGCGCCGCGCCCACGCGGAACCCGGAGTAGGGGGCATACGCCGCTTCCATGGCCCGCGCCGCCTCGTCGCGCAACGCGCCGAGCGTGCGCGCCACCAGCGCGTCGGAATCGGGCGGGGCTACCGCACGGGGAGTCACGACGCCACCAACTCCGGCAGGAACGAAGTGCCGCGGCCGCGGAATGCCACCCCCAGCCACTCGGCCACCGTGGCCCCCAGATCCGAAAACGTGCTCCGCCGCCCCAGATCGCGCGGGTGCACCCGCGGCCCGCACGCCAACAGCGGCACGCACTCGCGCGCGTGATCGGTGGATGCCGTGGTGGGGTCGTTCCCGTGGTCGGCGGTGATGAACAGCAGGTCGTCCTCGCGGAGGGCGGACAATAGTGCGGGAAGCGCTGCGTCGAACTGGCGCAGCGCCCCATAAAACCCCGGAACGTCGTTCCGGTGCCCGAATTGCTGGTCGAAATCTAGCAGGTTGGCGAACAGGAACCCATCGGCGCTCCCGTCGATCCACTCGCCGATGGCGGTCAATCCCTCAGCGTTGTCCGCGAAATGCCGCGACGTGATCCCCCGTCCGGCGAACAGATCGTCCACCTTTCCCACCCCGGTGCTGGGGATCCCCGCCTGCGCCAGTGCGTCGAGCAGCGTCTCCCCCGGCGGTTGGATGGAGTAATCCCGGCGGCTCTTCGTGCGCGTGTAGGCACCGGGCGTCCCCACGAATGGCCGGGCGATCACCCGCGACACATCGTGCGGCGGCACCAGCATCCGCCGCGCGGCCTCGCACCCGCCGTACAGCTCGTCGAGCGGAATCGTGCCCTCGTGGGCCGCGATCTGGAAAACGGAATCGGCCGACGTGTAGAGGATCCATTTACCGGTTCGCTGCTGCTCGGGGCCGAAGCGATCGATGACCGCGGTGCCGCTGCCCACGACGTTGCCGAGCACCGCCCGACCCGTGAGGCGTGCGAACTCGTCCACGACCTCGGGTGGGAATCCGTGGGGATACGTCGGAAACGGCCGCGCGAGGTGCAGTCCGGCAATCTCCCAGTGCCCGGTCGTGCTGTCCTTGCCGGCCGATTTCGGTTCCATCAGCCCCCAGGCGCACGTGGCATGGCGCGTGGGTCCGAGACCGGCCAGTGCGGCGATGTTGCCCATCCCGGCCGCCTGGAGATGGGGCAGGTCGAACCCGCCCGGCACAGCGCGCGCGAGATTGCCCAGCGTGTCGCTGCCGACGTCGCCATAGGCCGCCGCGTCGGGCGCCGCACCGATACCGACGCCGTCCAGAACGACGATCGCGGCGCGCTTGGTCACTCGTGGTCCCCGTAGATGCGCGGAAGACGCGAATGCAGTTCGGTGAGCAGCTCGTACGGCGACAGGTGTCCGAACCGCGCCACGTCCTGCACGGTAAGCAGGTCGTCGCCGTCGCGTCCGATGAGTGTCACCACGTCGCCCACCGCGCAGGGCACGTCGGTGACGTCGACCATCGTCATGTCCATGGTCACCGCGCCCGCCACCGGCACGCGGCGTCCCCGGACCAGTGCCCAGCCCCGGTTGCCCAGCGCCCGACGGTAGCCGTCGGCGTAGCCGAGCGGGAGAGTGGCAATGCGCCGCGGCCAGTCGTCCGGGTGTGACCCCGGGGGCGGATAGGTGGCCCCATAGCTCACCGTGTCGCCGTCGCGGATGGCGCGCAGCTCGACGATCCGCGCCCGTACCGCGACCACGGGTTCTGGATCGAGTCCCGCCTCGGTTCCCACGCCATAGAGAAAGATCCCGGGACGCGCGAGATCCCACTGGGACGGCCCTTCGTTGTGCTCGATGGCGGCCGACGATTCCGCGTGCAGCAGCGCGGGCCGGTGCGTGAGTTGTGCCAACGCCTCCTGGAACCGCTGGGTCTGCACGGCCACCGACGCGCGATCTCTGAGCACCGAGTGATAGTGCGTGAACGCGCCTTCGGGCGGGAACCGGGCCAGCAGGTCGCGACTGGCGCCGATCTCACGCCACGGGATGCCGGCGCGGTTCATGCCGGTATCGATGGAGAGGTGCCACGGCGCCCCGCTCGGCCCCCAGGCAGCGATCGCCGCGCGATCGCCGAGCGCTGGACGGAGACCCGCGGCGCGTGCGGCGTCGAAGGTCTCGGGCAGGATTGGCGTGAGCACGAGGATCGGGCGCACGATGCCGGCGGCGCGGAGCTCTTCTCCCTCGTCGATGGTCCCCACGCCATAGCCCCAGGGCGCGGTCGCTTCGAGCGCGCGCGCCACGCCCACGGCGCCCAGTCCATAGGCGTCGGCTTTGACCATCGGCAGCAACGGAACGCGTGCGGCCGCGGCAATCTTGTCGGTGTTGCGCTTGAGCGCGCCGAGGTCGATTTCGAGCCAGGCGCGCGTCGTGGCCCGAGTCATTGAGCTATCATTCGCAGGGCGGGTAGTATATCGGACGCACGGAGGCGAGGCAAGTGACACGGCCACTTGAAGATACGCTCGAATTGATGAAGGATCTGCGCAAGCGCTGCGAATGGGACGCGGCACAGACGCACGAGTCGTTGCGGCCCTATCTGATCGAGGAAGCCCATGAAGTGGACGATGCGATCCGCTCGGGAGACGACCCGCTGCTGCGGGAGGAGTTGGGTGACCTCCTACTCCAGGTGCTGTTTCACTCGGTGGTGGCCGAGGAGCGCGGCGCGTTCACGTTTGACGATGTGGCCGAGACGTTCATCACGAAGATGAAGGGACGGCATCCGCATCTGTACGGCGATGGGGTGCGGGAACCATGGGAGCAGCAGAAGGCGAAGCGGCGCGGGAGCATCGTGGACGGGCTGCCGGTGGGGCTGCCAAGTCTGCACAAGGCATTTCGCCTTCAGGATCGCGCCGCGGGCGTGGGGTTCGATTGGCCCGACGTGGGCGGGCCGCTGGCCAAAGTCGAGGAGGAGCTGGGTGAGGTGCGCGACGAGTTGGCGCGGATGCCGGCGCGTCCGGCGCACGGACCGCTATACGATCATGCTCATGGCCGGCTGGAAGGCGAACTGGGGGATCTGCTCTTCGCGGTGGTGAACCTGTGCCGGAAGGCGGGCGTGCACCCGGCGCTGGCGCTGGACAGAGCGAACGACAAGTTCGTGCGGCGGTTTCGGGGGATCGAGGAGAAGGCGAAGGCGCGTGGCGTGGACGTGGGAACGGCTGGGTTGGAGGCGTTGGACTTGTTGTGGGACGAGGTGAAGGGGGACGAACGGTAGACAGTGCCGCAGCGCTCCGGCCTGATCCGAGCCCCGGTAAGGCGAGCCGCGGCGCGTCAGCGCACGGGTCCGCAGGCGAAGGGGTCGCAGAACTTCGGGGCGCGCAGGAATGCGGAATCGGCCAGCGCTTCTCGGATTGCATGCATGGCCGAGCCCTCCGTCGGGAAAGCACAGGTACGCCTGGCTTCGCACGGAGCGACGGTATCTTGCCAGCGTCACCAAATCGTCTACCGGGCCGACCGCCCCGGCATCCCACCTGGGCCGTTCGCCTCGCCGCCGCCAGAGCTCGGGCGCGCCACTTCTCCTGGCCTTCAACCACTCTCCCATGAACGCCAACGGCGCCCCGATCCTGGGACGCCGTGCTCACCGCTCCCGTGTGCCCCCTCCGGCCCTATGGCCGCAACCGGTACATCATGCGCGGGAACGCGATGACCTCGCGAATGTGCGGCAACCCGCAGATCCACGCCACCGTCCGTTCCAGTCCGAGGCCGAATCCGGCGTGCGGGAACGTGCCGTACTTTCGCAAATCCAAATACCACCCGTAGGCATCCATCGGCAGCCCTTCGTCCGTGATCCGCTGCACCAGCCGGTCGTAGTCGTCCTCACGTTGCGACCCACCGATGATCTCGCCGTATCCCTCGGGGGCCAGGCAATCGTCGCACAGCACCGTGCGCGGATCGTCGGGATTCTCCTTCATGTAGAACGCCTTGGCTTCCTTGGGATAATTGATCACGAATACCGGGCGGTCGTAGTCCTCGACGAGCAACGCTTCGTCGTCCGCCCCCAGGTCATCCCCCCACTTCACGGTGCTGCCCTTCCGCTGGAGCGTGGCCACCGCGTCGGTATAGTTGAGGCGCGGAAAGGGCGGCTTCACCGACGCCAGCTTGGCGACGTCGCGTTCCAATTCGTGCAATTCGGCCTGGCGCCGTTCCAGGCACCGCGCCACGAGATACGACACGAAGTCCTCCTGCAACTTCATGTTGTCCTCGGAGTCGTTCCATGCCACCTCCGGCTCGATCATCCAGAACTCGGTGAGGTGCCGCCGCGTCTTGGACTTCTCGGCGCGGAAGGTGGGCCCGAACGTGTAGATCTTGCCGTACGCCGCGGCGGCCGCCTCGCCGTACAACTGGCCGGTCTGCGCCAGATACGCCGTGCCCTCCTCGAAATACTCCGTGGAGAACAAGCCGCTGCGTTCGCCGATCGCCGCCGTGAGAATCGGCGTGTCCACACGCAGGAATCCCCGCGCGTAGAAGAAGTCGTGGATCGCCTGCTCCAGCTCGTTGCGCACCGACGCGATGGCCCGCTGCCGCGGGCTGCGCAGCCACAGGTGCCGGTGGTCGAGCAGGAAATCGATCCCGTGCTCCTTGGGCTGGATCGGATAGTCGGTGGGACTCAGCCCCACGATCGCGAGGTCCTTCACCCCCACTTCGTAGCCGCCCGGCGCTCGCGGCTCGGCACGCACCTCGCCGGTGACCGCCACGGACGTTTCGAGCGTCAGCTCGGCGAACCGGGCCCAGATTTCGGGCGGGAGCTGATTCTTCACGAACACCGCCTGCGCGGTGCCGGTACCGTCGCGGATCACGGCGAAGGCGATCTTGCCCGACGACCGGACATGCGTCACCCAGCCACGCACGGTGACTGTCTGCCCGACATGGTCGGCGAGTTCTGCAATACGAGGGGTCATGGCGAGGAACGCTATCGCGCCTGCTGGGCGAAGTGAACCCCTCACCGCCCATCGCCGCTGGGCCGCCGTGCTGCCGGCGCGGCGGGCCGGTTCATCCTGCCCGCTCTCCGTGCAGGCCCGCGGTTTCCTGCCAATCAGGTTGACCCTGGCCCAATCCGCCCCGCTCCGCCAACTTTCCCAAGGGACACCCGTCGCCAGGAGGCTCCAGTGAAAAAGCATCGCACCAACGTGCCCGACTTCTCGCGCAAGCAGCAGCCGTCACGTCGTGAACCCGAAGCGGAAGGCGAGAAGCTCATCGCGCCGGTCCACCGGCCAGCGCCGCTGGTCAAGCCCCGCGCGACGTCGGCCAAGTCAGGCCGCCGCGGGCAGTAGGTGCGCCGACTCTTGACCGGCCGCAACTCGGGGATCGTCGCATGAGCCGCGGCAACCCCCTCTCGGGCGCGGTGATCGCGGCGCCGGCGGAGCGTCCGCGCGATCACGAATTGGATCTTTACGGGCTCACGCATCCCGGCCTCGTGCGCGACGAAAACCAGGATCACTTTCTGCTCGGCACCGTGCACCCGCAGGTCGTGATCCACGGGACGAGCCTGCCCGAGGTGGACCGGCTGCCGACGCGCGGGCAGCGCCTGGCCACGGTTATGCTCGTGGCGGACGGAGTCGGGGGGGGCAGCGACGGCGGCCAGGCGAGCCGGCTGGCCGTCGAGGCGATCATGGGCTACGTGTCGTCCACGATGGAGTGCTGCCACGCCGTGGTGAGCGGGTCGGACACGCAACTGTTCGCCGCCCTCCGCAAGGCGGCGGCCGAAGCTCACGCCGTGGTGCAGCGCCAAGCGGCCGCGGCCGATTTGCCCGCGGTGATGGCCACGACGCTCACGCTCGTCGTGGCCGTGTGGCCGTCAGCCTACGTGCTGCAGGTAGGCGACAGCCGGTGCTATTTCTTTTCGGAAGGCACGCTGCGCCAGGTCACGCGCGACCAGACGGTGGCGCAGGACCTGGTGGACATGGGGGTACTCCCCGCCGAGCGCGCGGCATCGTCGCCCTATCGGAACGTGCTTGCCCGCGCCATCGGCGCCGCAGAAGCCACCCCCGAGGTGACGCGCCTCGACATCAGCGAACGCGGGAGCGTGCTCCTGCTCTGCAGCGACGGCCTGACGAAACACGTGTCCGACGAGGAGATCGCCGGACACGTGATGAGCATGCAGTCATCGGAGCAGCTGTGCCGCTCGCTCGTCGAACTGGCGCTCGCCCGCGGTGGCACGGACAACGTCACCGTGCTCGCGGGGCGAGCGGTGGGCGGCGGCTAACCGCCGCCACCGCCGGTGCGGTGGGCCGTGCGCGCGCCCGATGATCCGGCGGACGACGCCCCACTGGAGCCCGCCGACTGCGACGCGCCCGCTGATCCTGACCACCCAGCCGTCCGGCCCGACGGGCGTGCACCGCTGGTGCCCGACGAACCGTCCTGGACGTACCCGCGCCCCTTCACCAAGTGGCCGTTGTGGCCCGCGGCGCCGTTCGATCCATTGACCACCACGACCACCGGCTGCGATCCCGGATACCAGCCGCCGTAGCCGCCGTAGCCGTAACCGTAGCCGTATCCCGAGTACGGCGAGTAGTACCCGTAAGGCGAGTACGCGTCGCATGCGTAGGACGCGTAGGGCGAGCAGTACCCGTAGGGCGAGTAACCCATCGCCCCATAGCCGTAGTACGGCGAGTACACGCACCGGCCGGCGGTGTCCCATCCGTAGATGGAATAGGGACACGCCGGGAGGTTCGTGGCCTCACCGGCCAACCCGGACGGCCCGGCCGTAGCGGGCGTCGCGGCGGCGCTGCCGTTCGACGGACGCAGCGAGAACTGATCGGGATTGGCCAGCGCGACCATCACGTCCGTCACGCCCCCCGGCACTCCCGCCTTGGCGAGCGTCTCGAGCTGTTTCGCGTTCACCGACATCTGCTCGCCGCGATTGGCCAGCCAGGCTTCCACCACCGGCGCGTCGAGATGGTCAGACGCTTCGATGATATCCTCGGTGTTCAGCGGCGCCGCGTCCGCAACGCGTGCCGCAGCCACTGCCATCGCTCGATCACCGACCGCCGACGCGATGTCGGCGGGGAGCGGGCCGGGATCCGTCGCCTCGCGATACACCAGCACCCGAACGCCGGAGTTGCGGCCCGCCGCCAGCCCCTGCACGTCCATCCACCGGCCGTCGACCGACATGGCGATCAGCCCCGTGGAGCCGCGGTGGACCGCATTGTCGCACGTATAGTCCGAATGGAGATACACGCGTTCGCCGTCGCGCGACCACGCCGCGCTACGCCAGCCCGTACAACCGTCGCGGGTATCGGGCACTCGCTTTCCATCGGCTTCGATGTGCTCGCGGTTGGTCACCTTGCCGTCGGTCACCGTGACGATGTCCACGGCCGACGCCCCCGCAGCCGGAACCACGCACATGAGCGCCGGCTTCGCCGCGCTGGGAGTAGCCGCCGGCTCCCAGCAGCCCAGCCAGGCGTCCCAGCGGCTGTCGGTGCGCGTCGCCGCTTGCGCCGCGGCGGGAAGCGCCGTCATTACCAGCATCGCGCCGGCCAGCACCAGCAACCCGGCAGCAGCACGTGTGGCATTGATTGCTCGGTTCTTCATAGGACCCTCTCCTCAGAACCTGAAAGTGACACCCGCGGTGATCGCCACCCCGGACAGGTCGATCCGATTGAAGCCGGAGAAATCACCGCCCATCTGCCCCTGAGCCCAAGAATAGCGGGCCTCAGCGGTGAAGGCCATGTTCGGATTGATCGTGAAGTCGGCTCCCGCGAATGCATCGGCCATCGGCGTCCATGCCGACGACGTTAACACGCTAGGAAACACGTTCGTGCTCAACGTGTCCACAAAGTCGCCGCCTTGGCGGAACTTGTAATACATGGTGCCCACCCCGGCCCCGACGTACGGCGCGAATCGGGCCGGCACCCACGCGAATTTTCCGATCGACTGGCCTCTTGGCTGGAGATAGGCCTTGAGGCCCACCGTCAGCGGCACGCGGGTGAACTCGGTGCTCTGCTGGATGGGCAGATTGTTGTTGTCAAGCCACCCCCGGAACTGCGACTGCGCCGCCGAGCGCGAGTACCCGAGGCCGAATTCGGCGTCCACCTGCGGACTGAGGCTGAAGGCGAGATCGGTGGCGATCGTGGCGCTGCTGAAATCGCTGCGGTTGAGCGTCAACTCGTTCATCACCGTGGAGAAGATGTCGCTGTTCGCGCTCGCGAAATCGTACCCCGTACGCACGGTGAAGGTGGTGGTCGGGGCGTGAAACAGATATCCCGCCTGCTGCGCCCCGGCCGGGCGCACGCCCCACACGGCGACGAGCGCCAGCACCGCGAGCCCGACGAGGCTCCGCGATTTCGTTGGCGGCTGGACTGCACACTGGGACTGCATAGTGCTCCTCCGACTGAGCGGTGAATTCCACCGCGGTGTGTCCACGACGGCCGCCATTGTA
>Ga0307372_10001736_pt1 | contig 37334 bp, 38 predicted proteins | sample OX1MG_FD_202533 | JGI IMG/M metagenome (GOLD analysis project Ga0307372, IMG submission 202533) | Soil microbial communities from Risofladan, Vaasa, Finland - OX-1 | ecosystem: Environmental > Terrestrial > Soil > Coastal area > Acid sulfate soil | place: Finland: Risofladan, Vaasa | collected...
CTAAGAGCGAAAAAATTTGTAGAGAAGATAAAAGGCAAACAAAGTAATCAGGCAACAAAGCCGGGCATCCAAATCATGTCAGCAGCATTGTGTGTTTGGAAACAGGAGCTCAAGCCATTTTTAACAACCGTCAACAAAAAAGGTATCGTGGAAGAGAACAAGGAACTGAATGTTATAGAGTTACATTTTCTCAATGCCCGAAGGCAAATACAAAACATATCAAATCTCTACGGCATCAAAATAGCTTGCTGAAAAAAGTGACAATTTGTTTTCAGTTTTTTTTGCTTAAGCGCCTAAAACCCATTATAATTTATCGAGATTAAAAAAAGCGCATGAGGTGCCACAGAAAAATCAGCTATGGTGCAATCTCTGCTTTCAAAGATTTTTTCAAATTCTTCCAAAGAAATTATTTCTCTTCCTACTCTTAACATTGTGCCCACCAACCCTTTCACCATTCCTCTTAAAAAACGATTGGCTTTAACGTTATAAACTAATGTTCCATTTTCTATTGTCCATTCACTTTTCATTATCTCACAAATAAAATTTTTTACCTGTGTATTTTTTTTTGAGAAAGAAGTAAAATCATTTTGGTGCATGATCAAAGTTGCGGCTTTATTTAATTTATCAAAATCCAATTTGTATGGAAAATAATACGCAATGTCTTTGAGAAAAGGATTTTTATATTGGTAAATAAAATACTTGTATTCGCGTGAAATGGCATCAAAACGACAATGCATATTTTCGGGTACCTCAAAAATCTTTTTTATTACGATATCTTTTGGAAGAATAGAATTTAAATGATATTCATTATTGTTTTCCTGATGGGATAAAGACACTCTAACATCAAAATGAAAAAAATTTTGTAAAGCATGGACTCCGGTGTCTGTGCGTGATGATCCGGTAAGTGTAAATTTCTGTTTAAAAAATATTTCGAGTGCTCTTTCGACTTCGGCTTGTATAGTATTTGAATTTTTTTGTACCTGGAAGCCTGAATAAACGGCTCCTTTATAACTTACCTCTATAAAATATCTTGGCATAAACAGCCTTTTATGAGAATATTATTTGCGAATCATCGCCTTAAAACGGTTGAGATAATAGGGATCCTTAAATTGTGATTGCAGTGTTGGATATTGATCGGAATCGGATGTAAACGCATAAGCTTCATCAAAAAACTTATATTTCCCCTCCTCCGTTAAGAACAGGTAAGAAAGATCTTTTATCTGCGCTGTGCTATAGCATTTTTCTTTGAAATATTTCTTTGCCACTCTCAACATATCATCCATATCCATTACTGCTGCCATTCTTTTTCTTAACTTAAAAAAATCTTCAGTGGTTGCGAATTCTTTACAGTCAGAATTTATTGAGGAAGAGGTTACTTCCTTCGGCAAAACAATCAACTGATTTTCCGGTGGAGTTTCCTTAGTTTTTGTTTCAGCTTTTACAGGTGTTACATCGGTAATCTGGGTTATAGGTCCATTATTATTTTGAGAAGAAGAATCTTTGTAATTAGTGATTGTTTCATTTTGAGGAAGTTCTGCATTATTTTTTTCTGAGGTATTATTTGCAATAGATGAATCATTTATTTTCATCGCATTGCTGTCTGTTTGAGAAGCCGAAAGAATTTGAGGAGTTTCTATATTATTACCAGCTAACGAATTATTTTTTTTCGCAATATCAATTACCGGAACAGAGGATGAATCAGTTTGAGATTTTATTTGGGCTGTAGCAAATGCAGGCTGAGAAGCATCCCCTGATAAAGGAATACTTTTATTTTCAACAGAAACACTTTTTTCAGTGCTGGTATCAGGTTGATTTTTTTCAGCAGGCATAAATACTCTAACAGTATCTGAATTGTTACTGCTATCACTTTTCACCTTATATATCATCTGTAAACCATTATTATCCTGCACACTTAAAATTTTTGAAATTTCCGGTTTGGGCTGGTCAACAATTTCCGGTTGTACTTTATTTTCAGATAAGGAATCTGAATTCGGTAAAGAAGCTTTTGCATTATTAATAGCTGTAACTGTGGGTGTATCCAGACTATTCAATGCTTTGGAAGTATCTAATGATTTTACAGGCGCAGTTAGCACTTCATGATTTTGCAAAATAGAAGAATCCTTCACTACGCCGGCAAGCATTTTTGTAAAAGCATTTTCATCCTTTTTAACTGGTACATTAGTAACTGCATCTTTAGTACCTTTTATTAAATCGAGTGTTTGCAAATTAAAAAGCTGCCATCCTTTTTCATCAAAATTCTTTAATACTAAACCTTCGTTTTTGTTGTCAACTGAAATCGTGAAATTTTCTTCGGGAAACTCGTTCCTTGGGAAACCTACTACTAAATTATAAACCCCATCGGTAACGCCGGAAAGAATAAGATATCCTTCAGAAGATGAGCTGATTAATTTATTATTAAATTTTGCATAAAAGGGTTGCCCTCCTTCTGTCTGCAAATAAATAAAATAATCCTTTTGGGCACTGGCCGAAATAGTAAAAATGGCCAACAATGAAATGAAAAATAATTTTGGGATAGCAGAATTAAACATAAACGCAAATCTATTTAATATAATAATAAATATTGCTTCCTATATAAAAAATAAGAACATTTTATATTTAGCCTGTATTTTTGTCCGACACTTAAAATAGAATTTATGAAAAGAATTTTCCTGTTTTTTGTATTATTAGGATCGCTTGTAACTGCCAATGCTCAGCAAGACGGCAATGCTGACACAACTGCAGTAAAGCCAGATACTGCCTGGAAGCATATCTACCGGGCATCCTATCCAAGAATCAATGATCTTGTAAGTACCAAACTTGCTGTCAGTTTTAACTACGACAAACAGTGGATGTATGGGCAGGAATGGGTAACTCTTGAACCTCATTTTTATCCAACAGATTCTTTGAAACTGGATGCAAAAGGAATGCAGATCAATGAGATTGCCCTCATAAAAGGCAAAACAAAAATACCTTTAAAATATTCCTATGATAATATGCATTTGAAAATTACGCTCGATAAAACTTATAAAAAAGATGAAAAATATACCTTGTATTTGAATTACATTTCAAAGCCAAATGAACTGAAATTACCCGGCAGTGCAGCCATAACAGGTGCAAAGGGTTTATATTTCATCAATCCTTTGGGCAAAACCAAAGAACATAGAGAAATATGGACCCAGGGCGAAACAGAATCTAACAGCGCCTGGTTTCCTACTATTGATAAACCCGACCAAAAAACTTTAGAGGAAATTTCAATGACGGTTCCTGCAAAATATGTAACTCTCAGCAATGGGCTTTTAATTCATCAGAAAAAAAATGCAGACGGAACCCGCACTGATGACTGGAAAATGAAATACCCTAATTCTCCCTATTTATTTTTTATGGGCGTGGGTGATTATGCGATTGTAAAAGATCATTACAAAAATATAGCTGTTGATTATTATGTAGAAAAAGAGTATGCTCCGGTTGCCAGAAAAATTTTTGGTGAAACTCCTGCTATGATTGGTTTCTTTTCTAAAATTTTAGACTTCCCTTACGTGTGGACAAAATATGACCAGATAGTAGGAAGAGAATATGTGAGCGGCGCGATGGAAAATACAACCGCTACCTTGCACCAGGATGGAGCCTACCAGAATGCCCGGCAGCTTGTGGATGGGAATGCCTGGGAAGATGATATTTCTCATGAATTATTTCATCATTGGTTTGGCGATTTAGTAACCTGTGAGAGCTGGAGCAATATTACTCTTAACGAATCATTTGCTGATTACAGTGAATATTTATGGCGCGAGCACGAACACGGAAAAGATGATGCCGATGCACTTAACTACCAGGAAATGCAGCAATATTTGTTGAGCGGAAGCAGCGATAAAGACCTCGTAAGATTTTATTATAAAAACAGGGAAGATGTTTTTGATGCAGTTAGTTATAACAAAGGCGGCCGCATTTTAAATATGCTTAGAAATTATGTAGGCGACGCGGCATTTTTTAAATCATTGAATGAATATTTGAATCTTTATAAATTCAAACCGGCAGAAGCACAGGAATTAAGACTTGCATTTGAAGACGTAACCGGTCAGGATTTGAACTGGTTTTGGAATGAATGGTATTATGGAAGTGGCCAACCTACACTTGATATTAATTATAATTATACCGACGGCGTAGAAAGAGTGATTGTAGATCAAACTCAAAATACAGGAAAAATATTCAAAATACCCACTGCTATTGATGTGTATAGTTCGGGCCCTAATAAAAAAAGATACAAAGTGTGGCTGGATAATAAAGCTGATACATTTTATTTTGCAAGCCCTCAAAAACCTTCCCTGGTAAATCTAGATGCAGATAAAGTTTTGCTTTGCATAAAAACAGACAATAAATCGGCAGATGAGTTTGAACAACAATATAAATATGCCCCTAATTATCTCGACAGAAGAGAAGCCCTTGAATACTTCGCAAAAAATAAATTGAGTGATCTGGCTCTTGGATTGAATGATAAATATTATGGTTTGCGTTTATTGACTTTGAATTACCTGGAAAGTCAAAAAGGGTATACGGTTCCATCAGTGCTTAAAGTAGTGGAACAAATGGCGGAGGAAGAACCCAACAAAAAAGTGCAGGCTAAAGCTATTGAAATCATTGCAAAAATGAATGATAAAAAATACGAGCCAATGTTTGAAAAGTACGTAAACGATTCTTCATATTCAGTTTCAGGAGCCGCTTTGGAAGGGCTTGCCGCACTTGAACCTTCGCAGGCTTATATACTCGCCAAAAAATACAGCAATGATGCCCTCGGAAAATTAGGAGAGGTTGTTTCTGATATAATTATTAAGAATGGCTCAGAAGATGATTTTAATTTCTTATCAAACCATTTTGATAATGAGCCTCTATCAGAAGATAAGATTAAGAGTGCATTTACTTTTGCCAGATATCTGACAAAGATCAAAGACCCGGACAAAGTAAAAGTAGGCGTAGATGAAATAATGAAATTCAGAAACCAGATTCCAGAGCAATACAGAGGTTTTATTGATCCCGGATTTAAACAGGCATTCAGTAAAATAAGTGCAGTACAACAAACCAATGGTAATACGGAATTGGCAAATTATATTGATGGGTTATTGAAATAAAAAAATTGATCAGTCTCGGAAACGTCAGTTCAAAAATAATCCAGATTCAAATTTTTTGGATCAGGATTTTTGTCGAATTTATAGCTTATATAGCCAATTAAGAATCATAACATTATAAAGATTATTACTAAAAAAATAATTACTAAAATCTCTAAATTAAAATTTCTCATATCACTAATAACTAATCAAAGAAGCAATATCTGAAACTATAAACGATCCCCAATCACTTCTCCATTTTCCTGTATGAAAATAATTTTATTTTTTGAAATATTGATACCAACCTTACTGCCTATTTTTACTGCATCGGCTGGAGGCCTACGCGCAATTAAATTTTGATTTGCCAAAGAAAGATATACAAATTGTTCATTACCCATATTCTCATAAGCTGTTACTTCCAATTTACAATCGTAAATTTCGTTATCATCATCTAGCACTGAAATATCTTCAGGACGAATTCCTAATTGAATATAATTGTCAAGATACTTTTCCATATTTACGGGAAGTTTAATATCCAGAATAAATTGGCATTCTTCAGTTGCATGTTTAAAAAAATAATTGCCATCATACTTAAGATAGCCATTAATAAAATTCATTGGAGGTGAGCCAATGAATCCTGCAACGAATTTATTATTTGGATGATTATATAATTGTAAGGGAGTATCAATCTGCATCAGCCTTCCTTGATTTAAAACAACTATTCTATGCCCCAAAGTCATAGCCTCCGTTTGATCATGAGTTACATAAATTATGGTTGCGTCTATTTCACGATGAAGCCTTTGTAACTCAATACGCATCTGACTCCTTAGTTTTGCATCAAGATTACTCAACGGTTCATCAAAAAGGAAAACTTTTGGACGGCGAATAATTGCTCTTCCTATAGCAACTCTTTGACGCTGGCCACCTGATAATGTTTTTGGTTTACGATAAAGTTCATCCTCTATTTCCAACAAATGTGCAGTTTCTATCACCCGCATTTTAATCTCCTTCTTGCTGAAATTCTTAAGTTTTAATCCGAAAGCCATATTATCATATACAGTCATGTGCGGATACAAAGCATAGTTTTGAAAAACCATTGCTATATCCCTGTCACGTGGACTAAGATCATTCATCCTTATGCCGTCAATAGAAAGATTTCCATCGCTTATATTTTCGAGTCCTGCAATCATCCGAAGTAATGTTGATTTACCGCAGCCTGAAGGGCCCACAAGTACCATAAATTCTTTATCATAAACTGTAAAAGATATATTATCTATAGCTTTTTTTTTGTCATGATTTTTATCAATGTCCTCATAAATTTTGGAAATATTTTGTAAGATAACTTCTGCCATAAATTTTATTTAGAAATTGAATTTGAAAAATATTCTTTTGAAATTCTTGTAATACGACAGGCGAGATCCAATTCTCCTGAAGCTAAAATAAAATCCTCATTATGCGATGAAATGCCGGTTGTAAAAACAACATCATTTAAATAAATCTGATTGCTAATGTTATTCGTAAGTTCAGGATCTGCTTCAAGTAAAGGAGTCGAATCATTGATATGTAAAATAATTGAGGGGTCATCTTTATCAAGCAGAACCCAGTATGTTCTGTAAACTCCGACTTCACCCTTATTCTCAACACCATGATAAAGCATTAACCAACCATCTTTTGTAAGAATAGGAGGCGTACCACCTCCTATTTTTGCATTGGCTGCAGAAGATCGTCTTGCACGCAAAAAAACATCGTTGTTGGGTTTCCAATGCAATAGGTCAGGTGATGTCGCTAAGTGAATGGCAGCCCCTGGATGATAAGAAGATGAAGGCGGAGAGGCAAAATAACATTCACCCATTGGCCTCGTCAATGCAAAATAAACCTCATTAATTTTACCTTCAAAAATCAACATATCTTTATTTTGGTGATCCAGCACGATTCCAAGATATTTATAATTCAATCCATCATCTGATCTATATAGTATGGTAGAATGACGTTCGGAACTTACACAACAAACTGTCATATAATAACGGTTATCTATAAACGATATCCTGGGATCTTCAATTCCATATTCCTGGCTTGAATATTCCGGCGAAATAATTTTATCATAATGAATATTTACTACAGAAGATCCATCATTATTTAATTCAACCGGAAGAAGCCACGATAAAGAAGTGAGGGCAAATACAGGAAAATGGTAAGCATTGATTCTGAATTTTCGCGGATCCTGCATATTTACTTCTGAAAACGGCCAGGAATCTAAAACGTAACCATTATTTATATCCCATCTTACACATTGTGCATGATTTTTATTAACCGGATTTTTCAACGCTTCTGCAACCCGAACCATCATTATTAAGTTACCATTGGGTAACCTGTTTAATCCAGGATTGAACGCACCAAGTACATAAGTTCTTCCTTTCAATCCTTCTCTCAAAGGAGAATGAGACAGATCAACATCATTGGGAGAAAAAATTAAACTATCATATTTTATAAAACTATGTTTCATTCCTTTTTAATTAACAAGATAAATTTTTATCATTTAATAATTTTATTTTTTATACATGTCTAAAGCGGTTTTTACAGTCGGATTTTCTTCCACCATTTCCATGGTAAATAATGCTTCAATAGTTGATTCAGCACCTGAATTAAGATTGATACTTGTAGGAGATGAAAGACCATCATAACAAATTCCTGAAGACACAGAATACATATTTTGTTGGGCAGCATTATCTCCCAGAAACCATGCGGCAATATGCCCCGCAATATCTGCATATTTTTCCTGCCCGGTTTCTTTATAAGCCTCAACAGCAGCAAAAACCATCGGCGTAATGCCATAGGCAATCTGGGCGTAACTTAATTCGCTGGTTAATTGTACTCCGTTTCCTGTGTTTGACACCACAAAAGAAGTCTGGAATCCATTTTGTAAAAGCCATGGATATAAATTATTTATTTCCAACAGGGCCGCATCAGTATAATTTGCGTTATTAAAAAATACCCCTGCTTTTAAAAGCGCATAAGCCTGCTCGTTACCATAAGCATGCCATGTATTTTCCCAGCTAAGGAATGCATCGTAAGGAAAATGAGTTGAATCACCTTGCTGCATCAACATTATACCGTCAGCAAGTTTTTTAATATATGCCGACATTGTGGTATCACCAGTACGCATGCAATAAGGAATTAATCCTAAAATCAGCGTTGAAGACTGGTCGGTACCGCTTCCTGCAGGTAACCACTGAGGTATCGTAATTCCGCTTACAACTGTAGTAGTTTGAGGGAGATTTACCACATCTGTTTTCATAGCGGCAATTAATTTACTTACTGCATTATCCATTTTAGCAGATAGTTGAGGATTAATTGACTTTACCAAAGGAGAGCCTTCTGCTAAAGTCTGTAATGTCCGCCAGGACCACCATTCAGGATTATTAATGCTGGTGGCTCCATTAGTGTTGATCTGATTTCCCGTTAAAAGAAAATTATAAAAGTATCCATTAGATGACTGCATTTCAAGAAGAAAACTAATTAACTTAAATGCTTTCGATTGTATGGATGTATCAGTAGAAAATTCGCTGCTTCGTAAATAAACGAGAGCTGCACGGGACACATCATCCACACAGGTATATCCTTCACCAGTGGCAGGCGTTAAATCATAATTGGGAGCATTTGCATAAACATATACGCCTGCGGCATTCGTTCCGTCAGGAAACGTAACCGGAACATACAGGTAATTTAAATGACTTAAATTAACCAATGATGAATCAGCGGGAGGCGTTGAAGGGTTTTTGGAAATTTGCTTTTTACAAGCAACGCCCATACTACTTATTGCCAGAAAGCATAATAAAAATCTGATTTCATTTTTCATGGTTAATTATTTTTTTAAAAGATCATTTAATATTTCATTCAATTCAATAGTAACGAAACCGGTAGCAGAATCTGAAACGGCGTAAGGAATGATTAATACATCTGCATGGCGCAATAACCCACATGTATATACGACGTTTGGCACATAGCCTTCCCTCTCATCTTTATCGGCTGCCAGAATTGGTTTATTTAAACGTCCTAAAATAATGGACGGATTTTCCAAGTCAAGAAGTATGGCGCTTATAACATAAGTACGCATTATACCAACACCGTGAGTTAGCAACAACCAGCCCTTGTCTGTTTTTATTGGAGAACCGCAATTACCCAATTGAACCAATTCCCAGGGGTATAAAGGTTCCATCAGCAATTGAAATTTCTCCCATACGTAAAGATCATCAGAATACATGATGCTGATTTTTTCGCCACCTTGCCTTGAAATCATTACATATTTTCCGTTTATTTTTTCAGGAAATAAAGCCATTCCTTTATCGGCAATAGCAACACCATATAAACTCCTTATTTTAAACACGTCAAAATGGGTAGTTTCAATCATTTGGGTTTTAATCTGGTGCCCATTGTATGCGGTATATGTTCCATAATAAATGGCTTCTTCGCCATCAATAAATTTTACCCAACGAACATCTTCTATGCCCATACTTTCCGAATTTGCGATTGGGAAAATCACTCTTTCATTAAGCGAAGAATTTTCCAAAGTTTCTAAATCATAATTGGTATCTAATAAGGTTTTAAAAAATTGAATAGAATCAAAAAATGTAGTATCCTTTGAAATTTCACTTTCCTTGATAATTTGGAACGCTTCCGGTGCGGTAAATTTTTCGGGTAAGATATCTAATATGCCTTTTTTAAATCCTCCGAAAAAAATACTTCGTTTCTCAATAAATGATTTTTCATAAACTTTCTTTTCATTTTTTTTAAGGCAGGTAAAATTCCCGGAAGATTCATCCAGGATAATATCATTTTGCCTGTTCACGATGCCGGTTTTAAATATCACCGAAGAAATATGGCCTTCGCCGGTGGCTCTTAAACTCATTATAAATCTTTGTTCGCGTTGCTGCAAACCTGATTGATCTGGATGAGACACAATTGAAGGATTGAATAAGGCAGCAGCCTGAATAGAATATTCCTTGGTAAAATAAGCACCAATCAATAATTTTTTATGAGAAGATAAATGAGAAAACATGTTATCACCGTATTGAATTTCTATGCTTTTAAAATGTTGTAGGAGTGTATCATTAAGACTATAATGACGATTAGCAAAATCTTTTTTTATTTCATTCACGCAATTGTCAACATCCTCATCAGTTAAATTTTTAACTCGCTCTACTACATTTTTTATACGGTTCTTACCCGGCAAGTGTAGGAATTGAGTTATCACTGCTTTCGGGGAAGCATAAAGCCTAATTTCTTTTTTAATTATTTTCATCAATTAAATCTTTTTAGATAATTTATTAATCTTTTAGCCCGGTAGAAGCCATGCTCTGGATAAAATATTTTTGAAAAAATAAAAAGGCAATCATTACAGGCAACGCCAATAAAACGGCAGCAGCTATCTTGACTCCTAATTGAGCATCAGCTCTGCCTCCCACCGCAAACAAGGTTACTAATTGCGGCATCGTCATCAGTTTTTCGTTTCTTATGACAATCAATGGCCACAGTACTTCATTCCATGATCCTATGAAAGATAATATTGCAACCGTAACGATAGTAGCTTTTATATTAGGCCATAAAATTTTAAAAATTATTTGCATTTCATTGCAGCCGTCCATGCGGGCGGCATCAATCAAAGATTGAGGCAATCCCTGAAAAGCCTGCCGAAACATTAATATGCCAAATGCGCTTACCGCAAAGGGGATAATCAAACCAAGATAAGTATCTACCAATCTTAAGTTCACGATCGTAATATAATTGGGAATCAACGTTACCTGGAAAGGAAGCGACATAGTGAAAACAATGATATAAAAAATCAACTGCCTTCCTTTAAATCTCATTTTTGCCAAAGCATATCCTACTACAGAGCCGGTAAAAATAACCAATGAAGTGGTAAAAGCCGCGACCAACAAGCTGTTGAAGAGAGATCGCCAAATTGGGATTTTATCAATCATGGTTTTAAAGTTTTCCCAGGAAGGGTGGTCAGGCCATAAATTCATTTTCCCTATTTCCTTCATAGAAGCGAAAGAAGCGCCAATCATCCACAGAAAAGGATAGATAAAAGTGAGCGCTGCAATAGAAAGTGCTACATACAAAAGGATTTTTCTTATCGTATTTTTTTTCTTCATTTTCTTTGTATCAGCTAATTAGCTTTAAATCTCTTTTTCTATAAATTTTTTCTGTAGCACTATAACACTCATGATCATGATGGCATAGAAAAACCCCAAAGTTGCCGAATAGCCCATATTATAATATTGAAATGCTTGTTTATAAATATAAAGGACTGCCGAAAGTGTAGAGTTAAGCGGCCCTCCGCCAGTCATAATATAAGGCTCAATAAATAAATTGAATCCACCAATAGTTGATAAAATTACTACCATAAAAATCGTTGGGTTAATCATTGGTAAAGTAATATGATAAAACTGCTGCCAACGTGTAGCACCTTCCATTTTTGCGGCTTCATAATATTGAGTTGGGACAGTTTGTAAACCAACCAAAAAAAGGATCACGTACAGTCCAACATTTTTCCATGTCGCCATAATAGCGATCGAATAAATGGCAATATTAGGATTTGTAAGCCAGCCAACTTTATGAAGGTCCAGCGATGCAAACATCCTGTTGATCAGGCCAGAATCGAAACCCAATAATTGCTGCCAAAGAATGGTAACTACCACACCCGAAACAATAACTGGCATAAAAAATGAAGCCCTAAAAAATGAAGCGGCTCTTATTTTTTGATTTAATAAATAGGCAAGAAATAACGATACCACCAATTGTAAAGGAATGTGTAAGGATAAAAACTGTAAAGTGTTCAGGATAGCTTTCCAAAATAAGCGATCATGAACCAGTCGTGAATAATTTCTGAGCCCAACAAAATGCATGGGTGCGATAATATTCCACTTATTAAAAGTGAGAAAGAAACAAAACAAGACGGGAAATGCAACGAATACCAATAAAAAAAGCAAATAAGGTGATACCAGCAAATATGGCAAAAAGTTTTTCTTTTTACGTTCTTTCTTTTCAATATTTAACACTGTTGTATTCACTAAAACTCAATTAAAATATTTTTGATAATTTAGTTCCCTGTTCTGCCATTCTTAGCGATTCAACCGCGTTTGTTTCATCAATTATTCTTTTATGACTATGGTCTTTTACCCACTTCCACTGGTCAGTGAGCATGCCTGTTAATAATTGCTGATACCGGTTTTGTTTCTCGGAAATATCTCCGTATTGAAATGTAATTTCTCTATCAAAAATTATATCATGAAATCTGCCCTTCACCTTTTTATTTTCCGTATGTTCATCATCGTTATATGTGATTTCTGCTCCTTCTAAAAGTCTTTGTAGAAATTGTATATGCTTCAAATTTAGCAATCCATGGAGTTTCATTTTTACCGGAATCCAACCATATAATGTTATTTCGCCTCTTTCAAAAAGCAATCTCATTTCCTGGCGGTCTAAAATTTTTGGCTGATCAAAGCCATGATAAAAATTAACAATTCCATCTTTGTATATAACAGTTGCATGTACACGATCTACAATTTTTTCAGCACATGGTCTTTGTATTTGCAAAGCATTTATAACATCTCCTTTCCCAAGCCAGCCGGAAAACATATCAAAAAAATGAACTCCATGTTCAATAAATATTCCACCACTTTTTGTTTCGTCCCAAAACCAATGATCAGCATCAAGATTTTCATCGCTGGCATAATTTTCAAAAAAGCCATGCAAAAAGTTACCAAGAATTTCGCCTTTTATAATTTTATTTACTATTTCATAAACAGGGTTGTAGCGTTGCATCAGATTTACTACATATAAAAGATCTTTCGATTTTGCCAATGAAGCCAATTCCTTGGCCTCCGCCAATTGAAGCGCTGCCGGTTTTTCACAAATAACATGTTTGCCGGAGAGTAGCGCCATTTTGCTTTGGTGATAATGCAGGAAAGGAGGTGTAGCAATATAGATCAAATCTATATTTTCATTTTCGAGCATATCACTAATATTTTTATAAACCAATGTATTCATTTCATTGACCATTTTAATTGCTGCTGATTCATTAATATCTGTTATAGCAATAATGTTTACCCCTGCTACTTTTAAAAAAGATTTTACAGAAAATTCCGCAAACCCTCCGGCGCCAATTACACCAATATTTAAAGTCTCCTGTTTTTTTTGTTCTGAATTATTCAAAATGATCCGATTTGTTTTATTTTAAATTTAATCGTTTGTACTTAGTAAAACATTCACTGCCCTTTCAGCATCACTGATTGCTTTTTCAGGCGTTTTTTTTCCATACACCACACAAGCTTCATATTCCTGCGAAATAATATCAAGCACTTCTACAATTTGTTCGCAGTTATCAACCCCTTTCAAATAAGGAATTTCCTTTGCAAATTTGATCATCATAGGATTCTGTTTAAAATAGTTTGTATAAAAACTGTCCGTTTCAAGGTTTTTTCTCCTGGGCAATTGCTGTGTTAATTTCAGTAATTGCAGATCACCTTCTTTGTTGATAATCGTTTTAATAAAATCCCATGCTACCTGCGGGCTTTTGCAGGAATTAAATATGACGATATTCTTAGGGTCTCCATAAGTATATATAGGTCCCGAATGATTATCCGGAACTATCGGAGGATAGTAATCAAAAACGAAATTTCTTCCCGAAATATTTTTTAAATACGGAATTTCCCAGGGTCCAATCCATTCTGTAGCTATCGTTTGTTCTACAAAAGGATCGCTTGAAGATCCGGAGTTTTCTTTAGAAAAATAATCGTTTGTGTAAAGGGATTGTAAGAACCGAAAAACTTCAATTGCATATTTATTGTTGAAAACCGCTTTGTTATTTTTTACCAATGAGGCGCCATCGGAAGCTGCGAGGTATAAGGGATAAAAATTAAAAAGTCGCTGATACCAGAGAGGACTTACTTCAGTATAGCCGAATCTTCTTGTAATAGAACTATTTCTGTTATTATTCTTAAATATTTGCGCATCCTGCAAATAAGAAGAGTATGTTTTTGGTGGTGAATCAATATTATTAGCAGTAAGCAAATTTTTATTGAAGATTGTCATTATTGGATTTACTTTCCAGGGAACCTGGTAAATATGCCCATCAGAAGAAGTGATCTCTTTGATAACATTGCTGTCGCACCTTTCTTTTATAAATTTTAAAAATCCTTTTAAAGTATCCAATGGAATCAGATCGTGGGCTTTTGCATACATTTCTACGCTTCCCTCCCACATATTGGCATAAATATCGGGAGTTGTTTTTCCTACCACTGCAGCAAGAATTACTTCTTCACTGGATTGACCAGCAGGAACTGGTTGGATATGGATTGGATTACCAGGATTATTTTTATTCCATGCATTGGTAAGGTTAGTGCATAGTTTAATTTCCTGGTTGTTGTTGGAACACCAGAATAGCATTTTATTATCCTTATCCCGGTGAGATGAACAAGAGATTATAAAAAATAGACAAAATATAAGAAACAATTTATTCATTGGGAAAACTCATAAAGAATAATACATGTTTTGGTAGAAAATCGTGATTCCAAAGTAAATAAAAAAACCCCTGCCCGTTTCCAAAAACAATACAGGGGTTCTAATGAAACTATGAATGCTACGGAGTTACCTGCTGGTTGTAAATCTCCATTACCTGTGTCGCAGTTAAAGCAACGTTATAAATCATAATATCATCAATATCTCCTGTCCAGTAACCGCCATAACCTATATAGTTTGGATCTGTCATTGTAGGAGAATAAGCTGCATTTGGCAGATCAGAACCTATGGATAAATCATAAGTTGGGCTGATGGTTTTCATAGCTCCTCTAAGATTAGTCCATGTCTTTACCGGTGTTCCATCCACATAAAAGACTTCAGTACTATCGCCATCATAAGTAGCCACTAAGTGGTGCCATGGTCCTGCACCTACAGTAGAACCAATTTTTATATCAAGGGCTGCATCATGATCATATATTGAAGAGTCTGTAGCAACTGTAAAAAACGGTCTTGTTGGTTGCATTTGGAATTTCCAACCATTCCAACGGCTTAAAGAAATCACGTAACAATCTGCACGGTGATCTACTCTACCAGCCGTATCCTGCCTTTCCCATAAACTAACAGTGATTGCCTTTGGATTGAGTGCGGGGCTGTAAGGCACGTCAATATTACCTCCTCCTGAAAAATGATAAGCGGAGTTAGCGTTACCAAAGCGGTCCACAGTTAAATTTGGTACAGGACCCGGAACTGCGGCTAATCCGGTAGGGCCGGCTTCCAATGTACCATTGTGTCCGTTACCAGAAGAGTCATTAGCATTACCATTAAATTTCCAATAGGCAACAAGCGATGAAGCTGCAATTGGTGTTATCAAACCACTTTTGTAAGTAGCGATCGCAGCATTCAGATTGGCTGCTGCTGCAGTAATCTGAGCCTGAGTTGAAGAAGTGCTGGCCAAAACTGCTTCCCCTGAAGTTAAAGCACTTTGCAGCGTTGCCTGAGAGCCCTTTGCGTATTGGCCGGGTTGTGTGCCTTCACTTGTATTTGCAATGTACCATTTAGCAGAGTCAATGGCTGCTGATAAAGTGGTCGTATTAGGCGGTATAACCGGAGCTTTGCTCTTTTTACAGGAATACAAAAGGAAAACAATTGACAGCATGGCTGCCATTGTAATTGTAAAATACTTAAATTGATTTTTTTTTGATTTCATTTTTTTAAAGTTTATAATTGATAATAAATAATTAAGATGTTTAATGGAGAGCTTTGTCAATGTCCCGTTCACTTTGTGGAATCGGGAATGTGTTGTCTGTAGAATATGAAAATCCTGTTACCCCATCCCTATTAATAAGTCCATTAACATAGGCCGGGCCCAGGTTGGGATTAGCTCCGTACCGCATCAAGTCGAAAAACCGATGAAATTCAAAACCCAGTTCCACTCTTCTTTCATGTATTATAGCCATTCTTACCTGGGTTTGTGACACAGGAGGAACATCAGGCAATAGACCTGCAGGAATAGTACCATATCCTACTAAAGTACTGTCGTATAAATAGCTCTCTCTCGCTCTTTTTCTTACCAGATTGAGTGGTATTATTGCAGCACTTGTTTGCCCTAATTCATTCAGTGCTTCCGCATTACACAATAATATATCAGCATACCTGATAGCTACATAATCACAATTTCCCTGCCCGATAATGGGCGATTCCGAAAGTGGCTGTTGCCATTTCCTGGTTAAGTAGCCTGTTTGCGGAGACCATGAACTCTGATAAACTTCTCCGTTATTCCAAAGCGTACTATCACGACCAACCGTATAATCTAATCTTGGATCATACACGCTATCGCTTGTTTCTTCAAATTCATTCACAAAGTTTTGATTGGGGGCATCGCAATAGTAGCCACCTACTATCTGAGGCGCAAACCATTGATTTAAAGCATTACCCACATTAGGGGTTTGCCCTCCAAGCATTTGTACTTCAAAAATAGATTCCTGATTGTTTTTATGAAGTCCGTCAAAATTCTGAGAATAAATTTTCATTAACTGATACCGACCGCTATTGATTACCATATTTGAATACACTAAAGAAGAATCCCACTTTTCCTGAAATAAATATACTTTTGCCAATAGAGCGGCAGCAGCGCCGCTGGTCACTCTTCCCACATCTGCGCCGGTATAACTTGCTGGTAAAACCTGCAAGGCTGTTTTAAGATCGGGTTCGATCACAGATTCATAAATATCCTTAACCGGGGATTGAGCAATTTGCATTTGGGCAGGTGTCAAAGGAGTAAGTACAATGGGTACCTCTCCAAAAATATTTACTAACTTAAAATAATACCAGGCCCTAAGAAACTTTGCTTCTCCCAATATCCTGGAGCGGAGGGCTGTGTCCATATTAATAGAAGGGACATTCACTAAAACCAAATTGCAGTTGGTGATCCCCTCATAGAAATTTCCCCATTCATTTGACAGATGAGAATTAGTGGCAGAAAAAGAAAAATTATCAATGGTGGCAGCATCCGGACTGGCTGCAGGATCCCCGCTAGCTGCATCATCTGATGCCACATCTCCAAATACCCAAAGCGGATTTGCTGTACCACTTACAAATGATAATTGAGCATAGGCAGCATTTATCGCCTGGATTGCATCATTGGAGCTAGTGTAAAATTGCGTAGTAGAATATACACCTTGAATATCTTTTTTCAGAAATTTTGAACAACTTAATAATGCAAAACAGCATGAAACAACCAAAAAACTGTATTTTATATATTTTCTATTCATGATTTTTCACTTTTTAACTATTAAAAATTAAGATTAGCTCCTATAATATAACTTCTGGCAGATGGATAAGTTCCCCAATCTATCCCTGAAGCCACATCACTTGGATACTGTTCGGCTGTTACATTATTACTAATGTACATTTCAGGGTCAAGACCGGTATATTTAGTAATTGTTATCAAATTATTGCCTGTTACATAAAATCTTAAATTTTCCACATGCAATTTTTTAAGCAACTTTTTGGGAATGCTATATCCGATTTGTAGATTTTTTAAACGACAATAAGAACCACTCTCTAAAAAACGGCTGGAAGGTTCTTTTATGTTGTTAGGTTGATCCAGCCAGGAAACCAAAGGCATGGTATTGCTTGTTCCTTCACCATGCCAACGCTGATTATAGACTCTTTTAGTTAAGTTAAAAGGTCGGTAAAAGCCTTCGATGTCCTGGTTTACCTGCGAATAAATTTTGTTGCCATAATTCCCCTGTATAAGGAAAGAAAGATCAAAATTTGAATAATTTAAAGTTGTTGTAAATCCATAAGAAAATTTTGGAATAGCACTTCCGAGAAAGGTTCTGTCACTTGGATCAATTTTCCCATCACCATTGATGTCTTTATACTTTACATCTCCTGGCCTTACGCCCGGTCCCTGGTATGCCGATGTAAAGATCTCGTTTTTATTTTGGAATATCCCATCCATTTCATAACCATAAAAAGCTCCAATCGGATGCCCAACTGTAGTTAAGGTTGCATAAGCGCCATCATCAATCCTGCCACCTTGAATGGGCACAGGAAGAGAAAGTACTTTATTTTGAATGGTAGAAAGATTGCCGCTAAAACTATATCTTAATTTATGTTCATAGTTCATATACTTTGCTTCAAATTCAAATCCTTTATTTTGAATACTGCCATCATTAATAAATGGAGGAGTTGCTTTTCCTCCAATCATGGGCAATGGAACCGCTACAAGCATATTGCTGTTAACCTTATCAAAATAGTCAACCGATAAAGAAAGTTTATTGCCAAAAACGCCAACATCTACTCCAACGTCTTTTTGCGTAGAAGTTTCCCATTTTACATTGGTATTTCCTAACGACGAAACAGAATAGCCTTGTACCGGAGATTGAGGAGAACCAAATGTATAGTTATTGGTATTTCTAACTACAGATGCCCATGGGTAATCTCCTATATTTTGATTTCCTAATTGCCCATAACTCGCCCTGATTTTCATTTCTGAAACCATGGGAAAAAGAGTAGTGAACCATTTTTCTTCCATGAGGCTCCATGCAACTGCACCAGAATAAAAATTTCCCCATCTGTCGGCTGGTCCAAATCGGGATGAACCGTCTCTTCTGATTGTCCCTGATACATAAAACTCATGTTTATAATTGTAATTAACATTTCCAAATAATGAAAACAATGCCCATTGGCCTTCCGATTCATTTGCAGCTACTTGTTGAAAATTGAGACCATTTCCTAAAAACTGAAGCGAGGGAATTTGATTAGGGAAATTATGATCCGATTCTGAAGTAGTAATAGTAGTATTAGCAACTGCTTCTGTTCCTAACAGAAAACTAAAATGATGTACACCATTTAATGTCGTTGTATAATGAAACGTATTATTCCAAACCATATTTTCACTTGTTGTTTGTGCTTCTACCAATGAACTTGGGTTATTTATCCTTCCCCCCGTGCCCCAATTCAGATTAAAGGTTTTATCTTGAGTCACAAATACATCACCACCAAAGTCAGTTTTGAAAAATAAATTTTTAAGAATTTTATATTCAGCAAAAACATCCCCAAAACTTCTGAATTGTTTTTGTTTATTATTGGTATTATTAGCTAGACCAACCGGATTATAACCATCTCCAAAATAATTGGGGTACTGTGGTAAGTCGCTGTAAACCCCAGGGGACGAATATATAGGAATTGCAGGGTCTCTGAAAAGAGCATATCGTACCACACTTCCTCCGTTACCTCCAAAACCATCACCTGAACTTCCTAAGGAATTTTTGTCATAATAAGAAACACTAAGATTTAATCCTATCTTAAGCCTTTTACTTACTTCTGTATTTAATTTAGTTCGTAAGGTATATCTGTTATACCATGAATTTAATATGATACCATCTTGTCTAAAGATATTACCAGAAACTAAAAATTGTGTTTTTTCATTTCCTCCACTTACAGAAATTTCATGATCCTGCTCAGGAGCAGCCCTGAATATAGATCCTAACCAATTAGTATTCGCCATTGAAATTGAATCCGGAATCGGAGATTTTGTTAAAGGATTATTTGGAGAAAGAATAGAATTGTCATTCTCAACCATCTCATTAAAAAGGGTTTTATATTCTGTAGCATTTACCATTGGAGTTAAATAACCGTGAGTTTGGATACCAGTATATCCTGAATAGCTTAGGGATGTCTTTCCTTTTTTACCATTCTTTGTGGTAATAATGACGACTCCATTGGATGCCCTTGCCCCGTAAATAGCTGCAGAAGCCGCATCTTTCAAAACGGTTATAGAAGCAATATCATCCGCGGCTAAAAAATTGATGCCATCCTGAGTAGGTACACCGTCGATGATATAAAGTGGATCATTATTATTAATAGACCCCACTCCTCTGATACGCATAGCAATACCATCACCAGGCTGACCAGTGGCTTGAGTGATACGTACACCGGATACCTGCCCCTGCAATGCCTGGTCTGCAAATCCAATCGGGATTTTAGCTACATCATTTACATTTACAGTACTAATGGCTCCCGTAATATTGGAACGTTTTTCAGATTGATAGCCCACCACTACCACATTATTCAATTCCTGATTAAGAATCGTTAATTTAATATCCAGTTCAGTACGACCATTTACAGGTACTTCAAGTGTTTTATAGCCTACTATGCTAAATACCAATATTTCATTATCTGCTACTTCTATTGAAAATTTTCCTTGGGCATTAGTTTGAACAGCAACTTTACTTCCTTTTAAGGATACAGTAACGCCCTGAAGTGGATTTCCAGATTGATCCGTAACTACCCCTGTAACAGGCGATGAAATTATTTTGGTAGAGATGCTTTTTACTAAAATTGTTTCAGGCCTTACCAATATAATATTTTGCTTTTCTATGAATTGAAGACCAGCCTGTTGTGAAATATTGTTAAGAATATTGCTCAATAGTTGCCTTCCTTTAACCAGTTTAACTTCTTTGGAAAGATTAATATCATTCTCATCATATACAAAAGAGAAAGATGTCTGTTTCTCAATACTTCCAAATATCTTACTAAGTTTTGCATTATCGTAATTTATTCTAATATACACATTACCAAATGCGTCATTTTTTTCACCTAAAGCATTTTTAGGAAATAAATAGATTAATAAAAATAATGCACTCAAAATCATTCTTGTGGAAAATGATATACTGTATATTTTACTCATATCTTTTTATTTTAAGATTAAGAACCTTATTTAATTATAATGGTATCGCCAATAACTTTGAAGGATAAATTTTCTATAAGACACATATTTTTCACAATTTCCAAAGCAGAAGAATTTTTAAATTCACCAGTAAATTGCCAGTCTTTCCTATGGCTATTATTAATTAAAGAAATACCATAAGCTTCTTCAATCTGTCTTGCTATCTCACTAAAATTGCTTTTTTTGAAATATAAATCATGATCAGAAACGACAATCAAATTCTTATATAAATGCTTATCACTTCTAACATACACTGCTCTTTCATTTGGGAATAATAAAACTGATTGCTCGGGTTGCATTTTAGAATTCATTACCTGTACATTCAATTTTCCTTTTAATAACTCCACTACAATTGCAGAATCCCCTGATTTTTTTATATTAAAAATTGTTCCCAATACAGTTGCAATGATATTTTCTGAATGCACTTTAAAAGGATGATGCACATCTCTTTTTACATGAAACCTGGCATTTCCGCTTAGATAAACATTTCGCACATCCACATTATTAAATGATGCAGGATATCGCAAAGAACTATTTGGTAAGAGAGTTACCACGGTGCTGTCGCTTAATGTAAATACTATGGGTACGCCTGTATGGTTAGTTGTTACCGCTATTTTTTCAACAGTTTTTAAAGTTGAGTGATAAATCCAATACCCAAATGCAGCTATTAATATTATCGCAGGAAAAACGATCCGGATTTTTCTTTTTTTTCTTTGATACCATTGAAAAAAATTACCACCGGATGACAATTGAAAAAGCCTTGACTTCGCATCTTGTTTATGAACCGCTATTCTTATTTTGTTTAATTCTTCCTGGAATTCTTTTTCGGAAATCCTCAATGAGAGTTGATCAATTATTTTTGCAGCTTCATTTATCAGATCTTTTTTTTCAGGATGACTTGAAAGCCATTCTTCCCAAAAAACCCGATCATCTTTGTCTAAATTAAAATGATAATTGATAAAGGATTCCTCTGAGATAAAATCCTCAACCCTATAATCAACCAGTAATTTTTTATCCATAAACAAGTAGTTATTTTAATTTAAAAAAAATTAAAAACTTATTTTAAACCATATGACAAGAGGTTCCACAGACAGATTGTTATTACATAGTGCAAGGAGAACACGATTTTTACCTTCTTTTTTAAGAAAAAATTTAATCGTGGCGGTCGTACTAATGGTTTTACATAAATTCTCTGAGGCGACAAATGGATATATAAATAATATTATAGACCGTGCGAGGGGAAAGTAGCGTCTTTTCAGAAATAGCTTTATAGCTAAGATTTTCAAAATATTTCATTCTAACAACTTCCAATTGTTTTTTTGTAAGAGAATTTAAAGCCTTGGAGAGTTTCTCTTTCTTTTCTTCTGTTTCCTGAAACGCGATCAACAATTCTTCATACGATTTTTCCTCATATTCAAAACAGGTTGAAGATTCTTTAAAAAAACTCTGTTTGGCCCTGGACTGAGCACGGTTTATCTTTCTTCGAAGCCAAGTACATAGGTAAGTTCGAACATTTTGAACTTCAGGATTAATAGTTTTTCTTGTATTCCATATTTCAATAAACATCTCCTGAATACAATCTTTAGTAAGTTCTTTATCAGAGCATAAACTAAAGCCGTAAGAGAAAAGCGAATGATAATTATCTTTATAGACAATAAGAAATGCGTTTTTTCCCCCTTCTATTATTCCTCTCCAATTATCATCAATTACATGATCCATACTATATTCTGTAAAAAAATTTATTAAATATTTTACAACATACAAGGTAAAATATTTCTAACAAAAATAATTTTAGGATTTGATGATACAAAAATTGAAGGGGAAAAGCTATATTATTGATTATAGTTAAAGATTTGACATTCATTATCAAAATATAATTAAGAATGTTATCAAAAATTTGGGCATATATGTAGTCAAGACACAAAAAGATTTTAACAAAAAATCTACCAAAATTAATAATTATTTTTCTTTCTCCATCTTTCTGCATAGTCTCTACAAATAACTGTCCATGCCACAGCAGCTATAAAACAAGGTATTGCGGTGTACCATTTATCAGGGATTAGTTTAAAAATATCAATCTCTATTCATTAACCGAAAAGCTACCTCGTCCACGTATTTCTGAAGATGTTTCCGGCTCACATGAATATGAGTTCCTTTTATTGTCCGCTTCAAATTTGACCAGCAATATTCTATTGAGTTGGTATGATAAATACCACGTTTAAATTCATTTTCTAAATGGTTTACTACTTCATGTTTTATATAATGAAGATTTAACCTGCTATATCTAAATGTCCATCAGTTACAATCGTGGAATCTTTTGAAACATTATCCTTTACTCTTTCCTTAAAAGTTTTAGTTCCGTCCATTACTTCAAATTTTATTTTTTTTGTCATCAGAAATAAAACCCATTACTCCAGTTTATCTATCAGCCGGAGTTTCATCGTTTTCGTACATTTCCGCACGATCTTTTCTATGCAAATTTTTTGTATTCATCCCAATATAGCACTCGTCAATCTGAATAGTTCCTTCTAACTTCCTTAATCCTTTATCAGCCATTAATATCTTTATTTGATGGCTCATTCTTAATGCTGTTTTATAACATACTGATAGCTGCCTTTCAAGTTCTTTTGCAGCAACTCCATTTCTTGTTGTAGTTTGTAAGAAGATAGCATAAAACCAATACATTAATGGCGTTGTAGTTTTTTCAAATATTGTATCTTTTGTTGGATATACCTGAAAGCCACAATTAGGGCACTGATAAGACCTTCTACCTTTAACCCTTGTAAATTCCTTATCGCTTTCGCATTTAGGGCAAACAAGCCCTTTAAAACGCAATTGGAATATCTTGTCTAAACAGGCATCATTATTTGGGTATGCTGCTCTAAATTCATCTATGGTATAACGTTTCATTGTATTTGGTTTAGAGTTGAAAACTTTAAACTAATGAGTTAAAAAAAATATTATTTACGTCTATTCATAACTGGTATATCAGGATAAGCATTGATATTAATAAATTGTACATCATTAATTTCAACGGCTTTCATTCTACCTTGTTTAATTAATTTATAAATATAGGCAGGTGTAACATCCATTCGTTTTGCAAAGTTTTTAATTGTTAACAGGCTTGTTATATCTATCTTCATAATGCAAATATAGTAAAAAGTTTTAAGTTTACAACTTTAAACTAATAATTTTAAAAAAAATTACTTGAGTAGGCTAATTATTTTGAAAATCAATTCGGGAAGTTTCTCGGTTTTCAAAGAGGAAACTTTTCTTTTGATGATAGATTTGGAAGTGGTGAATATTTTGTTGCACCTTATTTCACTTTTACCATATTTAATGTATGCGTTAGATATTTGTCATCTATAGAATAAGAAAATGTATCGTCGTGGATATTTGAAGTTATCTGAGCCAGAATTAAATCATTTGTTTTATTTACAGTGGAATTAGAAATTACAATAGCCGGTCTGACTTTAGATGCAGTTAAATCAGAAAATGGGAAAGGCACTAAAACAATGTCCCCTTTTAAATAACTACTCATTTAATAGTAATTTATTCCACCTCTCATCATCTTCGTTTTCCCAATCCTCTGCTAAGGATTTTTCTGATAAAAACATACACATAATTGTTAGTGAATCATCATTTAATTCATTAGAATCAAATTTTGAAATAGAATAATCTGAAGTGTTTATATATAAAACTGAAGTGGTGCTTTTTGTCATTGAAATTTTAGTATTACTACAAAGTAGATTTGAAGCATTAAAGAAATTCCAATTAGAAAATGTAGCCTTATCAATAAAAGTTAAGCTCATTTTAAATTAGTTTTAAGGTTAAGTTTTTCAAATTCTATGACTTTTTCTGATAGCAGGGTAATTAAAGCTTTTGTTGTCATTATATCCAAGTAAATACCAACTTCAAATTCTCTTAAAATACCTGTCTTAGAATCTGAACTATTTGATATTAATTCCCCAAGTTTATTTTCGTCAGTAATTCTAAAATCAGATGCTTTAGGAATAGGTCCTCTTTCGGAAAAAAAACTTACACTTACTAATCCGCGTGGTGTTATCCCTGCGTATGCTCCGTCAACATGAGAGTGTCTAAAATTGTTGGTTATTTTATTATGAATAGTTATTTTTTTTATCTGAGGTTTTGCGGGCATACTACCTTTATTAATTCTTAAACGAGTAAATTAGAATTTCATTACTTAAAGTCACGGTTACTTATTATCTATTATTATTCAATAAATTATGAGTTGATAAGAACATCCCAATTAAAAATTCCTAATTGCTTTGCGGAACAAATATAATAACTATTGTTTTAGCACAAAATTATTCAATAATTATTTATCACATTATTAAACCAATATTTTGATAATAAAATTTATATATGCATAGCTTATTTAAACTATTCCAATCATCTTTTCAATAAGAAATATTAATGTTGCAGATATTCTAAATCTTCATCATTATAGAGAAGAGAAGATTAAATCCATCAAATTTATATTGTTCTTTTAGCTTGCTTCCTTCGCCTTCTAACCATTCTTCTTTTACCCAATATAAACCTCTTTCAGTTCCTTTGGGTTTGAGTATTCTAAGTATTTTGTGTTTGCTAAGGGTTCTTAGTGTTTCTCTAAGATTAGGCAGCAAACCAGTCAATTCTTTGTATTTGTCTTGAATCTCTTTTAGTCTGCAAGCCTTGCCTATCAAATCAAATACACTAATTACTTGAACTCTCAATTCTCCCCTTAGTGGAAATTCTATTTGTTTTGTCTCTGGCTTATCATTGGAATTATTAACAGGCTCGGAGGTATCATTTGAATTATTATCATTTCCATTGAGTGAAAATGTGCCTAATTTTATCTTCTTTATTAGCCTTTCTATATCGGTTAATTGCTTAGTTAAATCTTGCCTATCACGGTATAATCCATTGAGTATTAGTTGTGTTTCTGTTGTCTGTTCCATAATAATAATTGTTTTATTCAATCAAAATTATACACTTAACCTTTCACAACCAAAACGCCTCAAAAAGTTAAGGTGTTTTCAGGTCTATTTATGTTCTGACTACATATATGCCAAAATTTGGCATATCTCACCATCCTCCACTCGCACCACCGCCGCCGCCGCTACCACCGCCAAAGCCTCCGAAACCGCCACCACCAAAGCCCCCACCTCCTCCACCACCGAAACCACCTCCGCCGCCGCCCATCATGCTACCTAATAAAAACCAAGGCAATCCACCAAGAAAACTTCTTGAACCTTTGCCACTCATATATGAACCGCCACCACCGCCTTTTCCGGAAAAAAGAAAGAGGATAATGATAAAAAATATTACCAGGGGAATAATTTTCCAGATGGAAAAACTATTACTTTTATTGGCATTAGGGTCGGCCTTATATTCTCCGGCTGCGGCCTGGATGATGGCATCTACCGCATTATTGAAACCAGCATAATAATCATTATTCTTAAAGAACGGGGTCATTCTTTCATTAATGATCTGGCTGCAAAGAATATCGGGTAATACACCTTCCATTCCATAGCCGGTTTGTATATTTACTTTTCGATCTGCTTTAGAAACAAGAATTACCACACCGTTATCTTTGCCCTTTACACCAATTCCCCAATCGCGCAAATATTTTAAAGCAACTTGGGCAACATCATAACCCTGCAGATCCGGTACGGTAATAATTACAATGGCTGAAGAAGTGGAATCGTTGTAAGCATCCAGTTTCTGTTCTAACGCCTGCACCTGGAATGGAGCAAGCATATTGGCAAAATCATTTACGGCTCTTGGTGGATTTGGTTTCTTTTCGATCTTTTGTGAAAAACCTTGTTGGATACCAACAAAAAACAAAAGCAGTAAAATATATTTTTTCATGAATGAGTTGTTACACTTTGTTACTTGCCAAAAACAATTTCATCGGGCAATTTATTTCTATCTATTTCTTCGTTGTAAGGAAAATGCTCTTTGAGTGCATGGCCAATTTTCTCAATAGAAGTTGTAATGCCGGCGACTAAGCTATCTTTGCTAAATACAGCAATAATTTCTTTCACTTCTTTTTTCCAATGTTTATCTCCTGTTAATTCATGGATTCCTTTATCGGCAAAAATGGCCAACTGTTTATCTTTTATAGCGATGTAAAAAAGAACACCATTTCGCAATTCCGTTTTTTCCATTTGCAATCTTGCAAAAATTTCTGCGGCTCTGTGTAGGGCATCCACATATTTGCAGCGGCTTTCTACAAAAACTCTTATCTCTCCACTGGTTTGCTTTTCAGCATCCTGAATAGAATGTACAATCTTTTCATTTTCTTCAGGAGAAAAAAAAGGTTTTTTGCGGGAAAATCGCAACATTGGTAATTTGTTTATTTTATATTGAATTGAACATCGGGAGCTTTTTGACTTCCTTCATCCGCCTGATAGAATGCTTTTGCGTGGTAGCCAAAGATACCTGCAAAAATATTATTGGGAAATCTTTTTACCCTGAGATTATAATCCTGAACAGCGGCGTTATAATCCTGTCTGGCAACATTGATACGGTTTTCTGTTCCTTCAATCTGAACCTGGAAACCCTGGAAAGCAGCTGTGGTCTTGAGATCAGGATAATTCTCAACTACCGCTAATAATTTACTGAAAGAACTTTGCAATCCTGCCTGCGCACTTTGATAAGCTGCCAAAGTTTTGGGATCATTAATATCAACATTAACAGAAGTTGCCTTGGCACGTGCTTCCACTACGTCAGTTAGTGTACTTTTTTCAAAGTTAGCAGATCCTTCAATGGTTTTTATTACACTATTATAAAGATCAGTCCTCCTCTGGTAATTGGTTTCCACATTGCTCCACTTGGTTTGTACCTGCTGATCAACCCCTACTAAATTATTATACGCGCTGCATCCCCAAAAAAATAAGATGACGATAATACCGAGAATAACAAAGAGGGCTGTTTTTGATTTCATATTTTTTATTTTTATTTTAAAAAGAGCTAAAGATAAATGTAATTTTTAATTACAGAAATTTTTTTGACACCACTGTTTAATTCGATTTCAAGCATATTCAACCTATTACGATCTGTGTAATTACAGAATCAGGTAATTTTTTTTGAAATTTAAAATCAAATGAAACCAATTTGAATAGTATTAGAAGAATAAACAATTGTCTATTTCACACTATCAAACAAACTATTTACAAATTCTTTTTTATCAAATACCAATAAATCAGTTGCTTTTTCACCAACACCAATAAACTTTACTGGAATTTTAAACTGATCGGCAATTGCCAGAACAACACCGCCCTTTGCAGTTCCATCAAGTTTGGTAATAGTAAGTGCCGTTACTTCTGTGGTGGCCGTAAAATGACGAGCTTGTTCCAGTGCATTTTGGCCGGTACTTCCATCCAATACCAGCATTACTTCATGCGGCGCATTAGGCAACACTTTATTAATAGATCTTTTTATTTTATTAAGTTCATCCATTAAATGAATTTTGTTGTGCAATCTTCCGGCAGTATCAATTATCACCACATCTATATTTTTTGCAACTGCACTTTGTACAGTGTCGAAGGCCACTGCGCTGGGGTCAGAGCCCATTGCATGTTTTACAATAGGCACATGGGTTCTCTGGCTCCAAATGTTTAACTGGTCAACCGCCGCAGCGCGAAAAGTATCTGCAGCTCCCAACAAAACAGATTTACCAGCAAGAGAAAAATTATATGCCAATTTCCCAATAGTTGTTGTCTTTCCTGCACCATTAACGCCGACTACCAAAATCACATGCGGCTTATGGGTAGAAGGAAGTTCGTAATTAATATAAGAAGTATCCTGAGGTGCATCAACCAATACATTTTGAATTTCCTCTTTTAAAATCCTGTTGAGATCATCGGTACTGATGTATCTATCTTTTGCCACTCTTTTTTCTATTCCATCAATAATTTTTACGGTGGTATCCACACCAACATCCGCGCTTACCAAAGCATTTTCCAGGTCATCAAGCACTTCTTCATCTACTGTGCTTTTACCGGCAATTGCTTTGGTGATCTTATCAAAAAACCCTGCTTTAGTTTTTTGCAAACCATTATCTAGACTTTCTTTCTGTTCTTTCTTTCCAAAAATTTTATCAAAAATGCCCATTAGAAATTTATTAAAAGGTAAAAATAAATAAAGCTATCCGCAACAAGTGCCGGATAGCTTTAAAAAATTATTTGAACATCAAAAAATTAACCTGCCAAATGTTCTTTGATCTTGTCTTTATGAACAATAGATTCTTTGAAAGTATAAGATCCGGTTTTTGGATTGCGAACGGTGCGAACCACTTTCGTCCAGTTTTTCGCATCTGCCGCTGCCTTCTGATCTTTGGTTTTTATCGCTGTTTTTGCTGCTTTTGCCATGATATATTAATTTGATAATGAGATAATATGCTAATGCAAGAATTAGCTAATCAGCTAATTATTTAATTTCTTTATGAAGAGTTACCTTTTTCAGAATGGGATTAAATTTTTTCAACTCCAAACGTTCTGGAGTATTCTTTTTATTTTTTTTGGTAATATAACGGCTGGTACCAGGAAGCCCTGAAGCCTTGTGCTCCGTGCATTCTAAAATTACCTGTACTCTGTTTCTATTCTTTGCCATTTTTTTTATTTGATAATATGATAATAGATAATGTGAAAATGATTCCTGCTAATTAGAATTTGGCACATTTAGATTTTAACTCCCTGTTCTCTCATTTCTTTTACAACTGTATAAAGGCCATTCTTATTAATAGTCCGGATGGCCTCAGAAGATAACTTCAAAGTGATCCATTTGTCTTCTTCTGCCAGAAAATACCTTTTTTTCTGCAAATTGGGCAAGAACCTCCTGCGGGTTTTTATATTTGAATGTGAAACAGTATTACCTGAAATCGGTCTTTTTCCTGTTACCTGACATACTCTGGCCATAAGATTTTTTTTTCGGACGGCAAAGGTAAGGAAGAAATAATTATTTGAAAAATAAAAAAGTGAGTCGTGAATGCTTCATTACTATACCCTCTGAGATTTGACCGCAAACTTACCAACCCACTGCACCTGACAACTTAGACACTTCATTTAAACAGGCACAGTTTATGATAATATTTTAATTATGGAAACATTTAAAGACTTAATAAAAAGTAAACAACCGGTGTTGGTAGATTTTCATGCTACCTGGTGCGGTCCCTGCAAGCAGATGGCACCGGAATTACAACGTTTTGCTCAAAATAATACAGGGAAACTCAGGGTAATAAAAATAGACATTGATAAGAATCCGGCAACAGCGCAACAATTTAATATACAGGGAGTACCCACATTAATTCTTTTTAAAGAGGGTAAAATTTTGTGGCGGCAATCCGGTGCTATGAGTTCACAACAGATTTCTACAGGTGTGTCACCTCATTTATAAAATGTAATTTTACTTTTTTTATTTAAAATTAAATACAATGGCGGTTAATCGCATCAATGCTGTTTTCAAAGGCGGGATGAATTTTACAGCAGATGTAAACGGGCATAAAATAGAAATTGATACCGACGAAGCAGGTGGTGGTAAGAATCTGGGCACCAGGCCAAAGGTTTTAATGCTTGTTTCCCTGGCAGGATGCACCGGTTTGGATGTGGTAAGTATCTTAAATAAGATGCGGGTAAATTTTTCTGATTTTTCAATCAGTGTAGATGGCCATCTTACTGACACAGAACCTAAAATGTACGATGAAGTTGTCATCAATTATACAATTAAGGTAAAGAAAGAGGATGAATCTAAAGTGGAAAAAGCCGTCAATCTTTCTGAAGAAAAATATTGTGGCGTAAGTAAAATGTTTGAAGCTTTTGCAAAGGTTTCATTTAAGATAAATTATTTGTAAATTCAACAATTGGAATTGACCTGATTTTAATAAACATCTTTTTTTAAAATAATTGCAAACTTATTAATATGATACGAACCGTTATCACTCCGACTAACACAAACATACGCCTTTCAATTCCCAAAGAGTATGTAGGTAAACCAATAGAAGTAACCTGCCTTCCTCTTGAAGAGTTAGAACAAAACTCTTCCAAAAAAACAATGAGAGATTTTTGGGGAGTTATTTCAGACGAGACTGCCAAAATATTGTATGAGCAGGTAGATCAAAACCGTAAAGAATGGTAGAGCAATACTTATTGGATACCAATCCGGTTATTGATTTTTTCAATAGCAGCTTACCGATAGCAGGAAAAAATTTTATTGCCGGAATTGAACCTACCATTTCAATCATTTCATATATAGAACTGCTTAGCAACAAAAATATTCCAAAGTTAGAATGGAATCAGTTATTAGATTTTGTACAGATAGCTGTGATTTACGATCTCAAAAAAGAAATCGTTGAACAAACAATTATTTTACGACAAAACTTTAAAATTAAAACACCCGATGCAATCGTTGCTGCGACAGCTTTAGTTCACAACAAAAAATTAATAACAAGAAACATATCCGACTTTAAAAACATTCCTGGCTTAACCATTATTGATCCTTCTAATTTGTAAAACAAATAAAATATTTTAACCATTATTGATCCCTATAATTTGTTATGACAAATAAAATATTTTAACCATTATTGATCCCTATAATTTGTTATGACAAATAAAATATTCAAAGCCGAAATTTCACAGCAAACAAATCTGCCTGGACAGTAAGCCAACCCTGACTACTGTACAGGCAAGCTACTGGTCAGCAGGCAAACAAATAATCTAAATTTCTGTTTTGCCAATAACTAATTTCCCATTTTTACTTTCCCGGTACACCCTTATCATTTGTAAAGATATCGCTATCAGGATCAAAGCGAAGCCCAGATAAAATCCGGGCCCTAAAAATTTATTTTCTTTAAAAATAATAAAAGCCAGGATGATAGAATAAATAGGCTCGAAATTATAAGTAAGATTGACAGTAAATGCCGAAATATGTTTCAATGCATTCAAGCTGAGATTAAAAGCAAAAACGGTGCAGGCTCCTGCTAAAATTAGTAACCATAACCAATCAGAAGATGTGGGGAAAAAATAGGTGGCAGGGAAAAAATGAAGATAAACCGGAAGAATAAAACACAATGCAATAAAACCTCCTGCCATTTCATAAAGAGTTACCGTATTAGGTGAAAATACATTCAGTATTTTTTTATTAAAGATTGGGAAAAGAGAAGCCAACGATGCTGAAATAATTCCAAAAATTATTCCCATTTTATATTCAGGATAAAAATTAAAAATAAGATAAATACCTGCTATAGCCATCATTCCGAGAATTACTTCTACCCAATCAATTCTTCTTTTTCTGATTACCGGCTCAAACAATGATGTGAAAAAGCCGATGGTTGATAAACAGGTAACCGAGACCGAAACATTCGAATATTTTATGCTCCCGTAAAAGGTAACCCAATGCAATGAAATGATAGCTCCAACACCAAAAAGTTGCAAAGTATTTTGCCATGAAAGCTTTTGTAATTTTTTTTTGAAAAACAAAATGATTCCGAGAATCACTGCACTCAACAACATCCGGTAAGAAGTAAGCAAACCTTCATTTAATGTAATTAATTTTCCAAGTATAGCAGTAAAACCTGCCAATAATACAGCCAGGTGAAGTTGAAGAAATGCTTTTTTCAATTATGATTACAATTAGTTTTTTGATTAGAAGTTTCCGGAATTTTATTTGCTATTCGTAAAAATCAAAATTAGAATTTATAACAATAAAATTTAAGGTGACAGATTTTTTTCTAAAATACATCATTGTAATATCTGAAAAAATGATAAACAATTAACAATCCTTTGTATAAAAATAAACAAGTGCCTTAAATTGTAGCAATCATAGCTTTATATTTGCCCCCTTGTTCAGTTAAACCCACAGTATGAGTTTTAAACGCATCAATAACATTACAGGATGGGCAATTTTTGCTATTTCTACATTCGTTTATTTATCTACTATGGAAGCCACCGGCAGCTTTTGGGATTGTGGCGAGTTTGCTTCCAGCGCTTACAAACTGCAAATTCCACATCCCCCGGGAGCACCCTTATTTTTAATGCTCGGAAGGTTGTTTATGATGCCTTTTTCAAATCCAAACCATGCTATTCTTGGCCTCAATACGATGAGCGCTTTAATGAGTGGTTTTTGTATTCTGTTTTTATTTTGGACCATTACACATTTTGCCCGTAGAATTTATGAAAAATATAATTCAAACCCTCTAACTAACGAACAGATATTTACCATTATGGCTGCCGGTGTGGTGGGCGCTTTGGCTTATACTTTTTCCGATTCATTTTGGTACAGCGCCGTAGAATCAGAAGTGTATGCGAGTTCTTCTTTCTTTACCGCTATTGTGTTTTGGACAGCGCTTAAATGGGAACAGGCGGTAACTGACGAGAAACTAAAAGGGGTCAAAGGGAATTTTACACCTGCCGACAAATGGTTGATATTAATTTTCTATCTCATAGGGCTTGCGGTGGGAGTGCATTTGTTACCTATTCTTACCATACCGGCCATTGTAATGGTCTATTACTTCAGGCGGTACAAAGTAACAAAACGAGGGACTTTTTGGGCATTCTGTGCAGCATGTGTCATCACGGGAATCGTGCAGGTTCCCATGATACAATGGAGCATCAAGCTGGCATCCGATTTTGATATACTCTTTACCAATAGTTTTGATATGCCTTTCTTCACGGGCTTCACTTTCTTCTTTATCCTGCTGGCATTTATAATCTATTTGATGTTAAGACTGGCAAAGAAAAAGAACTGGAACTTTCTAAGACTGGCCATGTGGATTTTTGCATTTGTATTGCTGGGTTTTTCCACTTATCTGACTACCATGATCCGCTCATTAGCCGACCCTGCCGTAGATATGTTCAATGTGGACAATCCTTTAAGCCTTGAAGGTTACCTCACCCGCGCTCAATATGGTGACTGGCCTATTTTAAAAGGACAGGACTTTACCGATGTGCCTACTGATCAGGAATATTCGGATACTTATGTAAAAGGTAAAAATAAATATGTAAAAAAAGGTAGAAAGTTAGTCACTACTTATGATCCATCCGATCTCCATTATTTCCCCCGTATGTGGGACAACAGTAACGATCAGGGTCATGCGGATTATTATGCAGATTTTGCAGGTATTGGCAAGGATCCAAAAACGGGAAAGTATTACAGTAATCCGACCATGGCCGATAATATCAAATTCTTTTTTCAATACCAGCTCAACTGGATGTATTTCCGTTATTTTATGTGGAATTTTGCAGGAAAGCAAAACGACATTGAGGGAGTGCACATGGATAATGTGCGGGATGGCAATTGGATTACCGGAATCTCTTTCTGGGATAATGCACGGCTGGGCGATCAGAGTAAATTGCCTGACACTCTAAAACAAAATAAAGCGCATAACAGGTTATTTGCTTTACCACTATTACTTGGAATTCTCGGTCTTCTTTATCAATATAAAAAAGACAAGCGAAATGGCCTGGTAGTTGGGATATTATTCTTCTTCACAGGAATTGCCATTGTTATTTACTTAAACCAGGCGGGCAACCAACCACGTGAGCGTGATTATGCTTATGTAGGATCTTTTTATGCATTTGCAGTTTGGATCGGACTCGGTGTAATGTATGTAAAAGAGCTTTTCCAAAAGTACATGAGTAGCAAAATAGCTAATTATACGGCAGCCGGTTTATGCCTTCTGGCAGTACCCGTTTTAATGGCCGGCCAGGAATGGAATGATCATGACCGCAGTCATAAAACTCTGGCAAGAGATTTAGGAATAGATTACTTACAAAGCTGCGCGCCGAATGCCATTCTTTTTACGTTTGGAGATAATGATACTTACCCGCTTTGGTTTGATCAGGAAGTACTGGGAATACGCAGAGATATCCGAATAATCAATTCGAGTTTGCTGGGAACTGACTGGTATATAAATCAACTCCGATATGCTATCAATAAAAGTGCACCAATACCGGTAATATGGACTCCTGATCAAATAATAGGGAGCAACAGAGATGGCATTTATTATTTTCCTAATTTGCCAGGCGCCAAAGTAGATCAAACGAAACCCATGGATCTTTATACAATGATGAAAGATTATGCAGGCAGTGACGATCCTTCAAGAATGTATCAAAATGGGGATGATTTTCTAAATACTTTTCCTACAAAAAATGTAGAAATTCCAGTTGACACCAACTTAGTACGGCAAAATGGGACCGTAAATCCAGATGACAGCGTAGTGAGTGAAATAGATTTTACCATTCCTACAAACTCATTGATGAAAAATCAAAGCGCAATACTTAATATTATCGCTGCCAATAAATGGAAAAGACCTATTTACTTTACCTCACCTTATGATGAATTAGGATTTCAGAATTATTTGAGAACAGATGGGCTAACCTACCGGCTTGTTCCGGTAAAGAATGGAGAAGTGAATCGTCCCTGGGCCTATAATGTAACGATGAAAAAATTCGCCTTTGGAGATTGCAATATACCGGGAGTTTATTTTGATGAAGAAAACAGGAGGCATTTGAATACTATCCGGATGCAGATTGCCCAGGTGGCCGGTAATCTTGCGCTTCATGGCAAAAAGGATTCCGCTAAAAATTTGCTGGAAAGATGCGATAAAAATATGCTCCAACAGAATTTCCCTTATGGATTGGCTTCACGCAGGCAGCAACAGGATATGATTTCAGCACAATTTTTACAGGCCGCTTACATAGCAGGAGATACTGTTTTAGCCAGGAAAGTTTCTGATGCTTTGCTTGCAGACCTTGAACAGCAGGTCATATATTTCAACAGCCTGGATGAAAATAAACAAGTAGGTTTGAGTTATGAAAATCAATTAGTAGAGCAACTGCTGCAGAGGGTCAATGGAATGGAACAATTTTATACAAAACCCCAGCTAATTTCTCCCGGAGAAAGTGAGAATCCTATCCTTAACAATTTGCCGCATCTTAAAAAAGAAAAAGAAGTACAGGATAAAACGCAGTAGAAAATTTCCTCATTAAAAATAATTTCCCTGTTCATTACAGAGCCGGGATTTTTATTTTAACAGTGAAAGTAATTATGAGAAAATTTTTGTGAAGTAACTTGCAATTATCAATTATAAATTATAAATTTTCAATTAAAATGCGCCTTCATCATTTTTCAAAATACGATCCTAACGAAAATAGTAAATCCTCCTTTGAGAAGCTATTGGATATTTTTATGCAATTGCTTACTTATACAAATGGCGATGTAGGAGAGGCTTTGAGCTGGCTTACCGAATTAGATAAAGAATATGATCTTACCAACAATGAATATGGAATGGGTGATTTTATTGAAGACCTGAAAGACAAAGGATACATTGATGAAAATAAACAAAAAGGCGAAATAAAAATTACGCCTAAAACCGAACAGGGGATCAGGAAACGAAGCCTGGAAGAAATTTTTGGGAAATTAAAAAAATCAAAAACCGGGAATCACAATACCTTCAAACCCGGTAATGGCGATGAAATCAATCCTGAAACAAGGCCCTTTCAATTTGGCGATACATTGGAACAAATAGATTTTACAGAATCTATCCGTAATGCACAAATCAATCATGGAGTGGAAAGTTTTATGATGGCTGAAGATGATTTGGAAATTCGTGAAACGGATTTTAAAGCACAAACTTCAACTGTATTGATGATTGATATTTCTCACAGCATGATCTTGTATGGCGAAGACAGGATTACCCCGGCAAAAAAAGTAGCGATGGCGTTGAGTGAATTGATCACTACAAAATATCCTAAAGACACAATTGATATTGTTGTATTTGGAAACGATGCCTGGACGGTAGAAATCAAGGATCTTCCTTATTTGCAGGTGGGCCCTTACCATACAAATACAGTTGCTGGAATTGAACTGGCTATGGATATTTTGAGAAGAAGAAAAAATCCTAATAAACAAATTTTTATGATAACTGATGGGAAACCTACCTGTCTGAAAATAGGAAAGCGTTATTATAAAAACAGTTTTGGAGTTGACAGAAGAATTTTAAATCGCTGCATGAATCTTGCTGCGCAATGCAAAAAATTGAAAATCCCGATCACTACTTTTATGATTGCCAGTGATCCTTACCTGCAAAGATTTGTAACAGAATTTACTGAGACCAATAATGGTAAAGCATTCTTTGCATCGCTCGATAGATTGGGCGCTTTTATCTTTAAAGATTTTGAAAGCGGGAAGAGGAAAACGGTTTATTAAGGCACCTATTTCGATAACTATCGAAAATTCAGAGGACTTTAAAGTCTCAAATATTGATAGTAATAATGGGTGTACGACAAATTTCCATAAATAGTTTATAATGTTTATATTTGTGGAAAAAAAAATCCACATCATGCCTATAACCAAGAGTGAGATTCGTTTTAGCAAGGAAGAGGTGAAACAAATAAGTAAGGAGATATTTGATCTCCGCTTCACAGATTGGCTGGATACATATTGGGAAAGCGGAGACCCTTATGAATTTGAAAAATCAT
>Ga0307372_10001737_pt1 | contig 37332 bp, 39 predicted proteins | sample OX1MG_FD_202533 | JGI IMG/M metagenome (GOLD analysis project Ga0307372, IMG submission 202533) | Soil microbial communities from Risofladan, Vaasa, Finland - OX-1 | ecosystem: Environmental > Terrestrial > Soil > Coastal area > Acid sulfate soil | place: Finland: Risofladan, Vaasa | collected...
AACTCGCATCCGTCCGGGCTCAAACTGGACACTACGCCCTGACGGCGCTCCGCTTCCTCGCGGGCGCCCTCTTGGCCGCTGCCGTCTTCCTGGGGGGTGCCTTCTTGACGGCCCGGGCGGCGCCCGTTTGACCCGTCCTAGGGGCGCGGTCTGATTGCTCGTTGATGGCCTTCACCATGTCACTGACCATCTTTCGCTGGCCCTTCATGACCCGCTCTGCGAAGTCGAACACCTCGTCAACAACCCGCTCGATATCTTGCGAAAAGGGCGGGACGAACCGCTCCGTCTCTTTGGTGATCCCTGCCGCTAGCCGACGGCTGGCGCTGAGCACCTCATTTTGAGTTCGTTCGACCAAACGATCAATCCGTTGCTGCACGTCTCTTGACTGGTCCATGGGACATCCTCCGTCTTGGTAGGTCTGCAGGCGCTGCACCACCAGTCTCCGGATTCTGGCCCCCAGCGGTAGAGCCGAAAGTCCCTGACAGAGCACGCCAGCCGTGAGTGCGGCGGGCACAACGCGCCGACAAGGAGATGGGACCTTCGGCTCTGACGAAAGTCCCAATGCCTTCTTAGAGTCTGAGTGGAAGTCTCTTGCTCTAATGACCGCCCAAGGGGGGGTCCAAGAGCACGGTGGCTGACGGCAGGACCTGCCAGCGGGTGGGGAAAATAGGGGAGGCGACCATGACGGTGGCAACGGCAGCAACTCCGGTTTCGGGTCCCGGGCGCATTGCACGGATATGGACATGGCGTCAGCTTCGCAGCTATCCCAACACGATTCCCCGCCTGGGGTACCTAGGGGTCGTGGTCTTGACCACGATAGTCCTCTACTACCTGTATTACGTAGAAGGGGCCGTCACGCCTCTCCTGCTGCCGTATTACCACATGTCGTTCGCGTATTTCCTCTACCTACTCGTCGTTTCCAATGCCATCGGGGCGTTCAGCGCCTTCATCGGCGGGCTGTCGGACAAGGTCGGACGGGCCAATCTGACGATTTACGGCACCCTCATCGTCGGTCTCGTCCAGCTGTTCGCCATTCCACACATCCATTCTGAGTTCGGCTTCGCTGCCGCGTACTGCGTGATTGGCTTCGTGGAAGGCGTCATCCTCGTTTCGACCCCCGCACTCATGCGCGACTTCTCGCCTCAGATGGGTCGGGGGGCCGCCATGGGCTTCTGGGCACTCGGTCCCACGATGGGGAGTCTGGCGGCAAGCCTGGTCGCTACGCACACCCTCACTCACCTCCATCCGTTTCAGGACCAATTCATCATCTCGGGACTCGTGTGCATTGGAGTAGCGATGATCTCGCTCTTCTTTTTGCGCGAGCTCTCCCCGGGACTCCGGGACCAGATCATGGTGTCCGACAATGAACGCTCGCTGGTCGAGGCTCGTGCCATCGGGATCGACGAGGAAGCGGCTACGGGTCATCCAATGCGATCCATGATGCGGCTCGACCTTATTTCGTCGTCTGTGGCGATCTCACTTCTCTTGCTTTTCTACTTCGCGTCGGTCAGTGTGCTCACCCTTTACTGGGTTGTCGTCTTCGGCCGCTCGACCTCCGACGCCAATGGCATCAACGTGTGGTACGCAGCCGTCCTTTCGGGGTCACTTGTTCTCTTCGGAGTACTTTCGGACATATTGCGGGTCCGAAAGCCATTCATGCTCATCGGAGCGGCGGCTTGCATCTTGATGATGGTGTTTCTCATGCTGCAGGTCGGCCATCCGCATACCGGGTATTACTCGAACGTTCTGGTAATCGCGCTTCTCGCCTTAGCCATTGGGTGTGCCTATGCGCCCTGGATGGCCAACTACACCGAGCAAGTCGAGTCACATAATCCTGCCCTAGCCGCGACCGGTCTTGCCGTGTGGGGCTGGATTCTGCGGATCGTCGTGGCGGTGTCCTTCCTCGTCCTTCCTCGGGTAATCACAACCTCCACGACGCTGGTTGACCTCCAGGGTGCTGCCTCCACCCTGCAGACCATCCAAGCGGCGGTGCCATATGCACCATCCACGACGGCGTGCGCTCAGAAGAGCGCTCCAACGAGCATCATCGCCGCTCTAAGGGCCACCAATGAGCCGGGGCCACAGACATTGGCGACGATCATCACGTCCTGTGATCGAACCCACAACGTGCTTCAGGCACTGAACGCGGCCGGAGGACTTTCGAACCCACAAGTGCAAGGGCTCCTCGCCTACAACCCGCTGGCCGTCGCTATCCAAGACGGGCGGCAGGTGAGCGACAGCGAGATCTCCGCCAAGGTGGGTTCGCACTCACAGAATCTCGCCGATCTTCTTCGAGCGGAAAAGCAGCTTGTTCCAGCGCAGAAGGCCTCTCCCGACCAATGGAAGCGGTGGTGGTTGATCTGCCTCGCAGGTCAGGTGGTCTTCGGTCTGCTGGTGCTCACCATGCGAGGTCGATGGAGCCCCAGAGCTGCCAAGCGAGACTTCGAGGATCATGAGCGACTGGTGGAAGTGGAGTTGGCGAAGCTCCGCATGGAGGCGCCTCGGATCGAGGTCCCGGACGTTCCCACTGCAGTATGAGCGTGACAAGTGTCCGATGCCATAGGCATGGCTGAGAGTTCATACTCGATCGGTACAGCGAGAAGAGAGAAGATCTCAATGGACGAGAAGCGCGAACGCGTCATGGACACGATGAGTGGTGCCGACGCCTTGCTGTGGACGATCGGCAGGGACCCCGTCCTACGTCCAACGGTGATCGCCGTGATGGTGTTGGACAAGTCCCCCGACTGGGCGACGATGCAGGCCCGTGTAGCGACCCTCACCGAGATCGTTCCCCGACTGCGATCGCACGCAGTCGTCCGCCCCTGGGGACGAGGCAGACCACAGTTCATAGAAGATGGCCATTTCGATCTCGCCCTCCACCTCAGGCGCATGGCGCTGCCTCCTGGAGCCACATTCAGGGATGTGCTCGATATCGCCCAGATCATGGGCACTACAGGTTTCGACCCGTTTCTTCCGCTCTGGGAAGTGGTCGAAACCGACGGATTCGACGGAGAGCGTGCCGCACTTATCGTCAAACTTCATCACTCCCTGGTAGACGGTGTCGGTGGATTCGCGGTCTTACTGCACCTCTTGGACGCGGAACGCAATGCCGCGAGCTCGCGTAGTCCGGCCTCAACGGATGCCGGACCAACTACGCCATTCGACCTGATGAAGTATCTGCAAGGTCCGCGCAAGGTCATTGACGCTGCACTTCAGGCCGTCGTGCGGCCAGCGGAGTCAATCCAGCACCTCGTTTCGACCGGCGCTTCGGTGGCGCGCCTCCTGGCCCCCGCCCGCCAACCGATTTCTCCACTGATGACTGAACGAAGCTTCCGGCGAACCTTTGAGGTGGTCGACCTGCCAAAGGGAAAGCTGCGGCGTGCCGCTACGGCGACGGGTGGCACGCTCAATGATGCATTTGTCGCTTCCGTTGTACGGGGGCTCAAGCGGTACCATGGGCTCCACGGCGCTGTGCTCGATGAGATCAGGGCACTGATGCCCGTGAACGTCCGCACTAAGGACGACACGGCCGGTGGAAATCACTTCGTGCCGGCACGCTTCGTCGTGCCCACGGGTACGGATGCCAGTGAGTGCGTGCGCGCGGTCCAGCGGATCACGGATCAATGGAAGCACGCACCGGGTCTGGCGCTGAGTAATGTTCTGGCGGACGCACTCAGCTTCCTGCCTGCCCCTGTGGCGACATCGATATGGGGTTCCATGTTGAAAGGTGATGACTTCTGCGTGACAAACATTCCAGGCCCGGCCTTCAAGGCGTTCATCGCCAGCTCCCGAGTCGAGCGAATCTACGCATTTGCCCCGCCGTCGGGGTCGGCTCTAAATGTCTCTCTGATCTCTTTGGCTGGGCGTGAGTGTGTGGGTATAGCGGTCGACTCAGCGGCCGTGTCCGACAGTTCAAAATTGGCTGTCTGTATCGAGGAAGGATTTTGCGAGGTGTTCGAACTGGGACGTGTGCAACCTCCCGGACGCTGAATGGTCGCACCTGCGACTCCGTTTCCGGGAAACGCGACCTTTGGATGGCCAAAGGGTCCCTAGGACTGGCCGGTCTGCGCCGCCGTGCGGAGACCACCTTCTCGGCATACACCCTTGAGTCGGCACGCGTCGAATACCCGCTCGGAGGACCTTCGGCCCTACCAGAATCGGCAAGCTCGACGCAGGATCACCTTGAGGATCGAAGGGAGGCGGCACAATGCGCGCAATCGATGCCATACGCCGATCCGCAATCGGGATCGGGCCCCAACGAACAATCCACGATGCGGCTGTGGTCATGGAGCGTAGCGGCGTCGGCTCCTTGGCCGTTATAGACGGCACGCGACTTCTCGGGATTGTGACCGACCGCGATCTCGTCCGAAGAGTCCTCGCCGTTGGAGTACCTCCGGAGAGCCGAATCGACGGAGTGATGTCTTCGCCGGTGGTCACGATTCCTTTCGACGCAGAGCTGCGGGACGCGTTTGCACTGTTTCGGACCCACGGAGTGCGACGTCTGGCTGTAGTGCAAGACGGACAGTTCACAGGGATGATAACCGTCGACGACCTTCTGATAGACCTCGCTGCCGATCTGGCAGATCTCGCCAGGCCGGTTAGTGCCGAGGTCATTTTTGGTGATCACATCACCTCCGCATCGACTCCCGCGTGAAGCAGCGGGAGTCACGGGTGGCCAAGTGGTGATGCCAGCACCGATCGGGATCTCCCAGTTGAACGTGCCCATTGAGGTCACCGACCTCATGGGAGGGGGCAGATGTCGCAATCGAGGCGGCCGGTGTGCCGCAGAGCTCTGCACCGAGTTGGTGCGACCCGGAGGTCACGCGGCGAACATCGATGCGCGAACCGGCGACGCTTCACCTCGAATCACTGCGGGCCGTGACGTGACGGTGAAGACTGGACTCGTCGGTACGTACTTGACGCTTTCAAGCATGTACAGGAGTTTTCACAGTCCACACCGATGCTGCACCGGCGCGTTTTGGCTCGTGACCTTGGGCTTCCACCTTCAGCCCGTTGACCGGGGCCTTTGGTGGAGGTCATGGGATTCGAACACACGGCCTCTACATTGGCAGCGTATCGGTCGTCCCCGTCTGACCGAGTCCTTTTGAATTGCGAGAGGTGAGGGTTTCTCGTGGCCTAAACGCGGACACTCACATCACCCGAAGGGCGGGAAGAACCTCGGCAGCGAACCGCTCGATCCCCCGCAAGACATCCTGATGAGGCATGCCCGACGTGGTGAGTTCCACGACCAAATGGTCACAACGCAGGGGTTCAGGCGAAGAGAGCTGCTGCTCAACTGCGGCCACCCAGTGGGCAGAGTCACCCAAGATGAAGTCGCCCGCTACTCCCCCGGGAAACTGCGGCGGAAGTCCCGCGTCCGTAAACCACTTGTTGTAGTGCTCTAACTCCCACGTGGCGTGAGGTTCGGCCACCTGCCATGCCTTCTGTTCGGTCTCTGCGACAAAACCCAGCGCCATCCCGTAATAGCGTTGAGCGACAGGGTCGCCGCCGTATTCGATAATCAACTGCGTATGACGATCGAGAAGCGCCGGTGGCGGTGCTATCGCGAGACCGGTGCATCCAAAGCGGGCCGACCGCTGCAGCATTCGCTCTCCAGCTCCACCGAGCACTATTCGGGGCATCGGGGACTGGACCGGTTTTGGGGTCATGGCCACTTCGGGGAAGTTGAAGTGGCGGCCCTGGAAAGAGAATGAGTCTTCCGTGAAACAGCGAACCAACACCTCGAGGGCTTCGTCCATGACCTCTCCGCGTCGGTGGAAGTCGAGATCCAGCGCCGCCGACTCGGTGGGACGGTAGCCGAGACCAAGGCCCAGGATGAGCCGTCCCCCTGACAGAATGTCAACCGCCGCTGCGGCTTCTGCGAGACGGACGGGGTGGTGTTGGGGCAGCAACAGGCAATAGGTACCAATCTGGACCCGTGACGTCACGGTGGCGATGGCAGCCGCCACGGTTAGCGGCGCAGCTACGAATCCATCATCGGTGAAGTGGTGTTCACCCAACCACACCGAGTCGAAGCCCACCTCCTCCGCCACGCGGATCTGCTCCAGGCAGTCGGCATAGAGTCTCGCCTGATCGCGGCGCCATGGCTCTGGGTTCCGAAATGGGAAAAAGAGTCCTACGTCCACCTACTTGCCTCATTTCCTGTGGGGCAAAGACGCCCGCTCAAAGTATGAACCACCCGTTGGGTGCGGTATCGCTCCACCATCGGTATCTACCAGCTCCCACGCGTTGCGGCAGTGGAGGTGGACCCCGGTGGGGACTTCGGCGATCTCGCGGCTAGGGGCGGCGGGCACCCGCCAACGGATCGCTTCTTCCAGCAGCCATGCCTTGGTGTGCTCGTCGGGGCGCCCGAGAGCCCAGTCGGGGCCACCCATCCACTCACCACGCGGTCCACCGGTTGGTCTCGACGATCCGGCAGTTTGGTGATCGTGTGGAACACCTCCTAGGGCAAGCGGCGCCGAGCCGAAGGCGACCGTCTCCTATCTGCTGCGACAGAACGAGGTGCAGCTCCGCCGCCAATGCCGACCGGCCAGGGCGAAGGGGGCACCTTGGAGGATGACTTCGTGGGCGAACCTGGCTCGCACCGGGGCCGGGTCAGGCCCCCGGCCGAAACAAGGCTAAGCATCGCATTGCAAGTCGTGCAATGCATGCCGGAGGCTCGCCAGGGTAGGTCGACGCGGGACAAGGTCATATATGTAAGAATTTGCAAACGCCGGCTCCGCCCCGCCGACGACAGCAACCCGGAACGATGATTGGCTATGAAGCGAGAACCCATTGACCAACATTCGACTCTGATCGCGTAGAGGAGGCGGAAAATCAATGGTCTATCTCCTCGCCACGGCGTGCGCGCTGTCCAATGCCCTGGCGAGCGTCCTCCAGCGCATGGGAATCGAAAACGCCCTTGGGTCGGACACGCTCAAACTCAGCCTGCTCACGCACGCGCTTAAGCGCGGCGTGTGGCTACTCGGTTTTGCCTTCGTTGTAGCTACAGTCCCTCTCCAGATCGTGGCACTCCACCTGGGCAGCCTGAGCCAGGTGCAACCAATCTTGACCGCTGAGCTGCTGTTTTTGGTCATCTTGTTGGCCACCTGGTTCCGGTTCCACGTCGGTTGGCGTGAGTGGATGGGCTGTGCGGGAGCGGCAGGTGGTTTGGCCGGGTTTTTGATCTTCGCTCAACCTGGCGGAGGCAGTGACGTGCCCACAACCTTCGAGTGGGTTGTCGCCGGATCGCTCTGCGGAGGAACGGCCCTATTGGCCATCTTGTCCTCGTTCCGCGGGCCGCGCTGGTTGCGGGCGGCCGCGTTTGGCGTGGCCGGGGCGGTGGGGTTTGCGTTCACGGCCTCTCTCATCAAAACGGTGAGTAACTACATCGCGACCGATTGGGTTCATGTGTTCTTTCACTGGCAGACCTTCGGCGCAGCGGTGTGTGGCGCATTTTCATTGTTCGTGACGCAAAACGCCATCCATGCCGGTCCCATCGCTGCCTCGCAGACGGCACTCGTGCTTGTCGACCCGTTGGCCAGCATCGCCCTTGGTATCGGCCTCTACGGGGACAGCCTCCGCACTGCTGGCGCCTACGGCCCGCTGGAGGCAATCTCGCTGCTGATCATGTTCGTCGGCGCCGTCTCGATCGCTCTTTCACCACTGGTTTCGGGTGTGAATGGGGATGATGATCGGTCCGCAGAGATGCTGTCACTCCGCTCCCATTCGAAGCGCCTCATCGACGCGGTCCAACGGGATCTTCCGCCAAAATAATTTCACGATTCTCCCGGCAAACTCTCCGGATCTTCTCGGCGTACAGGACGAAGCATCATGCCACGATGGCGGTCGGCTTCGGATCTATGCGAAGTTGGCCGCCGCGTTCAGTCGCGCCGGAGCGCGATGCCCGCCGCCTCTAGCTCATCGACGAAATCGTGACCCCAGCCGGTCGTCGTCCGCGCCGGTTTCCAACCGCGGTCATCGAGGAAACGGCGGACATTGCCTACTACCGAGGCTGGCGTGGGAAGACACACCGCGGCGTCGCCCAGCTCCAGCTCGTGCATCAGGTTCTCCCGACCATGGCCCGGCACCACATCGAGCAGCACCATACGCCGCCCGATGACTCGAGTCTCCCGGCAGGTGTCGCCCGAGCTGGTGATCACGACGTCACTCGCCGCCATGAGTGCGGGGACCTGATCGGTGTACCCGAACGAGATCACCGTTGGGTAGTCACGAGAAACGGCAGCCAATCGCGCGCCAAGGCTTTCGTTGGTCCCACTCACGGCAAGCACCCACCACCCTTCGGTGGCCAAGGCCCGGGCTACGTCGTCAAGAGGCCCCACTCCCCAGGCCCCGGACATGAGGAGGACGCAAGGGGCATCGTTTGGAACATCGAGCGAGGCTCGGGCGTCAGCCCGACTAGGGGCTGCGTAAAATTCGGGTCGCACGGGGGCCTCCACCACGCTGACCCGGGCTTCGGGGTGGTAACGACGCACCGAAGCGGCGGCCAGCTCCGAGGTGACGAGGAACAGGTCCGTCCCCTCATGGACCCACATCCCATGGGCGAACGAATCCGTCATGAACACCACGGTGGCCAGGTCGGGCCGCTCGTCCTTGAGATGGACGGCGGCGGATGCCCCGGTGGCAAAGACCGATACGACCAGGTCGGGGGCGTAGCGATCAACCTCTTCGATGAGTTTGGGCAACATGACCTTGACCGCGGCCCGATCCATGAACCGGCCCAACGACCCGTTCCCCCGGAGCTGAGAGAAGTGGAAACCGTCGTAAACCGATGTCATTGACAGCAGGCTTCGGAAGACGAAATTCCCGACAGCCGAGGGACCGCCACCGAGCATCGGCATGCAGTCGACGATCCTGCTCTCCACTCCATACGGCAACAGCGCCGCGGCACACGCCTCGGCCAGCGTGTCATGCCCGGCGCCGAACTTGCCGGAAAGGAACAAGGCCCGCTTGACGGTCAACGGGAGAGTCCGACCAACTCGTCGAGAGTGCGCGCCGTCAGATTTTGCCGATGGAGATCCTCGGCGATAGGGCCGAGGGCTTCAGTGGCGCGCCGCGACGACCCCGGCGGCGACTGCACATCGGCATCGTGGAGCAAGACGATTCCTCCGGGGCCAACTCCGGCTCGTACTCGACGTGCGACGCTGATCGAATCCGGCTCCTCCCATTCCCTGCCCCAGGCAGACCACAACACGAGACGAAGGCCATGACGCCGGGCTTCGCCCATCGTCGCCCCCGTCGTCTGGCCGAAGGGTGGACGGAACCAGCGAGGACTGATCCCAACCTGCTCCAAGACGTCGAGCGCCGAATCGAGATCCGCCCGCACCCACCGCGGGGTGCGCACGAAATGATGCGCGTGGCGAAAGCCGTGCGTCTCCACCTGGTGCCCTCGACGGCGGATCTCGTTCACCAACTCGGGATGCAATGCCACTTGTTGGCCCAGACAGAAGAAGGTGGCGGGCAGGGACAGCTGATCGAGGCGGTCAAGCACATGCGGAGTGGTGCGGGGGTCCGGACCGTCGTCGAAGGTCAGCGCCACCCCGTCTCCGGAGGGCCCGCGCCACCGGCAGAGGTCGCCGGGCAGGACGCGGATGGGCAACCATTGTCCCAGGCTGACCACGCTGGGAACCATGTGTGCGCTTGCGGCGAGACCGATCGGGATCAGGGCCCGAGCCGTCCACCCGTGCCGTGAAGAACGACGGACGGCGGGGCTCACGCGGAGCTTGGCTGTTCTATGGGGTCTTCATCGGCGAGCCACTCGACATAACGGCGCATGCCGTCGTCGAAGGACGTCTGGGGCACCCAGCCGAGGAGGCGATCCGCTTTGTCCACCGAGATGACGCGCCCGGCGTAGTCACCGGGACGAGCCGGGGTGAACTCGATTTCAGCCAGCGGATCGATCAGTTCACAGGCCAATTCGGCGGCATGGCGGATGCTCACGGGTGCCGGGCCCTCCAGGTTGAAGATCTGGTCGGTGCCCGCCTCACCGAGCGCCAGGACATGGGCTTCGGCCAGGTCTTCCACGTAGATGTAGTTGCGGAATTGAAGCCCGTCACCGTGAATGGTGATCTTTTCACCCGATCGGGCCCGGTGCAGGAACTGGGGAATGGCCAACTCTCTGCGCATCCGGGGACCGAAGGGAATGCCGTAGCGCAGGATCGTATAGGGCAGGCCGTAGAGCTCTCCGAAGCTCGAGACGACCAGCTCGGCGGCGATCTTCGAGGCCGTGTAGACGTGAGCGCTGCCGATGGAGGACAACGGCGTATCTTCCCGCAGGGGGCCATCGCCTGACGCGGCGGTGTAGACCCAGACCGTGCTGGCCAAGATGACTCGTTCGACCCCGTTGCGTCGGGCCGCCTCGCACACCCGGGACGTGCCCACCACGTTGACCTCCATGGTTCCCACCGGATCGGCGTGAGCGTCGTTGACGTTGGCCACCGCAGCCAGATGGAACACGGCGTCGCTGCCGGCCGTGGCCTTGACCAGCTTGGTCAGGTCAGTCACGTCGACGTCGTAGAACCCGACATCGGGGCGATGGGGCGCTCGGGTATCGATGACGACGACCTCGTGACCGTCTGCCACCAGGTAATCGACCACATGCGAGCCGATAAAGCCCGACCCGCCGGTCACAGAGACCTTCACGATTTTACCGCCTCCTCCATTGTCCGACCCGCCAGCACGGACGCCAAACTTTCGACAACGTAGTCGGCCTCGCCATCGCTCATGTCCGAGTGCACTGGTAGGCAGATGTGGCGAGCGCAGACATCATCCGCCACCGGAAACGAATCCCCGTCCCCCAGGGCGGCAAAGATCGGCTGGCGATGGAGGGGCGAGGCATAGACCTCGCCCGAAAGCGATACCCCCATCCGCTCGGAGAGCTCGCGTTTGAGGTCGGCACGATCAATACCGGGATCCAGGAGTGCGACGTACTTGTAGAAATTGGAGATCGAGGCGGCAGGGATTGAAAGCGGCTGGCATCCTGACAGGCTCGCCAGCGCCCGGTCATAACGGGCGGCAACCCGGCGGCGGGTAACGATGGCCTCATCGAGGTGGGAAAGGTGGATCAAACCGACGGCGGCGTGCAGCTCGCTCATCCTCCAGGCGTAGCCCATTCGGACATGATCTCCGCCCAAGAACCCGGCTTTCCCTTGGTCTCGATAGACGATGGCTTCGTCTCGCAGCTGCTCATCTCCGGTCGTGATCATCCCACCCTCACCGCTGGTCATGACCTTGGTGGGGTAAAAGGAGAACGAAGCGGCATGGCCGAATGTCCCGGCGGCTCGGCCGTCGAAGCTGGCTCCATGGGCATGGGCGGCGTCTTCAACGAGAACTATCCCCCGGCGATCACAGATGGACCGAATGGTGTCGATCTCGGGTGTGATGAACCCACCGATGTGGACGAGAACGACGACGGCCGCTTCCGGGGTTAGAGCCGCCTCGAGCGTCTCGGGCGAAAGGGCCAATGTGTCCGGGGACACGTCGGCCAGGCGGGGAATGCCCCCGGCATGCACGACTGCGGCCGCGGTAGCGAAGAAGGTGTTCGTCGGGATGACCACTTCTCGACCCTTGACCCCCAGGGTGCGGAAGATGATCTCGAGCGCACTCGTCCCGCTGCTCACTGCGACGGCATGAGGCACATCGTGGCGAAGGGCAAACGCCTCCTCAAACTCGCGGGTGCGCGGACCGAGAGTGAGGGAGCCGTCCTGCAGCGATTGGTCGATCATGCGCAGGATCTCCTGGCGATCCTGCGCCGAAAAGACGATTCGAGCAGCCGGTATGCGAGGCGCGCTCATACCGTCGCTGCCGTTTCAGCAGCCACGGCGTGCCGGGTACCAAAAAGGGCGAGGCACCTGAGCGCGCGCCGGACCGGACGGGAGGGAAACGAGACGTTCACGACCGCAACGATTCACCGCTGGCGTCGGGCTCGTCAAGCTGGCTCAGGTTCGGGGCTCGGGCAGGCCCTCGGAAAATCGAGGTAGGCCTATCGACGATGGTGTTGACGGCAAGTTCGTTCCTCACACTGGCTGCAGAGTGGGCACACTATCGGGCTGGGGGATCCCCCCGTCAGCCCTTCTACCAGGGCTTTTGGTGGAGATGATGGGATTCGAACCCACGGCCTGTACATTGCGAATGTAGATACTTCGCCACTCTGACCAGGCCGCTTCTGACGATGTCGCAGGTGGACGTGCCGTGGGTCACCCATTGACGTGGGCTCGAGCTCCCGCCACGAAGAGTCACCCCTCCGAGCCACATTCATCCGACTTCGTTTTCCTACCCTGTGCAGAGCGGCACCCGTCGCCTCCATCCAGATCATTGCAACAACGGGGGCGAGAGCCGATCTTCGAGACGGGCGCCCATGGCGACCAAGAACCACAGGAGCGGAATGGCGACGATGACGATCCCAGCAGTGGCCCAGAGTGCGCCAGCGGGTGGCCACTCGAGACTGAAAACACGCCGAGAGACCGGGACCGCCCACGTCAGCGCCGCCCCACCGGCCATGCACCCCACGAGGACCGCCTTCGCTCTATTCAAAGGTCGGGCTACCAGCACCAAGACGGCAAGGCCGATCGCCACCAGGCCAAGCGTCGCCGCCGTCCGAGCCTGTGCCGTCGTTGCGTGCGTGGGCCCACGTGCAACGAGGTAGGTCAACAGCGTGACCGTCGCGACAACGGCCCCGGCCGGCACAGTGAAGGCCAGGACTCGTCGGACGAATCCGGGTTGAGCCCGTGGCGAGCCCGATGAGAGGGCAAGGAAGAACCCGGGAACACCGATCGTCAGGGTACTCACGATGGTCAGGTGCCGCGGGTAGAAGGGGAACGGAATGGCGCTGATCCCGACTACCACCGCCAGGATCGCCGCGTAGACGGTCTTGGTGACGAAGAGGTTGGCCACTCGCTCGATGTTGGTGATCACTCGTCGACCCTCCCCCAGAATCCCAGGGATCGTGGCAAAGGAGCTCTCCAGCAAGACGATCTGTCCCACGGCACGGGTGGCCTGCGCCCCTGATCCCATGGCGAGTCCGAGGTCGGCTTGTTTGAGGGCGGGCACGTCGTTCACGCCGTCACCTGTCATAGCCACCACATGGCCGCTGGCTTGGAGCGCCGAGACGATTGCCTGTTTTTGGTGGGGCTGCACCCGGCCGAAGATGGACGAGCCTCGAAGGACCTCCGCAAGGGCCGTGGGATCGTCGGGCAGTTCTCGAGCGTCGAATGCTGACGCAGCCCCGGGGATGCCGACTCGGCGGGCAATCGAGCCCACGGTACGCGGGTCGTCGCCCGAGAGCACCTTGATCTCGATCCCTTGGGACACCAGGTACTCGATCGTCGCAGCAGCATCCACACGAATCCGCTCCTCTAGGACAACGAGGCCCGCAGGCTCGAGGCCGGCCGGGAGGACGCCCCCGCTTAATGGCTCCGAGGTGCGAGCCACAAGAAGCACCCGGTCGCCCCGCGTGACGAATGCCTCAATCCGTGTCAAAAGGGAAGCTGGGAGGCTGCCATCCGGCATGACAACGTCCGGAGCGCCAAGGACCCAGGTGTCGAACCCCGCGAACTGAGCGCCACTCCACTTTCTGGCCGAGGAAAACGGAACTCGTACCTCGGCCGTCCACCCAGAGGGGACCGGCAGGGCGGCCAACGCCTGAAGGGTGGCGTTCGACGACGGATCGATGTCGACGAGCGCCCCCAACGCCTCCTCTGCCAACGGGTCACCGAACGTCTCGATCGCACCCAGCCTCATACCTGCCTCAGTCAGCGTCCCGGTCTTGTCGATGCACAGCACGTCGACCCGGGCCAGGCCTTCAATGGCGGCCAGCTCCTGGACCAGCACCTGCCGTCGGGCCAGTCGAATCGCACCCAGTGCGAAGGCGAGCGTCGTCAGGAGCACCAATCCCTCGGGCACCATGGCGCCGACTCCGGCCACGGACGCCCGGAGAGCTTCATTGACTGACTGCCCCGAGCGGATCAGCTGGCTGGTGACCAACAGAACGCCAGCTGGGATCATGACCCACGTCACCATGCGCAGGATGCGGTTGGTGCCTTGTTGGAGTTCCGATCGTATGAGGCTGAACCGACGGGCATCGCCTTGCAGCTTTTGGGCAAACGCGTCACCGCCGACGCGAATGGCCCGGATGCGACCGGACCCGGCCACAACGTAGCTCCCGGAGCGAACTTCGTCATCGAGCGCCTTGACCACCGGGATTGCTTCGCCGCTCAAGAGCGACTCATCAATCTCGAGACCGTCGGTCGCAAGAACCAGACCGTCGACCACGATCTGGTCGCCCGGCCGTAACTCGAGGATGTCGTCGAGCACCACAGCGTCTGCGGCCAGTTCGACGAGACGGCCGTTCCGTAGAGCATGGGCATTGGGAGCTGTCAATACCGCCAAGCGGTCCAACGTTCGCTTCGCTCTCACCTCTTGGGCGACCCCAATCACGGTATTGACAGCCAGAACCACACCAAAGAGGCCGTCTTGGAGTGGCCCGACGATGACGACCACGATCATCAGTGATCCGAGAATGGCATTGAACCTGGTCAGAAGGTTTGCCCGCAGTATCTGACCTAGGGAGCGGCCGGCCGTATCGTCAGAAGCGTTGATCTTGCCGCTCGCGATCCGTTCGGCAACCTGGCGGTCGGTCAACCCGTCATCGCTCGACCGAAGGCGCTCCTGTTGCCCCCATGAATGAGCACTTCGGCATCTCGCCGGTATTGGGTCCGGGGGCTTCATGCACTAAGTGTGGGGGCGAACTTGGGGCCGGACCAGAGTCCGAAGTCCTTCGGGGGAACAAATCCGGGACATATCTCCGGAGGCCAGGGGACCATAGGCCCTGTCCAGCCCCCTCATGTGCACCCACACTGAACAGAAGACTGCCCACAAAGGAAGACGATGGCCACTGAGAATCAGAACGCAGGCGTCAGGGAGGCGGTGCAACCGAGGATCGTGGTGGGCATTGATGGCTCGCCAACGTCCCTCGATGCGCTCGAATGGGCCGTCCGAGAGGCCCGCCTGAGAAAGGCCACCCTCGAAGTGACACACGTCACGTTCGTTCCCCACGACGTCCTGGAGCTCGAAACACTCGCAGAGTTCAGTCAGCGCGAGCGATCAATCATCGATACGGCTCTTGCCAAGGCCAAGGCGATGGGGCCCGACGTCAGGATCATCTCTCGGGTCGCCGACCCCCCAGCGGCCAAAGCGCTTGTAGACATCAGCAAGGATGCAGACCTCTTGGTCGTCGGATCACGAGGTCTCGGACTCTTCAAGGAGTTCACGCTTGGTTCGGTCAGTCATGATTGTTCGCGCCAAGCTCGATGCCCTTTGGTAATCATCGGGTCCCGCACGAGTGGAAGAGAACCTGTCGCGCCGCCAGCGTAAGCCGACCTCTCCTTCGCCGTCCTGCTGGGAAGCCTGATTGAGCGCGCTGCAAGTGGTCAGACGACACTTCTGCCACGAGACCCTTCAAATGGCTGGCCCTTAGTCGCCGGGACCAACGGCCCTACTTGATGCCCGAACCAGGAGGGAAGATTGCTTCAAACGAAGGAGGCCGCTGTGGACGTGCTCGAGCGCACCACAACTGGATCGTCGTGGTCGGGATATCGGGTTGTGACGGCGATGACGCTGGCTGTCATCGCCGTCGGCACGGTCGGCTGCGGAACATCGCGCCCAACCGTCCCTTCTACGACTGAACCATCGAATATCTCGACATCGACGACGCCGTCCCCGTCCACCACGTCGACGACGCCCGTCAGCACCGGAGTCTCGCTCTATTTCCTTCGTGGCAACTATTTAGGAGTGGCGCATCGCAACACGTCAATGACAGGCACCATCGGCGCTACTGCGCTGTCAGCGCTCGTGGGCGGACCCGACATCGCTGAGAGCGGCGCTGGCCTGTCGAGCGCCATTCCTGTCGGTACGAAGGTCCTCGGGCTGCGGATCTCCTCGGGTACGGCAACGGTCGACTTCAACGGGGCCTTTTCTGCCCCAGGAACTCCGGGCGCTGAGCTCGACCGTGTGGCTCAGGTCGTCTACACGCTGACACAGTTCCCCTCGGTGACTCACGTCGCCTTCGAGATCTCCGGGTCGACTCCTGCCACCTTTGCGAGCGGCGCCGTTTCGCTCAGCCAGCCGCTCGGTCGGAATGACGTCTTCGGTGCACTCCCAGCCATATTGGTGGAAACGCCGGCCGTCGGTGATTCCCTTCATGGCACCCTTCACCTGAGCGGCCTCGCGAATGTATTCGAGGCCCAGTTCAACGTGCAGCTCATCACCGCCGACGGGAAGGTCCTCATAGACCAGCCAGTACATGCGACGGCGGGATCGGGAACGTGGGGCACCTTCGACGTCACCTTCCCTTTCACAGCTGCTGCCGCGCCTACGAGCACGCTGCGGATATACGACACCTCAATGAAGGACGGCTCTCCCATCGATGAGGTCGACATCCACCTGCCGGTCGCTCCATGATCGCGACGACGACAAGACGATGACGTCTCAGCGAGCCACCTGGCGATCTCGGATCGGCCCACACCTCGGGTGGGGGTTGCTCATTCTTGTCGGCGCAACACTGGTTGTGGGGTGCGTGCTCCACCTCGTGGGTATCGGCGCCGAAGGCGATGTCGCCTGGATGACGGCAGGGGCTATCGGAGCAGCCTACGCGGCATTTACGATGCTCGACGGTCTTCGAGGAGGAAGCATCGGTGTCGATGCCATCGCGGTGCTCGCTCTCCTGGGCGCGCTGCTCATCGGGGAGTACCTGGCCGCGGCAGTGATCGCCGTCATGGTGGCTAGCGGCCGAGCCCTCGAAGGCTGGGCCGCCGGGCGGGCCCGGCGTGACCTGCAGGGCTTACTCGAGCGAGCCCCGAAGCTGGCCCATCGTTATGAGACGGATGGGATGCTCGCGACGGTGCCGGTGGAACAGGTTCGGCCCGGTGATCGTCTGCTGGTCGGTACGGGCGAAATCGTCCCCGTCGATGGTGCCCTCGTCGCCGCCGCCGTGCTCGACGAGTCGGCGCTCACCGGCGAATCGCTTCCCGTCGAACGCGATGTCGGCGACCCCGTGCGCAGTGGCGTGGTCAATGCGGGGTCACCGTTCGATCTTCGAGTGACAACATCGTCCGCCGAGAGCACCTACGCCGGGATCGTGCGCCTGGTGTCTGAGGCAGAGTCGTCGCAGGCACCCTTGGTCCGCCTCGCAGACCGCTACGCACTGTGGTTCCTCGTTGTTGCATTGAGCGGCGCAGGTGTGGCCTGGGCGGCGGGTGGCATCACCAGAGCGGTTGCGGTTCTGGTGGTAGCGACACCCTGCCCCCTCATCCTCGCCGCTCCTGTCGCCCTGGTGGCGGGACTGTCACGAGCGGCACGCCGGGGAGTAGTGATCAAGGGCGGTGCGGTCCTCGAACGCCTTGCCCGCTGCACCACCGTCCTCATCGACAAGACCGGCACGCTCACCAGCGGTCGCCCCGCCTTGACTGCGGTCTTTCCGGCGAGGGGCCTTGCAGCCGACGAGATCCTCTCGCTCGCAGGATCGCTCGACCAGGTCTCGCCGCACGTGCTGGCTCATGGCGTTGTCCAGGCGGCGCGTGACCACAAATGCGTCCTCGTACTGCCCGATCAGGTCCAAGAGGTAACCGGCCAAGGCATCAAGGGGTTCGTGGCTGGCCGTGAGGTGTCCTTGGGAAAGGCCGCGTGGATTGGGGTGACGGGATCCCCCGCGTGGGCCAAGGCAGCTCGTCGTCGAGCCCGCCTCGACGGGTCGCTCACCGTGTTCGTCGCTGTCGACAACGAACCGGCCGGTGTGCTCGTCTTCGATGATCCAATCCGCTATGACGCGGCCAGGACGATCCGTTCTCTCCGCCGAAGTGGGATCAAGCGAATAGTGATGGTGAGCGGCGACCGTCTGGAAGTCGCTGAGACCGTCGGAGCCGTCATCGGGGTCGATGACGTTCTGGCCGAGCGTTCGCCATCCGAGAAACTCGACGTGGTTCGTGCTGAGCGCAGACGAGCCCCGACGATCATGGTCGGAGACGGCATCAACGATGCGCCCGCCCTCGCGTTGGCGGACGTAGGGGTGGCGATGGGTGCCCGGGGCGCGACCGCCTCCTCGGAAACGGCCGATGTCGTGCTGACCATCGACCGCCTCGACCGCGTTGGTGAGGCCCGAGTGGTTGCGAAGCGCTCACGGGACATCGCCCTTCAAAGTGTGATCGCAGGTATGGCGATGTCACTCGCCGCAATGGCAGTTGCCGCTGCAGGCATGCTCCCGGCTGTGTGGGGAGCAATCCTCCAAGAAGGGATCGACATCGCAGTGATCCTCAATGCTCTTCGCGCTCTTCGACCGACCTCGACGGAGATCCGTCTCGATGACGACGACAGCGAGCTTGCCCGCCGGTTCCAAGGGGAGCACGACGCGATCCGAGCCGACATCGAGCGGTTGCGCTCGACGGCCGACAGCCTCGGTGTTGCTGAACCTGCAACGGCAATCAACCAGGTCCGAGAGGTCTACAAGCTCCTCGTCGAGGAGGTCGAACCACACGAGGATGCCGAGCAGAACATTCTGTATCCGACCATCGATCGGGTTCTCGGCGGCAACGACCCGACAGGACCCATGAGCAGGGGGCACGTAGAGATCGCCCACCAAATCAGAAGGCTCGGTCAGCTGCTCGACGACATCGGTACAGAAGGACCTGATGATGATGACATCGTCGAATTGCGCCGCCTCCTCTACGGCTTACACGCAATTCTCAGGCTCCACACCGTGCAAGAAGAGGAGAGCTACCTGTCCCTTAGCGATACCGGACAGGGTGAGCCCGACCCAACCCACAGAAACGTGTCGGGCGCAGTTGCTACGAGCTTTACGGCTCGTAGCTAGGGATGCCGGCGAATTGATGGGCACTAAGGTCTCTCAAGCGTTCGTGGCATTGGTGTTGGCATTGTCACCAGCAGTGCTCGCCGCCTGTAGTAATGCGGGCACGGCCCCTTCAGCGTCGAAGCCGCCCGCCTTGGGGAGTCCGCGATCCAGCACCTCGACCACCCTGTCTCCCACCACCACCACAACCACAACCACAACCACAACCACAACCACAACCACAACCACGTTGCCACCGACGACAAGCACCGTCACGGTTCCGTCGAATTCGCTTCTACCCTCAGGACTCGGTGGGCGCGACTGGAACCTCATCCCGACCCATGACAAGGTCGTCGCGCTCACCTTCGATGCCGGAGCCAACGCGGACGGAGTGACAAGCATTCTCGACACGCTGCGGCAGAACAACGTCGTCGCCACTTTTTTCCTAACCGGGAAATTTGCCGAACAATTCAAGGCGCAATCACAGGCCATCGTGTCGGCAGGCATGCGAATCGGTGACCACTCGATCTCTCATCCTTACCTGACTCAACTTAGCGATGCAGGAGTGCGTTACCAGGTTCTCGGCGCACGCGACGAAATCCAATCTGTGACAGGAGCCGACCCCTGGCCCTGGTTTAGATTCCCCTACGGCGACCGCAACGACCAGACAATCGCCCTGGTCAACTCGCTTGGCTTCGTGCCGATCAGCTGGACGGTCGACACGCTCGGCTGGAAGGGTACATCCGGCCAGATCACCGTCCAGACCGTGGTGAGTCGAGTCCTCGCCTCACTCCAGCCGGGAGAAATCGTCCTCATGCACTGTGGGTCCAATCCCACTGACCACTCGACATTGGACGCGGAAGCCCTTCCAACCGTTATCGCTGAACTGAAAGCACGGGGTTACTCGTTTGTAACGATTGACGCTCTGCGCTCCTGATTCAGGCCAGTGAGGGCGTCGATGCGCAGTCGACACCTCGAGCCACTCGGCTGGAAAGAACACGGACCCTTCACTTGCCGGGGCAGTGCGACTCGCGAACTAGCCGCTAGCCGATGACCAGGAACTCTCTTGCTAGTTCGACAACATCGGTGGAGCTTTTGAGAGGTTACTGCCGACGGCCCGCCAGTTCGGTTCAGGATCTGCGGCAACACCAGCACCGACTGGATTCCGATGAGCTCTCGTGGCCCTACGAGATGACTACCGGGCAGGAGCCCGTATCACGGATATTGCAGCTCGCTTCGGCATTCACATGAACACCGTCCGAGAGTTGGCAAAGCGATTGGGACTGCCCAGCCGCTACCCCATACTCGATACCGAGGAAGCCGCTCGGGCAGTCGAACTCTACAAGTCCGGCCTCGCTGCAAAAAGTGGCTGACCAAGTCCCATCCAGCGACCAAGTGCTTCTGAAGCATGGATGTTGGTGCATCGCAGGTGCCCCACGTCAGCAACTATGAAGGCGGGTGAAGACGGTCGTCATCGTCAAGGCGAAAGACCCAGCGCCGGGACCTTCGGCCCTGGCGAGGCAGGGCATCCGGGAGCACGCTGCGGACATGACGATACGACATGTTGTGGTCGCCGCTTTGCTGGGAGCGCTCCCGGTGGCGGCGATTGGATGCAGCAGCAACCCTTCCACTTCGTCGACCACGACAACGGCCCCGGCAACGACCAGTACTACGTCGCTCGAATCGGCGACATGGACAGCGGTGTGGCCGACGACCGCGAGCAGCACCCGCTACCAGACACCGGAGGCAGCCGCCCAGGGGTTCGCGACCGACTACCTCCACATGGTCAATCCAGTGATCAGCCCTTTCCAGCAGGGTGATGCCCGCTCGGGCGAGGTTCCCGTGCAGCCCGGTGCCTCCGGGCCGGTGACGACCGTGTTGGTGCGCAAGCTCGGCCCCAACAACTCGTGGTGGGTCTTGGGCGCGGGGACAGCTGCCATCAACCTGTCCGAGCCGATCTGGGATGCGTCGGTTTCGTCACCCGTGACATTGATGGGCACCAGCATGGCCTTTGAGGGCACCGTGCAGACCCAGGTGCGCGAAGACGACACCAACAAACCCCTTGGAGAGGGCTTCGTCACCGGCGGGAGCACGGGGATGGGTAGGTTCGACGGGACCCTGGCGTTCACCAAGCCCAGCGCAAGGTACGGAGCGATTGTCCTCTACACAACCTCCGCCGAGAACGGAACTGTGACGGAAGCGATGGTCATCCGCGTGCGACTCGGCTGACCGGGTTCGGCTGACGCCATCGCGAACCGTCGGAGTGCGTGGTCGAGCGCCTGAGGGGCATCGAGCCTGATCGCGAGAGCAGCCATGCAGAGGTGGGGTCGCCACCATCGTCCAGGTGCCGCCTGGTCGAGCTAACTCGAGATCGCCACGTGGTCTTTCCGGTGGCGAATGACCGGGCGAGTTCTCAGTAGATCTTCATGTCGGCGACCGCTCCTGCATCCAGTGGTGGTGAGGAGATACGTCGACTTACCGCCAATACCAAGCCGGACCAACGGCTTCATGAGCGCATTGTACGCTCGAAGCCCAGGCCCGAATTGGTAGGCTTTTGCCATCTCGCTGGCGAGGGCGTTCAACTTCCTCGTAGAACCCGATGTCGTCGGTGCAATCTCGTCTAGGACCGCGCTGACTTCGCGGTCCTTGTACCGAAAGCGAAGGGCACGTAGGTCCCTGAACATCCGTTCTAACGCCGGTCAAGCCCGTTGGGAAAGGTCGGGCCGCGCACGGGTACAGCGGTTACCATCTCCGGGTGAGCCTGGCCGATGCCTGGGAGGCGAATGCCGCCGAGTGGATAACTTGGTCCCGATCACCTGGCCATGACGGATTCTGGGACGGGACCTGGCCCGAACTTCGCGCCATCCTTCCTGAACCTGCTGGGCTGACAATTGACGTTGGCTGCGGGGAAGGCCGGACCAGCAGGAAACTGATGGCCGCTGGTCACACGGTCGTCGCCGTCGAACGCTCACCGACACTCGCCCGAGCTGCCCGTACCGACAATCCCCCTGTCACCGTCGTTCGGGGAGACGCCGCGGCCCTGCCCTTCCCAGATGGATCTGCGGGCGTGGTCGTGGCGTGCATGGTGCTGCAGGACGTGGACGATCTCGACCACACTTCAAATGAGATAGCCCGCGTGCTGCGACCTGGCGGGAGTCTGTGTCTGGCCATTGTCCACCCGTTCGCGTCCGCTCAGGATCCCACTTCCTTCCACACCGGCCGGCCATCGCCCATCACCGCCCCGTACTTGGTCGAACGTCGCTACGAGGACAGGGCGGTGCGCGATGGACTTGCCATGACGTTCGTCTCCGACCACCGGCCGCTCTCGCGGTACGTCGGAGCACTGTCCAGCGCCGGACTTGCCATCACCGCTATGCGAGAATTCGGCATCCGGCCCATCCCATGGCTTCTCGTGTGCCGCGCCCTCAAGCTTTCACACCAGCAGCGTGACGCCACCTCTCATTGAGGGATCCCTTGCACATACGCAGCAACCCACCCAACTCATCTATTCGATGCTCAGCTCCGCTCGCATGAGGGTGTCGCCGGATGGTGAAAGAAGAGTGCAACGCTCTCGTGGTTTCGCGCCTAGTACAGAGTGAGATGTCGACGTGGAGCGAAATGGATACCGATGCACAACTCATCGGCTGGGCAATTGCCGGCGATAGCGAGGCCTTCGCTCAGCTGGTAAGGCGCCATCAAGGGCCGGTCTATGCCTATCTCGCTCGCCGCGCTGGTTCACCTGCCGCCGAAGATCTGCTCGCTGACGTCTGGATGGCGGCCTTCCGCAGTCGGGCGTCGTTCGACGCCCGATGGGATTCGGCCCGCCCTTGGCTCTTTGGGATTGCCCGCAACAGCCTGCGGAAGCATTGGGCTCGCCTCCGAAAGGAGGACGCGGTTCAGGACGAAACGTCGGATCCGTGGCCTGAGGTTGAGGATCGACTGGCCGCCTCTGTCATCGTGGGGAACCTGAGCGCCGCCCTCAATGCGCTGTCTCCCGAGCAAAGAGAAGTGCTGCTCCTCGTGGCGTGGGAAGAACTCACTCCCACCGAGATCGCCCTCGTACTTGGCATCCCGGCCAGTACCGTCCGTAGTCATCTCCATCGGGCGCGCAGATCGCTGCTCGGTGACACCACGCCGCTCTCGGCCGCCGAAACCTCCCACTATTGCAAGGAGACATGATCATGGATGCATTTCACTCGTTACGAGAGGCCGGCACGGTTGATGATCCGGCGCCTGAGGTGTTCGAACGGGCCGAGCAGATCCTTTTGGAGTACATCGCCTCGGTGGGCAGACCGACGGCACCATGGGCGAGTGGCCATCGACGACTGAAGTTGCTCAGCGGGTGGTCGCAGCCGTATCGGTGGCTGAGTGCGGCAGCGGTGTTTGTCGTCGCAGGTGGCGTGGCCTTCGCGGTGATCAACCCGTGGGGATCTTCATCGGGATTGGGCGGGTCCGGACCCAGTGCCCAGGTCCTGAGCCCGAGCTCGGTTCGCTTGATGGTAGATGCCACAGTGGCTGCCCTCAATTCAGGAGCTGCCCAAATGAACATCACGCAATCCGCCGGAGGATCCCCCGTCAACCAGTTCTCAGTCGACGTCACATTCTCTGGAGAGAACCTCGACGAGGCGGTGACGTTCACGTCCTATCCTCCATCGCAGTCCAACGGACCGCCGAGCAACCCCTCTACCTCCACCAGCGATTTACGGTTCGTCGACGGAAGCGCCTACCGCCAACTCGCCGGCCAGTGGTACGTCGAGACCGGGCCCAATGCCAGCACGTTCCTCACCTTCCCCAATCCTCGGAGTTTCGTGAATCACATCAGCCCGTCGGCCGATCTGGTTTCGCTGGGACAAGTCGATGTCGGAGGCGAAGAACTGACTCACCTCCAAGCCAGGAATCCCGTCGTGCTCGGGAACCTGGGCATCGACGGGACGGCGGACGGCACCGACACGGCCTTCGATGTGTGGGTCGACAACAAGGGCGTCGTGCAACGAATGACGATGACCGACACGTACCGAACCGGTGTCTGCGTTTCAGAGACCACGCCAGCAACGGTCCCCATGCATTGCACCTACACCGACGACACCGGCACGATAGATATCAAGTTCTCCAATGTCGGCTCACCAGAGACTGTCGTTGCCCCGGTTGGAGCCATTCCAGGGTCTTGGCCATCGAACTGAGCGAGGTGCAGCCAAGCGCTGCCGAATAGGGTGACCTGGGGTGTGCCATCACTACGATTTGTGGCGTGAAAGGTCACTCCTTGGAAGTCCGATGTCAGCGATTCGATCCCACAGGCGAACTGAATCCAGCGAGTTGCCAGGTGCCCATCCGCCGCCGGGTCATGGAGGCTGCTGAGAACGCAGAACGTCGAGATTCGACCATATAACGCGCGCTTGAGATGTCCGCCCCAACAGTCGAGCAGATCGGCCCCACTGGCGTCTGGCTGCCGACTGACTGCGGGAACCATCACAAAGGCGGTGACGAGCGCTAACGCACGACCAGACGAAGAGCGACGTCGGCGTTGACCACCTCGCTATCAAAAGAGTGGGCGGTGACCCACATTGGGTCTTGAGACAGGCCGTTGGATCCAGGTCGATAGATCCAGTCAGACCGAATCGCCGGACGAGTTGATGCATTTGCCGGGAGCGAGGCGGTCGGGGCTCAGCTTGGACTTCTCAAGTCGGCCAAGGTCCGCCAACCCCTCAGTATCGAGCAGCCGACGGACCGTCGCCGGTGGGGAGCGAATTGTGAGGGCGCCTCCCGAGAGTGCAAGCCGATCTGCTCGTTCCGCGATCACCCGCAGTCCCGATACATCTATGAAGCCCAGCTCGGCCAGGTCCAGCACCACGAACCGACGCCCCTGGTCGATTGCCTCGTCCAAGAAGTCACCAAACTCAAGCGCGGTAACGTTGTCAACCTCACCGCGAACAGCGAGTATGGCCTCAAACCTGTCGAAGCTGACCGCAATAAGGAAGTCTGAGGGGGAACCGTCGCCGGTTGTCACCATAGCCACGCACCCGGCGGCCACCTGAACGGAGAGCTTCCTCGGTGGCCCTTGCATCCTTGGTCGATCATGGACTCACCATTCTGGGCAGAGGGGTATCGCCCAGAACTGATGCGCAAATGGCCCATCGACCAAATGTGAGGAATCTGACACGAAGTCGCAACTTCTAGGTTGCAGAGGCATCACAGGTCGGGCCTTACGAACCCTCGCTGCAGAACGTCACTGAACATACAACTAACTTCGACGTGCTATAGGAGCGTCAACCAACGCTTGGCTGCTTTACGTGCGATAATGCTGGCAACCAGAGGGCAGGCGAACATGGCGTCGACCGAGAACCACACAGCTCTAGGCGACGACGCGGCTTCTGAGCTCACTGCCAACTTCTCCGAGACGGCTCGGATCTTGTTTTCTGCTGGCAGTGTCTCCGACACCTTGGCACAGGTAGTCGAGTTGGCCGTGGCCACCATCGAAGGCTGTGACTTTGCCGGACTCTTTCTTATCGAAGGGGGTGTAGTCAGCACCTTGGTTCATACCGATCCGGTTGTGGTCGAGGTGGACGCGTTGCAGCACCTGACAAGTGAGGGGCCTTGCCTCGACGCCATCACTGAACGAACTATGTTCTACGCCAACGACCTGGCCCACGATGACCGCTGGCCCCATTTCGGGCCTCAGGCGACCTCAGCGGGCATCCGCAGCGTGTTGGCACTGCCATTGGCTGACGACGCCCGACTCGGTGCCCTCAACCTCTACGCCGTTTACCCCGATGCCTTTGGCTCCGTCGACCGAGCTAAGGGGGCGATCCTGGCCTCATTGGCCAGTCTCGCTCTCTTGGTTGCCCACTCTCACGAGGACGAGGAACGTCGGTTCGACCAGCTTCACGGAGCACTCGGCACCAGAGAGCTCTTCGGGCAAGCTGAAGGGATCCTGATGGAGCGCGAGCGGATAACCGCGGATCAGGCATTCGACATCTTGCGCAAAGCATCCCTCCATCTCAACGTCAAACTTCGAGAAGTAGCGCAAGCCCTCGTCGACACGGGCGCCAGTCCCGATACCGGACCACCTCAGTCCTCGCCGTAGGGGTCGTTTTGGACATTGGGCCACGGAGCATTTGCCAGAACATTGTCCGGAGGGGGACCTCACCGACACGCTCACCAGAGCTGAACTGGTGATCCTTCCTGACTTAGGGAAACGAGGTTTGAACATACGACATCGTCGGACAGACCGTCGAGGTGAGACCCGTCCCAATAGGGCGCTGACAGACCCACTATCCTGATGGCGCCAAACCAATCATGATGGAAAGCGCGGACTGGCTCCCGGTGGTCTAAACGTGTTCGGCGTCAATCTCCCGTCGACAAGGTCCTGAGCAACTTCGATGAGCCGAAGATTGTGCATTTGGGCATATCTACGCAGCAACGTGAAGGCGTTCTCAGTGTTGACGGGAACGCTTTCGGCCAACACACCTATTGCTTGCTCCACAATGATACGGCCGTTCATCACCTGCCGGAGGTGCTCGTTGACGAGCTGGGCCTCATTTCTGGCGCGTTGCTGGAAGATTGCGATGGTTGCCACGTCCGCAAAACCCTGCGCCGCGACCACGTCAGATTCGTCCATCGCCCCCTTTTCCGTTCGAAAGAGATTGAGGGCGCCGATCGTCGTGCCCTGCAGTCGCATCGGGAGTGCATGCACTGACCGGTATCCGGCCTCGAGGCTTCTGACCGACAAGCGAGGCCAGCGAGCGCCAGCGGTAGTGAGGTCTTGTTCGATGACCGCAACACCACCGTGGAAGCAGTCAAGACACGGACCTTCCTGAACCTGCAGCTCGAAGAGTTCCAGATTCCGCAAGGCTTCGTTCGAAGATGTCATGAGCCCGAGGTGCCCGTCGGCCGAGACGAGAATGATTCCGGCCGCTGAGGCGCCAAAGATCTCAACGCACCGCTCGGTGAGTAGTCCGAGGACATCGAAGTGTTCGACGAAGACGTCGGCCAACTCCACCAATGTGCTGACGAGTTGACCTTCTCTATCCATGTAGACACCCCCGAACTGATCGCTCGAGCCAGCTGAATCTACATCATTCCCTCCGATCATGGCACCTGACATCGATCTTGAGACCGTTCGCCATCGCCACTCTCGTGTGGGCACGTGGGCGAGTTGCGGGACGTCGACCGAGAGCGATAGCGCGAACTGTGCGAGACGGAACGGGTGCTATTTGGAAGAGCCCCTTGTTGACACCCCTATCGATCGAGTTTGGAAGCGTAACCCTGAGCGCGAAAACTGCGATCTCTAGGGGTGTGGTCGTGGCACCACTCCCAGAACGACAGCATCGCCGAATCCTCATTGGCGTCGACCGCAGCGTGCAGGTCCAAATGAGCCTCCTGCCATTCTGCCCAAGCGAGCTCGGTCATCCCAAGCAACCGTGGTTGAGCCCACCCAGAGTTCGCATATCGCCGCTAGGCGTAGCCAGGAACGGCGCACCCCGATCGGCCATTGGCTCGCGCAGACCAGCAACCAGCGCAGTCGCGCTTGTTGAGCGCTGGTCTCGCTGATTCCGAGAGTCTCTCGTTGCGCGGGGAAATCCCAGGATGTTCGATGAAGGCTTGGGTGTACGCTCGCCTCACCCCCGAACGCTGAGGATGAGGTGCCCTGGTGCCTCCAACGCAACGTTGGGAGTCCCAAGTGTCGAACCTTTCCGAGCCACAGGTTCAATTGGTCGAGCTGTACCGTCAGCACGCTTGCCTCTCCATCGAAGCCTTCTGGTTGCGCTGTTTCGAGTTGGGGGGGATGAGCACTCCATGGGAGCTGGACGCGTTTCTTCATGAAGCCAGCCAGCCGACCCACCATGAGCACAACCTGATGGCCCTCGCGCTAAACGAATACTTCGTTGAGATCGGCGTCAGCCAGACTGTCCCTTACATCGACCCGTAGCCCTTACCGCAATGTTTGGCGGTCCTGGTCAGCTGCGACTCCCGCCTCCGTTTCGAGGTACGCCCAATAGCCCTGACGCTTCGATCGCGGTACCGAAACGCTGTAACGCATCTCGATTCCGAGATTGCAGGTGTGGCAGTTGTAAAGTTTCATCCATTGATCGGCGTCCCAGTGCCCACGTTGCGACCCTCACGATTGCCCACGATCGTGAGGAGTCTGCCCCGGCCTGCGCTCGACTTTACGGAGGGCGTCGTCCCCTCCCTACCGCGAGCGAAGGTCAAGCCGGGCCTTGAGCTCGGCGATCTCGCTACCCTGTTCTTGAACCAACACCGCCAGCTCGAGCGTCCGAGCGGCTAATGCGCCGAGAGCCGGGTCCTCTGCGCCACCCCGACGAGCGAGGAGTGACCGGAGTTCACTGATGAGGCCGGAGATATTCGACGGCATGGGAGACACCCTATCGCGACGTCCTACGTCAAAGTAGGAATATGCACTCCTCACTCCTCACGCCCGTCCCAGTAACCGGTCTACCGACGAATCGGTCATAAAGCCGGCAAGCCTTTCCATGGAGTCGACGACGGCGGTGATGTCGCGCTGGGTGACCATGTGCGGCAGCTTCGAGCTGAGCGAGGGAGCCCACCACTTCGACCAGCAGGCTCGGTCACGTGCCGCCGTCGATTCAGCACCCTCTTATTGATCCGCACTCGCGATCGTCGGGCCTCCTTGGCCTCCTGTCAGCAGACGAACCACTCGTCGCAGCGGACTCCTCCGACCGCAACGCTTGCTGGGAGCTCCACGACCTGTTCGGGGTGGTCGGCTGGCAACAGGTGGGTGAGATTCCAGCAGGACTGAGCCACCGCAGCCAACTCTTCGGTTGCGTAGGTGCCGTACGTGGCCCGCCCGCCTGAATCAACAGGTACCCGCAATCGCCAGCGACCACTCGACAATTGGTCGATAGCCCCGGCTCCCCGAACGGCCCGATTTCTTCTTCCACCCCGATCCCGTCCGTCGGGAGACCACTATAAGACCGATAGGGCTCCTGCCGTTGGGGGCCGAGGTCACGTGACCTATCCGTAACATGTCGTCTTCAGCCCATAGGGCGTCGTGAATACGCCGCCCTTGAGCCGCATCCAGAACCAACAGTTGACGGGATGCGCCGCACCTTTTTTAAAGGTCAACGGCGGAGCCATGCCGCCGAGAGTGTCTCCGTGGAGTGAATACAGACCGGTTTTGATCTCAGCAGACGTCACGGCTTCACTGGACTTTACGTGAGCGGCCTTGATGGCCGCAGCGAGAAGTTGACCCGATACCCACTGGAAAACGATCGTCTCGCCAAACGAAGGAGAGGTCAGGACCGACGGGGCGTATTTATGCAGAGCGACTCTCATTGCCTTCATTCCTGGGTTTGCCTTAACCGAGAATGGAATGTCCGACTGGATGGCGAGCAGGTTGTCTCTCAGACCCGGCGTCGAGGTATCGCTGAGAGCGACGGCACTCCCGTCCACCACGTCTATCGGGGTGTAGCCCTGCTTTGCACAGTCCCCCACCGCGTGTTGAACGACCAGAGCAGCCTCGACCACAATGAGGGCTTGTGCCCCACTTTGCTTGGCCGCAAGGCACTGCGCTACGTAGTTCGGTGCTCCATAGGCGATCTGTGTGGTGTAGACCAAGGGCGTCTTGAGCGTCGTCGCCAAGGTTCTTATGTAGGGTACGCCTTCGGCGCAGCCCGGCGTTTCGGCACAATAGAAGAAGGCGGTGCTCTTGGCGCCTGCCTTCTTTGCCGCCACGACGACTGAAGCTTCCAACGCATTGGCGGTCTGACCCTCAGGGAACCAATCGGGATCGGTATTGAATATCGCCCCTCCGAGACCTCCGCCCACGACGGGAACGTTGTGCTGATTGGCAAAGGCCTCCCACGCAGTGTCAACACCACTATCGTCCGTGATGGCGACCACGTGATCCGCCGTGATCATCGTCTCAACCTCGTTGCGTGACACTGCCGGGTTAGTAGCGTCATCGGAAAAGAACACATCGACCTTGTGCCCGTTGATTCCTCCTGCCGCGTTGGTGTCACTCGCCCAAGCCTTGTATGTCGCTTCGTCGCCGACCAAGCTCGAGGCATATGCTCCCGAACAGCTACAAATCAACCCCAGGTTTATGGGCGATACGGTGGAGGCAGAGGCCCGTGTGGAGCCAGGAAGCAGGAAGCTGACCACGAAAAGGCTCAGCATCGAGACCCAAAGCGAGACTTTACGCACCATGACGTCTCCCCCTTGAAACTCGATCGCTATGAATGGACTGTTCACGCCGATTCTAACGGTCGAGGGTTCGTTGTTTACCAGGTATCTGATAGAGAACTTGATCAAGGATTTCGGAGTTTATGAACGTGACGTATTCGCCGGAAACGATCCAGTGCGACCCGTGGAAACCACCGAGTCAGGCGTCGCGGTGGGCTACCCGAATCGTGGCCGCCGCCAGCGCGATCGCCGCATAGATCCCGAGGACCACGATGGCCGTGCCTGGCGTGAGGATCCCGGACGAACGGTGGACGGTCACGGCCGCCTGGAGGGCCGTGCCGGGCAGGTACCCACGCAAGCCTGCCGGAAGGAGCTGGCCGAGCACGACCCCTCCGACGATCACGACGGCCATCGCAGTTGTCGCCCCTGCGGTGTGTCGAATGACGCCGCCGAGGCCGACACCGATGGCGGCGATGAGGCTGACCGCCGCAGCACCGAAGAAGATCGCCCCCAGCACGCCGGGATGGCCGAGGGTCACTTGGAGGTGCTTGCCGGCGAAGATCCGCTGTCCGATCTCGAAGGCGACGAAATTGGAGACCAGCGCCACAGGGAAGGCGAATGCCGCCACTATGGCCGCCTTGCCCGCCAGTACGAGTCGCCTCGCCGGCATGGCGGTGAAGGTCGAACGGATCATGCCAGAGGCGTACTCGGCGGTGACCGACCGTACGGCGAGCGCCCCGAGCAGCACGGCGGCGATCATCACGCCGAAGAGCGAGCAGCTCGTCGCGTCGAAGGTCCGGTGCTGCGCAGGCGTCATGGTGGCCCACTGGCTGGCCTGGGAGATCACGAGAACGGCGCCTGTACCGATAGAGAAGACCAAGGCAATGACGGCCGTGCGCCAGGTCGAGGGCAGGGTGCGGAGCTTCATCCACTCCCCCTTGAGGACCCTGGTGACGTTGGTCGTCATGTTGGTTGCGCGCCCCGGGAGTGCCGGAGTGGCCGGGTAGGTGGTGACACTCATGTCAGTTTCCTTTCGTAGAGCCGGTCAACTGGCCGGCGTGGAAGTCCATCTCATCTCGGGTCAAGTCGAAGAACGCCTCCTCGAGCGTGCTCACCTGCGGAGCAAGCTCGAGGAGGGTGATGCCGTGGGCCGATGCGGCTCCACCGACTGCGGCGGCGTCGAGTCCTGTCACGACCAAGCAGCCGTCGGCAGTGCCCTCCACGACAGCGCCGCGCTGTGTCAGGACGTTGGCCAACTCGCCCTGCTGCTCCGCCCGTACTCGGACGCTCGGGGCGGCGTTGCCGTTGACGAACTCACCGGTGCTGGCATCAGCGATGATGCGCCCCCTGGCGATGACGAGCAGGTGGTCGGCTGTCTGAGCCATCTCGCTCATCAGGTGGCTCGAGAGGAAGACTGTGCGTCCTTCGGACGCCAGCGACTTCATCAGGTTGCGGATCCAGAGGATCCCGTCCGGGTCCAGACCATTGATCGGCTCATCGAACATCACGGTCTCGGGGTCGCCGATCAGCGCAGCGGCGATGCCGAGCCGTTGGCTCATACCGAATGAGAATGTGCTCACCCGCTTTTCCGCCACGTCGCTGAGACCGACGATGTCGAGTACTTCGCTGACGCGGCGGCGGTCGATGTCGTTGCTGTCGGCTATCCACTTGAGGTGATTGGCGGCGCTACGGCTGCAGACGATGGCCTTGGCGTCGAGCAGCGCCCCGACGGACCTGAGGGGATCGGCGAGCTGGGCGTACGGCTTGCCGTTGACCCGGACCTCACCCGAGCTCGGGATGTCCAAGCCGAGGATCATGCGCATGGTGGTCGACTTCCCGGCTCCATTGGGGCCGAGGAAGCCGGTCACGCGACCGGGTTGGACGGCGAAGGAGGCTCCGTCGACCGCAACCGTCTTGCCGTAGCACTTGGTGAGGAGCTGTGCCTCGATCATTTGTTCGTCCTTTCTTAATGAGCTATCTGGGTGTGATGCGTGACTACTGGGCAACGATGGGTGTCTCGTCTGGGCCAGTCCGGTCCAGAGCCGCGACCGAGATCAGCGTCAGGCCGAGGTCGCGGATCTTGTGGAGCAAGCCGTGCAAGGCGGCCTGATCGACCGCCCGAGCGCGGATGGTGGTGGTGCCGTCGTGTTCATTGGTGAGGCTCAAGACCTCGAGCCGGGTCGCCCAGCGCGGAGCGAGATGACCCCGTAGACGGATCTCGTAGGACCCGACCTCTTGCTGGCTTCCAGCCCCCGAGGGTGTTTGGCTCATGGCATTCCTCCCTTGTTCTGGCCGGCTGCGAATCTCTCGCTCGCTGATGGCAAGGTATGAGCGAATGTGGTGACCAGTCCTCACCACATGAGGTGATTTATCTGGTGAAACACGCTGGATTGGTCGTTGGGGGGTGCAAACGGGCCATGGAGGCCCTCTTATGACGGGGGTGGCTCTGTTGCGCCGGGGAGGGCCGAGTTGCCAGGTGGGAGGGCTGCCCGGCCTCGTCAAGAGGCGTGTCTGACAGGATTGGTTGCCCGGGTCATCCACCGGCCGACTCGAGAGGGGAGACGCCCGTGGAAAGCGCGCTGGTTGCGACCAAGTTGCACGTGCCGGCGCCGCGGTCGGGACTCATCGGGCGGGCGAGGCTGATTGATCGCCTGGAGCGTGGGTTGGCGTCAAGACTGGTCCTTGTTTCGGCGCCGGCCGGATTCGGCAAGACATCCCTGCTCACCCAGTGGCTCGCGGCGGTTGCAGGCCACGGCCACACCGTCGGTTGGCTGGCCCTCGACCAGAGCGACAATCGAGCCCATACTTTCTGGCCTCATCTCGTTGCCGCCGTCAAGTCCGCCGTGCCTGGGTTCGGCGCCGGCCTCCTGCCGCTCCTCGAAGCAAGCGGGTCCACGACGGAGGGGGTGCTCACCGCCCTGGTCAATGACCTTGACGCGCTGTCAGGCGAGTTGTATTTGGTGCTCGACGATTACCACCTCATCGACGACGAGGGCGTCCAAGAGGGCGTAATCTTTCTGTTGGAGCACCTCCCGGCCCACGTCCACCTGCTCATCACCACCCGCGCCGACCCGCCGCTGCCGCTGGCGCTGCTTCGCGCACGGGGAGATCTGATGGAGATCCGCGCCGCTGATTTGCGCTTCACTCCCGAGGAGGCCTCGACGTACCTCAACGAAGTCATGGGTCTCGACCTACGGCCCGAGGCCGTTAATGCACTCGAAACTCGTACGGAGGGCTGGATCGCCGCCCTGCAGCTCGCAGCGCTTTCGATGCAGGGACGCGACGACGTTGCCGGCTTCATCACCAGTTTCACCGGCAACGACCGCTACATCGTCGATTACCTGGTGGAGGAGGTACTCACCCGACAGCCCGACGAGATCCGAAGCTTTCTCCTGCGCACGAGCATCCTTGACCAGCTCAGCGGGCCGCTCTGCGACGCCGTAACCGAATGCACTGGTGGCAAGGCCATGTTGGAGCGGCTCGAGCGAGCCAACCTCTTGGTCATTCCGCTCGACGACCAGCGCCGGTGGTACCGCTACCACCGCCTCTTCGCCGACGTCCTTCGCGCCCATCTCGAAGAGGAGCAGACGGAGCAGATCCCAAACCTGCACCGTCGGGCCAGCGAGTGGTATGGGCAGCAGGGGGAACGCTTCGAGGCCATCCGCCACGCACTCGCTTGTGGAGACGTCGAGCGAACCGCGGAGCTGGTCGAATCTGCGCTCCCTGAGATGCGCAAGGCGAGGCACGAGATGCAGCTGCGGGCGTGGGTGGAACCGCTCCCCGACGAGGTGGTCCGTCGTCGTCCGGTCCTCGCAGTAACTTTCGCCGGGGCGTTACTGCTGAGCGGAGAGCTTGCTGGGGTTGAGGGCCGCCTGGACGACGCCGAGCGACGGATCGACGCGTCGCCCGGATCAGGAGTCGGCGATGAGGGTGAACTGCGACGGCTCCGGGGGGACATCGAGGTGCACCGGGCGGCGCTAGCACAGGTTCGAGGCGATGTGTCCGCAACGGTCGAGCACGCACAGCGGGCTATGGAGCTGGCTCTCGAAGACGACCACGTGGTGCGGGCGGGGGCTGCCGGCTTTCTCGGCATCGCCTTCTGGACCGGCGGCGACCTCGAAGCCGCCCATCGGGCATGGAGCGAGTGCGTGGCGCGGCTCGAGCAGGCGGGGTACGTTTCCGACGCACTTGGGGCCACCCAAGCCTTGGGTGACATCTGCATATTGCAGGGGAGCCTCGGCGACGCCCTGCGCACCTACGAGCACGCACTTCTACTTGTGCCCGAGCAGAGCCGGGCCCTCGTGCGAGGGCCCGCGGACATGCACGTCGGGATGAGCGACGTCTTGCGTGAGCGCAACGATCTGGAGGGTGCCCGGCGTCACCTCCTCGAGAGCCAGGAACTCGGTGAGCATGCGACTATGCCGCAGCATCCCTATCGCTGGCGGGTCGCCATGGCACGGCTGAGTCAGGCCGAAGGAGGTGCTGAGGAAGCGCTAGCTCTGCTGGAGGAGGCCGAGCGCCTCTACGTAAGCGACTTCTTCCCCGACGTCCGCCCGCTTGCGGCGATGCGAGCTCGCATGTGGATCGCCATGGGCCGTCTACGGGAAGCCCGTGGGTGGGCCCGCGAGGTGGGGCTGTCGCCGGAGGGGGACCTCAGTTATCTGCGCGAATTCGAGCACATCACCCTGGCCAGGCTGCTCCTCGCGGTTGCGAAAACCAACACTGGGGCGGAGGAGTCCCGGGCGCAGGCCGTGGGCCTCCTCGGTCGTCTCCGGGAGGACGCCGAAACGGGAACCAGGACGGGCAGCGTCATCGAGATCCTGATCCTCGAGGCGCTCGCCGCCGCAGACCGAGGCGATGGCGCGTCGGCCTTTGCTGCGCTCGAGCAGGCGTTGACGGCAGCAGAGCCCGAGGGCTACGTCCGGCTGTTCGTCGATGAAGGCCAAGCCATGACGCCGCTGCTCCGAGAAGCATCCCGGCGTGGCATCACCACTCGTTACATCGAAGAGCTCTTGGCGGGCGGGGAGCGGCCATCGCTCCGTCTAGCGAAGACACAGGGTCTCGTCGAACCGCTCAGCCAACGGGAGCTGGACGTGCTTCGGCTCCTTGGATCCGACCTGAGCGGCCCCGACATCGCTCGCGAGCTCATGGTGTCCCTTAACACCTTGCGGACCCACACGAAGAACATCTACATGAAGCTTGGCGTGAACAACCGTCGGGCGGCCCTTCGCCGGGCCCAGGAACTGGACCTGTCGTCGAGGACCCGCAACGCCTGACGCAGAACCGAGGCGGGCCTGAAGCACCCACCTTGACCAGGTCCGATGCGAAATCACCACCTCGGTCACCTCACCTGGTGATGTCGGGTCACCACATCCCTTCGTACCGTCCTCACAGCGTCGGAACCCTCCCCGCTCAGGACGAAGGAGCCCAGACATGACCATCACGACCACCCGCCTCACCCGGCCGCCGGCATCTGCGCCACGGTGGCCGGACTGATCTTCATCGCCGTTCAGATCCAGCACCCGCCCATGAACGTCGCCTCGGTCGAATCGACCGAGACGATGGATTGCTTTCGACCACGATCGTGGCGGGAGATCAAACCTCGCCGGCTACCACGTCAACCCAGCGCGCTGCCCGAAGAACGATACGGTCGCTCATGGGGTCGGCTCCACGAAACAGTCGAACGCTGCGGACCCGGTGTCAGGGACCCGCTGCTGCTTCCATACCTCGACCGGGAAGGAGACCATGATCATTGAATAAAGAAGATGGAGGAGATTGAGGGCATTGTCGGGGATCTCCGGATACGGGAACTGGTCGCCATACGCCATTGCTGCCTCCGCCCTGGGCGCCACAGCGTCATAAAACGCCACAATGTCGGGCATTGGGGTCGCCAGTCGCATCTCATAGCGTTCGGGCTCAGTAGCGAGGCACCATTGCTCTGCGAATGGCTGCAAGTCGGCAAACTCAGGCGGCAGAGACGACATCAGTGTTTCACCGCCACAGAATCGTTCTCGGCGTCCATGACCCAATCCCCAACCACCTTGTGGAGATGCCGGCACAGGACTTCTTGATCATTGAGGTGGAACCGTTCGACGTAACCGGACTCAATCCCGATCTGGGTGGCCTCGAGGGTGTTGGCATCTTGGAGCGCGAATTCCTTGAAGGTGACTGCGGCCATCTCCTGGGCGATGCGCTCTCGGACATTGGTGGCCGGAAGGAAGTAGACGTTCCCTTCGAACACGTGGGTGTTGTGAGACGTCGGCCAGTAGTGATAGGTGAGATACCACCCTTGGCTCCAGAATAAGAGGACAAAGTTGGGAAACAGCTGGAAGGAATCTAATCCCCAGGGGTCGCACCGAGCCGGATTTATCCCTGACGGCATTTCGCCCAGGTCGACACTGTCCCATGGGCCGAAGAGGCCACTGCGAGTGATGTGCTCCATTGGTTTGACGAGTTCCGAGTCCATCTCCCAGAAGCGAACGCCAGAGGTGCTGACAACCCGGTGTGGCCCGTCGACTCCATAATGCGGCGCCTCGAAGCCGGCCTGTTGTGCCATGGAGGAGTACTTCTCCGGTGATTGCTTCGCGTGCAACACCGGTGCGTGGTAGAACTCGGCAAAAGCGTCCATGAAAAGCTTCCAGTTCGCTGCGACATTCGTGCGGTAGCCGAATCGCGCAGTCATTCGTTCGAATGGGTAGCCCTCCAAGGCGGTCACCATTGGCCCAAGGAACTCGATGAGCGACTGGTCTGGTTCTTCGGCCACGTTCACGAATATGAAACCCGCCCAGACCTCGCAGTGCACGGGCACGAGACCGTAGAGACTCTCGTCGAGATCGAAGAACTCACTCTTTTGTTGGACGAACGTGAGCTCGCCCTCGAGGTCGTAACGCCACCCATGGTACTTGCAGGTGAATTGGCGGCACACGCCGCTGGTTTCTTTTCGTGGATAGTCGTTCCAGACGAGCTTGTTTCCTCGATGACGGCAGACGTTGTGGAAGGCCCGGACTTTTTGATCCTTGCCACGGACGACGATGACCGATGTATTGACAACAGCGAGCTCCTTGGTGAAGTAGCTTCCCACTCGGGCCAGCTGCTCGACCCGACCCACGTTGAGCCAGGCACGCTTGAAGATGGCCTTGCGTTCCCTCTCATAGAACTCCGGCGACGTTGAGTCCTCATAGGACACCGGCGCCGTGTTCAGTTCGGGAAAATGTTCGGTCCAACTGCCTTCAACGGGTTTAGGGAAACGGGACACGCTATGCCTCCAATGGATGGGACGGTTGTTTCACTGAATTGGCTCGTCGCCCAAAACGGTG
>Ga0307372_10001738_pt1 | contig 37327 bp, 32 predicted proteins | sample OX1MG_FD_202533 | JGI IMG/M metagenome (GOLD analysis project Ga0307372, IMG submission 202533) | Soil microbial communities from Risofladan, Vaasa, Finland - OX-1 | ecosystem: Environmental > Terrestrial > Soil > Coastal area > Acid sulfate soil | place: Finland: Risofladan, Vaasa | collected...
AGCAGTACTCCCATCTCTCGCCGCGTCTCATCAGCGCGTCCGGCAGTCGGATGGTGTTCTGGCTCGACAGCGGCGATATCACCCTGACCATTACTAACGGGCAGATGACCGTCGATGCCACGCGCGCTCAGCAACAACAGGCTCATGCCATCCTGGCCCAGGTCAGCCAGTTGCTCGCGCGTCTGGCCGACCAACGCTTCCAGCGCCAGGTGCAGACGGCGCTCTCCGCGCGCTTTGGCGCGCGTCTCACCAGCGCGCAGCTAATTGACGTTGACAACGAGGGCGAATGCCAGCAGGCAGCGGTGTTCACTCTCACCCTCTCGTAAAGAAAGAGGTCTCTTATGCAGGTTCGTCTCATCGTCTTGCCGCAAGGCAAGATACAGATCTTCGTCGATGACGGGACATTCGAGGAAGCCGTGAACGCGACCAGAGCGATCCTGGCCGAACTCGCGTGCCAGGGAGTGCCGATGGAACTGATCGGCGATATTGAGCAGCACCGCGACGGCGTCTCTCACGTCCATGTGCTACAGGAGGCGCGTCATGACCACTAATGCCCTTCCCAACTGGGCGCGGGAGTTCTTTGACCTGTTCAACGCCGGGGCCGCGCACGGATTCATCCTGTGCGGTGATACCGGCGGCTCAACCGTCCAGGGGATGCCGCAGCGCCGCTTCCTCGAATACGTGCTGCTCAAAGCCGGATGGGAACTGGTCGCGCGCTATGACCGGGCTTCTGGCATCAGCTTCTCCGGCGGGCCGTTGTTCACGCAAGAACTGGTCAGGCCACCGAACAATACGTCCTCGGAATCGCTTTCCGAGGAGGCGCGTGCCGTGCTGCGAAGGGCAGCGGCCACCCGTCTGCTCGGCGGCGTCTCACCGGCCTCACCTGCCGCCGGTGGCTCGGCAGCACTCACGGCGGCTCTGTCGGCGTCCGGCCTGGGCGTGCAGCCCAGCGGCGACCCGTTCAGCGATGCCCGCCGTCCCCTGGATGCCCTTGTTCTGCTCGAACGGCTCGCGCGCGTGAGAGAGGCGCGGGGCAAGGTTGCCGCGATCATCGAGTACGCCGACCTGCTCTGCCCGCCGCAGGACAAGGGGATGGTGTCGCCCGACGATCGGACGCTGCTGGTGAAACTGCTCTCGTGGGCGGAGGACGAGAATCTCTCGCGCTGCGACAATCCTCTGTTTCTGGTCGCGCGTAACCCGTTTGACCTGCATCCCGATCTGCGCGCGGGCGGCTACAAGCAGATCGAGATACCGCTCCCAACACGCGAGGAGCGGGCGGCGTATCTGGCGTGGTATGCCGAGAAGCGCGACGAACAGAGCAAGCCCATCGCGCTCGTGGACATCACGCTGGACGAACTGGCGAACCTCACCGCCGGTCTCACCTTGCGCGATGTCGAGGACATCCTGCTGCTCTCCGCGCGCTCAGGCGGCGTCAGCCGCGCCCTGGTGAAGACGCGCAAAGACGCGCTGGTGTCCGCGCAGTACAGCGAGGTGGCTGAGATGATCGACCCTCTTCCTGGCGGCTTTGCGAATCTGGGCGGGATGGAGCCGCTCGTCGCCTGGGCGCGCGATGAGGTGATCGGCCCGCTCGCGCAAGGACGGCGCGACGTGCCGAAGGGCGTGCTGCTCGTCGGCCCCCCAGGAACCGGCAAAACGTACTACGTGCGCGCGCTCGCCCGCGAAGTGGGCTTCAACGCCGTCATGCTGCGCGCGGAGAATATCCTGGGCGGCATCGTGGGCGAAAGCGAAAAGAAACTCAAACGATTTTTCGCCTTTGCCCGCGCGCTTGCTCCAGTGCTGGTGTTCGTCGATGAACTGGATCAAAGCGACCTGTCCCGCAGAGGCAACGGTTCCGGCAATCCGGTGGCTGCCAACCTGTTCAACCAGATGCTCCAGTTCATGAGCGACGAGTCGCTGCGCGGGCAAACGCTGGTGGTCTTCGCCAGCAACCGGCCCGACCTCATCGACCCGGCGCTGCTGCGCTTCGGGCGCGTAGACGCCATCATTCCCGTCCTCTTGCCCGATGAAGCAGCCCGGCGCGACATCACCCGCGCTCAGGCGATAGGGCAGGACACGGCGATTGAGGAAGAGGCGGTCGCACTGATCGCGAGGCAGTCGGAGAACTACAGTGCGGCGGATATCGCCGCGGTCGTCGCCAAAGCCCTGAAACTGGCGCGGCGCGCGGGCTGCGAGCGGATCGCGCAGGCAGATGCCGGGCAGGCTCTGAGCCTGATCCGGCCTGCCACTCCGCAAATCGCGGAGTATTACACCTTGCTGGCAATCCAGGCGTGCAACGACGCCGAACTCTTGCCGCCGCGTTACCAGCAGTTGCTCTCCGACCGCGCGCAGTTGCAGGACCAGCTTTCCGCTGCCGCATCGGCCCCGTCCGCGCCACCCGCCCCACGCGACGGGCGCAGGGAACGCGGCTGGTAACAGTTTTTTCGAGAAACGGCCTGCCCTTGCATGAGGCAGGCCGTTTCGTTGTCTTCACCATATTCATGGTCTCCCTTCCGCGCCACATTGCCACAGGCAGGCGGCGCAGGAACCATCGAGAGCAGAAAGGATACCCCGTATGCAACAAAACACCTCGCAACGCCAGGCGGCCATCGCCGCCATTCTGGGACAGCCATCGTATGAGGCGATTGACTGGCGCAGCCTGCTCAGACAGGGCGTCTTCGCGCGCCTGCATATCAGGCGCTGCCGCTTTACGGCCCGGCTCGAACTGGCCGATCTTGGCATGACCGCCGATGAACGCGCGCAAGAAGCGCTGGCAAAGGTCGTCATCCTGGGTGAGAAACGGCTCTTGCCCGAACCATTGATGACGGCGCTCTCGCGAACGGAAAGCGCGGCGCGGCGCTGCTTGCGCGAGTGCGCGTTCCGCACGGAACTCGGCGCGTTCGTGCCGGTGTCGGCCTACGAACGCTGGAAACAGGACACGGAAGCGCTGCGCGAGACGTATTTCCGCACGCAGGGCGACATCCTCGCCAACTACGACACCATTGTGGAACAAATCCTGGCGGAGTATCGCGTGCTGGCGGCGGATACCTACCGCCGCATGATCCAGCAAACATCACCGGAAACGCTCGACACGTCGCGCTACGACTTCATCGACCGCTACTGCGAACGCATCCAGGCGAGCATTCCGACCAGAGAGCGCATTGAGCAAAGTTTCGCCTTTGAAGTCGTCCTTTCCGACGGAACCCGGCAGGTGGAGGAACCGCGCAAAGCGGACGACGTCCCGGTCAGGGTTTCGCGGCGCGAGCAGCAGCAGGCCGTCATGGAGCGCGACGTTCTGCTACAGACCGAACAGACCAGGAAGGCGCAGATGGACGATTTCCTGGGCGCGGTGGTGGCGCAGATGCGCGCCGCCATCTACGAGGCCGTCACGGACGTCCTGGCAACGCTGCAAAAACGCGAAGAGCAGATCGTCGCGCCGCGTTCGGTGATGCAGCTCAAGAACCTGATCGAGCAAATACGCCTGCTCAACTTCTACGACGACGACGAGGTCAATCGCATCCTGACACAACTGCAAGGGATGCTCGATCTCTCGCCGGAACGCCGCCGCCGCAGCGCGGCAGAGATGCAGGCAACCTTGCGCGCCATCGCGACCGTGGTGCGCGGCACGCTCATCGACCTGGAGGAAGAACCGCGTCCGGCGCGCGCTGCCGGTATCCCGGATACACCGGGCGGGGAAAGCATCCGCGCAGCGCGGATGCAGTTGGGATTGGATCTGCCGCCGGTGGACTTCGCGCTGCGCTACGAGCGCGGCACGCGCTTACTCGGCTCGCTGCAACCGCTCTGGCGCTCAGAAGGCCCGCGTGAAGAACGCATCGCCTGAACCGTTCTGCGCTAGCCCTGGGGAGTGTTCTCCGGGGCTTTGTCCTGTCTATCACTCTCACAAAGGAGAACAGAGATGTCCGAACAGACCGATCTTTCACGGCTTGCGCAATACGCGGAGCAACGCTCCGGCTTGCTCGCGCCATGGCTCGCCGCTTACCTGGAACGCGAGCATATCACACTCACTGACCTTGCCGCGCGGCTCGAATGCCCGCCTGATGGGCTCTCACGCCTGTGGCTGTGCGAGCAGCCGCGAACGGACCAGTTCGCGGCGGATGTCCAGCGCATCGCTGCTTACACAGGAGTCAACGCGCATATGCTGGCGCGCTTGCTGACGGCGAAAGAAAGGAAATCTCATGATCACTGATCTCGCCGCGACCTTCCTGGGATGGGAGATGCCGGACTCGCCTGACGACTTGTCGGAAACCATCGCCGCGTGGCAGGAACTCGCCGCTCACCTTGACCACAGCCAGGATCACATCGCGCAGGCCCGCAGGCTTTCGTACAGAACGCGCCTGCGCTGCGGTCTGGGGTATTGCCTGCTTGAAGACTGGCCGCAGGCGCAGCGGGTTCTCGAAGAGGCCGAAGCCGCCGGGGAGGGCGAGCCATCTCTGGCGGACGTGGCACCATTACTGCTTTGTACGGCATATGCCGCACAGGGCCAGTACGAAGCAGCTATCGCGCGCTGGACAGAGGTACTCGACCACATGGCACAAAGCCGACCAGGCCGCGGGCGCGCCGTGTTTTCGCCGCAGGCCACGATCCTGTACCTGTATCGCGGCGAACTGTACGCCGAGGTGGGGCAGTACGAGCAGGCCATGGCCGACTGCGAACGGGCGCTGCGCGATCATCCCCACTGCGCTGAGGCATATGCCGTGCGCGGCCAGTGCCTGGCATACCTGGAGCGATACGAACAGGCCGTGACCGATTGCGACCGCGCCATCGAACTTGCCCCGGATGATGCCAGGGTCTACCGGAGACGCGGGCGTGTTTACCTGCGAATGAGAGAGTACGAGAAGGCGCTGGCCGACTTTGATCGCGCGCTCGATCGCGATCCTGCCGATACGCTGGCCGCGGCGGGCAGAAGGGAGGCGACTGTCGGTCTCCTCTTCCGGATCATGACCGCGTAGCGATTGTCACCTTCATATTAGCGATTCTTCTTAGGAATACAGGCTGGAGCAGGGCATAGACCTTGCTCCAGCCTGTTGTATGGAAAGGCTACCCTCTATGAGACGCATACCCGCGCTAGCGACGTCGCACGCGGCTATCGAATTGGTAGTTAAACATCTGGACGCGAGCCGGGCGACGACACACTTCCAGACCTATGACCACTTCCGGCGCGCCCTGGCGATCTGGGAAGCTGCTCTCCTGCGTGTACCGATGAAACCCTGGTTGGAAACTTGCCGGGGCGTGGAGTTCGGCCTTGACCCGCTCGCCCGCGCCCTGGCGATCCTGCTGGAGCAGGCCGCCGAAAACTACGACGACATTCTTGGCGGCGTGTACATGGTCCTGGGACAGGGAAATCGACGGTTCGGCCAATACTTCACGCCCTTTCCAGTGGCGCGGATGATGGCCGCAATGACCCTTGGCGATGTGACGTTGCCCGCGCCCGGCGCGCCGCCTTTGACGTTCCTGGAGCCATGTGTTGGCTCCGGCGTGCTGATTCTGGCGGCGGCAGCCGTCATTGAGGAACGGTTTCCGGGAGCGATTGCCCAGGAACAGGTCCAGTTTTACGGGCAGGACATTGATGAGTGCTGCGTTGCGATGTGCCGGCTCAACATGCTTCTGCACGGGATCGGACGTCGCGTCGAGCAAGCGGATACTTTGACAGCGTCTCAGCAACGCGAGATCGCGCGACTGCTCGGTGACGCCGGGAAGAAAGAGGAAAGCAGCAATCTCGCGGTGCCGGCAAGCGATGCAGAGAGAGACCTCATCCCGATCGCGCTGCCGGCAGCGGACGAGTTATGGTCGCTCGTTGAAGCGCCGTCCGCGGAACTGGGAGCGCCATCACAGGCTTCACAGCCATTACCCCGTCGCAAACCTGCGCTGCGGGAGACACCTGTTAAGCAACTGTCGCTGCTGTGAACGCGAAAGAGCAGACCTACCAGGACACTCTGTTCTGGAGCTTTCTCGTGCAACGGAACAGCGCCATCCCAGGAACTGGTTCCTGGGGAATTTTTCTGCAAAGGAGTATCAGATATGGCAACGCTCATTCTCCCATCCGGCAAGATCAGGGCTGTCACACCAAAAAACGGCACTGTCTTTACTGCCGACGAACTTCACACTCTGGTAGATGGCTACCTGGAGTGTATCTATCTGCCTGATGGTCGCCTCATATGGATCGACGAAGAGGGCAAGCTGAAAGGGAAGCAACCGAATATGGTAGCGACCTTCCTCGCTCTCGATGTGCTACAGCGCGGCGATCTCATCGTTGGCGATGCCGTGATTACATCGCTCGCCGAGGCTGGCGAAGAAGCGTAGCTACCTCACTATGTCCCATTCATCAATAGTTCATCCCCCCAGGCGTAAGCCGGGGGGATTTTTCGTGTACGAAAGGAGTATCTCCTATGCTCTCGACTTTTTCCTCTGTCACATCAGGCTCCATCGACGCCATCGACTGGCCGCACATCACGTTCATCGCGTCAGGATGCAGCGGCGTTGTGTATGAAGTCGCGCCCGGCGTGGTGGCAAAAGTATCGCCCTGTATCAAACCGGAGGAAGCAGGCATGCAGGTGTTGCTCGCGCAGGAGCATCTGGCTATGCCTGTCCTGGGCTATGCGCAAGGTTTGCGGCTCCTGCCAGCCATCCGGCGGGCAGCGTGCAGTCTGCACGGCGCCCGTCGATGGACTGGCGGACCCTGCACCTGCGACCAGCCGGTCGATGTGCTGCTCATGCCTCGCGTCGAGCGCATCTGTACAGACGACGAACTCGACTATTCCGAGGTTCTGATCCTCAGAGAGCGCGTCAGGCAGCTCTGCTGGCGTGTCTATCGGGGAATGTGGGATTGTCACGCGGGCAATCTCGCGGTCTACCAGGGTCGCTACGTGGCTCTAGATTTCGGTGATATGAGCAACAGACTCCAATCATCCTGAATCCCTTTTTCTCGCGTGCAGGGGCATCTTCGGTCTGCCCTTCCATGATCTCTACTGAAAGGATTTCCCATGCATAGACAGTTCGTGAACGCAATAGCACGCTCACACGAAACACGCCTCACGGTTTGCGCCTACGTCCTGGCCTCGCCGCCGCTGCATCAACTGTACCAGCAGATCGTGGCAGGCGATGATGCCGCGCGCGTGGCGTGCGTGGGCGCGTTGGTAGACGCGCTCATTCCTGACGTGAGCGATGTGAATCGGTTGCTCACCTGCGCGCTCGCCGATTCGTCGCTTTTGACGGACGAACTGGAAGATTACGACCGCAGCAACTGTCTCTCGCCTGCCGCATTGCTCCGCGAGAATGTGTATCGGCAGGTTTTCACCTGGGTTGAAACTTACCTGGGCGATATTGCTCGCCGCGCCTTGATTATTCGAGGACGCGAAGATGCATTCCGCATGGATCGCCCGGATGCTGCTCTCGACGGTGAGTGATCCCGAACGGATTACTCACACTCATACGGCCCTGGATGCACACGCTATCAGGGCGCTTTTCATGAAAGGAAAGAACCATGGAACAATCATTGGCAATTACCATCACTGCCCAACGTACCATCGATGATTTTTACAACGCATGGCAGCGAGAAGATAACCTCTGCCATATCGCGCCGATGGCGATCATCGGGTCGCAAAACTTTCACTGGTGGGTACTGACCACGCGCTCGCTGTCCTTGCGTGTGGAAGCCATCCGTGAGCAGCCCGCGCGCCGATCTGACGGTCTGTGGGATCGCCCACGGGCGTTTCGCATGGTGCGGGTGCAAGAGGGAAAGCGAGACGAACAGGAACGTTCTCCTCAGATGCTGTTTGCTCTCCGGCAAGGCGGCATTGATCCCCGCTCTGGCTGGCTGCTGGATCATCTCGCCTCATCCGATTTCATCTCCTTACAGTACGCGGTTGGCCGCTGCATCGTGACCATTTCACCAGAAGGTGAGGCTGCCTGCGCCAGCGCGTAATACCGCTGCCTGGCGTCTCTCACCCACGGCGGCTCCGGAACGCGCCAGTTCTTGAGCCATTTTATTCCGGGAAAGGAACGATTATGACACGCAAATCGAATGATTGGCAATTGCCACTCGGCGCAAGCAGCGTTGCTGGGCAACTTGCGCCCAGCGAACCCGTCTTGCCTGCCGCGCCGCTTGCTCCGCCGACTCGTGATCGCCAGAGCGAGCGAGACGTACTACCAGCTACCTTTCCAGCGCCAGAGAGCGTGGACCTGGCCGGCATTATCGGGCAGGCCCACGCGAAGCGGGCAGTGGAAGTCGCCGCTGCCGGGGGACATAGCCTTGTCTTCTCTGGAGCGCCGGGCTTCGGCAAGACCATGCTGACCTCCGCCCTGGCGGGACTTATCACGCCCGCGCCGTTTGTCGAACTCCCGCCCGTGATCGATGAATCCCATCTGCCTGCTCTCTTGCGCGAAGCTGAGAGCGGCATCCTCTGCCTGGGAGATCTCGCAATTATTCGACCAGTTTCAGCGCTGCCGGTGATCTTGCATCTCGCCGGGCGCTGTCCGCATGTGGCGCTGGTTGCCGAGATGCGGCCCTGCCCATGCGGTTATTATGGCGATCCGGTGCATGAGTGCCGTTGCACCGCCGCACTGATCCAGGCGTACCAGTCGCGTTTTGCGCCGATAGCCGAGCAGACGGATATGCACATCGGTCTCTCGCGTATAGAAGCGCAAGATATGCTCAATCCGCCCCGTTCCGAATCGTCTGCCCGTGTCCTCGCGCGCGTCGGTGTGGCACGCGAGCGACAACGCAGCCGTTTTGCCGGAACCTCTCTCATCTGCAACGCCGAGATGGGATTACCTGCCAATGGCGCGTTTTGTCGCGTGGACGGCCCCGCTGAAAAGCTGCTCAAGGCAGCATTGCAGCAGTTGCACTTCTCAGTACGAGTGTATCATCGTGTGCTGAGAGTCGCCCATACCATTGCTGATCTCGCCGAAAGCGACACCATCCAGGCCAACCATATCGCCGAGGCGATCCAGTATCGTCCGCGCTGGTAGCGCCTGATTCACTGCTCTCTCTTGCCCCTGGAAAAGCATCTTTCCAGGGGTATTTTTTCTGGTATTGAGAAAGGAAACGTCTATGCCACGATTACTCCGCTGTGCTTCCTGCCCCGCCAGACGACAGGAGAACCGCGAATCCCCGGCGCAACCTCTCTTGTGCGACGCTGCACCGTTCTATTATGCTGGCGTCACACGACAGCTTCAGAAATTGCATGAAGCCATTGCGCCCTATCTTTGTCTTGACAATCTGCGGCGGCTGGCCGCGAGCGGCAAAAGCCTCCAGGCCGCATTACGCAGTGCCGACCCTGTGCCTGATGAGGTGCAGGCGCTCGTGTCGCTGCTTGCCACACTGCTCACGCCTGGCCCCACCGAGGCGATTACCACGCCCGCTGACCTCGCCGCGCTGTTGATAGCGAAAATCGGTCACCTCGACCACGAAGAGTTTTGGGTGGTTTGCCTGGATACTCGTCTTCGCCTGCAAAGTATTGTCCCGCTCTATCGTGGCACGGCCACTGCCAGCGTGTTGCGGGTAAGCGAAGTGTTCCGCCCGGCTATCGCTCTGAACAGCACGGCCATAATGGTCGCGCATAACCACCCCGGCGGGTCCACCAGTCCATCATCCGAAGATATCCAGGCCACGGTGTCTCTGCGTGAAGCAGGTCGTTGCCTGGATATTGAACTCCTGGATCATCTCATTATCGCGCAAGGCCGCTGGCTCAGTATGCGCGAGCAGCGACAGGGCTGGTGATCTCCCTTTCCGCGTTCTCGTTGCGCTTCACGCCCACAAGAACGCGGAAAACCCAGGTTTTTGTATTTTTTGGCGGGGCTATGATTTTCGCGCAACAACAAGAGACGTGGATTGAAGATAATTTTGGCTCTTCTCAAGGGATGTGCAACGAGTTGTCAGCAAGCAAGAAATGTTGCGTGGGTCGGCTCCACAAGCAATTTCGCTCTCTCCCTTGCGTGCTGCTGATTTCAGGGACATTCCGCCACGCGGCAGAAAGCGCGCTTCAACGAATGACGGTCTGGAGCCATTTCGTTTGTGAAGGACACCTCGTTGCGCATCCCGTAAGCAATGCCTCTCTTTTGAGAAATCGTTTCTCGGAGGCTAGCACGTCAGAGATCGGGGTATTTGTTGGCGAGCGCGCTCTCCAAAAGCGTGCCAGGGTAGGCGCATCCAATACGGTGGAGCGCTTCCTCTGTTTGACTGAATTGACTGTCAATGGATGATTCGTGCGCGCTTTTTATTGGTATCCCGTTTGGCGCTCGGACTTTCTGATCGCAATCGTTCCCATCTGAGTGGGTAGCAGAGAAACGAAGCGGATCATCGGGTGGATAGAGGCCAGAAAACCGGCATGTCGAGCAAGTGGTTCAAAAATGCAGCGAGAGGCGAAAGACATCAGGGTACGGTTCCTGTCAACAGGAACAACCTGACGATATCCCCAGGTTGCTCCTGTTGAGGAGCCTGAGGAAAGGCCCACGAATTGCGCAACGAGTGCTAACCTGTAGCAAGCAAAGATAAAAATGTGCCTCTTTGAGAGGGGAAAACCATTCCATTCCCTCAAGGAGGTACATATGACCAGTATCGCCGATGGCTCGGTAAACATCCAGACCTCTGCTGGATCTGTTCCTGCGCCCCCTTCGTGGTTCGGCGAAGTCGTGCTGCTGACGACACACCTTCGGAAGCACGGCGTTCTCACCAAGATCAATGAGCAGGTGCGCTTTGCGCGGCGACGCTTTGGGTGCTACGACGTCATTGATTTTCTGGCGGTACTCTTCGGCTATGCCATCAGCGGAGAACCTACCCTGGAAGCTTTCTACGAGCGGCTTCAGCCCTTTGCGACCCCGTTCATGGCGTTATTTGACCGGGACCAACTCCCCGCTCGCTCGACCCTCTCGCGCTTTTTAGCAGCCCTCACCGAAGTACCCGTCGAAGCCCTGCGCACGCTCTTTCTCGATGATCTGCTCGCGAGGCCCCTTACACACGATAAGCAAACCGGAGGGCTGGTGGATCGAAAAGGTCACGCCTGGATCGTGTTTGACATCGATGGCACGCGGGAGGCGGCGCGCCAACGCGCTTTGCCGAAGACTGAAGATCTGCCTGAGCCTTTCCGCCGGTTGGATGACGTCTGTGCCCCTGGCTACACCGGGCGCAAACGCGGGGAAGTGGTCAGAACGCGTACAACGGTTTCTCAAGCCCATAGCTATCAGTGGTTCGGCAGTTTCGGCAACCGCGGGAACGGTCGCTATCGAGAGGAACTGCGCAAGGCGAGCGCCTCCATTGGTCAGTATCTAGCTGCATACCAACTCTCACAAGAACGCGCGCTGCTGCGGCTTGATGGGCAATACGGCACCGGAGCGGTACTCTCCGATCTCGCTGGCTTCACCTTTGTCACCCGCGGCAAAGACTACAGCGTGCTTGATCACCCACTGGTTCAGGCGCGCCTGCACCTGCCCTCTGATCAATTCCAGCAGCGTCCGGAAAGCCAGCTCGTCCGCAGCCTCTACGATTGTCCGAATGTGCCAGTCGGGCCAGAGGGTCTGCTCTGCCGCGTGGTGGTGGCCACCCATCCCGCCACCAAGAAGAAGAGCCCCGTAGGCGTCACGCGAGCAGGCGTCGTCTACGAACTCTTCTTCACCAATTTGCCGCAGCACGCCTTCACCGCCTGCGATGTGGTCGAGTTGTACCTGCATCGCGGTGCCTTTGAGCCGACGCTCGCAGACGAAGACAGCGAACAGGACCCCGATCGTTGGGGCAGCCACACAGCATGCGGGCAGGAGGCGTGGTGTGTCGTGAGCCAATGGCTCTGGAACCTGCGGCTCGAACTGGGTCATACCCTTGAACCGACGGAACTGCGCGCGACCGAGTTTGCTCCCGCCGTCCCATCACCGAGCGAGCAGGTTGCCACCCATCCCGCCGCTTCCGCTCCAGCATCTGGATACGGTCCACCTACCACTGCCACCTCCTTCAAGACGGGGCGCTTCACCGGAGCTGACTTTCCTCTCCAGCCCGATGGAGCGCTTCGATGCCCGGCTAATCAGAAACTTGTTGCACATGAACAACGCCGAGAAGCCGACGGAAGCTTGCGTGTCGTGTATGGAGCCAGCATTCGCAGTTGTCGTCCCTGTCCGCTACGCGAGCAGTGTCAATGGAATGGTGGGGACACGGCAAAGCCGCGTCAGGTCAGCGTGCTGTTGCATCCGCTCCAGGTGGGGTCTGCCCCACTGCTCTGGCGGGATTGGAGCCGCAGAGAGCATCGGCGTGCCTGTCTGCAACTTGTACGGCATCAACGCATCGAGGTCAGCCTGCTACCTCCTGCCGCCGATTCGCCAGGCAACGCGGAAGTACCCCTGTCTCGCGCGCAGCGCGCGCATTATCGTCTGTCATGGCAGGAGCGATTAGCTCGCAATACGCGTTCCGAAACAGCGGGACAGGTCACGATCAAGTTGTTTGGCATCCCTCACCCTTTCGCGATCTGGATGGGCTTGGCTGAAGAGGAAGAAACCGTGACGAAACAAGAGATCAATCACCATTGATGAGCAAAATGCCCTGTTTTTTGCTCCTGCTCTATGATATATATCTTTCAGCGCTTCTGTACGCACGGAAGCTTCTGTGAAAGGAGGGAGTGAACGTCGGTTATGCGAACCAGGATGGTGTCTCTCGTTCACCAGATGAATCAGGCTGGAGTCTTCCTCTTGGCCTTGCTCCTCTTTGTCTGGGCCGAACTCAGAGACAAAAGGAAGCGCTTGGGCCTGACCATCGAAGGGGCGGCTGAAGGCTGTGGGGTCGATCCTTCCACCTATGCGCGATGGGAGCGCGGGAAGCAGTGGCCCCATCCCAGAAACCTGGACACGATCATCGAGAAGATTGATCCCTACGATGATGTCTGGTATGCCGAGATGAGCTATGTTCCTGACGAGTTTTTGCCGCCGAGTTATTGGAATGACTAATGAGTGGCTGCTCCCATGCAATGTTGCCCGAAAGGAGGTGAGAGCATGAGTACAAAAGGTTCACATAGCAAAAGTTTAGGGAAATCAAGCCCGATGAGCAAGAAGGCGGCCTCTCGCATTCAAAGCGCGAGTGACAAGAATCCTGGGAACAAATCGAGTCAAAGCGGTTTCTCCCAACGTGCGCAACGAACCGCTGACAAGCGTTCCTCCAAATAACCGATCTATCGGAGGTGTCCAGGAAGCCAGGGCCGTGAAACCAACGAGGAAGCCCTGGCTTCTCCTATCACCAACTCGTTGCGCAACCCGTGGGAAAGGAGTCTGCCAGCGGGTAGTCGTCCTCTATAACGTAGTGCGGTAAGCCCTGCCCTTGCTCATCGTGGACGGTCCGTTGGTCAAACGTCCTGTTCTTCCATTGTGCGAGAGCGTCTGCATCATGCATTGTTTTTTGCCGTCGAAAAATTGACCATTTGCCCCTGACAAATCAGTCCTTTTTTCTCTGGATCAGCAAGATACTACAGTGGTAACTAAGGGGAAGCGGAGAGACGACGCTTGTAGTGACAGCGACGAGCAATGGCCTGATGAGTACGGCGGAAAAAGGACCAGCCGAGACGGAAGAGACGAGAGAGCGGAGGTTGTTCAAGAAGGTAAAAGAAGAGTCGGCGTATTTCGGGTACACTGAGAGGAACCATCACGGGCAGGCCAGCCTCCGCTTTTGTTTGAACGCGCTCATGGTCTGAGAGGGGAGTGTGGCAGGCAAGGTTTCCACCGTTTTTTTCCACATTTTCCTGATCATTGGACATCGGCGTCTGACTCTGGGTTCGCAAGACCACGAGAAAGGCGTGAGCGAGCAGACACAGGGTGATGTGACGGTACCATCCCTGCCAGGAGCGGACGCGCATACTGATCCAAGCCAACCTCTCCTTTGCCCTCTTCAAAACACTGCTCCACGGTCCAACGAGTTCCTCTAGCGGCAGCCATCTCGGGAAGACGCGTCCCACCAGGGGCAAAGGCGAGGACATAGGCCAGGTCAGCGGGTTTTTCTCCGGAGACCAGGCTCCGTCGAACAACCAGCCATCTCTGCCATCCATCGTACTCAGGCTTGGTGAGCTCGACACGTGTCCAATCAAACTCGCGAGGACCCTTGCTCCCTTCTCCCGCAGAGAGGCGTTGCCACTGGTCTGGCTCAAGCCCATCTGCGATGCGATCCACCCGCTTGCGCTCGCCCTGCACTTCCACCTGCTCCTGGCAGGAGACCGCCAACGCATATGCCTGCTTGCGCGATTCCAGACCTGCCCGCAGAGGACGATGACTTCCATAGACGGTATCACCAGTCACCCACTTGGCGCAGAGTCCAGCGTCCAGGGTCCGCCAGAGCATGCGTCCAGCCAGTTCCGGTTTCGTAGCAAAGACGACTTCTTCTGGCACGTCGGCTGCTCGGCACCGCTCGGGATCTTGCGTCCAGCTCTTGGGCAAATACCATTCGCGATCCACAAGGGTATGGTTTCCCCGGCTTGCATACGTCAAAAAGACTCCGATTTGGCAGTTTTCAATGCGTCCTGCCGTCCCACTGTATTGTCGCTGCACCCCAACCGACTTCTTCCCCTTTTTGAGAAAGCCCGTTTCATCAATGACCACCATCCCATCGGCATCGGCAAGCATCTCACGCACATAGGCTTGGAGCTGATCTCGCACCTCGTCGCTCTCCCACACCGCTCGGTTGAGCAGGTACTGCATCGCGTACGGCGTCGTTTCTCCTGCCTCTTCTGCCAATTGCCACCCATTTTTGCGTTCGACTGGACTGAGTAATCCTCGCAGGTACGCTTGCACCCGTTCTCGGGTCTCTGACCATGCAAAACAGGGACCGATACGCCCACACACGTTCTTGAACATGCTCGTCCACAGCTCTTCGGGCGACTGCAATGATGAGGGACATTCAACGGTCATTGGCTCTCTTCCTCCTCTTCTCTTTTTTCCTCCTATCTTACCATATTTACCACTGTAGTACTAAATGCTTCCAAGTGCCTTATGCGGGGAAATGGTATGATAAGAGAAAAGCAGAGAAGAGCAAAAAAGGAATGACTGATCCCACATTCCGCAGTTTGATTGACAGATTTCGGGAAAATTGCTAGGGTAGAGTCCACGAAGAGGAGGACTCGAAATGCAAGGAACAGAGGAATACGTCAATGAACGGCTAGATCATCTGGGGATTGTAGCGGGAGTCTGCCGAGAGATCGGACTAGCTGAGTGGCTAGATGCTCAGGAGCCGGGGAAGCGGCAGCAGGTGAGTGTGGGAACGGCGACAGTGGCGATGATCTTGAACGGATTAGGCTTCAGCAATCGGCAGTTGTATCTGGTGCCACAATATTTTGCCAACAAACCGGTTGAACATCTGCTAGGGCCAGGGATCACTGCTGAGATGCTTAATGATGACTGTTTAGGACGCACGCTGGACTGGTTATATGAACATGATCTGACCACGCTGTTTGCGGGGATAGCCAGCCGCGCGCGTCGCATCTTTGGTGTCAAGGCAGAACAGATTCACGTCGATACCACCTCGTTCTCGCTCAGTGGTGAGTATTCGAGAGAGGGCGCAGAAGCCGCCACGATAGCCATCACCTATGGCTACTCGCGTGATCACCGGGAGGATCTCAAACAGTGGATGCTGGCACTGGCAACCACCCATGACGGAGATATCCCGTTGTTCATGCAGCTGCTCGATGGGAACAGCAGTGACAAGGTCAGCTTACTGGCGACGATCACCGCTATCCAGGCACACCTGCGAGAAACGGATGAGGAAGCGAGTGTCTATGTCGCCGATAATGGCGTGTACAGTACTGTGAATATGACGCAGTTGAATCAGGCGGGCATCAGGTGGATCAGCCGCGTCTCGGAAACGGTGGCTGAGGCCAAGGCGCTCCTGGTTGAAGGCAGCGAGACCTGGCAGCAAGCGGAAGATGGCATGGCCCACTGGTTCAGCCGCCAGATGAGTTTGCCACAGGGTGATGAGCGGTGGGCGGTCGTCTACACCCAGACATCCGTCGAAAGCGTGCGACAGACGATGCTGCGGCAGGTGACCAAGGCGCAGAAGCAGTGGGAACACACATGCTGGCATTTCTCCAATCGCCGTTTTGCCTGTGAAGCGGATGCGCGCGCGGCTCTGGAGCGCGAACTGAAAGGCAAACCTGGCTGGCTTGATATCCACGGCGAACTCATCGCTCATCCACAGTATGAGGGCCGTGGCCGTCCGCGCAAAGATGCTCGCTCAACCAGTTCCCAGTGGCAGATCGTGGCAACAGTAAGCGTCAACCACCTCCAGGTCGTCCAGGAAGTCTTTCGCAAAGCGTGCTATATTGTCGGCACTAATGTCCTCTCGCCAGCTACCCTCGCCGATCAAGCCCTCATCGGCACCCGACATCCGACCAGGGCGGCGTGGAGCGCGGCTTTCGCTTTCTCAAAGACCCGCTCTTTCTGGCATCCTCTGTCTTTGTCAAGAAATCGGAGCGCATCATGGCGCTAAGCTTTATCATGGTCCTCTGCCTGCTGGTCTACCGCTTAGCTGAATTCCGGTTGCGCTCCCGCTTGGCTGAGACGCAGCAAACTATCCTCGATCAAGTGCAGAAGCCGACAGCGCGCCCCACTATGCGCTGGGTTTTTCAGTGTTTCGAGGGCATTGAGTTGTTGCATGTCCACACAGCGACGACTTCACTCGTCCTGGTGTTACGATTGCAACCTGTTCATCAGCTCATTTTACAACTCTTAGGCCCACCCTGCGAAAAATTCTATATTCTCTCAGGGTGAAACTGCGGAATGTGGGACTGATGATAACCGTTATCCCCTTAGAGCCAGCAGGGTTGGCTGACCTGCGTCGGCATTATGAGGAAGCCGCTACGGCAGAGACACGAACCCGCTATCACATGGTCTTATTGGCGAAGCCTGGTCAGAGAGTGCCGCAGATTGCGCGACTAGTGGAGCGCAGCGAAGATACCGTGGCACGCGTCCTCAATCGCTTCCTGACGCAAGGCTTGAAAGCGATTCCGCGGCAGAGGACCGCGTCAAAGCGAGAGCGCACCGTAACGGACGCCTGGGAGACCGAACTGGTGCGTGTGATTGAACTGGACCCGGCACGCCAGTCGGGCAGGAGACGGCGAATTGGACGACCGGGCTGCTGGCTACGTACCTGGGCGAGAAAACAGGCATCAAGGTGTCCCTCGAGACAGTACGAACCTCTCTGCATGCCTTGGGCTATGTGTGTAAGCGCCCCACCTGGACGCTCAAGCGCAAAGCCGAAGCACAAGCGAATGACGTGGGAAACGCCGGCGGGTAGAGGTTCTGTTAGCCGGTGCTAGCGCACCCGAACTTCTACCCATCGAGCCTCTGGTCGAGGCTGATCTGCAAGCTCAGCTTCCCGCCGATCTTGCTGCCCTGCTTGTCCTCCTGCCGCAAGCCGACCTGTATCTGCAGGATGAGGTGCAGTTCGCTTTTCACCCGACGCTCACGCGGGTCTGGTGCTGGCATCGGGTCGGCGCGGGCAACGCCTGGTCGAGGCCCCGGAGACAACCGGAAAGTCTCTGGGTTTGGCCTGCTCGACTGGCGCAATGGCTGGTTCGATGGCCGAGTTGCCGCCTTCACGCATCGCCGATGTGTTCTGTGAACAAGTGCGTGCGGCCGTGGCTCGCTCCACCAGTCGCGGGAAGGTCGCTGTGGTGATTGCCGATAATCGGAAGCGCGCACACTGCAGACGGTTCGCTGCTGGTGCGCAGTATACTCGCCGAGTTGAAGGAGCACCTCTATCTCGTCTATACGCCTGCCTATGATCCTGATGCGAACCGCATTGAATGGCTCTGGCGCATCTCGCGACGGGTGGTCACCCATAATCATCAGCGGCGAGATTTCGAACTCCTGGTCGCCGATGTGGAGGCCCATTTTCAGGCACTTCCCCTGGCTCCCGCAGATGTGCTCCTACATATTGGCAGTCCGTTTGCGCCAGATAAGGTTGCTACTCAGCCTCATTCTCTGGCCGCATAAGTCGCTTGGAAGCATTTAGCACAAACTGATTGGCAAACCACACAATTAGAGGTCAGCGGACGCTCAATCAGAAGTTTTTGTGGTCCCCCCATGAAGTGTTACACGCGGTCGTAAGCGTATCTTTAGTGCTTTCTGGCTGTAAATCGGTTCTGTCGCCTTATTTGCCCAGATATACGCTTCTCCAGGCTTGAGCAAGGCTAATTGAGCTACAGTTAATTCATTCAGGGCGACAAGAGACTTTTGTATATGTTTTAGCCAATTGGGCGAGTTAAAGCGGTGAAGAATAATGATTGAGGAAAGCTCAATGACTGCACTAGGTAGCGAAACCGGGTCTTGAGAGGCGATCACAATGGAGACCCCTTGATGGCGCATTTGCCGGATCACGCTCACTACCTGATCAGTCAGCTCACCTCCTGTCAAGTACTTGTGGGCTTCATCCCATACAATAAGTTTATTCATATGTTGCCCATTTTGAGTACCAACACTCGCAAAAATGGAGAGCATTACCACAAAAAGGCCAAGAGCTTGATCTTTCTGGATCAATTCATCGCGAAAATCCACAATGACCAAACGACCAGCTTTTAGATGATCAGCCAATAGAGGAGCCGTATCAGCAATATATTCACTAGCAAATTCGAGGCGCATTTCTGCCAGACTCTTTTGACTATCATTTAATCGCGAACTTGCTACGCCATTCCTGATGTTATCTAGAGTCAGATTACCTCGATAGTCGCGCATTATCTTGTTCATATGCGTAATGTAAAGAGAGGAATTGTCCACTACTCCCATCAAAAATTGCCAATCCCGTGCGGTCAGCTCGTTTGACCTGAAAGAAATCGGGCGAACCTCGACGTTTGGATAGTCCATCTTACGTGTTGCGACTTTGTCGGACGAGGTTAGCATGAGAACATCGGCGAGCGCAGCCGGTTCAGCGCCAAATTCTGCCCGTAGGCGGCTCACCTCGTCTGCCCGATTATTGGGTTTTACCATCGAAACGAATTCGGGAACGTAATTTTGTGACTCGTGGTAATGAAAAATAACGGTTGCCAACGGATGGGGCAGATGGTTAACGCCGGGGAATTGCTGTGTTGCCATCTCAACGATATTCCCGATGGTATAGCTTTTCCCGGCGCCTTGTACACCAAATAAGCTAATGGTATTTACCCCATTCAGATCCAGTCCAACAATTCTCCCACTACCTATGCCTAAAATACCGTACTGTGAAGTCATGCGCGTATCACCAATAAGCACATCGATAAAAGGACCAGCTTCTTCCAATGTAGAAGCTGAATTTGGACCAATCGCGCTTTCCTGTCTTTCGCTTGTGCCTTGTTGTTTGGCGGATAAGGTTTCAGCAGATTCATACTCAGATATTGTATGTTGTTCTAACGGTGCAGGATGCGAGGGCGTTCCCTGCTCCTGCATTTCAGGGTTGAGTGATTTTTCTGAAGCTGATCCCGCCTGATCCCCGATATCGTGGTCATGTGTTGCATCTGGCTCGCAGCCTACGATACGCGCTCCGAAAGCTGTTGTGGTAAAAGCATCACGGAGCCGCACAAGATTAGTGTCACCGATTAGTGCAACATCTGGAGCGGGTAGAATTGCCAGACCATCCTCTGGCTGGACTGCATGAATAGAAGCCAAGTTGAGCGCACGCAGTCCCTGTTGTACTAAGCGGCTGATATGCTCTGTCCCAATGGTGTGAAACGTTGTGCCTGTTGCTCTAACGGTTTGTTTTAGCATATCAAAGCTTAGATCAAAAATGAGTCCACGTCGCACAAATTGCAATGAGTATCCGCTATCTAGTGATGTAAAGAACTCCAACATCTGAGCCGCTATTTCCGATTTGATAGAGCCATATCTACAGGCACGTTTGAGATAGAAATCGAGTAACTGCATAAGTTCTTTAATTTTGACATCCTGTAATGATTTATGAGGATCGAAGTGAGCCTGCAACACTTTTTCGGCATTGGCAAGTTGGCTCTCCATATCGTCTTCCAGACCGGCGTTGATACCATGTCGGCGTGATTTAACTTCGAGGAGGTGAAAAACCAGGGTACGGCTATCTGGATCAGCTTCTACCATGAGTAAATCGCTGCGTCGCATGGACAGCCCGGATGCCTCGGGCGCATTCTGAAAAAGATCAATATGATTGTCAAGAGGAATCACCAAGCGATTTTCAAGCAATCCCAACTGCTCTAAGAATAGTCTTGTGAGGGCGAGACTTATTGCCTCGTCCGCATGATTTGGATCCGCCATCAATTTTAGCGTCAATTGGCCCGACAGTGAGCGAAGCGCGTGAAAAAAGAGCATAGCCTGACCATCACCTTCATTTATCCCGTAACGTTCCAGTATGGGGCCAATGATATTTATAAGTTCATCCACTGCCTGGGTTGTGAGGATCAGATGTTCCCCTGTCGCCGCCAAATATTCAGGGGTAAAATCGATCACAAAGGTAGGGTGTTCATAATCTGGGGTACTATCAAAATATTCCAAGCCAAGATTGCTATCAACCATCAGTACCCAATCGGAGGAAGCATGAATTTGATAGAGCAAGCTTTTTGCATCCAGGTCTAGAATGAGTTGGACCGTTGGACGAAAGAGAGTATGTACATCACCGGAACTTATATCAGCCTGTAGAGTGGCGTATTGATCAAGCAGATGGGCCAGCTGGAGTGTAGCGTTTGAGCTGGCTGATAGTTCTTTGGTTCGACCTGGCTTCACCTGATGACACCAGACGAGCTGTCCTTCATTATCAGTAAAGGTAGTGACAGGTTCCTGAATAAGGCCGTAAATATAACTGGAACGCCCTTTCTCAATCTTGAGGTCTAATGAGACATGCGCCGGGAAAAGATTTAGTAAGAGGCTGAGATGTGCGGAGAAAAGCTCTGGGTGATCTTTGAAATCACCAAGTCGGTTACGTGCAAAGCGCAGTTTGGGGAAAAGGAGATTCCGGCTAGCCTGAGTAAACTCATCCTGCATCTCTGATACCTGCCGATTGGGGTTAATCAGATCTTCAAGTGCGCTCCCAATATCGTCTAATTCACCGCTCTCATGAAACAACTGTATCTGATATCGCAAATCTGCCCGTTCTTTTTGTAATTCGATAAGCGTATCCGCTATTAAACGAGCGTCTCCCGGATTGAAAACATTAAGTTTAAGAGTGGAGACATAGGGATGCTGGATGAGATAGCGTTTAATTTTCCCTGTCAATTCGTATACGCTGATGCTATCGCCCGGTACCCAACTCTGTTGCAATCCAAGTTGTTTTGCCAAATTTGCGCCAATAGATCGGCTATCACGGGTATCAGAGGGAAGATATAGTTGCCAAAAAGGGGTAAGAGCCCCACTATCGACGTAAAACTGGTGATTGTCATCCAGTAACACTTGCGGAATGTAGCGAGGTGTCAGCAAGCGAAGAAAATCACCAGGAGCGATAAAAATATTTTTGGGATTATCGGTGTCTAATGCTTTATCCAACCAGGTATCGGTTACTTGTTGACATTGCAAATGCCACCAGAGACGAAGAGGATGTGTCGGGGCAAGTAGTCGCGTTTCTATTTTGTGATCTACCCCTTGTAGGACCGTTAGTTGTACGACGTCAATATCTAACGCCAATTGTATTTTGCGGAGGAGCGCAGCTTGCGTATCCATTGTAGGAACCTGGGTAAGCTCTTTTAATAACAAATCTAACCAGTTTTGATAGCTGATTATGTACTCCTCTATTTTAGATGCCAATGGGATCAGGTCAATGGTGGATATGAGCATGCCTGCCGCAGGAGCGGATGAATTATCTACAGCATCTGTCTCTTTTTCTTCTATAGCGGATATGGTGGCAAAAAGCTGTTGTCGGGAAGCCAAAAAAGCGCTGGGTACGCCACTGGCATCGCGTTGCGTTGTGCGAGAGCTAAGAGCGCCAGCTTCCAGCAGATTAATACTCCACCGGCCCAAAGAGTCTTCAAATGCGAGCGTACGACGTTCGGCATTTGCTAATATGCTACTGAAAGACAAACAATAACTATATTGGGCGCTATAGCGGATGGCAAAAGTGGTGGCGCTGATCCAGGCGGCTTTCTCTGGCTTCAACCCTTTGAGTCTACCCGATACTTCTCCACGTCCTTTTGTATTTAACAGGCGTTCGATAACAGACAGGCGTGCTTCCAAATACGAGGCAACCATTTGATTACGAGCCATTTCCGGGTTATCTACCGTGCTATTGTTATCTTCCAGATATAAAAACTCTTCTGTTTCGTTTATCCGTTTGCTCTCGTAATTATTTGGATCCCGTCTTATAGCAGAGTCTTCGCGATCTTCCTTGTTCAGTAATATCCCATCAGCTGTGTAAGCCCGTACGCGTAAAAAATACAGGTCTTCTTGCAGACCCACCTCAGAGAGAGTTTTCATGGAATAGCTCATTCTGCGGTTCGCGCCTTTTTTTACGCCGATACGCCCACTCTCATACATCACCGAACCTGCGCTGTTAACGATCTCCAGTCGAAAATGATCAAGAGTACTTACATCCTTAAAATCTGGTTCTGTTTCCCAGGTTACGCTCAAGCTTTTCGTTGTATAGGGGTTAAAAATCTTGATAGAGCCTTCTGCATCCTGACGAAGCGGTAATTTCAAGTCTTGAACGTATAAGAGACATTCTTGTTGCGCCTTTACAAAGGGCCAATGATCAAAAGTCAATTGCTGAGAAAATTCGTCCGTAGCGATCACACGCCCCCAGTGGGTGATATCCTCTGGAGTGTAATCCTTGAGAAAGTTGTACAGCCTAGCCTGAAAAGTTCCCCGTTCGAGCTTGAGATGATAGATGCGCGTTAACAAGGTTTCACTTGCTTCAACAAATGTGTGCCTTGCCTGTGCATTGAGTTTGATGCGCGTATCCAGGTACTCTGTACCACCATCATTGTCGTCAAATACTGCCAAATCGGGTATCAAGCCAAGCTGGTAGAGAGCTCTACCTGCCACATCAATAGTTGCGCCATTTTGCAAAACTGTTAGCAAATACTTGAGAACTTGATCGTCTGTTGGTCGCAGACCGTGAAACCTAACGCGCTCGATGAGTCTCTCAACTTGAGGGCGCAGGTTTATAGGAAGCTTATCTAATTCAACTTTACACAAGGTGCGGCTCAGTTTACTGAAATCGAGTTCCGCAAAGGTTGATACATCAAATGAATCCTCCGCGCTTGTATGGATGCCAGGTGGCACAAATACGAGCAGAGATCTATCTTCTGCATTTCGTAATGCCACAAGCTGTGTCGATTTAACCTCCCAGGGAGAACGTTTGTCTTGATTATCTTTTATTAGGAAGCAGATATGAGCTGTATTCTGCATGTTCTCATAAAGGCGAAGTGCCAGTTTTTGCATAACGGGCAAAGGTAAGGTCGAGACGCGCAAACAGTTGCCCACTTTACTCTGATGGAGTTTGTTGATCAATTCTTCAGCAGCCCGGTCGGTAAGCAAACGTGAAAACAAATCAGGGTCTAAGTCTTGAAAGGCTTTATTTGCGGTATTGATGTTCATTTAATTCCTCCAGGTTATAGCGTGGGCGAATAGTTTGAGCATTGTAGGCATCACTCAGATCGGTATAGAAGCCGATTTCGCGCAAACGATCTTTCAGCGCGAACAGATTTTCTTTGTATGCTGCCAGTTCCCTTACTCCATCATCTCTGGCAATCTCTGGTACATCCTGGCCGTTGATGACCAGTCCGTAACGTTGGAGGAGCCAACTCACTAACTCATCAATTAAAATGGTACGTGAGCGGTAGTGATTGTCTCCATCTAGTTCCAAGACAGCAATTTGTACTAAAACTTCTAGTAATCGGCTGCCGATATGGAAGCGTCGCGCATTATTACGTGCCCTCCCTGATCTCAGTAAACCACCTTCGCTATTCTTCTGGAAAAGAGAATCTAGCAAATCTACATGATATCGTTGATGGAAAGGTGTACGAATATATGCCACCACTTCGATAAATGTCTCAAATGGAGAAAGATTCATGGTTCGAATAGCATCAATCTCAGACCACTGCGATTGCTCTTTCATCTGCTTACGCGTACTGTTCGATTGTTGTTCGGCCTCCTGTTGTTGTTTCTCAAGTTCCTGAAAAAGTTGGTTTACCCGAATTTTGAACATGGGATCAAAATCACCTGGTGGGTTAGCGTAGGTTGCCAGGGCCTCTTCAATACTCGCCTGAGGACCTGTGTGTTTATAGTCGTTGTTTAAGTAAAAGAGCATCTGATTTACGGTGAAAACAGCTTTGACATAATCATTAATACGTGCGAAATGTAACCTAACACTGGCTTGTGAAAGTTCGGCAGCGGTGCTTTTGTAATCATCGCCCATATCAACGAATAATAGCGGTTTATACAGGCAAGGAGCCAGGGGATCATCTTTGGATGGTTCATGGCAGTATACACATTCTCCACCTATCTGCCTCGCTTTTACCCAACCGGGGAGCAACGCGAACAGTCGCAACATATACAACCCCATATGCATACTCAGAATGATCTTGAGATAATCAAGTAGCACGTGCCGGGGAATCATCCTCTGATACGCGAGCAACCGCTGTACATCATCAGCTAGCAGACGAGCTGCGGCCAGTGAGAGAGGTGGAGCAAGCGGCTCTCTACTATCTGTGCTGGTGATGTCATTCAGATCTGTTCCCGAGAGCAAGCGCTTGACTACTAAGGTATTCATGTCAAGTGAGCCAGGTGCGATATTTTCTTCGTCGCCGAAACATTCGCGTAATCGCCCGATAATACCTGTATCACCATACCTGAGCAAACTGTATGCCTGATCAGAACTATTGAAATCGCGAGTATGCTTCACGTTACGAAGTTTATAAGCATCCAGACTGAGAGGCATTGGTGCAGCAACAGCCTCCTTATCCTGTACACCGCGATAGACCATATCTACCAGATCGCTTGCAAGCCATTTTTGAATAACGTCTGGGTAGGCATCTAATCCCTGTTGGTAATGTTGATCACGCACTAATCTATCGTAAAGGGTGGATAGTTTCACATCACCGCGGGATTTGTTCGCTATCGGACGTTGTCCATTGTGTTTAATGAGCATGAAAAGATTGATCAACATGCGATCGAGATTAATAGTCTTGGCGTCAACATGAGCGATGAGTGGTTTTCTAAATTCTTGTTCGGCTTTACTCAGTTTGATAGGCATACTTATTGATCCTCCCTGGCCTGTTTCGTAATATGCAGAATGTCTTTCTCATCAGCCCAGATACGGTAGAACTCCTGGTCGTCTTCAGTGAGTAAAGCCTCTCGATATGGCAAGTGAGCCAGAGCATTTTTAAAAATGGAGAGATTGAGGAAATAGCCCTGGATATCTGCTGGCGATGGTACCATACCATTACTGATCTGATAAAGCAATTCAAACAAATCCAGGGAAATGGTTAGACGTACAGATTGGTCATTGTGTTGAAAGAAGAGGCGATCAGGCGTATATTCTACATAATCCGCAAGTTTACCTAATGTGGGAACTTGCAGGCTAAATTGATTAATTGGGAAGAGCCGAAAGCTCTTGATGGAAGTTTTCGTTGTGGAGCTAGCCCGTAATACTACGTTGTTCTGGGCATAGGATTTCTGGCGCATACCTGTGGCCCTTGAAATTGCGAAAGCGATTTTAGACTTCATATCTTGTTCGACGGCAGGTTGTCCACTGCTATCTACCAATTCCAAAAATTCTTGAATATAGCGATAGGGAAGCATCTTCCGCCAGGCATAGTCAGGACGCTCGAAAAAACTTTTGCGGCGTAGCATCGCATGCAACAACAGGCGCTCTTTCAGGACAGTTACGTCATCAACATAACCCTGATTGCTTTTTCCATTGTGTAGCTCATTGTGTACCATACTCAAAAGTTGACGATCGTAACTGTGATAGTCAAATCCCAGGAGGGGAGAGGAGGTCAGTTGTTCGCTGGTCGTAAAGTACATAGCCCGATCAGTATCAGGGTTGGCAACAATGGCAGGGTCAATCTGCATAAGTTGGCGCAGTAATCGATCGGTTGATTCTGGTTGTTCTTTAGGTTCTCCTTTAGAGCGCACGAATTCGTATGCTGGTTCATCTGCGGCGGCAAAGGAGTTAAAGTAGAAATATTTGAGGTATTCAAGTGCTGAAGTGTTATTTTGTAACAATTGGGCCACATCATCACAGCTATGATCCCGCAGCAAAATATACGAGAGCGCGGAGCGGGTATCGCGCATGGTGATATGCAAGCGACGGCGAAGATATACAATCTCAAACAGTTCACGTAGCCGCTCGATGATTTGTTCGCTTCCATTTGCGTTGTAGAAACGATCTACATTTGCTTTTATGAAGCACCGATCTTTGAATTCGCAGTGCTGACAATGCGTCCAGAATTTGGGGCCTACCAACTTTTTCACCTGACGGCTCAGTATTGAATTTTCATTCCCTGCGACCACTGAGCGCCAATTCAAGTTTACAATCAATAAGCCCTGAGCCAGGTTACCCTGCGCATCCAGAAAATCGATGATGGTTTTATGAAGATAAGGGAAGTGATCGCGATAAGCATGCAAGAAATCTCTTAAGCGCCCTTCATTAACGGCGATAATACGTGCTGCGCTATCGGCTTGAGCAAATGGGTTGTTACCACCGAATGGTGCGAGAAAATCACTCAAAACCTGATTATTGCCTTTATCTCCTTCATCCTGTGAGCCATCATAGTTGGTTTCAAAATCAAGTCCCCGCAACTGGAAGCATTTGCCATTATTGCCAGAGCGCAGGTCCAAATGGCTTCCTTGCTTTACCGCTTCCGACTCAAGCTGTTGTATAAAGGCAGTTTTGCCATCTCCAGCATTCCCAGTAATAATAACCAGGCGGTGCTTACCCGCCAAAATATCTGGAAGCAGACGTTCATCAAGCCAGGTGGGGACGTAAGTTGCTTTGGCAATAGGATCGAGGCCTCGGGTACCCGCATTGCTGGAGCGAGCTTGGCTATAGAGTGTAAGCAAACGTGTGACATAGGGATTATAATTGGGTTTATCTTTTTCCCACGCTTCTAATTCAATATCTAAACTCTCAACGGGTCCCGCTTCTCCAAAAAGATCTTTTCCCTCCATGTTGATGGGTTCCTCGGCTAGAATATTGGTTGGCCGCAAGGTGTTGTCAGCGACTTTTAGCAGTTCCACATGCATCTCTCTGGCTGTGCGGAAGCGTTTTCCACGTGAGGGCTGCGTGGCCTTGTAGAGAAACGAGGCAAATTCATCCGATAGTTCAGGTCGATAATGAAGAGGACTTTCTGGATCGGTGTCGATTTTCGGCTGACCTGAGAATGGATAGAAACCGGTAATCATTTCGTACAGCACTATACCGACGGCGAACAGGTCAACGCTTTCATCCCAGCCAAGCATTTGGATATCGGGGGCCATGTAACCTGGTGTACCGATCAACGTATGCCTGATCTGACTGCTCAGACGCGCAGCGATGTTGAAATCTAGCAGCTTGAGATTCCCGTGTTTGTCTAACATCAGGTTGCCGGGTTTGATATCCCGATGTAAGTAGCGAATGTTGGACTGTTGCAATTCTTCATACTCTTCCTCGGTCAGATCACCTTCTGACGCCTTGCGTCGTAATTCTATCATCCTTTCTTCATTTGGTTGATGTATATAGTCAAGTGCGTTAAGCAATTGACCTATCAGATGTACAACCTCCTGCGGAGGTAAAAGATTCTCAAGCTTTGTAAAGGCCGTAAAAGTTACACCCTCGATCAATTCCAACAAAAGATAAAATTGTGTTGGATGGATACGATCGGCAAAATAAACTTTGGCGATGTTAGGATGATTAAGTCTAGAGAGGATCTCAAATTCCTGTTTCAGGTGATCCAGTGAGTACTCACCGTTGATCACCTTCATGGCATAAACGCGGTTTGTAATATGGTGAAACACTTTATAAACTTGCCCAAAACCTCCTGAACCAAGTTGCGCTAATACTTTGAAATTGCCGCCGATCTCCTCTCCTATTGCATAATAGAGTGGGAAAGTTGTGACAGTCTGCGCTTGATCGTCGGGCTGCGCTTTGGTTTCGGACAGATGCAGCAACTGATCTAAAATCCTGACAACCTCATCCGCCGTGTAGTGACGGCTGCTATAGTTCACTTGATAAAGCGTAGCCGCCAGATCTGCCAGTTCACCGGGTAGACTTGGCACTTGTGTTGTTAAGGGAGGAGCTTCTCCGCCAACCTGACTACGCTCTTTAAGGTTCGCGAATGGCACCTTACCGCTAAACAATTCGTAGATCATGGCTCCCAGGGCATACAGATCGCTTGAGGGATAGGCTTCCGGATTGATCTGATCGAGTTCAGGAGCCAGGTAACGTCGATCTCTATCCGGTGATGGATATTGCCAGATAGTAGCCTGACCAGGTTGTCCGATGCGAGCATGCTCAAAATTCATCAACCGAGGTGTAAGATCTGAAGACAGTAGGACATTCTCTGGACGTAAATCACGATGAATTACCCCTCTAGAATGAGCCGCACTCAGAGCACAGGCAATCCCTTTCAGTATACTGATCTTTTCATCATAGCTTAATTGTTGCTTCCGTTCCAAAAGATCCCGCAGCGTGCCTTCTTCTGACCAGGGAGTAATTTCGATAAAGTGACCTGAATCGTCCGTAAAAAAATCATTCAAGGCAAGCAAGTTGGGATGACTGCCGATTGATTGTAAAGCCAGTGCGTCACGTTTAATGCGGTTCAAAAGGTCATCTCGCTGAATTGGGGAGAGATATGGCGTGAATGCATACAGCCTCAAACGAATGGTTGGCGAGTTTGGTAGTAGAGTGTTTTGGACAAGATATTCGTCAGTGAGGTCGGTGCGTTCAAGTGTCTCAACTACCGTATAGTGGTCGATTTGATGAGGCGCATGGGTGCGAATGCGGCATTCTTGCTCGATAGCATCTCGAACCGTGTTTCGATATGGAAGTAGTGCATCTGAGGCTATCGAACGGCCACCAGTATGCAGCAACAATGGATCCTGGAGAAATGTTGCCACATCGGGATAGAGAAAAGTTCGATTGGCGACTACGCCGGTTAACTTCAATTTGGTCTTCTCATCGGCGATTACAACGCAGGCTTCAACCCATACATGTTGCAGCGACGCGGAAAATCGAGCTAACATTCCTTTGAGAACACGCGCTTTGTGATTAGTCAAACGTAGAGGATTGGCTTTCTCTTTGCCGCTAGATAAATGCCAAATATAGTCGCCGCCACTAATATGTACCAGCCAGCGTTTTATTTCGACAACATAAATGGCATGTGGAGCCACCAGAATCAAATCATACTCGTAGGGCTGGCGTCCTGGTTCCGCTATCTCTACGTTTGGATAGAGCAAATAGCTGGGAGGAAGGATATTGGCGAGATGCTGAATAACCAGTGCCTCTCCTTCATCGGTCGGCTGCGCCCCTCCAAGATTGATTAACTGTGCCATATGACTGCTCTCCTATGATAAACCTGTTATAGCACTCTACTGTAGCATTTGCTCACTTTTAGTAGCGTCTCTCTAACTTGATGATGATCTGATTTTTTTGGTATAAACTTTGTATGTCGCTTACTAACTGATCGAGTGAAAAATCTTGCGCGCCTTGTTTCTCTATTAAGTGGCGAACGACCTCACCTAACTCCATGGTGCGATTAACGCTGAGAATTGACAGTAACCAACCTTCTTCCGCACTTGGTGCCTGCTTGATAAACGAAGAAGCAATCTGGTCTTGAAAAAATTCTATCTGCATTCGTGTATGTTGGAAGCGTCCAGCCCAAAGTTCTAGCATCTGTATGTCTCCACCTTTTAAACTTTCTTGCAACTCATGCTCTGCTTGCTCAACAAGCTCAGTATCCGGCAAGATAGGATTTTTTAAGATAAGGGAGAGATAAGACAGATCGCTTTTCATACGGGATAGTTTGCCCCTGAGTTCATCCATGAAGCGTTCTAGGTGTTCGCCAACCTCAATCTCCAGATTCTGCTGAGACTCAATTGGATGATAATGATCAAAGTTCGCATGGAGATGTATGCTATGACCGCTTAGATGGTTTAAAAGCGTCTCGCGCTGTATCTTGAGAGCCACGAAAAGATCTCGTTGGCCGGAAATGCGCTCCTGAGTAGCTCGTTCTAGTTTTTCAAGTTCCCGGCGCAGCCTGGGTAAATTTTCAAACCCTCGTCCTGCGGCGATTTCATGCTCGACAAGGTGATCCAGCGCTTCAAACCGGTCACGAAATTCAGGCAGGCTATAGGTATACGCACAATTATCCACTTCGCGTTTGACCCGGATTGCCATTTCAAGAAGAGTCTTCCACACTTTAAACTGCTCATTATTGTCAAAAGCTTTTTGGCGTAGTTCTTTTAGCTTTTTATAGCTGGTATGTATAGCTTGCTGTCCGCGATACAAGATAACTAGCCTAGCTGAAGGTGTTTCAGCACTCCTGGCCTCATCAAGAAGGGTTTTGCTACTCTCCAAGAGTTCATTGGCTACATCTGATACCCTAAACGTACTGGATTCCATGATACTTTGAAGGGCCTGGCTATGTGGCAGCCACAGTGGGTGGTGGATTAGCTCACGAGCAGGTAGTTTGCTGTTCAGATTGCGTTGGGTATCATCGAGTATCTTCTGAATTTGATCGCCGTATATTTGATAATGCGTTTCTATCTGGTGGTCTACTTCGTTACGCAACCGATTCACTGCCAGGTGTACCTCTTCAAGTTCGGAGATCCCAGTTGCCCGCTCCTCGCGCCGTGCCAGCATCGCTACTTGTGAACTATATTTGGTGATATCAAAGTCTCCTACCGACCCATCGAGCAGCTTCAGCACATTTCTAATGGCTTCCAATTTTTCACTGATGATATGTTGCAATTCTTCTGGTGATTCGATTAATCGCGCGAATTTGCGTTTTCGTTCATCGAGTTTTAAATACCGGCGAGCTTTTAATAAACGAAGAGCCTGCTGTAATTCAATTGTCTGGTATCCTTGTCGCCTGAAAAGGTCATTCAGTTCATCGTATGCTAGCTCACCGGTAAGAACTCCATTCACCTTTGTCTTCACGGTGCTGGTATCCAGGGCATCGAGAATTGCCTGTTCTAACGGATGAAGCCTGAGTTTAATCTGCCCCTGTTCTCGACCAGCCCAATTCGTTAGCTCAAGTAAATGAGGAATAGAACGTTGGAAATTCTGAAATGCTTGACTACTGCCTTGACCAAAGAGGCGCACAACTTCATCTTTTGCGCCAGTAAGCGCCTGCTGCCCGTGAGCTACCGCGGCGGTTACGCGAGGATTGCTCAGGGCATTGATATAGAGATTCAGGTGATTTTCCCACCCTCGCATTGTAATAAAGGTTACGTATGCGGGATAAGTTGCCTCACACATCTGGTTGAATATGTCTTTAACCATATCCGTGCCTATCAAAGTTAATGCCCATTCACTCTGTTCGCGCAGCTCGTTATGGAAAAGAAGTTTCACTGCATTGCTGAGCAACTGATCTGTGAAAGTTTTCATGTTACGCACTTGCTCTTCGCTGGGAATGGCATTACGATTATTGTCCAGGAATTTATGTAAGGCGAGCATAAACAGAGGTGTGAGCCTTGTTAAAGGCAAACCGAGATCGCTCAGATAAGCTATATTCAATGCAACAGATGGTCTGCGCATACCATTCAGACGGAGGAACGCTTTCTTTGAGCCACCTAATTTGCGAATTTGTCCAGGGTCCTGGTTGCCTGACTCCAGACTAAATTGAAGCCAAATACCAAATTCTGCAACGGATCGATCCATATCGAGTTCTTCTTGAGCAAGAGCTGCTTTCAGGTAAAGTTGTCTGTCCGGGTAGCTCTCTTGAAATGCACCAGATAATTCATACTGGCTCTCCCATTTCCAGCCTGTTAAGGAAGTACCTCGGCGCTCAGTGAAGATTTGCCCATGTAAGATAAGTTCTTGAAAGGCAGTCAACGCCAATTGCCCGTGATATGTATCTTCCTTATACCGCCCAATGAACTCCTTGGCTAGCCGTAGAAAAACTGGATCTGGTTTTACTTCTGTGGCGGCCAACTTGCGTAAGGAAGGTCCCTCCGCGAAATCGTACAAGTATTCGCGTCTGTAGACTGGAGGCAACTCAGAGATTGCATCAGCCGCATCGTAATAATGCTGAATTTCTTCTGAACAACCTTCGGGGAAAGCACCAAGCAGTTTAATCGCAAATTCATTGTCAGTATTACCTGCAACTGGTGCAACTCCTAAAGCTTCGCGAACCACTTGGCCAAGTTTCCCATTTTGATCAAATGCTACCTCACCGTTGAGATAATCATCTATCAGATCCGTAGGTAAGTAAGTAGTATTGCTCTTATCGTAATAGGCTATCGCCCGCCGGAAAGCCTCCACGACTGTTCGAGGGCCGGCTCCCAGGTCCTGTCGAGAGGCAATCTCACCAATGCTTTTTAGGGTATATGGTGGTAAAATGTTGCTCATACTGTCCACAAATCCGAATACCTGAGCATACTTGCGCCAGAGATCGGTAGCAAATGAACGACCATACATAGTTTCGGGGCGTATATACAAGTTAAATCCTTGCATCCGATCAATAATATCCTGACGTACATCAGCAATGAGGGTTTCGGTAGCCGTCGGCATGCTGATAACGATGCCATAACTACCTTGGCGATGATGCAATTCGTTGAGTACACCGAACAGATCATCCATAAACTGGTCGCGAGTAGGGTATTCACTTAAAGTGACCTGTAATTCATCGGTAAAGACAACTGGACCTTCCCGTCCTAACTTGGTGACTAGTTCGTTGACCTCGGCTAAAAATTTAACGACATCGGGTGGACGCGTCTCAAGTTTTAACTTACCTCTATCAAATAACCCTTTCAGCACCTCTATCGTTGTGCCTTCTTCCTTTGCTAATATTTCTAATGACTGAGTGCAATAACGATCGTAGATTAAGCGCAAGGATTGGCAATAATCAGGAGCGAGTTGTTCAAGACGATAGTTTACCCATGAGTAGGTTGCTCCAATGATATCGGTAAGTCCAAACCAGGCAAAGGGAGGTACTGCAATCACATTGTTTCTCTCACACTCATGCCAGAGATGAACTGCTGTGCTAGTTTTGCCGTACCCATAGCGTCCTACAATAGCACCTATTACGCATCCTTTATTGTGACGAGTCCAGTGGATTATTTTTTCTTCGAAGATAGATGTGTCTCCCATTGACATATGGGTACTGGCATGTGTAGAGTAGACGGATTCTACGATTGCTGGAGATGTGATTAGCGTATCGGTGCTATAAGTAGAGATAACAGCATCCTTTTCGCGTACAGGTTCCAGACGCTTATCGAGCATCAGCATATTAATCCTTTCGAGCCAGGCTATAAGCTAGCGCTTTAGCTATAAGATATCTAATACCTTGATGGCATGTTCAAGAATTACCGACCTGCCCCACTCTCCAGTGTGCATTTTCAGAAAAGAAAAAGTAGAGCGTGCAACCTCGAATACTTCCTCTAATTGCTCAACTTCCATGAGGCAAAGCAGAGCCAGTTCATTCCAGACTTGTTCTACTAGCAGAAGCGGAGTACCATAGGGAAGAAGCTTCCTTTGATAGCATCGATCAATACTAAGAACAAAAAGTTCAGGTGAACACCATGCTCTTCCATAAGTATTTCGTTGCTTACCCTGAACCTGTAAAAATGGAGGATGAAGTTCGCTTAGCCATAAGACAACAGCATTAGGGCTATCGGGATACACTCCTTTATTATATTCAGGATGCTCTATTGAAAGTTGCTGATGAAGTGCCGCTGCCTGGTCGGAGAAAGCAGGAACAGTAGGACGAGCTTGCCAAAGTAAACTACATGTGGACCGATAAACCCAACTCCAACTGCTCAATTTGATGCCTTGATAGTATTGTTCTTCAACCAATACATAAAATAGAAAATGCATCGTATCCGCATACAGATCAGAATTAATTAGTCGTACCTGACACACCCTCTGTCCCAACTCAGTTAATTGATAGCGAAGACTACTTTTATCAGGTTTTCGCCTCACTAAACCCGATTCTGACATAATAAGTAGGTTTTCTCTAATATATCGAGCTACTTTTATTTGTTCTCGGAGGTCAGCATTATGCAGAAGATCTTCAGCAGAGAGCCATTTGTCTCCCGAGAGAACTTCTAACAGCATCTGGACTCTTTTCGGCGAGACCTTAATATTAAAAGATGCGCTGGAAATAGTAGGCTGGTTGTTCATTTTCCAAAATATTTTGAATGAATTGTGTAACATCTTAAAATGAATGATTGGAGCCATTCTAACAAAGGTCAAGTTAATTGTCAAGTTTAATGTTTTTCAATAAGGGTGTAAGTAAATGCTCACGGTTCGCTCATTTTCTCGGCAGTTCGTAAGAATTGCCCTCCCATGAGAAAGTGTTTAGAGCGGAAATTGGAACGATTGCTCTACCAACATCTTTTTCCGCTTGATCAATGAAATACTTTGTCTAAGTTACTTTCATTGTAAGCAGGTAGCGTTAAAAAAAGCGTTAAAAGAACGAGTCTGTCAAGTATTTTGTGTAAGTCGTTTTCATTATTGAGGAAGCCTGCCAGCAAATTCAATGGCAAAGCAATTGAGGGCCGACTTCCAGTTGTGAATGGGCATGGTCCACTTCTTGGCGATCTTAAAGACGGCCTCATCGGACGGGAAAATCCGATGATTGCGCGTCACCTTGCGTAATGACATATTGACCGACTCAATGACATTAGTGGTGTAGATCACCTTGCGAATGTCTTCTGGGAAAGCAAACAAGGGGATCACGCGACTCCAGTGGGTGCGCCACAGCTTGCTGATGGTGGGATAGAGCCGATCCCACTTCTCGGCAAACAGATCGAGATAGACCTGCGCTTCGGCCTCAGCCGCCGCGCCGTAGACCAGCTTCAAGTCGGCTGCCACCTCCTTGCGATGTTTGTAGGAGACATACTTGAGCGAGTTGCGCACCATATGCACCATACACAGTTGCACGCGAGTGTGCGGATAGAGCGTCTCAACAGCTTCTGGAAGACCGGTGAGTCCGTCCATACAGGCGATGAAGATGTCTTTGACCACGCGGTTCTGGAGTTCAGTGAACACCGAGAGCCAGAATTTGGCTCCCTCATTCTGGGACATCCACATGCCCAACAATTCTTTCTGCCCTTCCATATCGACCCCCAGCGCCAAATAGAGCGCTTTATTGAGGACGCGCTGGTTCTCCCGCACCTTGACGACCAGGCAGTCCACATAGACGATAGGGTAGACAGAATCCAGCGGACGATTCTGCCACTGGCGCACCTCGTCCACCACCGCCTCCGTGATGTTGGAAATGAAGGTCGGCGAGATCTCCACCCCATAGAGATCCTGGACTTGTGCTTGAATATCTCTCGTGGTCATGCCACGAGCGTAGAGCGCCAGGATTTTGTCCTCAAAGCCCTCGAAGCGCGTCTGATGCTTCTGGATGAGTTGCGGCGGAACCGCTGGCCTGCCGATCTCGCGGGACGGCAATCTCTCTCTCGTCCTGCGCTCCTTTGAGCGTCTTACGGCTGCTGCCATTGCGCACATTGGCGGAGCCTTCCTCTCGCCGTCCATGCTTGGGATAGCCCAGGTGGGCGTCCAGCTCGGTCTCTAAACAGAGCTCAATGATCGCTTTGGTCAGTTGTTTGAGCAATCCTCCCTCCGCCAGCACATCACGCGGATCTGCGCAGTCTTTGAGCAATTCGTCGATCAATTCGGGTCGAATGGTCATCTGTTTCCTCCTCCACTTTTCTTCTTCTAAACTCTTCCACTGATAACCAACTTACACACTTTATTTTACACCCTCCTCTTTATGTATAGTACCCAATCCCTGTAACGCGGCAGAGCCTACCGGGTTGAGTGGTGGATTCTTGAACAGAACTCCGATGACCAATTCATCAAAAATGGCGAAGGGCCAGCATCACGCAGTGAGGTGTCACTCTGAGTATAACACTTTGAGAAGGTGTGATCGCATACTGTAGCGGCTCACCTGGCAACTGGTAGTTACCCCTTCAGTTGCAGATCAATGCCTACAGATGACGCTTATCTTCCTCAATACAAACTACGTCCAGATCACTTCCCAACCACACACCAGGATACTCCCCAAATAGATCACGAGCAGGAACATGCCGATCAGAGTGCTTCTCAACAGCACTATTTCCGGCTGCAACGACATCAGCGGGTTGAATAGGATGCGATTTGTTTTTTGCGCCCAGGCGTGATAATTCTCGCTTTTTGGACATCCAAATGGCGGGAACGCAAAAATGAATTGCACTCGAGTGAATACGAAGGCTAGACAATACGAGAAAAAGAAGATACACTTTTCATGAGAATCTGGCTTTTCATCGCTTTCAACGTGCGTCTACTGTAAAATACTCAGCTAAACATGCTTGTGGATCTTCTCTCGGCGTGAGTCTTAAGAGTCGTCGGCGTAGAAGAAAGGAATGAACTCATGGATTTGCCGATATTGCCTTCTTTCGAGGATCGGGTTGAGCAGCGGTTGCACCAGCGCTACCCCAATGCTCATTCCACTGTTTTGCGGCAACTCGCTATCGCAAAGCGCGTCCTCATGGATATTTCCTATGGGAAGAGCGTTCTCACTTCTCTACAGACACAGTTGTCGGGGCTATCGCTGGACGCCTTCTTAACGCAGGTAGAGGTGAAGGAGCAAGGCTTTAGCGAGCGGGCGGAAGTCACTGCCCTTTTAGGCAGAGATGCATTTATGGCGCATCTCACCAAGAAAGAGCAGATTCTTGATGGAGGAACACCGTTTGACCATGGTCCCTACAGCCACCGACTGCAATGGTATATTCTCTACCAGGCTCATCAGCAACAGCAACTGACGATGCGACCGGTCGATCTGTACGAGCAACTTGGGGAGGCGTCTCTCAAAGACGCGCAAAAGGAGAATCGCACCATCTGGGATGATGTCTTCGATTTTGATGCGGAAGCCCGTCAACTCATTGACATAGCTTCTGAGAAGGGGGATCAAGAGGCCCGAGCGATTGCTGGCTTCAGTTCTCCGGAGTTTCTGCTAGCGATGGTGACCTCTTCTTCGTTTCCCAATGGGCCACTGAAACAAGAATTACAATACACACGCCTCGGGCAGCTCTACCTTGGGAGAGAGAGTGTCTTCAATATGAAAAACGCTCTTGCATTCGCTCTCGCAAAGAAAGCGTGGCTCCAGGATATGAACCTGGACTTAACCAGGTTGACGCAAGAGCTTGAGGAGAAGTCACTTGAAGTGTTAGCGCAGCAGTATGCAAAGGTCGATCCAGCATACCAGAAGGCGCTCGCCGAGATAAATTGCTGAGACTACTG